>Ga0070697_100004427_pt1 | contig 10788 bp, 8 predicted proteins | sample KBSK1501metaG_FD_65475 | JGI IMG/M metagenome (GOLD analysis project Ga0070697, IMG submission 65475) | Corn, switchgrass and miscanthus rhizosphere microbial communities from Kellogg Biological Station, Michigan, USA - KBS K1-50-1 metaG | ecosystem: Host-associated > Plants > Roots >... | reverse complement strand
GGGGAGCGCAGGCAGCTTGCCTGCAGTCGTCGGCAGCTTGCCGACGACACAAAGGATTGAAGGCTTTTCGGCAAGCTGCCGAAAAGGAGAGGCTGGCAGCGCTGGCAGCCTGTGCTCCCCAGAAAAATTTGCGCCAACCCGCCTTCGCCAAGGCTTCGGCGTGGCAGGCGGCGCGGCGCCCTCCCCATTACGGTTTCGGCGCCAGCGCCGGTGTTCCGCTAATATCCTGCTCGATTTTTCTCAGCAATGGCGCCGCTGGGGCCTCCGAGACAATGCGAAGAACACTGTGCACAAGATCGAGCGCGCGCTTTGGTTTATCTTGTTTAATCCAGGCGTCGGCTTCTTCCAATACCACCCGCAGAATATCGTCGCGCTTGGCGTAGGAAGCGCGCGCCTGCTGAAAGTAACTCGTCGCGGTGGCAAAATCTCCCTCGCGCGCTTCCATCGAACCAAGATCTTCCAGCATCGGGCCATTGCGCGCGCGTGAAGCGACTTGTCGCGCGAGGACGCGGTACTGCGGCGCGGGAAGGGAGCCGTTTTTCACAGCGAAGTCGTGATACATTTTCCATGGGCCCGCGCCTTTGCCGGATTCACGCGTAGCATCGATTTGAACCCACGGCGCGTACGGCCGGTAAAGCGGATCACCCACCATGACTGACATCCAGGAAAGCGCTTGGATCGACATGTAGGCGCTTTCGGCAAAAGTGAATCCGTGGAGCAACCGATCGTTGAAGATGTCTAGATGTGAGGTCAACTGCAAATAGGGCTCGTAGACATTACCCATGCTCGCGGTCGCGCCACGGGAGATAAGCGGTGCAACCCAGTTTGCATTCGGATCGCGCAATGTATTTGCGCTAAAGGAATGGATATGAACCGCAATTGCCCCTTGCACGAAACGAAAATCCGGCCGGGTAAAAGGGCCGGCAATCTGCCCGGCGTACCAACCGTAGTACAGGGCACAGTCCGTCATGGGATAACCGTCGGGAAAAATTGGTGGAGAATCGTCATAAACCACGGGAATTCCCACTCGATGAAACTGCTCAGTAATATCCGCGAGCCATTTGTCGCCGATTTGGTAACCTGGGGCGGCGTTGTGCGAACCGTCGACATAGGCGCGCCCCCAGAGGCCGTTCTTCTCCGCGGCGATTGCATCCGTGATCATGCGCCGCACCGTCGCGGCCGCGGGCGCATCCAGGCGGCACACCAGCAATAATGTCGCGTTTTCAAACTCGCCGATTCCGCGGAAGCTTTGAAAGTACGGATTAGGGATCGCGCCGGAGATGTGTTTATAGAAAGAAGCGAGCACGGCTATCTCGGAATCCACCGAAGCCTCATTGCGACTGGCTACGGGACCCGCGCTTGGGTCATCGCCCGGATACGGGGTGGCGCTTGGACGAATCTTTAACGGCATGCCTCTGATTGTCGCGACAAAGTGAATTGAACTGTTCACGACAGCCTCTCGGTTATCCGATGTTTCGCGCATTCTCCACCAATGGCGGCTTTTGAAAATCTCACGCAGAGGCGCGGCGATGGTGATGTCGTATTCCTCGCGACTAATTTCTTCCTCGATCGAGCAGTCCAGGCCAATGAGATGATCTCGCGCGATGCCGCGCTGCTGAGCGTAGAATCTTGCGAGCGCGGCCGATTCTGGAACTGCCTTGTTATAGATAACAATTGTCGACTCAGCGAGCGGGGGCTCCGCCGGATAGGCAGTCGGGATTGTCATTACGGCCGCGCACCAGCCGAGCGTGGCCCACAAGTACCGCGATTTGAGCATCAGAATTTTAGCTTCAAACCGTCATAGGCAATGTGCGTGTTGGCGGGAAGTTGAGCTTCGGCAGCTTGCGGCAATTCGTGGGAAATGTGCGTGAAATACGTTTTCTCCGGACGCACTCGGCTGGCGACTGCGAGCGCCTGATCGACGCTCAGATGAGTCGGGTGCGGCTTATGGCGAAGAGCGTCGATGATTAATGCGTTAACGCCTGCGATCTGACGCGCGATTTCGTCCGGCACTTCGCTGCAGTCGCTGAGATAAGCAACAAGCTTTTTGCCGCCGCGCGAAAAGAGGTACCCTGTTACGATGGAATTGCCATGGGGGACGGGTAAAGGCGTGATGAGTGTCGATCCCAAGGTGAACGCTTCGGAAATGATGTGCGGCTCAGGTTTTAGATATCCGGGGAATGGATTTAAAGCTTTGAAAGCAAATTCGAATACCCGTTCAAGATCTCGCATTGTTTCTGCGGGGGCGTAGACCGGCATGTATCCGCGCTCATAGGCAAACCGCCGAAGATCGTCAAACCCCATAATGTGATCGGTATGCGAGTGCGTGAAAATTACGGCGTCAACCTGGCGAATATTTTCGCGCAGCGCCTGCGTCCTAAAATCAGTTCCGGTGTCGACGACCCACGAGCCCTCCGGCGTCTCGACATAGATTGAAGAGCGCAATCGTTGGTCGCGTGGATCGGGCGATCGGCAGACGGCACAGTCGCAGCCGATCATCGGAACTCCTTGGGAAGTGCCGGTGCCGAGAAAGGTGACGGTGAGTTGGGAGTTGAGGGTTGTGGTCTGAGTTGGCAAGCTTCGAAAGCCGGAACTCTCAACTCTCAACCAGGAACTCTCAACCTTTACATCGTGGCCGCTGTTCTCAGTCATTTGCGAATCAAGAATCTCGCGCTCGTGGAAGAGCTGGAGTGGCAGATCGAATCGGGCTTTATCGTCGTAACCGGCGAAACCGGCGCCGGCAAATCGATCATTATTGGCGCGCTCAACCTCTTGCTGGGAGAACGCGCGGACAAATCGCTCATTCGCACTGGGGCCGATCTTTGCACAGTGGAAGCGGTTTTTACCGGTAATGATTTGCGCGCACTCAATCCGCAATTGGTCGAGACCGGAGTCGAGCCGTGCCAAGACGATCTCATTATCAAGCGAACACTTTCAATGGGCGGCATGAATCGGCAGTTTATTAACGGCTCGCCGACGACACTTGCTGTTCTAAAACAGCTCGGCGACGAACTGGTTGACTTGCATGGGCCGCACGATCATCAATCGCTCCTTTCCTCCGACAAACAGCTCGTGTTGCTTGACGGTTTTGCTCGCGCCGAGGAGACGCTGGCCGAGTATCGGAAACATTTCGCGCATTTGCAGTCGCTTGTGGCGGAACATGCTGCGCTCAACACGGCCGAAACCGCCCGCGAACGGGAGCTCGATCTGTTGCGTCATCAGGTAAATGAGATAACGGCGGCAAAGCTGGATCCTGGCGAAGAAGAGCAAATCGATGCGCGCTATAAACTCGCGAGCAACAGCAAACGTCTCATTGAACTCGCCTCCGGAATATCGCAGCGGCTGGCTGAGGCTGATGATTCGGTTCTTTCTCAGCTTGCCGAGACGCAACGACTCCTCCGCGAGCTGGAAAAAATTGACAGTTCAGCTTCACAATTTGTTTCCGGGCATGGGACGGCTGTGGTCGAACTTTCGGAAATCGCGCGCTCGCTTTCCGACTACGCAGAGAAGCTCGATCTTGATCCAACGCAGTTGGCCGCGCTTGAGCAACGCGTTTCACTTTTTGAAACTCTAAAACGCAAATATGGAAGTTCGATCGGCGAGGTTATCGAATTTGGAGCACGCGCGGCCGAGCGAATGCGCAAGATCGAAGGACGCGATGCCGAGCTGGAGCGATTGGCCGGCGAAATTGACGTTGCTCAGGCGAATGTGAAGCGCAGTGGCGAGATGTTGCGAAAACTGCGCGTCAAAGCTGCGCCAAAATTGTCCGACCACATTCGCCGCAATTTGCGCGATCTCGGTTTTCGTCAGTCGGAGTTCGAAGCCACATTCACGGCGCTGGAAGAACCACGGGCGAGCGGTTTTGATTCGATCGAGTTGCTCTTTTCTCCGAATCCGGGCGAACCATTGAAGCCGCTTCGTGCCATCGCATCGAGCGGCGAGATCTCGCGCTTGATGCTCGCGCTCAAATCGGCGCTGGCGGCGCAGGACGCCATTTCCTTGCTTGTCTTCGATGAGATTGACGCCAACGTCGGCGGCGAAATCGCGCACGCCGTCGGCGCTAAGATGCAGACCTTGGCCGATAAACACCAAGTCATTTGCATCACGCATCTTCCCCAAGTCGCGGCGGCGGCCTCCTCGCATTTTGTCGTGACGAAGGACGTGAGGAGCGGGCGGACCCATTCGCGTTTGCATGAAGTGACAGGGAAAGCACGGCGGGAGGAGATTGCGCGGATGCTAGGGGGAAAAAGCGATTCTGCTTTGGAACTGGCTGCCAGTTTGTTGAAAAGTAGGGGTGACTGACCCAACCGCCGCTACAGTACAATTCCACTGGCCGCGGTCAGCGGCAGCGGCTACAACGTAGCCCGTGCTGAATTACATTTGGCTCACTTTTCTCATCGTCGCGGTAATCGTGGGTGGTTTTTCGGGCAAGTTGCCGGCCGTTACCAAAGGTGCCTTCGAGACGGCGGAATTCGCGGTGATGAAGATTGCACTGCCATTGGTCGGGATTATGGCGATCTGGCTCGGAATCATGCGCCTGGCCGAGCGCGCTGGGCTCGTCCAGCTCATTGCCCGTGCTCTACGTCCGGTCATGCGGCGACTTTTCCCCGACGTTCCACCCGAGCATCCGGCGATGGGATCGATGGTGATGAACATGGCCGCGAACATGCTCGGCCTCGGCAACGCCGCGACGCCGCTTGGTCTCCGCGCCATGGCGGATCTCGAAAAGCTCAATCCACGGCCGGGTGTAGCGACGAACGCAATGTGCACTTTCCTCGCGATCAACACCGCGTCCATCCAGCTTGTTCCGACGACGGCGATCGGTCTGCTCGCGATCGCCGGCTCCACGAATCCTACGGCAATCGTGCCAACAGCATTTCTCGCGACCTGCTGTGCGTTAACGTGCGGTGTGCTTTCAGCCAGGTTGATGGAAAAGCTGCCGATGTTTCGCCTGGCGGATGTGCCGCGCGCGACAGTATCAGACCGTGAACGGGATGAGACGGCCGCAACGCAAACTACCGCGGTCGAATTGGAGAAGATCGAGCCACGGCGGTTGACCCGCGCTGGCCGGTACTGGCTCATAATCTTCGGGCTGTGTTTCGCTGCGATGTTTATGATGCTTGCCTTTCCTGCCACCGCCAGCGCAGCCATCCACCGGTTCGGGTTGGAGTTGCCTCCCCCGCCGGCTGATCTTGCCGACAAAGGTGTCGTGATCCGCTCGCTCTTTGCCATTTCGATTCTGGCCGTGCCGTTTCTTCTCTCATTTTTTCCACTTTATGCGGCGTTGCGCGGCGTAAAGGTTTACGAGCAATTCGTCGAAGGCGCGCGTGAAGCATTCTCCGTCGCGCAGAGGATCATCCCGTTTCTAGTGGCGATGCTTGTTTCCATTGCCATGCTGCGGGAAGCCGGAGTGATCGACGCTATGACCCGAAGCCTCGGTCCGGCATTGTCGAAGATCGGATTTCCGGCCGATCTGCTGCCGATGGTGCTGATGCGGCCGCTCAGTGGAAGCGCGACGCAGGGGATCTTCGTTGAACTCATCAATCGTCTGGGACCTGATACGCTTATCAGTCGAATGGCAGCGACGATTTATGGGAGTACTGAAACCACCTTCTACGTTTTAGCCGTTTATTTCGGATCGGTCGCCATTCGTAAGACGCGGCACGCCGTCGCGGCGGGCCTCATTGCCGATACCACCGCGGTCATCGCCTCAGTTATCATCTGCCGTGCGCTGTTTTAATCATACTTCGACAAACTTTTCACTCGCCAGCGCCTGAATTGATTTTTTATCGTCCAATCCAGCACAAATGATTCAGCGCGACTATATCATCATCGGCGGCGGTATTGGCGGAGCCAGCGCCTGCGAAGGCATCCGTAAGTACGATAAACGAGGGTCGGTCACACTGGTGGGCGCCGAGGTCTTTCATCCTTATAAGCGCTGGATACTCTCGAAAAATTTTCTGCGCGAGAAAACGCCGCAGATAAAAAAATTGGCGGTTTTGGATGAGCGCTGGTACGACTCGCACAAGATCGAGAGGCGGCTGGATGCAGTGGTAACGCAGTTCAACATCGACCGGCGGCTGGCCGTTCTTGGAAATGGAGAAAGCATCGAATTCAACAAGGCATGCCTGGCCATGGGCAGCCGCCCGGTGCGTCCTCCGGTAGCCGGAGTCGGCCTAGGGAATGTCATTTATCTAAGGACAATTCGCGACGCTCTTGCTTTGCGCGAAATGGCGACCCTGGAAAAAACCGTCATGGTGGTCGGCGGCGGTTTGCTAGCGTGCGAGACGGCCGCCAGCCTGCGGCAGGTGAAGCTAAAGGTGAGCGTAATGCATCGAAATTCTTACCTCCTCAACCGTTACGTCGATGCGGAACTCGGGGTGTGGTTGACGGAGTATTTTGCGAAGCACGGCGTGACCATGTTGATGGGCGAAAGTCTGAATGGGTTTGAAGGCAAAACGGTCCTTCGCAATATCCAGACAAAAAGCGGGAACCGGGTTCCTGCCGGACTGGCCGTTGTCGCTTGCGGCGCGGAGCCGAACCTCGATCTGGTGCGGAATACCCCCCTTTCTGGGCCACACGGCTCGCCGGTGACGGAGTATCTCGAGACAGAGGAAAAAGGAATCTACGCCATTGGCGACCTGGCATTTTATCCAGATCGCATGATGGGCGGAGTGCGCAGGCAAACCCATTGGGAAAACGCACGCGAACAGGGTCTCGTTGCCGGTGCCAACATGACGGGCAAAAAACGACAGCGCTACGAGCAGATCCCCTATTTCTGGACGGAAATGTTTGATCTACACCTTGATTTTGTCGGCGACTTTAGTGTGCAACCGACACGGGTCGATCTTCGCGGCACCTATGCGAGGAAAAAATTCAACGCACGCTATTATCAAGGTGATCGGCTGCGCGCGATCCTTCTTTGCAATCAAACGCCGCGGGAAGTGGAGTCGTCCAAAACAGAGCTAAAGAACGCCCTGGGAAAATAAGAAACCCTGGCCGCCTCCATCTTCCTAAGGGAGAGGGGAGGGTTACCTTGCTGCAACCCGATTAAACCCCCACCTTTATCCTCTCCCTTTATGCAAGGGGAAAGGCGCAGAAGCGCCTATCATGGGCAGCTCATTGGGACTCTGAAGGGATTACGAGTTCCGCGTTGCTGACTCGGACGAGTTTCCAATCCCATGGCTTTCCAGACACGCGACGCCACTCGAGCTGAAAGGGAGCCGCGAGTGAATTAACTCGTTCTTTAATCATCGCCATTACTTCGCCGTTGTCGCCGTCTATCATAACTTTCGCTTTCCAATAACCGCTGTGGTTGGCGGTCCAAACGTTGGGATTGGGGGCAGTTAATCGAACTGACCGCACGTATCGGAACACCTCACGTGTTCTCTCCAGAACAAGGGCGTGGTCGTTGCCCCATTGATCTTGATAATCGCTGCCAATGAAAGAAGCGAAACGGGCCCAGTCTTTCTTGGCAACGGCCTGAAGCAAATTCTCGCTATGACGTTGGAGCTGATGTTCCGGTCTCCAGAGCCAAATGAGGAAGAGTCCGATGACCAGGGCGACAGTTAAGCCGCCATAGAACGCGTCGCGAAACCAGATGCGCACCACGTGACTTTATCGATTCGCTCGATTCGTGCTACCTGACTAATAATCGCAATTTGTTCGAGTTAGGAATTCGCTCCGGTCAACGCAAATACAGTGGAGACGAAGAGTATGGCACGGCATGAAGCGTGCTCAATGTACCAACCTTGATTCCATGCTGACTATCGGTTTTTTCGCGATCGCCTTTTTCGCTGTGCTCGGTTCTGTTTGGTGGGCCTGTTTGGACGATAACGACTAAACCCCAGGCGGCCCCAAATTATGCTCGACCATGAAGATTTGAAGTGGATCGCCAGCACCTCCACTGAGCTGAACTCGATCCTGCAACAGGTTTCCCGTTACTCCGATTTGGCGCGACGCCACAAAGGCGAGCACAATTACATTGATTTGCTTGGAGAGAGGGCGGAACTGGCCACCAAAACCGCGCAGGCGCTCTTCGACCGGGTGACATCGAAAATTCTTGCAAAAACTGCGCCCCAAACGGCCAACCCACCCTCCGGCCCGCACAGCCCTTTTACCGTGCTTCCGCCACCGGTCGGGACCGTGCCGGCGCAGGCAACCAAATCGAGGACTTCAACTCAGGTCGAGGAGAAACCCAAACCAAAATCGGACAAGGAAGTCTCTTCGGCGTCAGCGGCTATTCCGGCCGATATCAAGGTCAAGAATCCCAAGGGCAATCGCGAACTGGTTCTGCTCATTGAAGATGAAGTGGAAGTTGCCGAAAATGCCGCGGAAATGCTGGCCGAGGAAGGTTATAAAGTCATTCAGGTGCATGATGGCTTCGAAGCGCTGGGGATTTACGAGCGAATCGGCAAGAAGATCAGGCTGGTGATCCTCGATTTTTTTCTTCCGATTATGGACGGCGATGCCGTCTTCGATGAACTTCGCGCACTCAATCCGGACGTAGATGTCGTTCTAAGCAGCGGTTTTGCCGAGGAGAACAAGATTAGCGCGATGCTGGCGCAAGGTCTGCGCGGGTTTATCCCCAAACCCTACACGAGCGAGAAACTTCTGGCGCAAGTGCGGTCCACCTTGGACGCAGCTCGGTAGTCTTTGTCATAAGGCAAGATTGCCTGAGCCGGAGTCTAGGCGCCGATAGGCCCTGAAACCGGGTTCGCTGGCATCAATTTAGCTCTTCATGGGGAGGGACGCCCATGGCTCGCATTGACGCCTTTTTCAAACTGATGTCGGAACAAAAAGCTTCCGACCTGCATCTTTCGACAAACAATCCGCCCATGCTTCGCATCAATGGCGATCTCGTGCGCGTGGATTTTCCTCCGCTCAAGAACGACGAATTGAAGACGATGGTTTACGAGATCGCGCCGGAAGGAAAAATCAAAACCTTTGAGGAAAACCTGGACGTTGATTTCGGGTATGAAGTGCCCGGCGTCGCGCGCTATCGCGCCAACTTTTTCCAGCAGAAATACGGCATTTCCGCCGTTTTTCGATTGATTCCTTCTAATGTCATGACCGTGGAAGAGCTCGGTCTGCCGCCGGTCTTAAAGAAATTTCCGATGCTAAAGAAAGGCCTGGTTTTGGTCACCGGCCCGACCGGCTCTGGAAAAACCACAACTTTGGCGGCGATGATGGATCACGCTAACCTTCAGCGGCAGGATCATATCATCACGGTCGAGGATCCCATCGAATTCGTGCATCGCAGCCAGAGCTGCCTCGTGCAACACCGCGAAGTAGGTGTGCACACGCGCTCGTTCGCGGCGGCGTTGCGCGGCGCGTTGCGGGAAGATCCCGATATTTTGCTGGTCGGCGAATTACGTGATCTCGAGACGATCGAGTTAGCGCTCACGGCGGCCGCTACCGGTCACCTTGTCTTTGGAACATTGCACACTTCGAGCGCTTCCAAGGCGGTTGACCGCATCATCGATGTCTTCCCGACAAATCAGCAAAATCAAATTCGCGCTACGCTTGCCGAATCGCTCAAAGGGGTGATCGCGCAAAATCTGTTTAAACGCATTGACAAACCGGGCCGGGTCGCCGCTTTAGAAATTCTCGTTGTCGATATCGCCATTGCCAATCTCGTGCGCGAAGCAAAGACGCACCAAATCCCGGGCATGATCCAGGTCGGAAAGAAGAAGGGAAATCAACCGCTCGACGATGCCATCATGGATCATCTGCGCAATATGCGAATTAGTCCGGAGGAGGCTTACGACAAGGGGATCGATAAGAAGAAATTCAGACAGTTCTTAAAGGAGCCACCGCTGGATGCGTCGGAGGAATAATTACAATGCGAACACCTGATCTTGACAAGATTCTTTCGGCCATGCTGAAAACATACGATGGCATCTCCGATCTTAACTTTTCCGTAGGCCACCCTCTGCAGGTTGAGGATTTCGGCGAGCTCAAGCCCGTGTTCGTAGATCCACCCATTGAGGCGCTCACTTCATACCAGACAGAGCAGATTGCGCTCACGATCATGCAAGGCAATCGGCGCTTGATTTATGATTACCTGACGAACGGCTCATGCGATTGCAGTTACTCACTGCACAACGAAGCTCGTTTCCGTGTCAGTATTTTCCGCCAACAAGGGCATTTTTCGGTCGTGCTGCGAGTGCTTGAGGGAAAAGTTCCCACCGTGGAGTCTCTTTCCCTTCCGGCGATCTTTCGTGAAGTCGCCAAGGAAAAAACCGGCCTTGTTTTGGTAACCGGCGCCACGGGGAGCGGAAAAACGACGACTTTGGCGGCGATACTAAACGAAATCAACGAGAACCAGCCCGTTCACGTTATCACCCTGGAAGATCCGATTGAGTTTGTTCATCCCAAGCTCAAAGCCACGTTCAATCAGCGGGAACTTGGTCACGATTTCAACAATTATCCCAATGGATTGCGCGCGGCCCTGCGTCAGGCGCCCAAAGTGATCCTGGTCGGTGAAATGCGCGATCGCGCCACGGTCGAGGTCGCGCTTATGGCCGCGGAAACCGGTCATCTTGTCCTGAGCACGCTCCATACGGTCGATGCCGGCCAGGCTATCAATCGTATCCTCGGCCTATTTTCACTCGGAGAAGAGAAACAACTGCGCATTCGCCTGGCCGACAGCTTGCGTTACGTGATCAGTCAACGCCTTACTCCGAAAGTTGGCGGAGGACGTTGGCTATTAACCGAAATCATGGGCTACAATTTGCGCACGCGGGAAACGATCGCGCTCGGAGAGGGCGACCATCGTAACTTCTA
>Ga0070697_100004426_pt1 | contig 10790 bp, 11 predicted proteins | sample KBSK1501metaG_FD_65475 | JGI IMG/M metagenome (GOLD analysis project Ga0070697, IMG submission 65475) | Corn, switchgrass and miscanthus rhizosphere microbial communities from Kellogg Biological Station, Michigan, USA - KBS K1-50-1 metaG | ecosystem: Host-associated > Plants > Roots >... | reverse complement strand
GCCGCTACACCAGCCCCGATGGTCTGACGATCCTGGTCGGCCGGAGCGGGGAAGAGAACGACACGCTGACCTTCCGGGTCGCCTCACCCGCGGACTTCTGGCTGCACGCCGCCGGACGCCCGGGCGCCCATGTCATCGTGCGCAATCCCGGGCGGGTGACGGCGCTTCCCGAAAGGAGCCTGCGGGTCGCGGCGGAGATCGCCGCCTATCACAGCGGGGCGCGTCAGGAGTCGAGGGTCGACGTTCATTACGCGCAACGCAAGCACGTGCGCAAGAAGAAGGGGATGCCGAGCGGTCAGGTCCTTCTGCGCCGATTCCGGACCATCCAGGTGACGCCCCGGCTCCCGATCTCCACGATCGAAGAGGTCTGAATTCAAGCGACCAGGGCGGCTCGTCGCAGGTCGGCCGGGGAAATGCGACCGTCGTGCAGCGCCGTGGCGACCAATGCGCCCGAGAAGCCGGTCTGTCCAAGAAACAGAAGGTCGTCGGTCGACGCGATTCCGCCGCCGACGATCAGGTCGAGCTCACCCGCCGCGCCGTGAAGCCGCTCCAGCCGCGCCCGCGGCAGCCCGCCGCCGGTCCCCACCCGATCGAGCAGGAGAAGGATCGCCGACCGAAGACCGCAGATCCGGGCCTGCTCGAGGATCTGGTGTTCGGACAGCGACGACAGCAGCGCCGAACGGCTCACGACTCCCCGCGCGTCGAGATCGAGGCTCAGGACGGCCGGGACGCCCGTGACCGGATGGCGCGCGGAGCGCAGCTCGTCGATCGAGACCAAAGTCTCTGTTCCGATCACCGGCACGACCCGATCGTCGACCCAGCCGCGCGCCGCGGACGCCGCGTCCGCGAAGCCGCCGTCCCACAGGAAGAGGACGCCGGGTGCGGCGGCGATCATCCTCTCGAGATGCGCGTCGTTGTCCCCGCCGCCGATGATCCGGTTCAGATCCGCCACATAGATGCGTTCCGGGCCGAGCGTGGCGCGGTACGCGGCAAGCAGCGCCAGAGGGTCGGACAGATCCCGGTCGATTTCGCCGGCCATCCGGCTGGTCACCGGCCGGTAATGCCGGCGATCACCCGAACGGCCGCGCACCGCCCGTCCGTCGAGAAGATCGATCACGGGTATAATTCGCGCGGCCGGCCCTCCCGGAGGTTCCGACAATTCTCCCATGAAGATCGCCGTTCTCGAGCACTTCAGTGCGCTTCCGGCCGGGGTCGGCCACCCCGGTCTCGTCACGGAGGGCCGCGCCCTGCGCGACGCGGTGTCGGCCGATGTCCGGCGGCTGCCCGGCCGAGAGGCTCTGGTCGTCGAGCGCGGGCGTCTCTTCCACGACGCGCTGCGGGTCTCGGACGCGGCCCTGGTGATCGCTCCGGCGGGCGGCGGCGTTCTCGAGGCCCGCTGCCGCGAAGTGGAACAGGAGGGGCGACTGCTCCTCGGCCCGTCGTCGGCCGCGGTCCGGCTGGCATCCGACAAGCTCCTGGCCTACCGCTGTCTTCTTGCGGCGAAGGTTCCCGTGCCGCGCACCGAGGCCGTCCCGTTCGCCTCGGCCGGCCGGCGACTGCGCGACCGCACGCCGCCCTTCGTGGTCAAGCCGCGCGACGGCTGCGGCGGTCAGGGAGTCATCCTGGTGCGCCGGCGGGCCGCCGTCGCCGCGGCGATCGAGTCGCTCAGGGAGACGACCGGTCGGCGGGACTTCCTGGTGCAGGACTACGTGGTGGGTGATGCGGCGAGCGTCTCGATCCTGGCGCGCGATCGGGCGGAGCCCGGGGTTCGAGGCGATCTTCTGACGCTCGCGCTCAACCGGCAGAGGTTCGAGTGGCGCGATGCGTTCCTCTATCTCGGAGGAGAGACACCGTGGCCGCACCGGCTCGCGTCGCGGGCCCTGGCGGTGGCCCGGGCGGCCGTCCTGGCGCTGGCGCGTTCGGCGCCCGGCGTGCGCGGCTACCTGGGCGTCGATCTGGTCCTCGGCCGCACGGGCGCCACGGTCATCGAATTGAATCCGCGTCTCACGACGTCCTATCTCGGTCTGCGTCGATCGGTCCGCGAGAATCTCGCCGGTCTCGTCCTCGCCGCGGCCACGGGACGCGCGCTGCCGCGACGCGTGACATTCACCGGCCGGCATCGCTTCGAGACCGACGGCACGGCGGTCGCGCTGGCCCCCCCCCGGGCCGCGAGAGGCGTCTCACTCCGATCTCCCGACAGAATTCCCGCCTCGTAGGGACGAGGGACGGCTGGATGGGCGACTACTACGGCTGGGACATCGGCGGGGTCCATCTGAAGCTGTCGCGTCTCGTCTGTGGCGGCGGGAAGGCCTCGATCCGCACGCGCATCGTCCCGTTCGAGATCTGGAGGGATCCTGCGGGTCTCGGTCGCAGGCTCCATGATCTCTTCACGAACGGCAAGACGCGGACCGGCGCGGTGGCGGGCGAACGCCCCGGCCCGCCGATGGGCCGGGCCCGCCGCCGCTCGGTGCAGGGGATGCACGGCGTGACGATGACGGCCGAGCTGTCGGACGTCTTCGCGTCCCGTGTCGAAGGCGCCCGGTCGATCCTGCAGGCCTGCGCCGAGGCGCTGCCGGTCCCGCCATGGGTTCTCGACCGGAACGGGGACCTGCTGCCGTTTCGAGCCGCCCTGGAGCGGCCGATGGAAGTGGCGGCGGCGAACTGGGCGGCGACCGCTCGGCTGGTCGCCCGCCTCAGGCGGGACGCGGTGCTCGTCGACGTCGGCAGCACCACGACCGACATCATCCCGATCCGTCGAGGACGAGCCTGTCCATCGGGCCGCACCGACACGGAGCGGTTGCTTTCCGGCGAGCTGGTCTACTCGGGATTCCTGAGGACGCCCCCGGCGAGTCTCGCCGGGTCGGTGCCCCTGCGCGGCGGGTGGTGCCGCGTGTCGCCCGAGCATTTCACCGTCATGGGGGACGTCCATCTGATCCTCGGCTCGATCGGCGAACGCGAGTACACCACGGCGACGCCGGACGGCCGGGGCAGGAGCCGGAAGGAGGCGATGGCTCGCCTGGCCCGTCTGGTCTGTGGCGATGTCCGCGAGATAGGGACGTCCGCCCTGCGGACGATCGCCCGTCATCTCGCGGACCGCCAGGTCGAACAGCTCGCCGCAGCGATGCGACAGGTGCTCGCCGACCAGGGCGCCACCCGATCCACCAGGGCGATCGCGGCCGGGGCCGGCGCCTTCCTGGGCGAAGCGGCCGCCCGGCGCGCCGGTCTCCCGGTGACGCGTCTGGAGCGGCTGCTCCCTTTCGTCGACGGGGCCGGTTGGGACAAGGCGGCTCCGAGCGCCGCGCTCGCCGTCTTCATGGCGGAGAAAGAGGGCGAGTTTCGTTTCACCCGTTGAAGCGCGACACGCGGCCTGACAATCTCCCCTTGACAGCCGACATCCTGCGCTGTACCAGAGCGCCACACCAGTGTTCTCGCCCGATCCTGCTGGGGGTCGCGCCATGGTGAGAGTTCCTCCGGTCATCCTGTCGTGACACCGCGATGAAGAGCGCGCGGGCACGACCTTTCCGCTGGGATCTGCTGCTCAAAGTCGGGGGGAGCCTGGGACAGGGGCCGACGCTGCCGCAGCTCATGCAGCGGATCGGTCTTCTGGCGCGCCGGCGGCGGCTGCTGGTCGTGCCGGGAGGTGGCGCGTTCGGCAGGCTGGTCCGCCGGCAGATGGCGCGGGTGCGTTTCGACGAGGCGACCGCGCATCACATGGCGCTGCTCGCGATGGATCAGTACGGGCTGCTCCTGTCGTCGCTGAGCCGGCGCACGACCGTCGTGGACAACCTGCGTGCCGCCGAGCTGGTGGCGGAAGCGGGCCGGGTGCCGATCCTCCTGGCCTCCTCCCTCGTCGTCGGCGAGACGCGATTGGAGCGGTCCTTCCGGCTGACGTCCGACTCCATCGCGGCGTTCCTGGCGGCGCGGGTCCAGGCGTCCCAGCTGATCCTGTTGAAAAGCGTCAAGAAGCCGGCGACCCGGATCCGGGATCGGGCGGCCGCCGAAGCGATGGCCAAGCAGGGCCTCGTCGATCCGCTGTTCCCGGATCTGCTGCCCGCGAAGAGCGCGGTCTGGATCCTGTTCGGCCGCGACCCGGCGCAGCTCGATCGCTTCATGCAGCCGACGCGGCGGACGCCGCGCCCGCCGCTCAGCCGTCCCGGCCGGCGCCCGTCGGGCGTCCACCCCTGAGGGCATCGCGGAAATTCGCGAGCCGGAGCGGATCGAGCCGTCCCGTTCTTCCGCCGGCACACAGCGCGGCGCGCGCTCCGACCACGTCCGGCCCCAGCTCGCGCAGACGCGCGATGTGCGTCAGGCCAAGCGAGCCGGCGAGACCGCAGGTCAGACCGCGAGCCCGGCAATCGGCGATGAAGCGAACCAGCTCGCGGGCATCCATGTGGTCGAACAGGCCGCGTCCATCCTTGCGGGCCGTGTCGATCAGGCAACCGTGCGCCCCGGCGCGCGCCGCGACGTCGGGCAGAAGACGGGGCGGCAGGGAGCCGATCGCTCCGGCATCGGCGTAGGCGGCGGCGACCACACGCACCGACGGCGCGGTCTGGCGCGTCGCCGCGACGATCGCGGCCAGGAAACGGCACGCGTCCGCTTCGGAACGCATCCCGAGCAGTCCAATCTTCACGATGTCGACGCCGCAGGCGGCCGCCCCCGCCGCCGCCAGCGCGAACGTGCCGGGCAGGTCGGGCGCGTCGCCGAGGGCGGCGCTCACCGCGGGTCGGGGCGCGCGGACCGCGCCGCGCCGCCCTCCCTCCGCCGCGGGCGCGACGACCGCATCGCGCAGCCCCACGACGGCGCGCAGCACGTCGGGCGGGCAGGCGCCCAGGGATCCCTCGCGCGGCTCCTTGAGGTCGAGGATGTCGATCCCCGCGCGCAGTGCCAGGGCGGCCTCTTCGGGTTCGGTGACGCTCGCCAGGAGGAGCGGCGTGGATCGAATCGGCGGCAAGTTTGACCCCGGTTGTGCGATATGCTAATGACGATCTTCGCCCAGATTGGATCGTGAAACGTCGGGCAGCGATAACTTCGGCCGGGAGCCCCGGCTCGCCTCCGGGCGGGCCCGCCCTCGCCCCCCATTGTAAGGAGGAAGCCGCATGAAGGACATCCTGATCGGTGAATCGCTCATCGGGGACGGGAACGAGATCGCGCACATCGATCTCCTGATCGGACCGAAGAACGGTCCGGTCGGCCAGGCCTTCGCCAACGCGCTGGTCAACCAGAACCAGGGTCACACGGCGCTGCTCGCCGTCCTCGAGCCGAACCTGCTTGCGAAGCCGGCGACGATGATGATGAACAAGGTCACGATCAAGGGCGCCAACCAGGCGGTCCTGATGTTCGGGCCGGCGCAGGCGGCGGTCGCCAAGGCGGTGGCCGATTCGGTGGCCGACAACATCATCCCGCAGGCGGAGGCCGAGAACCTCGTGATCGTCGTCGGCGTGTTCATCCACTGGGAGGCCGCGGACAAGAAGAAGATCTACGACTTCAACTACCGCGCCACCAAGGAATCGATCGCCCGCGCCATGAAGGGCGAGCCGGGCGTCAAGGCGGTGATCGCGGGCAAGGACAAGGCGAAGCATCCGTTCGCCTGAGACCGGGAACGTCACAGCTCGGTGGAGAAGAAGCGTCTCCTGTACCTGGTGTCGTCGGACCCGCTAGTCAGTCCGTTCGACGTCAACATGGCCTACGACGCCGGCTTCGACGCGGTGATCCCGTACGCCGCGATCGACGCGTCGATGGTGCCCGGGCTCGTGCAGGACATCATGTTCTCGCGCGGCGCCAAGGGTGCGCGCTTTTCCTCCCTGTTTTTCTCCAGCTCCAGGATCGCCGTCGCCGAGGCGATGCTCAAGGCGGCGCGGGCGAGTCTGTTTCCGCCCTTTCTGGTCGGCCTGATGGTCGATCCCAAGGGGGGATACACGACGGCGGCCGCGCTCTGGGCGCGGGTCGCGGCGATCGGACGGAGCCGGGGGCTGGGCGAGCCGCGCCGTCTCAGGATCCTCGTGGCGGCGGGAACCGGCGCGGTGGGACGCGCGGTGGCGGTCATGGCGGCCCGGGACGGGGCGGCCGTCACGCTCACCTCGCGCAACCTCGCTTCGGCGGCCGAAGCGTCCGAGGAGATCGGGTCGCTCTTCGGCGTCAGCGTCGTGCCGCGCGCCGCGCCCGGAGAGCAGGAGCTGCGCGCCCTCGCGGCGGGGGCCGACGTCGTCCTGGCGACGGGCGCCGCCGGAATCCGTCTCCTGTCCCGCGCCTCCATCGAGGCGCTGCAGAGGCCGAAGGTGATCGCCGACGTCAACGCCGTGCCACCGCACGGCCTCGAGGGCGTGAAGCCTCAGGACAGCGGCAGCGAGATCGCGCCCGGTGTCTTCGCGCTCGGAGCGATGGCGGTCGGCGAGCTGAAGTTCAAGGTCGAGTCCTCGCTCCTGAACGACCTGCTGACCGCCGAGTCGCCCCCGGTGATCGACAGCGAGACGGCCCGCCACAGGGCGGTCGAGCTCCTGGAGGCGCGATAAGCGACGGAAGCCGGCAACGAGCGTCCGTGGGGGATCGTCTTCTTCTCCTGGGCGTGAGCGTCCGAGCCCTCGCGGCCTCAGCGGCGCGCAGCCGTTCCGTGGCGCGGAGGTTTCCCGGCGGCCTCCTGGCCCTCGACTACTTCGCCGACGCCGATCTGCTGGCCCTGGAGTCCCGGGTGTCGCTGCGGGTCCTGTCGCTGTCGCGCGATCTCCGGCGCCCGCGAACCGTCACGGCCCTCGCCCGTGCCGCCCTGGGACTCGACTGGCAGGGGTTCATCTATTCCGGAGGGCTCGAGAACAGGCCGGGGCTCCTGCGCCGGCTGGAGCGTCGGGGCGCCGTGCTCGGAAACGGCCACGTCCTGGTCGGGCCGGTGCGCGACCCGGCGACCTTCTTCGCGTTCCTGTCACGGGAAGGGCTCCCGCACCCGCGCACCTGGATCGGCGCGGACCTCCCCCCGGTCGCCGAGTGGTCCCGATGCCTTTGGAAGGGGCTTCGATCCGGTGGCGGCACCAGGGTGCGCCGCGCGATCCCGGGTGAGCCGCGGCCGCGCGGCCATTATCTTCAAGAGAGGATCACCGGCAGGCCCGGTTCGGCGGCGTTCGTGGCGGACGGGGCGCGCGCCGTCCTTCTCGGTGTGACGGAGCAGCTCTCCGGCTTCCGGCCGCTCGGTGGGAGCGGCTTCAGGTATGGCGGGAACATCGCCGGCCCGCCGCGCCTCCTGGTCTCCGACGACGCCCTCGCGATCCTGCGCCGGGCGGCATCGTCCCTCACCCGGCGTTTCCGCCTGCGCGGGCTGAATGGACTGGATTTCGTCCTCTCGTCGGCCGGTATTCCGCACCTGATCGAGATCAACCCTCGCTATACCGCGTCGATGGAGCTCCTCGAGGAGCTGTCGGCCGTGAATGTCGTCGATCTCCACCTCGAGGCGATCGACGGGGGGCGATTGCCCGCGGGGCCGCTCGAGTCGCGCGGCGGGGCCCGGGACAGGACCGATTCGGGCGGCCGATTCATGGCCAAGGGGATCCTCTACGCGGACCATCGCGTGCGCTCGGTCGATCCCGAGGTCCTCGCTCGGCGCGGCTGCCGCGATCTGCCGGCGGCGGGCGAGATCATCGAAAGTGGTCATCCGATCTGCACGCTCGTCACCGGGGGTTCCACGCCCTCGGAATGCCGGCGCGCCCTCGCTGCCCGGGCCGGGCGGATCCGGCGGCTCCTCCGGCCACGACGCGTGGCGCGGCGTGTGCTAAGATGGCCGGAAAAGACCGCGACCGGGAGGATTCTTCCATGATGCAGGGATGGCAGGTGGTCGGGCTCGTCCTCCTGGCGATTCTCGTGGGAGCCGGACTACCCGCCCTGCTTCAGCTGCGCAGGACCCTTCGCAGCGCGCAGACCTTCCTCGACTCGACCGGACAGCGTCTCGACCGCACGCTGGACGAAGTCACCGACGCGGCCGCCCGGATCAATCGACTCGGCAAGAGTCTCGAGGAAGACGCGGAAGGACTGCGTGTGTTCACCGACGCGGCCGCCGGGCTGGGCCGCTCGCTCAAGCAGGCGCAGGAGTCGATTCGCCTGGTGACGGTCGTGGGAGGCGCCGTGGGTCCGGCGCTGGTCGCCGGCCTGCGCGCGCTGTTCTCGCCGCCGGAGCACGACCGTTCCGGACCGTTTTCCCCCGTCGAATCCGAGACCGAGGCGACCGGCGCGCGTGCCGCCGGACAGGAGCCCGGGGTCCGGCCGCGGCCCGAGGCATGAGATCCGGCGCCGGGTGGGGTGGATCATGAGCGACGCGAATCGTCCCGGCGCGGCCCATCTGGTTCTGGCGTTCATCGCGGGGGCCGCGACCGGCGCGGCGGTCGCCCTCCTGACGGCCCCACGGACGGGACGGGAGACGCGCGACAGAGTCCGGGCGCTGGCGGGCGACCTCACCGGCACGGCGCGCGTCCCGCTCGCGCTCAACGAGGCGTACGCACGCGCCGCGAGCGCGGCGCGACAGGCCTTCCTGGAGTCGCTCGACGCCGCCGCGATCGAGCGGGGCGCCGGGCCCGGCTCCAGGGAACACTGAGCGGTCCCGAACCCGCCCCGGTCCCGGACACGACGCGCCCGCCTCCCGGTCCGTGATAATCTCCCCTTATCAAGAAGAAGCGAGACGCGCGTGGCTCCGACCCGAACGGCCCTGGTGACCGGCAGCACCCGCGGCATCGGCAAGGCGATCGCCTTCCGGCTGCTGCACGAGGGTTACACTGTGGCCCTGAACTACGCTCACGATCGAAACGGTGCGGCCGCCGCCATGGAGGAAGCCCGAACGCTCTCGGCCTCGACCGTCGCCCTCCAGGCGGACGTGTCGCGGCCGGAGGAGTGCGAGCGTCTGATCCTCGACGCGCTCGCCAGGCTCGAGCACGTCGACCTCCTGGTGAACAACGTCGGGCCCTTCCTGGAAAGGGCTCTCGGCGAAACGACCGACGCCGAGTGGCGCGAGATGATCGACGGCAACCTGGGGAGCGCCTTCTGGTGCTCGCGGGCCGTCCTGCCGTCGATGCGGCAGAGGCGCTCGGGATGCATCGTGAACATCTCCGCCCTCAACGCCGAGGCCTCCCCCGGGATGACGCACGAGGCGCCGGCCTACTTCGTGGCCAAGACCGCGCTGTCGATGATGACCAAATCGATGGCCCGGCTCGAGGGTCGGCACGGTATCCGGATCAACGCCGTCAGTCCCGGGTTCATCGAGACCGACAGCTACGCCGACTGGCATCCGGACGAGCAGGCGCGCTGGCGGGACCAGATCCCCCTCGGACGCTTCGGGCGGCCGGAGGACGTGGCGGAGGCGGTCGCCTTCCTGGCCTCCGGCAACGCGGGCTACATCTCGGGGGCCGTTCTGCACGTCCACGGTGGCCTGTGGATCTAGCGACCCGGACCCGGCGTCTGTTCGTCACGGGGCAACTGGCGAAGGAGGGCCTGCAGAAGACCTTGACCGGGTGCGGCGCCGGTTTCGACTGGACGATCCAGGCGCTGCGGATCAAAGTGGCGGCCCTGATGACGACCGACTACATCGAGTCCACCCTGACCCTGCCGCCGTGCGACGCGGTCTATCTTCCGGGTCTCTGCCAGGCGAGCACCGAGACGCTGTCCCGTTCGTTCGGCGTCCCGTTCGTCAAGGGGCCGAAGGACCTGCGCGATCTGCCGGCGTTCTTCGGGGGGGCGGCCGAGGGGTACCGCCCGGACGGCGAGCACGCGCTGACGATCCTGGCGGAGATCAACGACATCGACCGGCTGAGCGACGAGCAGATCCTGGCGGCGGCCGAGCGGTACCGTCGATCCGGCGCGGACGTGATCGACCTGGGCTGTTCTCCCGAGCGCCCGATGGCGGACGTCGGCCGCATCGTCACGCTCCTGCGCGACCGCGGCCACCGGGTCAGCATCGACACCTTCGACGAGGGCGAGGCGCTGTCGGCGGATGCGGCCGGGGCCGAGCTGCTCCTGAGCCTCGACTCGCGCAATCTGCATCTCGCCGGGCGGTTGCGCTCGGCGGTTCCCGTCGTGCTTCCCGACCAGGGCGAGGGTCTGCCGTCGCTCCGGCGCAACCTCGAGGAGGCGCGCCGGCGCGGCGCCGCGCGGGTCGTCGCCGACCCGGTGCTCGAACCGATCCATTTTGGTTTCGCGGCTTCGATCCGGCGCTACTGCGAGGCGCGCGAGGCGCTTCCGGACGTCGAGATGCTGATGGGCACGGGCAACCTGACGGAGCTGACCGAGGCCGATTCGAGCGGCGTGAACGCCGTGCTGCTCGGTCTCATGAGCGAGCTCCGGATCGGCTACGCCCTGACCACGGAGGTCGCCGCGTGGGCGCGCGGCAGCGTGCGCGAGCTCGACTGCGGGCGGCGTATGATGCACCACGCCGCCCGCCGCTCGACCATCCCGAAGGGGTTCGACGACCGTCTGGTCACGACCCGCGACGTCCGCGTCACTCATCCGACCGAGGCCGAGCTGCGCGACATGCAGGGCCGGCTCACCGACCGGAATTTCCGCATCGACACGGACGGCGAGTCGGTGTTCGTGTTCAACAGCGACCGGTTCGTCAAGGACACCAGCATCCGCGACATCTTTCCGCGCCTGGGGGAGGAGAAGGACGCGTCGCACGCCTTCTACCTGGGACGCGAGCTGATGAAGGCCGACCTGGCGCGGCGCCTCGGCAAGAAATACATCCAGGGCGAGCCGCTGCACTGGGGCTACCTGACCTACGCCGAGGAGGAAGCGTCGGCGCACGCGCGCCGGCGCCGGGCCCCGGCGCG
>Ga0070697_100004424_pt1 | contig 10793 bp, 9 predicted proteins | sample KBSK1501metaG_FD_65475 | JGI IMG/M metagenome (GOLD analysis project Ga0070697, IMG submission 65475) | Corn, switchgrass and miscanthus rhizosphere microbial communities from Kellogg Biological Station, Michigan, USA - KBS K1-50-1 metaG | ecosystem: Host-associated > Plants > Roots >... | reverse complement strand
GAGAAAGGCAGGCCTGGATCTGCCACCAAAACTGAGCTGGCACAGCCTCCGTAAATCGTTTGCCACCGCCTTCATGGAACTGCATCCTGATCGCCCGTGGGTCTTAATGGATTTGATGGGGCATCTCAACCCGAGTACGCTCCATCGCTACGTGCTGCACTCCCGGGCTTACTACGACCAGGCTATCGAAGATATGGTGGGAACCATGGTAGCGGAAACCAACAAGATACGAGGAGTTGTGTAATGTCTATTGTATGGAACCTCAAAAAGTGGCTGGCGGTGGAACGCGATATCTACCGACCTTCCGAGTTGCAGGCGCTGCTTGCTGAAAAGGCCGGCGTGCAGCTCTCCCCGCAAGCTGTCTCCGCGCTGATCAATGGTAAACCCAACGCGTTACGGCTCCAGACTATTCAAGCCTTGTGCAACGCGCTGGACTGCAAGCTCAGTGACTTCTGTGAGGTATTGCCTGATACGGCGCAAGAGCAGCAGAAACAGCGCAAAGTCGCCGGCAGTACTCCTGTGCGGCTGTATGGAGCCAAAGCGCAACCCAGAGATCAGGAGAGCATCTTTCCCGATCTGCATCAGTACACGGAAACCAAGAAAAGCCAGCGTGGAACAGGCAAAGGGACAAAGGGTTAGGAAGGGCAGTATGAGCCAACCACAAATGGCAGAAGAATATTACGTTTACCTGGCTTGCTGCACCAATGGGACGCTCTATGTCGGTTACACCACTAACGTCGAACAACGTATTGCCGCTCACAATGCTGGACGTGGTGGGCGTTACACGCGATCCAACCGCCCCATCTCTCTAGTTGCTGCCTGGCCTTTCAATAGCAGAGCTGAAGCGATGCAGGCCGAACGTGAACTGAAAAGCTTGCCCCCCGAGCGGAAGCTCGCGATGGCTCAGTCAGCAGCTCTGCTTGAAAGAGAGGGGATATGAGTTCCCGGCCATATCAATCACGCTGGATTACATGCAAGGTGTGTGGGCACGGGTGTAGAGCTGTGCAAAAGGACCGAGATATCTGTCGCGCCTGTCTACGCAAGGAACCAAGCACTTGCTGTAGACGCTGTGGGCTCATGAGACACCGCGTTGCTGAGGAGACAGGGCTCTGCCCCCGCTGCGCCGCTCGACCCGAGGCGGTATGCGCGCGCTGCTTACGTACCAGCGTCATCTACAACCAGGAGAAGCAGTTGTGCCGGGTGTGTAACAAGTTTGAACGTCAGCGCGTTCGCAACAAAGACAAGCAGATCAAGGTCAAGTGCTCTGTTTGTGGCGAGATGCGATACTCACAATTACTCGGTCGGGCTATCTGCCCAGCTTGCTGGACAGCGGAGCGCAACGGTCGCGGGATCTGCTCAGCATGCAACAAGCTCAAGGTGATTTGGGTCAAGACTGAGCAGCTCTGCAAGCAGTGTTACAAGGATCATCTGGCTCCAAACTCATTGCGGAGGTATGTGGCCGAGTTCACTACACCTTACCCGTACAACAAAGTCCTCTTCGATCTTCTCGTAACCACCATCGACTGGCAGTCCGTGGACAACACAACGTATCAGCAGTTCCGCTCATTTGGGCGCTTCTTACAGCAGCAGCAGCTGAAAGAGCCATTAACATGGGAAACAATCGAGGAAGCGTTCCCTGCTTTGGGTCCGACTAACCGTACGTTTCCTCAGCTGATACGATCCTGCCTCCTCGAACTGGGCCATCTACTGGCAGCCAGGGGCGAGCTCGAGAGTCGAGAGGCGCTATGCGCTGTTGCCCCTCAAGAGAGCCCCTGAGCATATGCAAGAACTGCTGCGCCGCTACGTTGACTGGCTCCTGGAGCGACGAACTACACTATCCAGCGTACGGAGCCATCTGAAGATTCTTGCTCCTTTCTGGTCGTGGTGCGAACAGCGTGGCATACGGTCACCAGAGGAAGTGCAAGCTTCTCTCGTTAATGATTACCTGATGACCCTCTATTGGCAATGGCGGTGCTCCCTGTGCCAGAGCACAATGGAGCTTGAACCCAGCGATCGTAGCATACCCAGAATGTGTGTTAACTGCCGTGCCATCGGCTCTTTCACAAAGGAGAGGCGGTATGCCCAGAACACGGTACGCGAGTGCCGAGCTAAGCTGCTTGTCTTCTTTGACTGGCTCAAGATCAATCGGATGGTCGTAGCCAACCCCGTTCAGCGCAAGACACCAGCTCCCAGCCCAACCATCCAGCACTATCCACCTGAAGTAATCAGGCAGCTTTGTAGGTATATTACAGCACCCGATGCTGATCCCGTTGAAGCCTTGGTCTTGTATCTTATCATTTTTCACGCGCTCTCCGTCTGGGAATTGCAGCATGTCGAGATCCCAACCATCCTCACCCTGCGTAAAGATATTCAGCAACCAGGACTCGCTGAGGCGTATTACGTAATCGTGCCAAAACCTGCCCCTTCACTTGGCGATCGCTCACCTGGCCGCCCCGATGTTCGATTAGACTTTCCTGTTAAGGCGGCCTCCTGGCTGAGACCCCTCCTCGATCGCTACGAGTGTCATCGCCAGCAGCTAGTCAGTAACCAGAGAAATCGATACTTGTTCATTACATCCAGTACAGCCCATCGCAACGTCCCTGTTGGCCATGTCTTTATCTGGAAGACGGTGCGAGATGCCTCGATACGCTTGCTTGATGCTGCCTGTAACCCCAATATACTGCGAAAAACTGCAGGAGTGATGTTTGCTGACCAGGCGGGTGCAGGCGTTTTGCGCTGGATGGGGTGGGATGATCAGCAGGCATTTGCGTACGCTTGGGCACCACGCGAGGTGATCCAGCCGCAACAGCTCGATGGTTCTCAGGATGCACATTCGCGGCCAGGCGTAGAGCCCATCACATTTCCATCGCCGAAGCAGAAAACACGCAAGAATGACTCAGGGCTAAGTAATTATCTCAAAACGACTAAGCGAACGTGACGCCGATACCAGAGCAGTGCGCAGGCCAGTTTGATCAACGCGAGGGAATTGCCAGCCTTCTTGTCATAGCGCACCAGGATCGCACGGCATTTGTTTAACCAAGCGCGTGTACGTTCCACCACCCATCGCCTGGCGGGATAGCGTGGCACCCTTGTGGTATCCAGCTTTTCCTCGCCAATGCGCCGGATGTGTGGCACGTAGCAATAAGCCGCCACCGTTTCTCTCCCAGTTGGATTGTCGTAGCCCTTCTCCAAGCAGAGATGTTGCGGTTCCTCCTCGGTAGTTCAGCACAAGCCTTGACGAGCGCGACCCAGATCTGGTCGAAGAGACCGAGCTGAACCCAACGCTGGAACGTGCGATGGACCGAACTATCGTCAGGGAAGTCTCCGGGTAACTGATTCCATTGACACCCTGGACGCGAGCCGGAAGATGATGGCATCGGCGACCGCGCGGGCGAGGATCTCGTCTGCGCCCTGTGGGCTTGGGCGGGTCTAGTTCGGCCAGGATCGGAGCAATCCGCGCCCACAGATCATCGGGAACCCGCCAAATCGTCGGCACTGTTTCTCGTTTCGTGTTTTGCTTGTGCATCAGCCGCACCTCCACTCGCGACCATGCCAGGCCATGATCGTCACTCTGGTCGAGAGCAAGCGGGTACCCTCATGCACTTGCTTGATCACGACTGCTTTGATAGGCGAAGCCGCGTCCCCGTCAGGCACGCGCGTCTTCTGGCAGCTTGGCGACCACACGCAGCGCATGATCCTGCGTCTGAGCATGCATGCTTTGGTCAGCTTCTCGCTTCCTGCAAGAAGGCCTTATGCCTTGTTCTTTTCGCCAAGGTGTACGAAAAATGACGCCAAGCGTAAAGTCAATGCCGGGTGGATCTCAGATGGATGCTGTTCGCTCGAAGTCGGCTTTGTAGACGATGGACGTATCGCCAGCACAGCTAGCGCACCGGCGAGCAAAGCCAACGCACCGGCAAGATAGATCGCCACCTGATCTCCTGTCGTCACCGCTGCCTTGCCGTGATTGCCAAGCGCGAGGACTACCGAGGTAGCAACGAGGCTTGCCAGGCTGGCGCCAAGCGCCGCGCCAATCTGCTGCGAGGTATTCAACAGACCTGCAGCCAACCCCTGCATCTCTGGTCCGAGAGAATTCGTCACGGCAATGGTCAGTGTGACCAGGCCGCAGCCGAGACCCATTCCGACAAGCGTATAGCCCAACGTTACCCAGAGCGCTCCATCCACCGGTGTAATACGAGCCATGAGCGCGCTCCCCAGGACGATGAGAGCTGGCCCTGTCACCAGAGCACTGTGCAGGCCTGCTCGTCGAATGATCTGAGGGGCGAACCGACCGCCAACGATCCCGCCAAGACCTGCCGGGATAAAAATCAGTCCGGTCACCAGCGCAGTCAGCCCCAGGACACCTTGCAGGTAGAGCGTCAGGGTGAACCCGAAGATAGAAGCAATCGCAAGGTTCAATGCTCCGAGCAGATTTGCCACCAGGAGAGTGCGGATGCGAAAAACGCTCAGCGGCACCAGTGGATGCTGGCTCGCATGCTCAACACAGATGAAGGAGGCGGTGAACACCAGAAACAGGACCAAAAAGACCAGGAATGGGGTCAGACTGGTGGCAAGTTCTGAGAGCCGCGAAAGGGTCATCACGAGTGCAGCAATCGCGCTCGTCCCCAAAATTGTTCCGGCCACGTCGAGTTGCTGCTGTCCCCGCGCCGCAGATGTGGGGAGCAACAGCAAAGAGGCCAGCAGCACCAGCACTCCCAGCGGGACATTGACAAAGAAGATCCAGCGCCAGGAGAGCAGGCTGGTGAGCACCCCACCTAAAATGACGCCAAGCGTAAAGCCAAGGCCGGCCACCGATCCGAAAATCCCCAGCGCACGATTGCGTTCCTGTCCTTCAGGATAGGTCGTTGTCACCAATGCGAGGGCAGCAGGCGAAAAAATCGCCGCGCCCAGCCCCTGCATAGCTCTGGCGAGCAAGACAACCAGCAGCGAAGAAGCCAGGCCCCCAATCAGCGAAAAGACCGTGAAGAGCCCAAGTCCCAGGATAAACACCCATTTCCGCTGAAACAGATCGCTGGCACGCCCACCTACCAGCAGAAACCCACCAAAGAAAAGCGCGTACACACTGACGATCCATTGGAGATCGGCGGGCATCAGATGCAATCCCCGCTGCATCGTGGGCAGCGCAATACTGACAATTGAGAAATCGAGAATGCCCATTAACTGGGTGGTGGCCAGCAAGGCAAGAATCTGACCGTTGTGTGTGGTAAGCTTCCTCTTCTCCAGCATTTTTTTGCTCCCTCTGCTTCATAGCGCGCGGGGTGAAATCCTCGCGCTGTCTTCATGAGTGGTCTGCTCTCACCCAGATCACGGCCGATGAGCAGGCATCACTGTCCCTCCCTTGGAATATGCTATGCCGACTTAGTAATTTTGGGGTAAAAAAAGGGTACCCCTTAGCGTTCATCCTCATCTGAGACGAGATTTTCAACCGCCTGTTGCAGGAGTCGACGGAATAACACCTGTTCAATATCGTTCATCCCACGAACGGTGCGCTCTGTAAGAGCGTTCCATACCTGAAGCGCTGGCTTGTAGAGTGAGCACCCACGTTCTGTGAGATACACTCGTGAGGCACGGCGATCCCTCGGATCAGGACGACTTTCCAAGAAGCCAGCTCGCTCCATGCGTCCGATGGTCTTCACAATCGTCGCCAATCCCACGTTGAAGAACCAGCGTGACGCCAGTTGCGTCGGCGTCAACCCATCTTCCTGGTGCAGGAGAAAGAGCATATGCTCCTGCGTCGCATGTAAGCCGATCTGGCTGAGCGCCTCTTCGGCGTAGTGACGATGGGCATGAGCAAGCATGATAATCTGATGACTAATCTCCTCACGCATGTGCTTCGTGTGCTTCCTCCTCTCATTTACTATACCGGCATAGTAACATATTCGCGAAGAAATGTCAAGGGACAGGCAGAAGAACTGACCGTTCCCGCCTTTTTTGCAGCTGACCGGCTGTCGGAACGCAGCGACATCGTCCGCAATGGCCACATCACATAGCTGCCAGATGTGCAGCCACGCGACAGCTTCTTGTTGTCGGGACCAGGGAAGTGAAAGTGTGTGCTCTGGTGGAGTGAGGAAAAGCGCACAACAGCAGAACAGTGACGCCAAGCGGTGAGCGCGCCCAGCCACCCGATGAGCAGCAACGCTCTGGCCAGACATTGGACAGGGTGCGCGATACGATGGGCAGAGAGGCATTCGAGCAGGCATGAGCAACCGGTACCAGCTTGACGCCTGAAGCTGCTCTGCCCCTCGCTTTGTCCAGCCTCGTCTCCTGATGCACGACTGGTCTTTTAAGGGAGCAGCGCCTACGGACCTGTTCCCATGGCAGCACCTACCTGCATCAACTGTCTGCGGCACGGTTTCGGTTGTTTTGAGATAATTACTAAGAGGATAAGGGGCCTTGCCCAACGGAGTCGCCCAAACGGTCCCCGAATCGTCCTTCCTGCCGATCGTGAGCCGTCCCCTCTGGCGTGCCTGCCTGTCCAACGTCTGCCGCAGCCCGAACCGCGTCCCCGACTCCCGGTGCGGGTTGCTTCTCACTGAGCATAGCGTGTCAAGGCCGCGCAGGTGGTGGTGGGTATGGTTGGGGCGCGCTTGTATAGCCTTGACACGCTATGCTACACTTGGGCAACCGCACGGGAGGCAGCATCTCTGGTGACAATGGGTCAAAGGGATCCACGGGTTCGCAGTTGATTCCACCGACTCTCGGTGCCCTGAAAGGGGTCGATATCGCACGTTTCTGTGTTGAAAGAAGGGGGACAGGGTCAAGTAAAACTTGGAACGTTAGAAAAACTTCTCGATCCCTTTGCCGGAGGTGGTTCGATCCCATTAGAAGCCCAGCGCCTCGGCCTGGAAGCTCACGCCAGTGATCTCAATCCAGTCGCAGTGCTGATCAATAAAGCCCTCATCGAGATACCACCAAAGTTTGCCGGACTCCCACCCGTCAATCCAGAAGCACAGCACTCGTTGATGGGGAGTGACTGGCATGGCGCTCGCGGACTGGCCGATGACATCCGCTACTATGGGAAATGGATGCGCGACAAAGCAAAAAAGCGCATTGGACATCTCTACCCGAAAGTAACACTGCCAAAAGAATTTGGTGGAGGCGAGGCTACCGTGATTGCCTGGCTCTGGGCACGAACGGTTGTGTGCCCTAATCCGGCCTGTGGAGCGCATATGCCACTTGTGCGATCGTTCTACCTCTCTAAAAAGAAAGGCAAAGAAGCATGGGTTGAGCCTCAAGTGGACTACAGCGCGGCACCTCCTTCTATTCGTTTCGCTGTGACCACCGCCAAAGGCAAACCGCAGGATGGCACAGTGAACCGGCAGGGCGCACGCTGCATTGCCTGCGGCACACCTGTCCCATTTGATTATGTTCGCAGTGAGGGCAAGGCCGGGCGAATGGAAGCCCAACTGATGGCCATCGTTGCAGAAGGGCAACATGGGCGAGCCTATCTATCCCCTAATGCTGAACAGGTGACTATTGCTGAGCAGGCAAAGCCTATATGGAAACCCGAAGCCATTTTACCCGGTAATACACGAGATATCCGTCCGCAACTTTACGGTTTGCCTACTTATGGCGATCTTTTCGCTCCTCGTCAGCTTGTGGCGCTCACCACGTTCAGCGATCTTGTGCAGAAAGCCAGGGAAAAGGTACTGGCTGATGCTCAACGGGCCAGGTTTCCTGTCGATGGCATCTCACTCAACGATGGTGGCACAGGTGCGAATGCGTATGCCGATGCAGTAGCAACATATCTAGCGATTGCACTCGATCGCTTGGCGGATAGAAACTCGGCTATTTGTTCATGGGATGTAAGTAGAGACAGCACTCGTAACACTTTTGCACGTCAAGCAATCCCGATGACCTGGGACTTTGCCGAAGCAAACCCATTCAGTGAGTCTACAGGAAATTTTCAAGGGACAATCGATTGGGTTGCCCAGGTAGTTGTTGCTTCACCAAGCTATGCTCCTGGTGAAGCGGAACAACGCGATGCCACGACAGCTATCAATGGCGTAGCGCATCCCCTCATTTCGACCGACCCACCCTATTATGATAACATCAGTTATGCCGATTTGTCCGATTTCTTCTATGTCTGGCTGCGTCGCTCGCTCCATGCTGTCTATCCTGACCTGTTCAGAACCATGCTTGTACCTAAAGTGCAGGAACTAATAGCAACGCCATATCGTTTTGAGGGCAATAAGAGCAAGGCACAGGAGTTCTTCGAGACGGGTCTGGGGCAAGCCTTTGAACGGATGCGACCTTTGCAGCATCCCGACTATCCACTTACCGTCTACTATGCCTTCAAACAGGCAGAGTCTGAGGCGGAAGAAGATGAAGGCGGTGAAGCTAGCAGCAATGGAAACATCATAAAAGCTATCGCCTCAACAGGTTGGGAAACCATGCTGGAAGGGTTGATTCGTGCCGGTTTCACGATTACGGGTACATGGCCGATGCGTACTGAGATGTTGAACCGCAGCACAGGTTTAGGCACGAATGCGCTGGCCTCATCCATTGTGATGGTCTGTCGCCCGCGCCTTGTTGAAGCTCAGGTCGCCTCGCGCCGCCAGTTCCTGAATGCGTTGAGAGCCGAGTTGCCCACTGCGCTCAAGAACCTACAACGCGGCAGCGTTGCGCCGGTAGACCTGGCCCAGGCCAGCATTGGCCCCGGCATGGCGATCTATTCGCGCTACAGCAAGGTCGTCGAGTCAGATGGGACGCCGCTGCGAGTACGCACAGCGCTGCAATTGATCAATCGTGCCCTGGATGAGGCGCTGGCCGAGCAAGAAGGCGAGTACGACGCGGAGACGCGCTGGGCCGTTGCCTGGTTCGAAGAATATGCCATGAATCCAGGCGAGTACGGGCGGGCAGAGACACTCTCGAAGGCCAAGAATACCGCCGTGCAGGCGCTGGAACATGCTGGTTTGGTAGTGTCGAAGGCCGGAAAAGTGCGCCTGGTGAAACGCGAGGAACTATCCAGCAACTGGCATCCGAAGACGAGCCGCCTGACGGTCTGGGAGGTAATGCAGCGCATGATCCATGAACTGCTGGATGGAAAAGGCGATACCGGAGCGGGTGATATCTTGCGCCAGGCAAGCGCGCAGGGCGAAGTGGCCCGTGACCTCGCCTACCGCCTATATACCGTATGCGAGCGCAAGGGCTGGTCCCAGGAAGCACAGGCCTACAATAGCCTCGTCACCTCCTGGTTGGAGATCAGCCGGCTGGCGCACCGGCAAGCAGACAGCGTGCAGCAAGCAACGTTTTTGGAGTAGAGGAGAACAGACATGAGAGACGCTTCAGACGTTTCTACACCACAAAAGGTGAAGCGTATTGGCATCATCCTTGCTGACATGGGCAAGGTGAATGTGTCAGTACTCAAGTTTCTCATACTTCATATGAATACCCTTCAGCAGACGTTTGAGTTCGAGTTTTTGCCAACCTGCAAGGATGAGTTTCTTCAGAAGTTATCAAAACAAACGAAGTTATCAAAAGTATCTTCAAAAGGAAGTAGCAGCTTATCGCATAAAGGATATGGAGTTACCAACTGGCCATTTCATACTCTTAAGCATGGCATGCTTTAATGATAATTACTATACTACTCGCAAAAACGGTTTAGCAATTTTGGCTCTTGGCAATTGGGAAGCTTCGATGGCTCCTCCTTCACTGATAGAGTTCATTTACACGCTTATCTTGAGAGAATCGGTCGCCTTCATCTCTTCATCACTTAGTGGCTCTGTTCATCTCGGTACAAAAGGATGCCTCTGTGACTTCACAGCATCCCTCAGTGAGGTAAGGCTCAAAGTCTTGAATGGATTTGTTTGCAGCTATTGCCGCGCTGCTCTTCAGTCTGATGGTTTTGCTCTATTACCAGATGAGTTAGTGCATATATTGGGAAAAGATTGGATTGGAACGTCTACTGATCCCAGAACTCCTGCCGGAATTGCTGCGAATCTCGGCTATAACCTGTTCATTACCAAAGGACTTACTACGACGCGCCGGGAAAGGATACGAACTCTGTTAACAGAAGAGGTATTGAAGCAATTCATTGCTAATGTCGGGGCCATTATCACAGGCATTTTGATTGCCTATCTCCTCATCCGGTTCGGATTGAAAAGGTAATTAAGGGAAAAAGCCATGTCACTCACATCCCATCTCAATGACCCAACAAGCCCAATCGGACAGTTTATCAAGCAGCGGTTTGCACAAACGGCGCGTCTTACGAAAGCTGCGAATCTGCAACTCAAAGCAGCAGAGACGCTTCGCCCCGCGCTACCTGGCGTGTCGTATCCCTACGCACCCATTGGAACGGCCATTGATTACCGCATTCGCTACGCCTTTGATGTAACGCCATATCAGCAACTTGTAGCATGGCACGGGGCATTGTTACTAACGACGAAGCCAATAGAAAGTAATGATGATATCGTTGTAGACGAGGATGAATTGCTAGCCATTCTAACACTCACGCCCATTTACTTCGACATCATGCAGGGGGTAGCACAAGGACCATATCCCCTGAAGCTAGTGCGGCAATTCTTCGAGAGCCTGAATTCTACACTGCAAACAATTCAACCCGTTGGACGGCTTCTAGATGCCGAAGCTGAACACCTTTTGGATCGCTACTGTGTAGTCCTGAGCTTTTTCGAGCAGGTCTTCCGCAGCAATGCTTACTTGCAAGGACCGCTCATGCAGCCAACAGTGAAACAGAGTGTAGAAGAACTACTTGCTATCCCGCGAGACTCCTGGCTCGATGATCTGTCCCAGATATTCAATCTGTTTTATGCACG
>Ga0070697_100004423_pt1 | contig 10794 bp, 7 predicted proteins | sample KBSK1501metaG_FD_65475 | JGI IMG/M metagenome (GOLD analysis project Ga0070697, IMG submission 65475) | Corn, switchgrass and miscanthus rhizosphere microbial communities from Kellogg Biological Station, Michigan, USA - KBS K1-50-1 metaG | ecosystem: Host-associated > Plants > Roots >... | reverse complement strand
ATTCACTCCCGCGAAGCGAGCGGGGGTCCAAGGGGTGCGCCGCTAGCACCCCCTTGCCCAATGAGGTTCTCTGCGTCCTCTCCGTTCGTTCTCCGCGTCCTCCGCGTTGAAAGGCAACGTGGTCACGCGAGCGCCTTTGCGATGGCGGCGTCGAGCGTGCGCAGGCCGGCGGGGACGTCGGGGCCGAGGTGGATGCGCAGCGCGCGCCGTCCGCGCTCGGCCAGCACCTGGAAGTCCCCCCGCGCCTGCGCGGCCTTGACGACGCCGAACGTGTACTTCTGGCCCGGCACGGGCACGTCGCGAGCGTCGTCGCAGGTCACCTGGAGGAACACGCCCGTGTTGGGCCCGCCCTTGTAGGCCTGACCGGTGGAGTGAAGGAAGCGCGGGCCGAAGCCGAGGCACGTGGCCACGCGCTTGGCGTCGCGGATGCGGTGCCGGCTCGCCTGCAGCGCGCTCTCGTGGGCCTCGTTCATCGCCACGTAGGCGAGGAGCGCAAAGTAGTCTCCCTCGCGCAGCCGGTGGAGGTGCGCCTTCACATACCCGGCCAGCGAGCCCCCTCCGGCGGCCGCGCGCAGCGCCTCGGCATTGGCCGGATCCGCGAAGAGCTTCACACCCTCGCCCTCGAAGAACGGCGCCTCCGAAGGCAGCTTCCCGGCCTTCTCGTACTCGGTGGTGAGGGCGCGGGTGGCCAGCTTGCTCGCCTCGACGTCGGGCTGGTTGAACGGGTTGATGTGGATGATGGACCCCGCGATCGCGGTGGCGATCTCCCACCGGATGAACTCCTCCCCGAGGTCGTACCGGGTCGCCACGTGGATGCGCACGACCGGCCGGCCCGCCTGCTCCAGCGCCTGGACCGCTGCGTCCTGGGCCGCGTCGGGCGCCTCGTCGAGGCGCAGGTAGGCGAAGAGCCGGTCGTCGCCGTACGCCGAGGGCGACGCGAGCCGCTCGCGGTCGACGGGGATGATGCCCTTGCCCTCCTTGCCGGTGGACTCCGCGATGAGCTGCTCCAGCCACGCGCCGAGGTCGTGGATCCCGGGCGAGGCGGCGATGGTCAGCTTGTCGATGCCCTTCGTGGCCGCCACGCCCAGGATCGTGCCCAGCACGAGGCCGGGGTTCTCGGCGGCGGGCACACCGGGCGCGCAGGCGTGCAGCATGCGCTCGGCCTCGTCGAGCAGCCGCTCGATGTCGAGGCCCATCACCGCGGCCGGGACGATGCCGAAGTTCGAGAGCGCCGAGTAGCGCCCGCCGATGCTCCGCACCCCGGGGTAGATGTGACGGAAGCCGTCGGCCTTCGCTTCCTTCTCGAGGCTCGATCCGGGATCGGTGACGGCGATGAACCGGCTGCCCGCCTGCTCCGGCCCCAGCGCCTGCCTCACGCGGTCGAAGAAGTACGCCTTGAAGATGTTGGGCTCGAGGGTCGAGCCCGACTTGCTGGAGACGATGAAAAGGGTCTTCTTCGGGTCGACCTGGTCCGCGCGCGCCGTCACCTGCGCGGGGTCGGTCGAGTCGAGGACCAGCAGCTCGGGTGAGCCGGGCACCCGGCCGAAGGTCTCCCGCCAGACCTCGGGGCAGAGGCTCGAGCCGCCCATGCCGAGCAGCAGCGCGTGGGTGAAGCCGTCGTGCCGGGCCTCGTCGCGGATGAGGCCGAGCGGCGTCACGTGCTCGAGCTGCACCTCCACGATACCGAGCCATCCCAGCCAGCTCGCTTCGTCACCCTGCGTCCACAGCGACGCGTCGCCCGCCCACAGCCGATGCGTGCCGCCCTGCGCGTCCCACTCCTCGAGCTTCCGGGCCACGTCGGCGGCGATGGCGGGGGGGAGCGAATGGTTCTGGCCGTTGATCCGCGCCCGGTTCGCCTCGCGGCAACGGCGCTCCACCGCCTTGAGCAGCCTCGTGAACGGCTCCACGAACTTCTTGAGGCCGTCGGCGAGCAGGTCGTCCGTCACCTTGCGCAGCGAGACGCCGGTCTTCTCCAGCTCGTCGAGCGTCTGCTTCGCGCCCGCGATGTCGGTTTCCAGGCTCGGTCGGGCCCGCCCATGGTCGCGGAAGGCGGCCAGCGTCTCCGGCGGGACCGTGTTCACGGTGTCGGGGCCGATCAGCTCCTCGACGTACAGCACGTCACGGTAGCGGGGATTCTTGGTGCCGGTGCTGGCCCAGAGCACGCGCTGCGTCTGCGCGCCCTTGGCGGCCAGCGCCTGCCAGCGCGGACCGGAGAACATCTCCTTGTAGCTCTGGTAGGCGAGCCTGGCGTTGGCGATCGCGACCTTGCCCATCAGTCCCTCGAGCCGTGCCTGGTCGGCTCCCGACGCCGACTCGAGCTTCTCCTCGAGCCGCGCATCCACCATCGTGTCGATGCGGCTCACGAAGAAGCTCGCCACGCTGGCGACGGGGCCGAGGTCCTCGCCGCGGGCCGCCCGCGCCTCCAGGCCCGCGATGAAGGCCTGGGCCACCGTCTCGTACGCCGCGCGCGCGAACAGCAGCGTGACGTTGACGTTCACACCTTCGCCGATCAGCGTCCGGATGGCCGGGACGCCCGCCGGGGTCGCCGGGACCTTGATCATGACGTTGGGCCGGCCCACGGCCTTCCACAAGCGGCGCGCCTCCTGCAGCGTGCCCTCCGTGTCGTTCGCCAGCTCGGGCGAGACCTCCAGGCTGACGTAGCCGTCGCGGCGGCTCGTGCGGTCGTAGACGGGGCGCAGCACGCCGGCCGCGTCCTGGATGTCCTGGACCGCGAGGCGCTCGTACACGTCCTTCGGCTCGAGGTGCGGGTCCTTCGAGATCTCCTCGATGGCGGCCGCGTAGTCGTTGCTGCCGTCGATAGCCTTCTCGAAGATGGCGGGGTTGGAGGTGACGCCGCCGAGGCCGTCCTCCTCCACCAGGCGAGCCAGCTCGCCGCCGGCGATGAGGCTGCGCCGGATGAAGTCGAGCCAGACGGACTGGCCGTACGACCGCAGCGCCGCCACCGGGCTCTGCACCACCGATGAACGCGAGTTCGACGTGCCCATGATGTCTCCCCTTCGCGCGCGGGAGCGCCGCTAACGGTAGCGCGTCTCCAGCGCCTTGACCTTCCCCAGGCGTCGCACGTGCCGCTCCTCGCCGGTGAAGCGCGCGGCCACGAAGGCGCGCACCAGCTCGAGGGCGAGGGCCGGGCCGATGATCCGCCCGCCCAGGACGAGCACGTTCATGTCGTCGTGCTCCACGCCTTGATGCGCCGAGTAGGTGTCGTGGCAGACCGCGGCGCGGATGCCCGGCAGCTTGCTCGCGGCCACCGACGCGCCGACGCCGCTGCCGCAGACGAGCACGCCTCTCTCGGCCCGCCCGTCCATCACGGCTCGCCCCACTGCCTCCGCCGAATCGGGGTAGTCCACCGGCGCGGTGGAGTTCGTCCCCACGTCGAGCACCTGGTGCCCGGCCTGGCGCAGGGCCTCGCCGAGCTCCTGCTTGAGGATGTATCCGGCGTGGTCGGATCCCACGACGATGCGCATCGCTCAGGCCCTCCTCGTGAGCTGCTCCCGGGCCGCCGACACGACGTTGCCCGGCTCGAAGCCGAACTTCCTCTGAAGCTCCTTCAGCGGCGCGGAGGCGCCGAAGGTGCGCATCCCGATGGGGCGGCCGGTCGGGCCCACGTAGCGCTCCCAGCCGAGCGTCGAGCCCTGCTCCACCGACACCCGGGCGCGGACCGACGGCGGGAGGACCGCGTCCTTGTACGCCTGGTCCTGGCGATCGAACAGCTCCCACGACGGCAGGCTCACGACGCGGCTCCGCACGCCCTCCTTCGCGAGCAGCTCGTGCGCGGCCACGCAGAGCGAGACCTCGCTCCCCGTCGCGAGAAGCAGCACCTCGGGATCGCGGCCGGGCGGGTCCGCGAGCACGTAGGCGCCGCGGGCGAGGCCGCTCGCCGCCGCGTACTTCGACCGGTCGAGTGTCGGCAGGGCCTGCCGGCTCAGGATCAGGCAGACCGGCTCGTGGCGGGACTGCAGGATGACGCGCCAGGCCTCGCCGACCTCGTTCGCGTCCCCGGGCCGGATCGTGACGAGGCCGGGGATCGCCCGCAGCGACAGCAGATGCTCCACCGGCTGGTGCGTCGGTCCGTCCTCGCCCACGCCGATCGAGTCGTGGGTGAAGACGTAGATGACCGGGATCTCCATGATCGCGGCCAACCGGATGGACGGGCGGCCGTAGTCGCTGAAGATCAGGAAGCCCGAGCCGTACGGGCGGACCTTCGAGAGCGACAGGCCGTTCAGGACCGCGCCCATCGCGTGCTCGCGGATGCCGAAGTGCATGTTGCGCCCGCCGTAGCTGCCGGCCTCGAAGTCGCCGGCGCCGTCGAACGTCAGGCGGGTCTTCGTGGAGGGGGCGAGGTCCGCCGAGCCTCCGATGAGCCAGGGCATGGCCTGGGCCACCGCGTTGAGCACCTTGGCCGAGGCGTCACGCCCGGCCAGGCCCTTCGCGTCCGCGGGAAAGCTCGGGACGGCCTTCTCCCAGCCGTCGGGCAGCTGGCGGTGCTGCATCCGGTAGAGTTCGTCGGCCAGGGCGGGATGGCTCGCCTTGTAGCTCTCGAAGAGGCCGACCCACTCGGCGCGCAGGCGCGCTCCGCGCGCGCCGATCCCGGCGGCAAAGCTCTCGCGCACGCCGTCGGGGACGAGGAACTTCGCCTCTTCCGGCCATCCGTAGAAGCGCTTGCTGAGCCGGATCTCCTCCTCGCCGAGCGGCTCGCCGTGGGCGGCGTGCGTGTCCTGCTTGTGCGGCGCGCCGTAGCCGATGTGGCTGTCGACGATGATCAGCGTTGGCCGGTCCGTGGTCGCCGTCGCGGTCTCGAACGCGCGGTCGAGCATCGCCAGGTCGTTCGCGTCGCCGACGCGGGTCACGTTCCAGCCGTAGCCGATGAAGCGCGTGGCCACGTCGTCGCTGAAGGCCAGGTCGGTGTGTCCCTCGATCGTGATCCGGTTGTTGTCGTAGATCCAGCACAGGTTGTCGAGCTTCAGGTGGCCGGCGAGGGAGGCCGCCTCCTGCGAGAGGCCTTCCATCAGGCAGCCGTCCCCGGCCAGCGCGTACACGTCGAAGCCGAACATCGGGAAGCCGGGGCGGTTGAAGTGCGCGGCCATCCACTTCGACGCGATGGCCATGCCGACGCTGGTCGCCACGCCCTGCCCGAGGGGGCCGGTCGTCGTCTCGATGCCGGAGGTCCAACGGTACTCGGGGTGGCCCGGGCACTTGCTGTCGAGCTGGCGGAATCTCTTGATGTCGTCGAGGGTGACCGAAAGCTCCCCGAGGGTCTCGTACTTCGGGTTCACCGCCTTGACGCCCGCCAGATGCAGCAGCGAGTAGAGCAGCATCGAAGCGTGGCCCATCGAGAGGACGAATCGGTCACGGTTCGGCCAGATGGGGTCGTTCGGATCGAAGCGCAGGTGCCGCTGCCAGAGCGCGTAGGCCACCGGCGCCATGGCCATCGGTGTCCCCGGGTGGCCGGAGTTGGCCTGCTGCACGGCGTCCATGGCCAGGGTCCGGACGGTGTTGATGCAGAGCTGATCGGAATCGGCCGTGGGCATCTCGGGTGCCACCTCCAGCGTGGAGCGAGGGGAGGTCACACTATACCGCCGCGCGGGTTAATGCTGCAGGTCCCAGCCCCGAAGCAGGCTCGAGTCGCGCAGGTCCGCCCAGTCCGTGCGCGAGGCCTGCAGGCCCGGCGGGCAAGGGGTCGGCGGGGGGGCGACCGGATGGGGTAGCGCGGGCACGTCCGTCCGGGCGTCGCGAAGGTTCAAGACCCGCACGAGGTTGGCGACGCTCGACGAGCCGTCGCGCGCGGTCAGCGGCGCGACGCGGAAGCGCCACTCGATCAGCTTCAGGATGGAGGTGTGGTCGAAGACGAGGTGCTTCACCCGCGGTTCGTCCGGCTCACCGCGGGTGAACGGAGAGGCGACGACGGTCGGGACCCGGAAGCCCAGGCGCGCCCGCCCGCCCACGAGGTCGGGGTCGACCAGGTTGGGGGCCAGCGCGCGCGGAGGAGGCACGTGGTCGAAGAAGCCGCCCCACTCGTCGCAGGTCACGACGAAGACCGTGCCCGGCCAGCCCGGCCCGTTGGCCACGGCCCGGAAGGTCATGGCCAGGAACGCGTCGCCGCGGCGGATGTCGCAGTGAGGGTGGTCGTCGGCGCCCGTGCCGTCGTCGAAGATCGTGTAGGGCGGGTCGACGAACGAGACCGCGGGCAGCCTTCCCGCCGCGGCGTCGGCCAGGAACTGCAGGTAAGGCCGCACGATCCCCATCTGCAGGTACCTCTGGCCCCACAACGCCAGGAAGGGGACGTTCGAGTAGTAATAGCGGGCGGACACGCCCGCGCCGACGAGCCGGTCCCAGATCGTCGGCATCGTCGCCAGGGCGAGGGTGTTGCTGAGGCGATCGGTCTGGGCGGCGTGGAGGAAGATGCGGTTCGGGAATGTAGGGCCGAGGATCGAGCAAAAGGAGCGGTCGAGCGTGGTGTAGTGGCGCGCGAGGGCGCTCAGGAAAGGCTTGTCCTCCTCCACGTAGTACCCGATCGCGAACTCGTCGTTCGCCCCCGAGCGCAGGAAGCCGTCCATGGCTCCGCCATTGAACTGCACGCGTCCGCCGGCGTAGGAGTGGTCGGGATCGGCGAAGCCGCACCCGGTGAAATCGGGAGCGAGCGGGTGCGTCTCGTGGGCGATTCCGTTCTTGTCCAGGTACGTGAGCCCCGCTTGCTGGCCGTCCGCGTTCGGCAGCCAGCCCAGCAGGTGATCGAAGCTCCGGTTCTCCATCATCAGCACGACGATGTGATCGATGCCGGACTCTTCCGGGGGAACGCGCGCGGCGGCGTCGCCGGCGGGCGCGGCGGCGGACCCGCGACCTCCGCCGCCGAGGAGGGCCGCCCCGGTGGCCCCGACCACGCCGCGCAGGAATCTCCGCCTGCCTCTCGTCATCTCCGCCTCCTCGCCCGGCCAGGCCGGCTCTTCTGGAGGGCGGTGGATTATGGGCGCACTTGTGGTGAGAAGGCCAGTGTGTCAAGAGAGCGCGGTAGAATCCCGGCGCGATGCGACAGCCGCTACTGCTCGCGGCCGTGCTCCTCGCCGCGTCGGCCCGGGCGCAGACGGAGTATCCGCTCACGGCCGATTCCGAGCGCCAGCCGGGCGTCCCGTCCGGCCAGGTCACGCGCCGCACGTGGACGAGCACGCTCTTCCCGGGCACGGAGCGCGACTACTGGGTCTACGTGCCGGCGCAGTACCGGCCGGACACGCCGGCGGCGGTCATGGTGTTCCAGGACGGTGGCCGCTTCGTCGCCGACGACGGGCGGTGGCGCGTCCCCGTCGTCTTCGACAACCTGATCCATCGAGGCGGGATGCCGGTCACGATCGGCATCTTCGTCGACCCGGGCGTCGTCCCCGCGCGCGCCGCCGAACAGCAGCCCCGCTTCAACCGCAGCTTCGAGTACGACGCTCTCGGCGACCGCTACGCCCGGTTCCTGCTCGAGGAGCTCCTGCCCGAGGTCGGGAAGACGCTCAACCTGACCGCCGACCCGAGCCTCAGGGCCATCGGCGGCTCCTCGTCGGGAGGCATCTGCGCGTTCACCGTGGCGTGGAACCGGCCCGACGCGTTCCGGCGCGTGCTCTCGTTCATCGGCTCCTACACGGGGTTGCGCGCCGGGGACACGTACCCGACCCTCATCCGCAAGACCGAGCCGCGGCCGATCCGCGTCTTCCTCCAGGACGGCAGCCGTGACCTGGACATCTACAGCGGCAACTGGTGGGTCGGGAACCAGGCGATGGCGAGCGCCCTCGAGTACGCGGGCTACGACGTCCGATTCGTCACGGGCGACCGGGGGCACGACAACGTCCAGGGCTCCGCGGTCCTGCCCGATGCGCTGCGCTGGCTGTGGCGCGAGTGGAAGGACCCGATCTCCGCGTCGAAGGGCAGGCCCGGCGCCGAGCGGCACTACGTCACGGAGATCCTGGATCCGGCGCAGGGGTGGCGCGTCGTCTCCCAGGGCCACGCCGAGGCCGCGAGTCCCGCGGTCGACCCTCGCGGCGACGTCTACTTCACGGACCGGCGCCGGATCTACCGGATCGATCACGCGACGGGCAAGGCGAGCGTTTTCAAGGAAGACGCGGACGCGCGCGCGATCACGTTCGGCCCCGACGGCCGGCTCTACGCGAGCCGAAGCGGTCGTCGGCGTATCGTCGCCTACGCCGCCGCGGGGAACGAATCTGTCGTCGCCGATGGCGTCGACGCCGATCAGCTCGTCGTGGGCGCGCGCGGCGAGCTCTGGTGGAGTGACCCTCGTCACCGGCGCGTCTGGTACGAAGGCGCGCCGGGCGCCCCGCGGGTCGCGCACGAGGGTCTCGCGACGAGGGGCCTGACGCTGTCGGCCGACCAGGGCCTGCTCGCGGCGAACGAGGCGGGCGGCCGCTGGGTGTGGTCGTTCCAGGTCGGCCCGGACGGGGCGCTCCTCCACGGCCAGCCGTTCTATCGCCTCGAGACACCCGACGAGTCCGCCGCCGCAGGTGCCGGCGGCATGACGGTCGACACCGAGGGCTTCCTCTACGTGGCCACGCGATTGGGGCTGCAGGTCTTCGACCAGGCCGGGCGCGTCAACGCGATCATCGACGTGCCCGGCGGCTCGTCCCCCTCCGGCGTCGTGTTCGGCGGGAGCGAGCTCGACACGCTCTACGTCACGGCCGGGGACAAGGTCTGGCGCCGGGGCCTGCGGCGCAAGGGCGTATTCCCGGGGCAGGCCGTCAAGCTTCCGGCTCCTCGGCTGTAACGTTTCCGTCGCTGGCACCCGCGCGCGAACGGGAGTATCTTTCCCCACTCGTCGAGGAGGATCCATGCTGCGCAACGGGGCTACGCTCCTGGTGGTCCTGGCCGTGACGGCGGGAGGGAGCTCGCGCATGACCAACGCATCCGCCACGCCTTCGAGCGGTCTCCTGCTCGTGGCCAACAAGGGCGATCACACGCTGGGAATCATCGACCCCGTCGCCGGTCGCCAGGTGGCGGCGGTGGAGGAGAGCGGCATCACCGGGCACGAGGTCATCGCCTCTCCGGACGGGCGCACCGCCTTCGTTCCCATCTACGGCAACTCCGGCGTCGGCCGGCCGGGCACCGACGGCCAGACGATGGACGTCATCGACATCGCGTCGCGCCGGCGCGTGGCGACGATCGACTTCGGCCGCGCCGAGCGCCCGCACTGCCCTCAGTTCGGTCCGGACGGGCGGCTCTACGTCACGACCGAGGTCACGAACACGATCACCGTGATCGATCCCAGGACGAACCAGGTCGTCGACCGCATTCCCACCGGCCAGCCGGAGTCGCACATGCTCGTCCTCACGCGGGACGGCAAGCGCGCCTACACGTCGAACGTCCACGTGGGGACGGTGAGCGCCATCGACCTCGCCGCCCGGAAGGTCACCGCCGTGATCCCCGTTTCCTCCTATGCGCAGCGCATCGCGCTGTCGGTGGACGACGGGCTCGTCTTCACCGCCGACCAGACCGAGCCGCGGTTGGCGGTCATCGACACGAAGACCAACCAGCGCAAGCAATGGGTGGCCCTGCCCGGCATCGCCTACGGCACCGCGCCCACCCCCGACGGCCGCTGGCTGGTGATCGCGATCCTCAGCGTGAACAAGGTGGGGCTGCTCGACCTGAAGACGATGCAGCTCGCGCGCACGCTCGACGTGCCGAAGGCGCCCCAGGAAGTCGTGGTGCGCCCCGACGGCCGCGTCGCCTACGTCTCGTGCGACGCCAGCCGGAAGGTCGCCGTCATCGACCTGAAGGAGCAGAAGGTCGAGCGGCTCATCGACGCGGGCCCGCTCGCGGACGGTCTCGCCTGGGCCGAAGCGCGCTGATGCTCGCGGCATCGGCGGCGCTCGCCGCGACGCTGGCCTGGACCTCGCTCTTCAACGGCCACGACCTGGCGGGCTGGGAGACCTGGCTGGGGATTCCCGACTCACCGTCGAGGGCTCGATGCCGCGGGCCATCAAGGCCTTCGACAACGAGAACCCCACCGGGTCGTGGAACACGGTCGAGGTGCTCTGCGCGATCCGACCGCTCTCGGAGTTCCCGAAAGGCTACCGGCCTTGAGCCGTTAGCTTAGCCAGCGAGCGTAGCGGGATTCACTCCCGCGGAGCGAGCGGGGGGCCTGGGGGGTGCGCCGCTAGCACCCCCCAGCTCAATCACACCTGCGAGTAGTCGGTCGCCCGCAGGATCTGCACGTGGATGTTCGTGAGGATCTCCGCGTTCGAGTGGCCGGGCGTCGAGCGCAGCTTCACCCACTCGGGGTCGTCCCGGAACACGCCCCAGTTCTTCTCGCGCGTGGCGAGGTCGGGGAACACGAGCATGTAGGTGAGGCTCGGGAGGCGCGGGCCGACCGTGTTGCGTCCGAAGAAGACGGGCGTAAGCCCCACCCGGCGGAAGATGCCGATCTCGCCCCCCTTCTCGAACATCTCGATCTTCTTGAGGCCCGCGCCCTCGTTGTGGCTCTCGTAGGTGCGCAGCTCGAAGACGCGGCCGGGCACGGCCAGGGGACCGCTCGGGACCTCCACGGCGGGGAAGCCATCGAAGGCGGACATGAGCGACGAGTCCCGCCGGACGTACGGCGGATCGGTCGCGGGCAGGCTGCGGAACGCCGTCGCGACGCGCATGTACTCGGTGTCCGCCACGAGCCGGCCCGCGAGGGTCGCGACCGACTCGGGGCCCGGATGGGGCAAGAGGAGGTAGACCGAGGGCGTGTCGGCGCCGAAGACGACCGTGAACGCCCCCACCGGCTTGATGCCCGCCCGGTTCAGTGCA
>Ga0070697_100004422_pt1 | contig 10795 bp, 5 predicted proteins | sample KBSK1501metaG_FD_65475 | JGI IMG/M metagenome (GOLD analysis project Ga0070697, IMG submission 65475) | Corn, switchgrass and miscanthus rhizosphere microbial communities from Kellogg Biological Station, Michigan, USA - KBS K1-50-1 metaG | ecosystem: Host-associated > Plants > Roots >... | reverse complement strand
TTCACCGACAGTATGATCTTCAATGATCTACGAAACCGCGGGGTTGAGGACCCGAAGGTCCTCCCAAACTATCCTTACCGTGACGATGCCTTATTAATCTGGAACGCAATTCACGGCTGGGTCACGGCCTATGCTCGGCTCTATTACACATCAGATAATGATGTCGTAGGAGATTACGAACTTCAGAGCTGGGTCCGCGAAGTGAGTTCCCGGCAAGGCGGCAGAATCAAAGGGGTCGGCGATGACGGAGTAGGCGGCAGGATCGCAACACTGAGTTACCTAATCGACTGCATTACCCAAGTCATCTACACGGCAAGCGCCCATCATGCCCTGACTAACTTTCCGCTCGAAGACATCGAGATCTACGAACCGGGTTGGCCGGGAGCGCTCTTTGAGGCGCCCCCCAAGAAAGCGAAGGGCGCCACGCGTCAGGATTGGCTTGCCTATCTGTCACCTCTCAATATCGCCATCCTTCAACAGGCTCTTGGGTTCACGGTCGGTGGCGTCTATTTCACCACGCTTGGCGAATATCCTCTCTGCCACTTTGATGATAGTCGCGTGCAGATCCCCTTAATGGCGTTCCAGGAGGAATTGCAGAGGGTTGAACAGATTATTCGTGAGAGAAACATGACGCGGCAGTTGCCGTACACGTATCTGCTGCCGTCAAGGATTCCACAGAGCACCAACATCTAATCCGTAGAGAACTAGTAGCTGAAGCACTATTATCCAACAGGCAACTTGAGCATCAGTCAAAGGGGGCGAATATGTCGCGAGTGAGAATTGCTTGTATCGGCGGTTTCCTGGGAGCCGGTAAGACCACTGCGCTGCAAGCGGCCGCGGAAGAACTCAGCAAACGCGGACTTAAAGCCGGAGTCATCACCAACGATCAGGGCACCGAGATCGTTGATACAAAAGTGATGCAGAATCTGAACATCCCTACCCGTGAGATTGGCGGCGGATGTTTCTGCTGCAAGTTCGCTGATCTGGTAGAACAAGCCGAACAGATTTTGGGTCAGGAGCAGCCCGACATTATCCTGGCCGAGGCGGTCGGCAGTTGCACTGACCTGTCGGCCACCGTCTATCAACCGCTGCGCAAGTATTACCGCCACCGTTTCGATCTCGCGCCTCTATCGATCCTGGTTGAGCCCCATCGGGTTAACATGCTCGCCAGAAAGAGTCGAAACGAATTCCCAGAAGATGTGCACTATCTCTTCAAAAAACAATTGGCCGAAGCGGATTTGATTGTGCTGAACAAGCTCGACACGATCGATCGGGACGAAGCACAGGAGATTGAGAAGGTCATCGCTAATGTGGCAGGTATCCCGATGCTCGGAATGAGCGCTCTGACCCATGCAGGCGTTCCTGAGTGGGTGAACTTTTTGCTGACTGAAGGCGGCGCCGGGAAACGCGTTCTCGACATAAACTACGAAACCTATGCGCGGGCCGAAGCAGCACTTGGCTGGCTGAATGCCACGGTAGAAGTGACTGCGATGCACGAGTTTTCGCCTAATGAATTTGCCGGGGCGCTGATGGAGCGTTTTCAACGCGGAGCGGTAGACGCCGGTATGAACATTGCCCATCTAAAAATCCTGGTTGCCACGAATACTGACACGGACCGCATTGCCCTCACCGAGAACCGCGGCCGGCCGCAGTGGAGTGGCGGCGGAGTCTTCGCGGCGGTGCGAGACATGTCCCTCACGATCAATGCTCGAGTCCATGCGAATCCCGATGACCTTAACAGATTGAGTCAAGAGTCTTTGGCAGCGAGCGCTGGCGAGTTCCGAGTGAGCGCGAATCTGGCGCACCTTGAGTCGTTCAGTCCATTGCCACCGAAGCCCCAATACCGCATGACCGGGGATGCTGTCTGAACAAAGACGTAGCCTGGGGAGAGATGATCGTGCCAAGGAGCGGCGTCCTTTGCTCGGCAACCAGTCTTTCCACGGTGGCGCATCTGAGACTCCCGTTCGCTCGTCAATCCCCAACAGTAACCAAACGGCATCGACACGCGGCGGGTGCTTGGCAATGGAAGCCAGAGTGCTCAGGATACACGCACGACAAATCGGGAAACTCGTGAACCGATTAGAACAACCCTTCGTGAGAATCCTACCTGGAAGTGAAGAGTTCGAGCAGAGGATTCAGTTGCGATCTAATTGTAAACGGTTTTACGGCACCGCGGGCGCTCACGAGCTGGTGCTGTTGGGGACGTTGACGGGAAGCACGTACGTGTACGGCAGCGATCCTTGCTTCTGGCGCTCTCTGTTTCGTGCCCGGATGGTTTGTGTTACCTCGCCCCTGAGCATGCTATGGTAGCGCTCGACCAGCGATCGAGTGGCTGTGTGCCAGCACCCGCAGAAATAATTCGAATAATCGAGTAGCTCACCCATGTAGTATTCGGCTTGATGGGTCATCGTTGCCTGGCCGATCGACTGCTGCGCAGGAGGCATAAGGTTGAGCAGGGCCTCCTCGTCCGCGCCGCCAACTGGGGGCCTGAGGTACGTCGCCGCCGGCATGTTCGGAACAAAGGCTCCATAATCGAGCTGGGAAAAATTCAGCGAGGCATGGTGCGGCCCAGCGTTGAAGATCAGCAGGTGCACAATCCTGTGCAGGTCGGCGAAGGTCATGATACGGCCCTGGAAGCCCGGCACGTTTCCCGGGCCGCCAGCGTCACGCGACAGATCGGCAGCCCAAGCCTGCAGCTCAAGATCGTCGCGCACATTCTGATCAGCGCGACCTTGAGACTCACCCGGGTCGCCGTAATAGAGCGTCAGATAGTCGCGTACGTAATCGCTTAACAGGTCCCAGTGCAAAAGAAGGTCGTCGCGGTGCGGATAGTAGGGCAGGAGCGCCGGATCGTTGACGCCGCGACGCTCCAGGTCGGCCACGAAGTCGAGTTGATCGAACTGCCATTGCGCATAGCGAGCGTTGACCAGGTTCTCGCCGCCAGTGCGTCCGACGAGCAGGTATGCCTGCGTGGCTTGACCGAAGAACTGTGTGATTGTTCCGGTGTTGATTGGCATCAGGCCCGAGAAGTGGTACGCGAGCAACGGGAAAAGAGGATGGCAGGCCGGAAGCTGCCTCATAGTCGTGAGCGCGAACGACTCCTGAATAAGGTGATGAAGCGTGAGGTGATACACGACCTGTGTGAGTTGGTAACTAGCCGCCTGAGCATAGCTGCGGGCGACCAGCCAATCGGCAGAGCCGTCGGGCAGGTTGTACCCAGAGGTCGCTGCCTGATCGAGTTGGATGGCAACCGGGTCTAGCCCGCCGTGCGTCCGGGCACGCACGAACAGTGCGATCGGCGCCATCGGCACTTCTCCACTGTACGCGCCCACCGCCGCCGGAGTATTTCCCGCATTCTTCAGTTCTTCATAGTCCGCAACATACAGGCGTCCAGCAGCGATTCCCGTGTCGGCGTTGCCGCCAAGGGCCTGCTCTACTGCTTCAATGACGTCGGGGTGAAGCTTCGCGGACAGGAGAGTCCAGGCGCTGCCGATGCCTTGGTGATCATTCGTTACGCGCTGAATCGTGATCGGGTCGAAGCCCGCCAACAACTGATCGCACCAGACGCGGTCCTCTCGCCAACGGTCGGCGATCGGTGGCTCCGGGTACTCGATGATTAGTTTCCTGAAGTCCTCGAAGCTATTGAAGCGCGCCGCGTCCCCCGCGAAAGTTTTGGCTTCCGCTTCGTTGCGGTGGGCTCGCCGTTGCGCTACGAACTGGCCGATAGCTTGAACGATCGGCGCCGACAAATAGGCGCTCCAAGTCGTCGCCATCGGCATATCGAAACCCGGCACATCTCGATAGGCATAAGTACAGTTGGAGGTGGCGCGTGAGACGTCCCGGATCGCCCGGCTTAAGCAATCGGCATCCTGTGGCAAAGTTAGCGGCACCGTCGACACTGGAGAAGAGAAGGCTGAGAGGCCGCTCACGGTTCGCGTTCCGCTGGCTTCCGGTTCCACCTCCACGCAGGAGTAGACCGTATCCATCAGGCAATCGATCATCGAATTCAGCACGCACATCGCAGACAGATGATAGGTCAAACTGGGGTAGCAGGCAACGGTTTTGGTGCGGGACCAAACGCTCGTCGCCTGCGGAGGAAAGATGGATAAGAATTTGCGGACAAACCTCGATTAGTTAGACTCCTCAGCGACCGCAAACCATAATTAAGACCTGATAGTTGCGAGCTGGAACGAATCGGATCAACCATGGGCGCTGCATTCTAGTCCAGGATTCCAACACAACACTCTTACACGTTAGCTGCGTGCCCTACCGCTGGCGCAAGCGGGCAATCATCGGATAAGATGCCAGGCATTCGCGGTCAATGGGTGGAGTTTTGGCGCCAAGTTCGTGGTCCAACAATCCGCGTGGACGCCATTGATAATAAACAGTTTCTCGCCCGCTTGGCTCAGTGGGTTGTGCTGACCCATGCACATTGCTTATCTAAAGACTTACCGAATCGCTGAAAATGTGTTGGGGACTTCTTGGGGGACACCACTTCAAAGACTTTGTGCTCAATGGTAGGGTATTTGGCTTTCCCAAGTTTAAAGTTGCGGGGTTCGATCCCAGTCGCGTGTAAGGACGTCGTATGATCCGGCCTCTACGATTATTTGCCCACCCCGCGATCCTGCTATAAGATCAGCCCCACACTTGAGCTTCTAACAAAGCGCACCACTGGCGTCCCAACCAGCAGGGGTAGCTTTCCGCGGTTAGGACATTTTCCAAGGGTTTGCTCCAGCGTAGCGACGTCACGCGGATGCTTCGGAGAAATGATGATCGTGAGAAGAGCAGAGACCTCTCTTTTGGCTCTTGCCTTTTTTCTCTTACTTTCAATCGTTGTGCCTACGTTTGCTCAGAGCCGAACAACTGGCCTCATTGCCGGAACCGTCAGGGATCAAACTGGAGCAGTAATCCCAGGCGCTGAAGTCGTTGTTGTAAGCGGCGCCACCGCGGAAGAGCGAAAAACCAAAACGAATTATGACGGAAATTATGCGGCGTCTCTTTTACCTCCCGGCTTATATCAGGTAAGCCTCACGGCCAGCGGATTCAAGAAAGTCGTCTTTTACAATGTCGTAGTGGCAATCACTGAGACTACCTTAATCAATGCTGATCTCACAGTTGGTTCAGTGATAGAAGAGTCGGTTACGATCCGCGACGCGGCAACAGTGGCGCAAGCTGACGGGCCACGTCTCGGCCGCGTAGTTGATTCTCGCGCGGTCTCCGAACTGCCCCTGGCAACGCGCAACTTCACTCAAATCCTCGGACTCTCGCCAGGCACGGACATCGGTCTCGCCGACAATACAGGTGTGGGGCGCAACTCGCAAAACATCTCAGTCAATGGCGCCCGCAGGACCCAAAACAATTTCCAGATCAATGGTGTGGATGCGAATACGATAGGCACCAACAGCGCATTATTCATCGCAGTTCCAGCGCCTGAGACGATTGAGGAGTTCAAGGTGCAGACATCGCTTTACGACGCCACGTTTGGCCGCTCGGGTGGCGGCAACGTTCAGGCAGTGACCAAAGGCGGCAGCAATTTCTTTCACGGCGTCGCATATGATTATTTTCGTATTGACAGCTTGAACGCCAACAATCCTTTCTTGAAAGCGGCTGGCGTGCAACGCCCTCCGCTCAAGCGCAACGTGTTCGGCGCTACACTGGGCGGGCCAATTAAGAAAGAAAAAGTATTTTTCTTTGCCGCTTATCAGGGAACGCGGGAGCGAAACGGTGCGTCGGCTAACAGTGTGTCTTCCAGCGTCCTGATCGCACGAGGTTTGAGCGACGATCGTTCGGAGCAGTCGTTGCGCTCAACATTCAATCTGACGTCAATTCATCCGGTGGCACTCGCGTTGTTAAATGCCAGGCTGCCCAATTCTCGATTTCTCATTCCGACGCCACAGGCCGACGGACGATATTCCGGCTGGGCCTTGTCGCATTTTCAAGAAGATCAGTTCAACGGCAATATTGATTTTCGAATCAATGCGAAGAACTGGCTTGCGACGAAATTCTTCTTAGCCAACGCACCCTGGACCCTCGCGATGTTCAACGGTCCGAACGTCCCGGGCTTCGACGACGAGCGCCAGCTCAATCATCGGTTAGTCTCTATTCAAGACATTCATACATTCTGTTCCACAGTTCTGAACGAAGCACGGATAGGCTACAACTTCGTGCGCAATAACTCGTTTCCTCGAGAGCCGATCAAAGATTCCGACTTAGGAATCCGCCGGCCAAACGCCGAGAGCTTCCCCGGTCTGCCGCTGATTCGGGTCGCACCGAACGCTCGAGGCCTGGCTTTCGGCACCGGCTTTGCCAACATTGATTTGCAAGCGGCGCATCATTCAACAACGATTGCCGATGTTCTCTCGATCATGCGCGGCAGGCACACCATTCGCGCCGGCGCTGAGCTTTTACACTATCAAGTGACCATCGTGCTGAACTTCTTCAGACACGGTCAGATAGACTTCAACAGTTTTACGGATTTTCTGACGGGCAATGCTAACGTCTCGTTCCTCGGCTCCGGGATTAATGATCGTAATCTCCGCACAACCGATTATAGCTTCTTCATCCAGGATGATTGGAAACTGTCACCGCGCTGGACCATCAACCTTGGGTTCCGTTACGAGTTGGATCTACCGTTTTATGACACGCGCGGGCGTATCTCGACTTTTGACCCGTCTTTGTACCAGCCACGCATACTCGTCAACAGCGCGGGTGTTCCGCAGGGGCCACCCATCGGCGGTTTTGTGCAGGCGGGAAACGTTATCGCACAATACGATCTCCCGGACGTGCCTAATGTCGCCAAGCGCGTCATCAATAGCATCGACCCGAATAACTTCGCCCCACGCGTGGGATTTGCTTCTTCCTTGCTCAAGTCATCTCGTCTCGTTTTGCGCGGCGGCTATGGCATCTTCTACTCGCGCGGATCCAGCGGCCCACTCAACAACATCCAAACGCCACCGACCTACCTTGTCGGGACGAGGCTTGCGCCACCATCGTTGGGTGATCCTTTCTTTGCAGTGCCTTCATCGGACAGATTTCCGGCTTTCGTTCCAGGCGCCACACTCACCGGACAGTTTCTTGATCGCAATGTGCGTACATCGTACTTTCATCAGTACAACACGAGCGTGCAATACCTTGCGGGCAAAGACCTGTTGCTCGAAGTCGCTTACGTCGGCACGCGCGGCCTCAACTTGCCTCGCCTCGTCGCCATCAACCAGGCCCAGCTTGCGAGCCCCCAACGTCCGATTGCCAACGAAGTAACCAGAGCAATTATTACGACTAATACGCCTGCTAACGCACAGCTCCGAGCGCCATTTCAGGGAGTCTCGATAGTAAACTTCAGTCAGTCTCAAACGACTGCGCAATCGACATACAATTCGCTGCAGTTAAGTTTGACCAGACAACTCTCAAAGGGTCTGCGATTTCTGGCCTCATATACCTTTGCCAAGGCAATTGATAACACGTCAGGCAGGGACGAGTTTGATTTCAGCACGATCCTCGGCAATCAACTGGATAATCGCGCTAATCGTGGACCTTCGGACTTCGACCGCACACATCGCTTTGTATTGAGTTATTTGTGGGACATTCCTCAGCCGGCCTTCGCTGCGAAATCACCTGCCGCTCGGTTGTTGCTATCGAATTGGGAAGTGGCCGGCATTGTTGTAGCGATGTCTGGCCAACCGATTGATATTGTGGACACTGGAGCAGGTTCGTTCTATGGATTGAACAACGGAACCAATCCGCTGGCACGCCCGAGCTGGGCGCCGGGCGCCTCGCGCGGCACCGCTTCCAGCAATGTTCCAGCCGGCTACTTCTTTAATCCGTTCGCGTTTGTCAGGCCAGTCGTGACCGCCGGTCAGCCAATACCAAGCTCAAACGGCGCCGCCATTGCGAACGCATTGGGAACCGATATTGGCAACGTCGGCCGCAATGTTCTCCGCGGACCGCGACAGAGCAATGTCGACCTTTCGATCATCAAGCGCTTTCGCATCGCCGAATCGAAGAACATCGAGTTGCGCGCTGAGTTCTTCAACTTATTCAATCAGGTCAATCTCTCTAATCCCATCAGCGACTTCAATGCGGTTTTCGCAACCGGCAGCTTTGATTCGAACACTGGCCGGATTATTAATCCCGGTGACTTCGGACGAATTACTTCCACCAGCAACAACCCACGATTGATTCAGTTCGCGGTTAAGTTCAACTACTGAAAAGCATTATCTCATCCTTCTCGAACATTGCCTGCGGTTCCTTATCACAACAGCAGACTATTAAACCTTTTCTTTCCACCCAGCATCGTTTCCCTATCTCCCGGACACAATATTCTCAGCGTGCGCCATGCGAACAGTCTGAACTTATAGAACTGATTGTTCATACCAACGATGAGAAAACGTTGAGAAAAGGCTGATCTGATGTTGAGGACTTTATTTCAGCTCTCGCTGCATCATCCGCAGCGATTGTAACTCTCAACAAAGGAGAACGAATATGAACAAGTTCAACGCCTTCACGCCCATCTGTCGGTTGTCCGGCAGTATCGCGGCTCGCTTTTGCGGCTCGCTCGTGCTGATGACTCTCTGCGCTGTCCTACTGGTCACACCGTCAAGAGCGGCCGGTGGTGTGCAGGCTCTTTTTGATTTCCACAGTCCGGCCGATGGTCCATTCCCCAGCGATCTGTTCACCGTTGCTGATTCAAGTCAAAACACTGGGCTCAGGGTTGATTTGCCCAAGCCTGATTGCTTAAGTCGCCCTTCCGACTGTGAGGATCTGGAGGTCATCAACAGTCTCGACGGCTTCAATCTCCTGCCGAGGTTGTCTATCCCTTTTGAGGGCCCGATCGATCTCGCAACAGTTACGAGCCAAACGGTTTTTTTAATCCGGCTCGGCAGTACCTTGCCTGATGGCGACGCAAGCGGCCGGATCGTTGGCATCAATCGAGTTGTTTGGGACCCGCTGACGAACACACTCCATGCTGAGTCGGACAAGCTACTGGATCAGCACACCCGTTACGCATTGATTGTGACTGACGGGCTGCGCGATGCTCAAGGTAGGCCAGTAGAAGCGAGCGACGCGTTTCGGCGATTCAGGCACGATCTAAACTTCGGCCAGACCGGTGACCGCGACCTGAAGGACTATCGGAAGGTTTTACTCGATGCCTTGGAAGCAGCCCGGCTGGCTGGAGTTCAGGAAAACGATATTGTGAGCGCCAGCGTCTTCACGACCCAGAGTTCCACGGCGCTGTTGGAGAAGATTCGGGACCAGATCAAATCGGCCACGCCCGCTTCTGCAGATTTCAACTTGGGATCCGGCGGAACGCGCACAGTGTTTCCACTCGATGAGATAGCCGGCATTGCGTTCAACCAGCAAACTCGAGTCACTCCCCCCGGCTTCAGCACGATATCGCTCGACCTTTCGTTACTGCGGATCATCCCTGGCGCGGTCGGCCAGGTCGCCTTCGGCAAGTACACCTCACCCGACTACATGGTCCATCCGGGCGAATATATCCCCGAGGTGGGCACGCTCTCTGGCATTCCGCAGGTGCAGGGTACGAACGATGTCTTCTTTAACCTTTTCCTGCCTTCAGGCACACCGCCGTCAGGTGGGTGGCCGGTCGCGATCTTCGGCCACGGCTCGCCCAATAACAAGAACGATCAGCCGCTGGAGGTTGCTGCCACGATGGCCGCGCACGGCATCGCCACTGTTTCCATCAGTTTTTATGGAAACGGCGCCGGCCCGCTCAGCACGCTGACAGTCACTCGGACCAGCGGCACGCCCGTTACGTTATCCGCGGGTGGTCGTGGCATTGACCAGAACCACGACAACCTGATTAGTTCAATTGGGGAAGGCCGCAACGCCGCCCCGCCGCGCACGATCATCTCGAGCCGCGACGCTGCGCGACAAACGATTGCGGACTTTATGCAACTAGTCCGCGTGATTGAGGTGGGAATGGATATCGATGGCGACGGATCGCAAGATTTGGATTCATCGCGCATCTATTACTTTGGACACTCACTGGGGGCGATGTGGGGAACGATATTCCTGGCCGTCGAGCCTAATGTGCGGGCAGCCGTGTTCAACTCTGTAGGAACGCCGTACGATAATCTTCGGCTCTCTCCGATGTTCCGGCCCGGCTCCATTGGTGTCCCGCTCCGTGACCGCGTCCCTTCGCTGCTCAATTTTCCGGGGCTCACCCAAATCGGCGGAGTCGGCGTCCTCTCGCCGCGTTTCAATGAGAACCTGCCGCTGAGGGATCAGCCCCCGTTGATCAACACGGTCACAGGCGCCATGGAGATACAGGAGTTCCTGGATCACATGAAGTGGGTGACCCAGTCCGCCAGCTCGCTGGCCTGCGCACCTTATCTGCGAAAGAGCCCGCTCGCGGGAGTGTCTGCCAAGTCGGTATTATTCCAGTTCAATATTGGCGATCAGATTGCGACCAACCCAACAACAACGGCCGTTCTCCGCGCAGGCGACCTGGCTGACCGCGCTACTTATTTCCGCAACGATCTGGCGCGCGCGGAGAACAGTCTCGTGGCGAAGAATCCGCACTTTCTGATCCGGCTTATTACGACACCTTCCGTCGCGGCGATGGCGCGCGGTGTCCAGGAGCAGATCGCGGTTTTCCTTGCTTCAGACGGAAACGTGATCAATCACCCGGAGCCCAACCGCTTCTTTGAAGTGCCGATCGCCGGTCCGCTTCCTGAGGATCTCAACTTTATTCCGTGAGGGTGAGAAGCGTATGCATCACGTGCAACCTGATTTAAGGCGGGAGCGCAGCAGCGGGCGCCTACCGCTTTTCACTTAG
>Ga0070697_100004420_pt1 | contig 10797 bp, 7 predicted proteins | sample KBSK1501metaG_FD_65475 | JGI IMG/M metagenome (GOLD analysis project Ga0070697, IMG submission 65475) | Corn, switchgrass and miscanthus rhizosphere microbial communities from Kellogg Biological Station, Michigan, USA - KBS K1-50-1 metaG | ecosystem: Host-associated > Plants > Roots >... | reverse complement strand
CGCGAAACACTTGCTCGGCCTCAGACCATGGAAACAATATCAGGCCGGCCAAAAGCCCCGGGGGTCGATGCAGCCGAACGCGCATAGATGTCACAACCCCAAAATTGCCGCCCCCGCCGCGGAGGGCCCAGAACAATTCGGCATTCTCCGACGCGTCCGCGGTAACAAGCTGGCCATTGGCGAGAACGACTTCCGCTCCCAACAGATTGTCCAACGCCAAACCGTATCGTGAGGTTAAAGGACCGTAGCCGCCACCCAGAGTCAGGCCTGCCATGCCGACCGCGCCAATGGTGCCCGTCACCGCGACAAGGCCGTGAGGAGCCGCGGCGTTGATAAGATCTCCCGCAGTAACGCCGCCCAATATCGTGGCAACCCGTGCGTCCGCGTCCACTTCGACGCGCCGCATCTGACTTAGGTCGATCACCAAGCCGCCGTGACGTAAAGCTCGTCCCGCCCAGTCGTGTCCGCCGCCACGCACCGAGAGCGGAAGGCCATGCGAACAGGCAGCCTGCACCGCCGCCTGCACATCCTTGGTGGTCTCGCACACCGCAAACAGCGCCGGTTGGTGGTCGACCGCACGATTCCAGATTTGGCGGGCGGCGGCATAGGCAGCGTCGGCAGGCAGCACTACCTTGCCTTGCATCACCGCACGTAGGTCATTGGCTGCTGCGAACGCTGACTGAGCGTTGGTTGTATTCGCGATCTGAGTCATCGATTGGTCTCCTTGCTGGTTTGACGACTCATGCTATATTTACTAGAAATCGAACACATTGTACATACTAGCAGTCTACTTACTAGAGCCGGACTCTAGTCAGAAGAGCTTGCTTGTCAAGGAAACTGCATCTTGAATCGGGACAATTCGACAGTCAGCGCGCGCTCTCGGCAAGGGCTCAGGCGGCGCGAGGAATACGCGCAGGCGACGCGGCAGGCGATCGTTGATGCAGCGCGCCAGTTATTCTGCGAGCGGGGTTACTTCTCCACCAAAGTAGACGAAATCGCAGCCTTGGCGCGGGTTGCGCCTGCGACCGTCTACGCGGTGTCAGGCGGGAAGCATGGCCTGCTGAACACTCTGATAGAGATTTGGGCCACCGCCCCAATCGTCGCCGCAACAATCGAGAGTATTGAGGCAATGGACGATCCAGCGGCTATTCTTCGCACCGTCGGCGCTACATCTCGGCGAATCCGGGAGGAGTTTGGCGATATTATACGAGTAGCAATAACCACTGCACCGCATGACCAAGCCGTCTTCCAGAGTTTGGCTGGTGCCACAGCGCAATACCGTCAAGCGTTCGTTCCAATCGCCCAGCGCCTCTTGGACCTGGGGGCATTGCATGACGGGATGGATGTGAACCAGGCAGTTGATGTTTTCTGGTTCTACTTCGGTTACGGAGCGCTCTTTACGCTACACGACGACAATGGGTGGTCATACGAGCGTGCGGAACAGTGGCTCTGCGATCAGGCCAATTGTGCGCTGCTTCGCAACGCGGTTTTTGAAACGGGCAGCGCTGGCAGTCCCATGCCAGAACACTGATCGCGAAGCTATTTGAACCAACGGCGGGTTACTCACCGAGCTGTAAGAGATCTGCCCGAGCCGCCCGCAGTGCGATCGGCAATGGCACACTGAGTTCCAAGTAGATCTGAGCCAGCGCTCCAACTCTTTCTCCGTACGAAAACTGCTGGCTAATGTTGTTCGTCCTCATGGGCTCTAGGACGCGCGATGTTTCGTTCGCGTAAAGGGGCCAAATGAAAGTCTGTTCGTTCATGTTTACATTTTCATGTTTTGGCACCGCCAATTAGGCAGCGGCGGTCGCCGCAGTTTGATTGGTTTTACAAACTCCGTTTATTTTTGTTGCGTTCTCGTCAATAAAGTCTCAGAAGCCGACGATCTCGAGCACTAGATAACCAAGCGTGGCCGCCGAAAGCAGCCAATAGAGTGAGTCCTCGAGACGATCAACCCGGACTGAAGGCATTCGGCGAGCAGCAACTTTGCGGGCTTTCCATATCATTTCCGATTCTTTACTGGTCCCATTAAATTCTGCTGATAACCGATCGCGGGCTTTGAGAAAGTCGATGATGCCTGCTGAGGTCGTGGGTATGGTCGCTGTTAATTTTTGCTGTGTGAACTTTGTGTTTTGCTGAATCATTTGGTGTTAACCGGTGATTTATTCCTACCCAGGAACAATGCAGTTCTCGCGTCGCCCACTGGGTTTGCAGTAATAGAAACCGAGAACTGAGGAGCGAACCGGTTTTTGTCTCGACTGCCGTAATCGTTGTCGTGACCGTCGCAGCGTGCTGGCTCAAGATTGACAGGAATGTCTGTCCGGTATCGGCAGATTGGCGTGCGGTCACGGAGGCAGGACCATCATTTCTTTCACCATCGACGACTTTGCCGATCTGCTGGCCGATTTCTCACTCTCGGGTCCGTCTGTTTTCATACGCTTTCAAGTTGCTGTAAATCAGGCGCAAAAGCGGGAAATCTCCGTCTGCAGTGTAATGGGATTGGCCGCACTGCAGTAGATCGCCAATAATATGATCCGCCTCGATGCGGGCATTTCGTTCCATATCGCGATACATCGAGGCGGTGAGAGGAGAGCCAGGCGACGTAAGCTGGGCACGAATCCTTTCCAAGACAGACGGTCGAGGTTCATATCCCTCGAACTCTGCGATCCTGCGACATTCTTCGATCAGACCGAGCAGAAAATTCTCCCCAACCGGAGCGATGCAGATATCTCCTATGGCCGCACGCATCAGAGTAGTGGCGCCCGCCAGGGAGGCGATGAACTTCTCCCACATTTCCAACAGTGTCTCCTCACTTGCTCGCACATCGAAAACTGCTTCCTACATCGTCGACAAAATAGTGCGCGCTCGATCAGCAATACCGCCTGATCGCTCCCCAAAAGTGATCGATTGCGACGGCATGGAATGAATGACCGCGCCTTGTTGATCAATCGCCGCCGAGATCACACATTGGCCACCGAGCACCTTTGCCGCCCCAAAAGTTGCGTCCAACCGATCCAGATGACGCAAGCCGTTGAGCGAGGGCAAAATGACCGTACTTGGTCCCATCGCAGGAGCAAGCGACACCAGCGCACCCTCCAGGTCGTAAGCTTTGCAACTTAGTAAAACGAGATCGAAGGTCTGCCTCAATGCTTCCGCGGTAACTGTTTTTGGATCTGGCAGTGTAACATCGCCCGCCGGACTTTTGATCACCAAGCCGGACTGCGCCAGTTCGGCCGCGCGACCAGGACGAACCAAAAATGTGACGTCACGGCCAGCCTGCAAAAGCCTGCCGCCAAAATAACCGCCGACCGCGCCTGCTCCGACTACAAGTAATTTCATATTGATCAACCTTGTGTACCTCATCGATTACGTTGCGAAACTTGATGAGTTGATCCAGCGCAGACCAATAGGGGGCGTAGCACGTTTTCCGTTGAGGACCCCGGCTGCTGCCAGAATGAAATGCGCCGAGCCCACCGATCCGGCTAGGACTCCTCTCTTTCGCCCGTCTTTTAAGCTGGTACGAGCGAAAACGGTTGCGGTCCGAAATCGCGAACAGTCGCTTCGAAGTTCAGCAGGGCTTTTTTTAGATTAAGGCCACCGCCGTAGCCAACCAGGTGACCATCAGCACCAATCACTCGGTGGCAGGGAACGATAATCGCGACCGGGTTCTGTCCGTTGGCGAGACCGACCGCACGAGGGACGCTCCCTACCCGTTCGGCCTGCTTCTTATAGGAAATGGTTTCGCCATACGGTATACTCTGTAGCGCTTCCCAGGCCCGTACCTGAAAAGGTGATCCAATAAAGCGAATCGGAATCTCGAACACCGTTCGCGCCCCCTGAAAGTACTCCGCGAGTTGCCGGATAACTTTCGGGAACGGTTTAATTCCCGGTTCCGGAGCCTCATCGAAATTCGATCCATTATTCTGATAGTTAGTAAAATGGAGCCCGATTAAATAGTTGCCGTCCGATACTAATTTCAGCTTACCGACTGGGCTATCGAAGATGGTTTGATATTTCATGTTGTTCCTCCAATGAATTCCACAGCTGCATAGCGGCGTATGCTCGCCAGGGCCGCCATTTTTCGGAGAGAGCCAAAGCGTCCGACGCTTTCTTGACGAAGAGCGCCTTCTGCAGCCCTAAATCTTGGTGAGGAAAAGCGTCCGGCCATCCGAGCACCCGCATGGCTAAATAACTGGCCGTCCAGGGACCAATCCCAGGTACCTCCGTCAGTTTCTTAATGCTCTCCTCCCAGGATATCGCGTTGAGAAAATTAATTTGCCCGCTGGCCACAGCTTTGGCTAACCCGGCCACCGTCGCAGCTCGTGCCTCAGTTAGCCCGAGTTTCCGCAGCTCACCGACCGGCACAGCCGCGATCTGGGCCGCGGTCGGCACTATATATTTTAGATCTTGGGAAGGCGTATCAATCTTCTCTCCAAATCGTTCAACCACCCGGCTGGCGATGGTAGTCGCCGCTGGCACACTGATTTGTTGACCGAGTACCGCGCGCAAAGCAATCTCGAAGCCATCGAAAGCACCTGGCACTCTGATACCCGGATTCTTCGCCGCCAGCCGACCGAGCGTCGTTAAGATTCGATCGGGCGAAGCATCCAAATCAAACAAACGGCGCAGCCGGCTCACCAAAGTCAACAAGCCGGGAAGCAATTCCGATGCGACTTGCACCCTTAACGAATGTGTATCGGGATCGTTTTCAACAATCAACCACCCTTTTAACGCACCAATACGGACCGTTCGGGAGTATTTATTTTCGCCGGGCGACTCAGCTCCTCGATAAAATCGCCGGCGAAAGTATCGCAGCATCGCATCCCAGTTAAACGGTAGTCGATAAGTGAGGTGAAACGTACATTCGGAACTCGATACCGCAGTTTTCTTTGAACCGTTACGCAGCCCAGTCGGGGAAAGACGGTAGCGTTCTTTGAACAGGCTATTGAATCGACGCAAGCTCTTGAAGCCGCTGGCCAGCGCAACATCATTAATGGTGAGATTCGTGTCGGTGAGCAGCTGTTTAGCAAGCAGTAGTCGCCGAGTCTGCATGAATTGAATGGGAGAAACTCCGAGCTGCTTCGTCAATAATCGTCGAAAGTGGCGGTCAGAGACCTGGACTGCCGTAGCCAATTCAGGAATCGTCTGGTCAGCCTCCTCGACGCGGTCTAGGTAACGCAGTGCCGCGCCGACGACTTTCTGTTCCGTATCGATTGGAGCATTGCCGGGGGCCAACTCGGGCCGGCACCGCAGGCAAGGCCGATAACCCGCCACTTCGGCCGCTGCGGCCAGACGATAAAATTCGCAATGCCGCATCTGTGGGCGCCGTGACGGACAAATCGGGCGGCAGTAAATCCTTGTAGTCTTGACCCCCACAAAAAAGACGCCATCAAACCGTTGATCCCTGGCGATGAGTGCCTTGTAGTATTGCTCCGAATTCATTCCGTCGACCAGTATCGACCGCTTCATATCCATTGTCTCGCCGTTTTCGGACATGCAAATTTGATACCGAGCACACGCCAAGACGGCAGGCGGAAAGGATCTCACGCAAAGTCGCAAAGACGCCAAGATTTCAGAGAAGGGCGAAGGAGATCGTAGCTATCCGGTCCTCGTCTTTGCCTGCTGACCAATTGCTAGCGTAATTCTCAACAACGTGTACAGCGAGCCGTTACTTAACCTTTGGTCCAAATCTTGGCGTCTTTGCGTCTTTGCGTGAGATCCTTCCCGTCTGCCGTCTTGGCGTAATCATCTCGAAAACAGTTGGCTGAAACTCGGATCGTGATTGAATCACGAAGTGAACAAAGAGCCAGATTGGATACGATGGGCACGAGAAATTCAGGCGATCGCGCAAACCGGTCTCCACTTCTCCGAGAGCGTCTACGACCGGGAACGCTATGAACGCTTGCGGGATATTGCGGCAGCAATGTTCGCCGCCCGATCGGATGCAACCGAGTCAGCAATTCGCGCTACTTTTGCCGCTCAAACCGGTTACGCAACGCCTAAGGTCGATGTTCGCGGAGTCGTTCTAAAGGATAACCAAATATTATTGGTTCGGGAAACCAGCGACGGTCTCTGGACTTTGCCTGGCGGATGGGCGGATGTTAACGACTCGCCTTCTGAGGCGGTCGTGCGAGAAATTCGAGAGGAAAGCGGGTTCTTAACTCGCGCAACCCGATTGATCGCTCTTTTCGACCGATCGAAACATGCCCACCAACCGCCGTTCCCTTTTCATGTATATAAGCTATTTATCGCTTGCGAATTGCTAGGTGGGAGTGCCCAGACTTCCAACGAAACTTCCGAAGTCGGATTTTTTGATCCGGACCGCCTACCTCCCTTGTCAATCGGACGAGTCACGCCAGATCAAATCGCAATTTGCATCCGCGGGTGGAATGATCCTCACAGCCCGACACGTTTTGACTGAACCCGAGGTTCGTGGTCACCGGTTTCGGCTGTAGACTATCGTAAGTCACCATTTTTTGCGCTATCGGCTATTTGATACATGTTTACCTCGCTCGTTCCCGGCTTGATCGTCGTTACGATCACGATTCTGATTCTCCGGTTTGTCATCGGTTTTTTGTTTCGACCTCCAGGAACGCAAAGTTTCAAAACCAAATTGATCCGCCTTGCCGCCCATCTGAGCGTGCGAGTGGAACGCTTCTGGAAAGATCGAAGGCGAACGCGGTTTCAGAGACCGAATCGGTGATCGCAAGGCTCCGCACCAATCAGGGTCTATCCCTGAAGCAACAAGCGCGACGGATCTTCGATACACTCCTTTACCCGCACCAAGAAAGTGACCGCTTCTTGGCCGTCGACCACCCGGTGGTCGTAACTCAGCGCGAGATACATCATCGGTCTTATCTCGATCTTTTCTCCAATCGCTACAGGCCGATTCTGGATCTTATGCATCCCAAGAATACCGCTTTGCGGAGGATTTAGAATAGGTGTGCTAAGCAGCGAACCATAAATCCCGCCGTTGGTAATGGTGAAAACACCGCCCATTAAATCATCGAGCTGTAGCTTTCCTTCCCGCGCTTTGGCCGCGAATTTGGCAATTTCCTGCTCTAGCTGAGCAAAGCTTTTCTTATCCGCATCTCGAATCACCGGCACCACCAATCCACGTTCGGTGCCGACGGCAACGCCTACATCATAGAAATGGTTCTCAATCAGATCATCTCCATCCAATCGCGCGTTAATCGCCGGCACACTCTGCAGAGCATCAACCACCGCTTTTACGAAGAACGACATGAATCCAAGTTTTATCCCATGTCGTTTTTGAAAATTCTCCTGATACCGGGATCGAAGCTGTATTACCGCCGACATATCAACCTCATTGAAGGTTGTTAGCATCGCCGCATTTTGTTGCGCCATGACCAGCTGCGCGGCAATCTTCTTGCGCAATGGCGACATCTTTCGGCGGGTAAACCGCTCGTCTGTTTTCGGCAGAGAGGATTCTTTTGGCAATTCTGAAACCAGAGCCGGAGCAAGCTGGGTGGGCGGCGAAGCAATTTGCTCAACCGGCGTTGGACCCTTTTCCTCTACCGCGGGCTTTCGGCTCTCCAGGTAGTTAACGAGATCCTCTTTGGTGACTTGACCGTGCTTTCCCGTGCCTTGAACTTTCTCGAGTGGAATTTTTTCCTCCTCAGCCAGGCGCCTGACGGCCGGCGATAACTCGGTCCTGGCACCGTCGCCGGTTTCACCAGAGATGACCGCGGATTCCACCTTCACCGGCACCGTTTCCGTTTTCTGGGCGGTTCCCGGTGTCTCTCCCGGACTTGCTGCTTTGGCGGTTTGGTCGATGGCTGCAACCACCTGACCAATTTTCACTTCCTGACCCGCTTCAACCTGGATCCGGAGAACTCCCGTTCCCGGCGCTGGGATTTCGGTTGAGATTTTGTCGGTTTCGAGCATCAAAATCGACTCACCATCTTTGACCATCTCGCCATCTTTCTTGAGCCAGGCGGACAGCAATCCTGAGGTAATCGACTCGCCTACCGGGGGAATCTTCACTTCGATAGCCATGAGAATTACCCTTGCTTAGAGGGTGAAAGCTTGCTGCACAAGCTCCTTCTGCTGATGATCGTGCCAAGCCTTAGAGCCGACCGCCGGGCTGGCCGCGGCGGCGCGTCCAGCATACTGAATCCCCAGTTTGTCGAGTGAACCGAACAACGGACAAATGTAGCTCCAGGCACCCATGTTCTTCGGCTCTTCCTGGCACCAGATCCATTTCGAAGCGGTCGAAAAGGGTTCGATCATTATAGTCAGTGTCTCGAGGTCCAACGGATAAAGCTGCTCGATTCGGATTAAAGCCGTGTTCTTCACCTGATTGGCTTCGAGATAACCCAGCAAGTCATAGTAGACCTTTCCGGTACTGAAAATCAGGCGCTCGATCTCGGTCTCTTTACCCAGAAACGTTGGCGGAAGAATCGGTTGGAAGCTGGAGTCGGTAAAATCGACTAGCCGAGAAACCGCTCGCTCGCTGCGCAACAACGACTTCGGAGTCATCAGAACGAGCGGCTTCCGAAAATCGCGTCTTACTTGTCGCCGCAATACGTGGAAATACTGCGAGGGGGTAGTCAAGTTGCAAACCTGCATGTTTTCCTCGGCGCAAAGCTGTAAAAAACGCTCGAGACGAGCGCTGGAGTGTTCCGGGCCCTGGCCCTCATAACCATGAGGTAGTAGCAAAACGATTCCGCTCGGCCGCTGCCATTTTGATTCTGAGCCCGCGATGAACTGGTCAATGATCACTTGAGCGCCATTCGCAAAATCTCCGAATTGAGCTTCCCACAAGCAAAGCATGTCCGGAAAATCCAACGAATAACCGTAATCAAATCCAAGAACTGCAGCCTCCGAAAGCATGCTGTTGTAAACGCAAAACCGGGCCTGATTCGGACTTAGATTGGCCAGAGGAATGTAGCGCTCTCGAGTCTCCACATCGTAAAGGACCGAGTGTCTCTGGCTGAACGTCCCGCGTCGACTATCCTGACCGGAAAGACGTACTGGCGTGCCCTCAATCAAGAGTGATCCAAAAGCCAGCGCCTCAGCATATGACCAATCGAATGGGCCGCCTTCGGCATGCTGTTTTTTTCTCCGCTCCAAAAGCATCTTTCGGATCTGCGGTTGGACTCGAAATCCTTCCGGGACCTGGGTAATGCGGTCGACAATGTGACTGATTTCTTTGGCGGAGATCCGTGTATCCGGTTCTTCGTGACTATAGGGGGGCTGGAAAACGGCGCTCGACTCCTCAAATCGCCGCTGGAGGTCGGTTTTTGACTTCACGTCCGAACTTCGGACTTCGGTTAACGCACTCTCCAATCGACCGCGAAACTCGTTTTCCAAAGCCTCCGCTTCTTCGGTAGTTAACACACCCGATTGGAGCATTCGCCCCTTGAATATTTTCGTTACCGCCGGGTGACTATGAATCGTCTTGTAAAGCTTCGGTTGAGTGAAGCTCGGTTCATCCGTCTCATTGTGCCCGTACCGGCGATAACAGTACATATCGACAACAACATCGCACCCATACTTCTGACGAAACTCGAACGCGGTCTGAGCGGCAAAGGCGACCGCCAGCGGATCATCACCATTTACATGAAAGATCGGCGCCTCGATCATCTTCGCCACATCCGTGCAGTACATGGTTGAACGCGCGTCGGCCGGAAGCGTTGTAAAGCCGATTTGATTGTTAACAATCACATGCACCGTCCCGCCAGTCTCATAGCCGGCAAGTTGGGAAAGATTCAACACCTCCGCGACGATTCCCTGGCCAGCAAAAGCGGCATCTCCGTGGAGCAAAAGCGGTAATACCTTTTTTCTTTCTTCCGTATCTCCGAGAATGCGCTGTCGAGCACGCGCATTACCTTCGACGACCGGGTTTACAATCTCGAGGTGACTCGGGTTTGCCGCTAACCGGATAGCTATTTCGGCGGAATCAATTTTCCTGATACTTTCGTAACCGAGGTGGTACTTCACATCACCGTCTCCAGCTACCAAATCAGGCACGTAGTTTTCCGAGAATTCTTTGAAGATTATGTCGTATGATTTCTTCAAAAAATTGGCCAGAACAGTAAGCCGGCCGCGATGGGCCATGCCCATCACGATCTCCCGAACACCCACCGAAGGACAGTCGTTTAAGATCGTCTCCAAAATGACCATCAGACTTTCGCTACCTTGCAGAGAAAACCGCTTCTGGCCGATAAACTTCGTATGCACAAATTGCTCAAAAGTTTCGGCTTCCATCAGCCATCGCAGATATTGTTTTTGTCGAGCCGCGTCGGGTGGCGGAGCCATTACCCGTGCCTCCATTCTCTGGCGGAGCCATTCACGCTTCGATCGGTCCTGAATATGCATGAACTCGATACCGATCGTGTCGGAGTAGGTCGCGCGAAGATTTTTTAACAACTCACCAAGCGGAAGCGGAGTAGCATCTCGAAAATAGCGGGACGAAACTACGGTATCCGGGGAAATTTCTTCCAAACCGAACTCTTTCAGCGCCAGCGCCGGCTGCTCCGGGGTCACTTCGCTCAAAGGATCGAGCCGGGCTTGGGTATGTCCGAGTATACGATAATTGTTGACCAGGCTATCAATCCGATTTCTGAGTTGGGCGTCCAGGCCGGCCGCAGCAGGAACTTCCACGGCCCCTTTACCATTGCGCGTTGGGGCAAGCCCAAGTTCAAAACCCTCGAAAAACGCTGACCAGGTCGAATCAACCGATGCCGGATCTTTTTTCCACCGTTGATGGTACTCGTCTAGCAGATCCGCATTCCAATCGTTCAAATACGAAGTTCTCATTTTTTTGCTCAT
>Ga0070697_100004419_pt1 | contig 10798 bp, 6 predicted proteins | sample KBSK1501metaG_FD_65475 | JGI IMG/M metagenome (GOLD analysis project Ga0070697, IMG submission 65475) | Corn, switchgrass and miscanthus rhizosphere microbial communities from Kellogg Biological Station, Michigan, USA - KBS K1-50-1 metaG | ecosystem: Host-associated > Plants > Roots >... | reverse complement strand
CGAGATGGACGAGTTCTCCGCGCGCAGCCATCAGCGCGTGCTCGCCGCACAAAAGGAGAGCCGCTTCTCCGGCGAGATCACGCCGCTGTTCGACAACGAGGGAAACCTGCACGAAAAAGACGATGGCGTGCGCGAAGACTCGACGCCGGAAAACCTCGCCAAGCTCAAACCGTTCTTCGATCGCAAATACGGGAATGTCACCGCGGGCAACAGCTCGCAGATCACCGACGGTGCCGCGTGGCTGATTCTGGCGTCGGACGCCGCCGTCGCCAAGTACCAGTTGCCCGTGCTGGGAACGATCCTCGACAGCGAATGGGCCGGTCTCGATCCGGCGCAAATGGGCCTGGGGCCGGTGCACGCGGCGACCCCGCTCCTGAGGCGTCACGGGCTGAAGCTCGACGACGTCGATGCCTGGGAGATCAACGAAGCGTTCGCGGCGCAGGTGATCGCCTGCCTGCGCGCGTGGGCCGACGACGCGTATTGCAGGAACGAGCTGGGGCTGGACGGCGCACTGGGCAAGCTCGACGAAGCGAAGCTCAACGTCGACGGCGGCGCGATCGCGCTCGGGCATCCGGTCGGCGCATCGGGTGCGCGCATCGTGCTGCACCTGCTCAATGTCCTGAAGCGCACGAGGGCCAAGCGCGGAATCGCCGCGATCTGCATCGGCGGCGGCCTGGGCGGTGCGATGCTCGTCGAGGCGGCGTAGACGATGATCGCTGCCGACAACAAAGCGGCAGGGACGACCATGACGCCCAAGCACTGGAAGTTCGACGCCGATGGCGACGGTCTTGCCTGGCTAACCATCGACAGGGCGGGCTCGTCGATCAACTCGCTGTCCGCCGAAGTCCTCGAAGAGCTGCGCTCGGTCTTGAGCGATCTCGCGGCGGCGCCACCCAAGGGACTGGTCATTCATTCCGGCAAGGACAACGGGTTCATCGCCGGCGCCGACATCGACGACTTCGAGCGCATCAAGACGGTCGACGATGCCATCGCGATCGTCAAGCGTGGCTGGGACATATTCAACCAGCTCGCGGCGGCGCCATATCCGACGCTGGCGCTGGTTCGCGGCTTTTGTCTCGGCGGCGGGCTCGAGCTCGCGCTCGCCTGCCGCTACCGCGTCGTCGTCGACGAACCGGGCACGCGGCTCGGCTTGCCGGAAGTGATGCTGGGGATCGTTCCGGGTTGGGGCGGCATACGCCGTCTACCCCGGCTCGCCGGCGCGCCTGCCGCACTGGACTTGCTGTTGACGGGCAAGACGATCGACGCCCGCCGGGCAAGAAAGCTCGGCGTGGCCGACGAGTGCGTGCCGACGCGCATCATGATGAACACCGCGCGCGGCGTGCTGCTCGCCGTGCCACCGCCGCGGCGGCTTTCATTCCCGCTGTCGCTGACGTTGAATCCGCTGGTGCGGCCCATCATCGCGGCGCAGGCGAGAAAGCAGGTTGCGGCGCGCGCGCGCCGCGAGCATTATCCGGCGCCGTACGCGATCCTCGATATCTGGGTCAAGCACGACGGCGATGCGCTCGCGCCGCCGCCGTCCGATCCGGCGTCGATCGCGCATTTGATACAGACGCCGACGGCGATGAACCTGATCCGGGTGTTCCGGTTGCAGGAGCGCCTGAAGGCATTCGGCCGCGACGATGCGGCCAAGGCCGGGCACGTGCACGTCGTGGGTGCGGGCACGATGGGCGGCGATATCGCTGCGTGGTGCGCGCTGCGCGGTCTGACCGTAACGATGCAGGATCAGGCGCCCGAGCGGCTCAAGCCGGCAATGCAGCGCGCAGGCAAGCTCTTTGCCGACCGCCTCAGGGATCCGCGGCGAGTGCGCGACGCGTTCGACCGCCTGATTCCGGACGTGGCCGGCGACGGCGCGGTCCGAGCCGACGTCATCATCGAAGCGATCTTCGAGAATCTCGAGGCCAAGCGGGAACTGTTCCTTGCGCTGGAGGCGAAGGCGAAGCCGTCCGCACTGCTCGCGACCAACACCTCGAGCATTCCGCTGGAGCAGATCGGTGCGCCGCTCAAGGATCCAGGCAGGCTGATCGGGCTGCACTTCTTCAACCCCGTGTCGAGGATGATGCTGGTGGAGATCGTCCACGGGGCAAATACGCATGGCGAGCTCATTGCGCGCGCTTGCGCATTTGCCCGGCAGATCGACAAGCTGCCGCTGCCGGTGAAGAGCGCGCCGGGCTTTCTCGTCAATCGGATCCTGGCACCGTATCTCATGGAAGCAATGCGCTGCGTCGACGAAGGCATCGCTCCGGAGACGGTCGACGAGGCCGCGCTCGAGTTCGGCATGCCCATGGGTCCCATCGAGCTCGCCGACACCGTGGGACTCGATATCTGCCTCGCCGTGGGCAAGATGCTGGGCGAGGGCACGGAGCCGCCGAAGAAACTCGTCGAGTTGACCGCGGCCGGTAAGCTCGGGCGCAAGAGCAAAGCCGGCTTCTACGACTGGTCGAGCGGCAAGGCGGCGAAGCGCAAAGCCGGGCCCTGGCCGCCGGGTCTCGCGGACCGGCTGATTCGTCCGTATGTCGCTGAAGCCCAGGCTGCACTTGCCGACGGCATCGTCGCGGACGCGGACCTGGTCGATGCCGGGGCGATCTTCGGCACGGGCTTCGCGCCCTTCCGCGGCGGTCCCCTGCACTACGCCGCGAGTTCCGGCTCCCCGGCGCCCTCTGCTAGCATAGGCCCGAAATAGCAAATACAAGCGCCGGTCAAGGGAGGAGCGCGTGGAAAAGATCTGGCTGAAGTCGTACCCGAAAGGCGTCCCCGCCGAAATTGACGTCAATACCTACGCGTCCGTGCGCGACGTGTTCGATCGTGTCGTCGGCGAATTCGGCGCGCGGACGGCGTACACCTGCATGGGCAAGTCCATCACGTTCGCCGAGCTCGAAAAGGCCTCGGCCGCGTTCGGCGCATTCCTGCAGGGGCGCGGGCTCAAGAAGGGCGCGCGCGTCGCGCTGATGATGCCCAACATTCTGCAGTATCCGGTGTGCCTGTTCGGTGTCCTGCGCGCCGGCTTCACGGTCGTGAATACGAACCCGCTGTACACGCCGCGCGAGCTCGAGCATCAGTTGACCGACAGCGGCGCCGAGATGATCGTCGTCGTCGAGAACTTCGCGCACACGCTGCAGGAAGTGGTCGGCAGGACAGCAGTCACGCAGGTCATCGTCACGAGCATCGGCGAGATGCTCGGCTGGAAGGGGCCGCTCGTCGACTTCGTGCTGCGGCACGTGAAAAAGATGATCCCGCCGTGGAGTCTCCCCGGCTCGATCCGGCTGTCCGAAGCGCTGGCTGAGGGTCGCCGACGCAAGCTCGAGCACGTACCGATCACGCACCAGGACATCGCATTCCTGCAATACACGGGCGGGACGACGGGCGTGGCCAAGGGGGCGATGCTGCTGCACAGGAATATCGTCGCCAATCTGCTGCAGGCGGGCGCCTGGGTGAAGCCGTTCCTGGGCAACGAGCGCCACATCATCCTCACCCCGCTGCCGCTCTATCACATCTTCTCGCTCACCGCGAATTGCCTGGTTTTCATGACGCTGGGCGCCGAAAACGTGCTCATCACAAACCCGCGCGACATCCCCGGTTTCGTGAAGGAAATGAGCAAGCACCGCTTCACCGCGTTCACCGGTGTCAACACGCTCTTCAATGCGCTGTTGAACAATGCCGACTTCGCCAAGCTGGACTTCTCCTCGCTGCAGATGACGCTGGGCGGCGGCATGGCGGTACAGAAGGTGGTCGCCGAGCGCTGGAAGCAGGTCACCGGCGTGCCGTTGATCGAAGCGTACGGCCTGACCGAGACTTCGCCCGCCGCGACGATGAATCCCCTCGATCTTCCCGAGTACAACGGCGCGATCGGCCTGCCGGTTCCGTCGACCGATCTCGTCCTGCGCGATGACGCGGGCCAGGACGTGCCGCTCGGGACACCGGGCGAGATCTGCATCAAGGGACCGCAGGTCATGGCCGGTTACTGGCAGCGGCCCGACGAGACGGCGAAGGTGATCGACGCGAATGGCTGGCTTGCAACGGGTGACATCGGCGTGATGGACGACCGCGGCTTCGTGCGCATCGTCGATCGCAAGAAAGACATGATTCTCGTCTCCGGGTTCAACGTCTATCCGAACGAGATCGAAGCGGTTGTCGTCACACATCCGGGCGTGCTGGAGTGCGCCGCCATCGGCGTGCCCGACGCGAAGTCGGGCGAGGCGGTGAAGCTGTTCGTCGTCCGCAAGGACCCGAGCCTCACTGCTGAGGCGCTGCTCGCCCATTGCCGGGCGAATTTGACAGGCTACAAGTGCCCGCGTGAAGTCGAGTTCCGCACCGAGCTGCCGAAATCCAACGTCGGCAAGATCCTGCGGCGCGAGCTTCGAGACGAGGCGAGAAAGAAAGCCGCATGAAAAGCTTCACCGCAGAGGCGCAAGGTACGCAAGGAAAAGATCTCACATGAAGTCACGCTTTGAGTCTTTGCAGCAACGGGTTTGACACCGATGGACGAAAACGCCTTGCTGCCCGACAAGGTCCCGACGCTGCGCGTCGTGCCGATGCCGGCCGACGCCAACCAGCACGGCGACATCTTCGGCGGCTGGGTGATGTCGCAGGTCGACATCGCCGGCGGGGTCCTCGCGGCGCGCCGGGCGCGCGGCCGCGTTGCGACGGTGGCCGTGAAATCATTCGTGTTCAAGCAGCCGGTGCTGGTTGGTGACATCGTGAGCTTTTACTCCGAAATAACTCACGTGGGTCGCACGTCGGTTACCGTCGATGTGCAGGTGTATGCGGAACGTAATCCGGGCAAGATGATCTGCGTCAAGGTCACTGAGGCGTGCCTGACTTTTGTTGCGGTGGGGCCGGACCGGCGTCCGCGCGAGCTGCCGCCGGAGTAGCCGCGCGAGCCCGTGGCGTCGCGTTTCAATTTTGCGCGTGGGCAGTAGGAGGTAGTCGCGCGAGCGGAGTCGACATACGCGACTTTTGCAAGGAGGCCGCCCGGTGCGAGACGCATACGGCGGGTGTATAGTGATCAGCCATGCCCGCCGTCCTGCGGCGCCGGCCCAAGAAAATCGAACGAGTGGTAATCCACTGACAGGAGGGCGAACAACATGAAACCCCGTGCATTCCGTCGTACGCGCCTGGCGGTCGCCGTCGGCGCAGCGCTGTTGTCGTTGTCGGCCGGCCACGCACTCGGTGCCGCGTTCGCGCTGCAGGAACAGAATGCGAGCGGGCTGGGCCACGCCTACGCCGGCGGCGCGGCGGCGGCGGAGGACGTCAGCACCATCTTCTACAATCCTGCGGGCCTGGTGCGGTTGAGGACGACTGAGGCCGTCGTTGCCGGCAATGTCATCTGTTTTTCGGCCAAGTTTCGCGACGACGGCGGATCCAAGGCTGCTGCATTCCAGCCGCTCGGCGGAACAGGCGGTGAGGCCGGTAAATGCGCGGTAGTGCCGAACCTTTACGTCGGCATCCCTTTCACCGATAAATGGTCGTTCGGACTCGGGGTCAACGTGCCGTTCGGACTGGAGACCGAATACGACTCGGACTGGCTCGGTCGCTTCCAGGCGGTCAAATCGAAGATCGAGACGATAAACATCAATCCGGTGCTCTCGTACGAGATCACGCCGACTCTTACGGTTGGCGCCGGCGTCAACTGGCAACGTATCAAGGCCGAGCTCACCAATAAGGTGAATTACGCCGGCGCTTTTGCGACGGGCGTCGGCGCTGCGGTGGCGGGAGGCCTGGTTCCGGCGGCGGCTGCGCCGGTGCTCATCGGGTCCGCCGCCGGGCTGGAAACCGGCGCCAAGGTCGAGGGTGACGATAGCGCCTGGGGCTGGAATGCCGGCGTCATCTGGCAGTTCGCTCCGATGACTCGCATCGGTGCGCATTATCGCTCCAAGATCAAGTACGACGTCAGCGGTTCGGTCGAATTCAGCAATCCTGCGGCGCTCGGAGCGCTGCCCCCGACGCTGGCTCCGGTCGGCGCAGCCATTGCCAGCAGTGTCAATAAGGTGCTCGCCAACGGCGACGTCAGTATCGCCATCGAAATGCCGGACACCACCAACGTGTCGATTTTCCACCAGTTCAACAACAAGTGGGACGTGATGGCGGACGTCCAATATACTGGCTGGAGCAGCATTCAGGAGCTCAAGATCGTCCGCAGCACCGGGGCCGTCCTTTCGACCACGCCGGAGAACTTCCGCGACACATGGCGGGGCTCGGTTGGCGCGAACTACCGCTACAGCGACCAGTGGATTTTCCGCGGCGGCCTAGCCTACGATCAATCGCCAGTACGCGACGCGCAGCGCACACCGCGGCTGCCCGACCAGGATCGCACCTGGATCGCGCTCGGCGCGCAGTACAGATACTCGCCCAGCATCGCTCTTGATTTCGCCTGGGCGTACATCTTCGTGCGCGATCCGAGCAGCAACCAGAACGCAGGAAACACTGCCGCGAACGGCTTGATCAGCGGATCGTACCGGAGCAACGTCAACATCGTCGGCGTCCAGCTGACCTACACGGCCAAGTAATCGCGGTAACGCGTCCAGAGTAGGTGTCCGCGCCGCAGAGTCGCACCTGCGGCGCGGCGCTTTTTGAGGACGTCGAACGAAGCCCATGAACATGCCCGAGCCGCGCATTCTCGTTCGCAAGGCCGCCGTCCTCGGCGCAGGCGTCATGGGCGCGCAGATCGCCGCGCACCTCGCCAACGCCGGCGTCCCTGCGTTGCTGTTCGATCTTCCGGCCAAGGAAGGCGATCCGAACGGCATCGCGCAGAAGGCGATCGAGAACCTGAAGAAACTCGAGCCTTCGCCACTGGCGGCAAGGGACCGTGCAGCCGGCATCACGCCGGCAAACTACGACCAGCATCTCGCACTGCTTTCCGGCTGCGAACTCGTGATCGAGGCGATTTCCGAGCGCATGGATTGGAAGAAGGCGCTTTACGCGAAGGTCGCGCCGCATGTCGGGTCGCAAGCGATCTTTGCGAGTAACACCTCCGGGCTGTCGATCAACGCGCTGGCGCAAGCCTGCCCGGCTCACCTGCAGCCGCGGTTCTGCGGCGTCCATTTTTTCAACCCGCCGCGGTACATGCATCTGGTCGAGCTGATCGCGCAACGCGCCACCGAGCCGCTGCTCCTCGACCAGCTCGAGAGCTTCCTGGTGACGACGCTGGGCAAGGGCATCATCCGCGCCAAGGACACGCCGAACTTCGTCGCCAACCGCGTCGGCGTTTTCTCGATGCTGGCGACGATGGTGCACACCGAAAGATTCGGGCTGGGCTTCGACATCGTCGACGCGCTGACCGGGCCCGCGATCGGCCGCGCCAGGAGCGCGACGTATCGCACCTGCGACGTGGTCGGTCTCGACACCATGGCGCACGTGATCCGGACGATGGACGAAGCGCTGCCCGACGACCCTTGGCACGGGTATTACCAGCCTCCCGCTTGGCTCAAGGCGCTCATCGACAAGGGAGCGCTCGGCCAGAAGACGAAGGCTGGCTTCTTCCGAAAGGTCGGCAAGGATATCGAGGTCCTCGATCCCGCCACGCAGACCTACCGGCCAGCCAAAGGCGAGATCGATCCGGAAGTCGCGGCGATCCTGGCCTTGAAGACGCCGGCGGAGCAGTTCGCGCGACTACGCGCGCACGCGCATCCCCAGGCGCAGTTTCTCTGGGCGATCTTCCGCGATCTTTTTCACTACTGCGCCTATCACCTCGCCACGATCGCGGACAATGCGCGTGACGTCGACCTCGCGATCCGCTGGGGCTTCGGCTGGAAGATGGGTCCGTTCGAAACCTGGCAGGCCGCCGGCTGGCGACAGGTCGCGGAGTGGATTGACGCGGACGTTACCGCCGGCAAGACGCTTGCTGCGGTGGCACTGCCCAACTGGGTGACGACCGGGCCGGCGGCAGCGGGCGTGCACACGCGGGAGGGGTCATACTCGCCGGCGACCGATACCTTCCATCCGCGCTCGAAGTTGCCCGTCTACGCGCGGCAATACTTTCCGGACCCGGTCCTCGGCGAGAGACCGCAGGCGGGCACGACGATCCTGGAAACCGACGCGGTGCGGATGTGGCACACCGGGGACGACATCGCCATCGTCTCGTTCAAGACCAAGCAGCACACGATTCGCTCCGACGTTCTCGATGGGCTGCTCGCCGTGATCGCCGAAGCCGAGCGAAACTGGCGCGGGCTCGTTCTCTGGCAGACGAGCGAGCCATTCTCTCTGGGCGCGGATCTCGCGTCGCTGGGTCCGATCGTGCAGGCGGGGGAGTGGGACGGGGTCGAGGCGGTCGTCGCCAAGTTCCAGCAAACCTCGCAGCGGCTACGCTACAGCCTGGTACCGACCGTTGCAGCCGTGCGGGGCATGGCACTCGGCGGGGCGTGCGAATTCATCATGCACTGCGACCGCGCGGTCGCCGCGCTGGAGTCGTACATCGGCCTCGTCGAAGCGGGGGTCGGCCTGCTGCCTGCCGGCGGCGGATGCAAGGAGCTCGCTCTTCGGGCGGCGCAGGAAGTCGCTCGCGGCTCCAGCGGCGGCCAGCTCGATCTGTTCCCCTTCCTGCGCAGCTATTTTCAGCAGGCTGCGCTGGCGACGGTCGCAAAAAGCGCTCTGGACGCCAAGGATCTGGGTTATCTCAGGCCTGCCGACGTCGTCATCTTCAATCCCCACGAGCTCTTGTGGGTCGCCAAGGCGCAAGTACAGGCGCTGTCGGAAGCCGCCTACCGGCCGCCGCTGCCGTTCTCCGGCATTCCGGTCGCGGGCAAGACCGGCATCGCGACGCTCGAAATGATGCTGGTCAACATGCGCGACGGTGGATTCATCTCCGCGCATGACTTCGAGGTGGGACTACGCATCGCACGCGTGCTGTGCGGTGGCGAGGTCGAGCCGGGAAGCCTCGTGGACGAGAAGTGGCTCCTTGATCTCGAGCGCCGCGAGTTCATGGCGCTGCTCAAGAATCCCAAGACGCAGGAACGCATTGCCCATACGCTCAGGACCGGCAAGCCACTGCGCAATTGACGGGAGGTCACATGGCCAAGCAGATGCAGGACGCGTATATCGTTGCGGCGACCCGCACACCGGTCGGCAAGGCGCCGCGCGGCGCGTTCAAGCACACCCGCCCCGACTCCTTGCTGGCGCACGCCCTGAAGAGCGTGCTCGCGCAGGTGCGGGAGATCGAGCCTGATAGGATCGAAGACGTGATCGTCGGCTGCGCCATGCCCGAGTACGAACAGGGCATGAACGTCGCGCGGATCGGGCTGCTGCTCGCCGGACTTCCTAACACCGTGGCGGGAATGACGATCAACCGCTTTTGCTCCTCGGGGCTCAACGCAGTGTCGATCGCCGCCGATCGCATTCGCACCGGCGAAGCCGACATCGTGATCGCCGCCGGCACCGAAAGCATGAGCATGATTCCGATGCTGGGCCGGCTCGCGCTCAACGCCGAAGTCTTCGCGAAAGACGAAAACCTCGGCATCGCCTACGGCATGGGACTGACTGCGGAGAAGGTCGCCGCAGGCTGGAAGGTATCGCGCGAGGAGCAGGACGCGTTTGCGCTCGCCAGTCATCAAAAGGCGCTCGCCGCGCACGCAAACGGGGAATTCAGCACCGAGATATCACCCTATCCGATCCGGGAGAACGTGCCCGATCTCGCGTCGGGCAAGATCGTCACCCGCGAGCGGCGTATCGATCGCGACGAGGGACCGCGCGCCGACACCAGCGCCGATGGGCTGGCCAAGCTAAAGCCCGTGTTCGCAGCCAGAGGCTCGGTGACCGCAGGCAACAGCTCGCAGATGTCGGATGGCGCCGGGGCATCGGTCCTCGTCAGCGAGCGGGTGCTGAAGGAACTCGGCCTCGCGCCTCTCGCCCGCTGGGTCGGATTCGCCGTCGGCGGTGTCGCGCCCGAAGTGATGGGTGTGGGCCCGATCGCCGCGATTCCGAAGGTGCTCAAGCGCACCGGCGTCAAGCAGGATGAAATCGAGTGGATCGAATTGAACGAGGCGTTCGCCGCGCAGAGCCTCGCCGTGATCAAGGAGCTCGGGCTCGACCCGGCGAGGGTCAACCCGCTGGGCGGGGCGATAGCGCTCGGTCATCCGCTGGGCGCGACCGGTGCGGTGCGGACCGCAACGATCGTGCACGGTCTTCGCCGGCGCAAGCAGAAGTACGGTATGGTCACGATGTGTGTGGGAACGGGGATGGGCGCCGCGGGTATCTTTGAGGCGGTGTAAATCCATCTTCGAGGGAGTAGTCATGGGACGTTTACTTCACCATAGCGCCACCGCCTTGGTAATGCTCATGGTGGCCGGCGCGGCCATCGCGGCCGAAGTCGGTGGCGTCAAGCTCGAAGACAAGATTTCGCTCGGCGGGCAGGAGCTGGTGCTCAACGGCGCCGGCGTTCGCACCCGGGCGATATTCAAGGTCTATGTGGCGAGCCTGTATGTGCCGCAGAAGACCGCAGACCCGGCGGCGGTGCTGGCGAAAGGCCCGCGCCGAATCCAGCTGAGCCTGCTGCGCACGCTGTCCGCCGACCAGCTGGCCGATGCCCTGAACGACGGTCTCGCCGAGGCCAATTCGCCCGCCGAGCTTGCCGCGGTCAAGCCGCAGGCCGATCAGCTCCTTGGCATCCTGAAGGCGTTCAAAGAGGTCAAGGAAAAGGATGTCGTCACCCTCGACTTCGTCGACGGCGCGACGAAGATAGGCTGGAACGGAGAGAACAAAGGCACCGTCGCGGGCGAGCCGTTCAACCGTGCCCTCACCCGGATCTGGATCGGCGACAAACCGGTGCAGACGGACCTGAAGAAGGCGC
>Ga0070697_100004418_pt1 | contig 10799 bp, 5 predicted proteins | sample KBSK1501metaG_FD_65475 | JGI IMG/M metagenome (GOLD analysis project Ga0070697, IMG submission 65475) | Corn, switchgrass and miscanthus rhizosphere microbial communities from Kellogg Biological Station, Michigan, USA - KBS K1-50-1 metaG | ecosystem: Host-associated > Plants > Roots >... | reverse complement strand
CTATGGAGCAGCGTCTCGTATCGTTTCTATCGTACCCGTTAGGATTGTTCCCTAGCAGGGTTGTTTTTGATCACGTGGATGGGGCTCTCCCTCACATTGATGTTGGTGGCGAATTGGAAAACTGAGCCTGATTCTGGGTTTCCTACCCCAGGGTTCAAGCTCGATTGTTGAATTCGCCACCAATACCAAAGTGGGGGAGAGTCGAACTTCTCATAGCGGCTTTTTTGTGGCCCTTGACATCTGCCATGGTGGGCTCGCTGCACCCGAGAAGCGGCTTTTTTGTCTAAGCGTGTCTATGGGAAGTAATCCTTGTCTGTTGGTTAAGCTGTAAATGAAGCTGTAGAAAACACAGCGGGTTGGTTTGAACTGAGTCATTATCACATCTATTCGGTCGCGCTTGTCTGATAGCTATGAGTGAAGAGTAAATAGCAAGCCATTTACACAGAGAAATGGACAGACTCTGTCTTGGCGAGAGGATTTGAACTCTCAGCCACTGGTTTGTATGTGTTTGTTGTTGCTTTCTGTGTGCTTCAATTGCGTGCTCGTTGCTTGTACCTGCGTTCTATTTTTTCCTTAAACGTGTTGGCGTTGCTACATTGTTGCTACATGGAGGGACTTTGGGATAGGGAGGGTATTGGTGCTTTACTGGTGTACGTTTCTCGCAGCATTGGATCATCTCCTGGATATGGTCTGTTTTCTGGCTTACTCTTCGCACCGCACGAGAAGCCAATTTTCTTTTCACTCGCTTGTTTTAAACTGGCTTCTCATGGGGCGTGAAGATATGAGCCTAGCTCTCAAGCACTCTCAGCCCCTTGCATTCCTTAAAGAAAGCTACGTGCTATGCTTCTTAACGGCAGCGAGTTGTCAAGCCGCTCTACAGGCCCAGCAATTAGAAAAATGGGATGAGAAGCGACGTGTGCTGATTGTTGGAAGGAGGATTTCGAACCCATGGCTACCACAAAAAAATCTGCAAAGGCTGAATCGACCATTGTTGGTCGACAGGAGCTGACCAAGCGTATTGCTACACAAGCACAGTTGACCCAGAAGAAAGCCGCCGAGGTATTAGAAGCGACGTTGGATCACATCCGCGACTCTCTCAAGCGAGGTCACGAGGTACGTTTAGTAGGCTTTGGCTCGTTCAAAGTGCGCAGGAGTGCTGCCCGCAAGGGCGTTAACCCGCGAGATCGCAAACCGCTAACTGTCCCTGCAAAGAACCGGGTGCGTTTCTCGCCTGGCAAAGAACTCTCGGATGCTGTCGAGAAGAAGTAAGGTGTGGGGCATCCCTGGGGGGTGCCCGACTTGAGCGTAAGTGAGTGAGGGCAGCATGCTGCCCCTACAAAAAGTTGTTCTCGCTGTCATACTTTGATCCCCCTTGTCGGAAGTGGTAAGCGCAAAGAGGAGCTACTTTTCTCATCACCACTACCTGCAAGGGGAGCTACGTTTTGGTCTTCATCTTGCCGTCAGTGACTTAAGAGAGGGTGAGGGCATTTCATAACTTGACAGAGTAGGTTAAGCTGATCCGAAACGAGGCTAGCTTCCTCGTGATGGAGATTAGCTTATGATGCCTACAACTGTTGAACGCTTCTTTGGTCCTATTTTCCTCTTCTATGGTCTGCAACGTCCTCCTCTCTAAGGTTGGTCTGCCATCGCTACACGAGTCGCCTTGACCTACACTGCCACCATCGTTGTCGCTCTAGCTGCCGAGCCTGCTGGCCGTCCTGATCTCATCCACTCTCCTAAGTGCGTTCTCTCTTATATCTGGGAGAGTTTCGAGTCATGAGTAGCGGGTAGATACACTACCAAAGCCCTTTTTCAGGATGAGAATACATCCCATGCATCTCTGCTTCCACTACTTTTTGTGATAATATGGATAAGTAGTTCTGTGCGATTCACACTGGTACTAACGATTAGCGTATAGTGCGAACATGCTAGTGATACTCGATGAGAGGTGCCAAATGGCAGCTTTAACAATTGAGCAACGGCCGATCAGGTGGCAAACTGTGTGGGCTGTGCTAGTAGGGGTGTTCTGGGTGGCTATAGTGGTGGGGATTATAGGAGGATTTTTCTTGCATTGGGACTGGACAGGATTCCAAGACAATGGGAAGCTCTGGGATTGGTTGCAACTTCTGAGTGCTCCAGTTTTTGTGTTGGCTTTGACGTTTCTATTCCGAGGGCAGCGGAATCAGGCTGATCTCCAGGTTGCAGATGACCCAAAGCAGGAAGCCGCGCTGGACGCATACCAGGAGTATATATGTGAATTGCTACTGGATAAAAACTTGAGTGGGTCACAGCCAGGAAGCGAGGTTCGGGAGGTGGCACGAGCACGAACATTGGCAGCACTGCGGCGAGTAGGTAAAAATCGTAAAGGGGAAGTGGTACGGTTCCTCCATGAATCAGGACTCATCTACACAGGCAAAGCGATTGTTGATCTGCGTGAGTCTGATCTGAGTGGAGCAGACCTGAGCAATGCCAAGTTGAGCGGAGCCAACCTGGCTGGAGCAGATCTGAGCAATGCCAAGTTGAGCGGAGCCGACCTGAAATGGGCAGACCTGAGCAATGCCAAGTTGAGCGGAGCCGACCTGAGTGGAGCCGATCTCAGCAATGCCAATATGAACGGGGCCACCTATACTATGGAACAGTTGAGCAAGACTCAATCATTCCGTAATGAGCAAATTTCCTAGCTAGGGGAGGCTGACTCCTGGACAAGGCTATTTCCCTCGTCCAGGAGTCAAATCGTGCTGCCGATAATATTGCAAAAGACTCGACAAGCCATTGATAATGCCGAAGGACGGATTTGGTTCGGCCTACTCGCTGATGTTCACACATGTTCGCATGGCCCTCAAATAGGGAGTTCATTGTTCGCCCTGTACCGTTTCGTGTTGTAGTTCCTCATCGGTGTTGCTACATGCGTTGCTACAGATTGTCATGAAATATACGTTTTCATGATCTGCGGCATAGTGCAGCAACGATTCTACTTACGATGGGCGTTCATCCGAAAGTTGTGCAAGAGCTTTTAGGGCATAGCCGGATTAGTATGACTTTGGACATTTATTCTCATGTGATACCTTCAATGCATCGGGATGCTATGAACAAAATGGACAGCATTTTCAAACAGCAATCTTGATGTTCTTCTGCAATCTTTCTTATTCTTGGAGTTTAGACTAAATTCGTACAAAGCAACGTGGGAAGCCGCGTGTTCTCTTTTTCCTATGACAGAGTGTAATCCCTCTTTACAAGCCATTTGAGACGAAATTAGTCTAAACACCAATCATAAAACTGGCATGTTTATCTGACGATACCAACTGCGAAGTACACCCTGTCAATTCACTCCTCCGTCGCTCCGCCTTTTTCTTCTATCCTGCTTGCCGTCCTACTTATGCTCCCATACCGCTGCTAGTCGCCGAGAGGAAGGCGATCCGCATTGCGTAGCAACTGCTCGAAAATGTTACGCCGCAAACGATGGATTTCCCCTACCTCGCTGAACTCCTGTGGACAGAGACGGACAATTTCTCGGGGACCCAGGCCACAATGAAAGAGTGAGTAGGCCAGGCGCTGTTCTCGCTCGCTAGGGAGCAGATTCCTGATGACTTCCCATACCTCACGACCCGCGTCGCGGTTTTCCACTAACGGCTTCCCTGGTTCATCAGGTTCCGACAAAGGTGTCTGTTTTGACAATGAGTAGGTTCGCAATGCATCGAGAATAGTACCATTCAGACTCGCACGTAAATGCTTCAACGCAGCAGCCAGTGTCTGAAATTCTAATTTCTGATTTCCGACGGTTGCTTGCCAGAATCGAGTAAAAGCCTGAGCTACATAATTCTCTTCGCTCTCAAAGCGACATGCAGCCTCTCTCAGAGGATGACTACGCATCCAGCCAATCATCGTCTCGTTGAAACCTTGCTGCACGACTTCCCAGGCAAGGGGGTCGCATTTCACGAAAGCACGACGGAACAGTTCTAGGCAATACTGATCATGGTAAGGCTCGCCATGCCGATACTTGTCGATCTCACTCATGCACTGATCTGCAAGTCCTGAGATGCTCATAACATGCAGCGGAAGTTCTGAAAAGAAAGGTGAACTCATAACAGTGAACCTCGCTTCGAGTTCAAGGTGACGCTCATACAGGAATGTCGCACCACTAGTATGTTTTCCTCTATTTCCTTCTTCAAAAGTGAAACTGTGATTTCCACATCACTACTTTGCCAGAAAAACCTTTCGTCTACCAGGACTTGTTTTGATACGTTTTAGACTTTCTTTGACAAGTTTAAATCGTTTTTGCAATTTTCCTCGTTTTCTCGTATATTTTGTACAGATAAAATTAGACAGAAGTGCACGAAAGAAGTATTGCGCGTACGAATTTGACAGTGCAAGCGGTTCTATTGTGTTTCAGTGAACAGATAACCGATTTTTCTTGGTTGTCTCCGCACCTTTTCCACCCTCCCGTGTTGAAAGGGGGCCATCATGAGTGATATCGACCGTGGAGCATTTAGTCCATCATGAACTCTCAAGAGACCATTCCAAATGAGCGGTTGAGACGTGCCCGTCACCTCAAGGGGTGGACGCAAAGCGATTTGGCTGAGGCATTAGACACGGATTTCGAAACAGTGAGTCGCTGGGAGCGTGGCATCACCGTTCCGAGTGCCTACTTTCGTGAGAAACTGTGTGACGTCTTGGACAAGACCGCCGAAGAACTCGGATTGATGCCGAATCTCAACACACCTCTCACAACGATCACGTTTCCCTTGGTGTACCTCGCTTCTGCCTATGCTGACACTGAGAAAGAGGCGGTGATATACCTCAAGGCGGGGCTTCAGGCCCGAGGAATCAGCATGTGGAGTAGTCGTCAGCTACGAAGGCAAGGGGCGAAGACCCCCAAAAAAACGCTGCAAGAGGCTATTTGTGCTGCACAGATGGTCCTGGTGATCGTCTCCCCTGAAGCGCGCTCCTCCCGTCACGTCCGAGAGACGCTTGAGATGACCAAGATGTACAGGCGTCCGGTCTGCGCCGTTTGGATCGAGGGTGAGCACTGGCAGGAGTGCCTTCCCAGTTTCTATAGTGAGCTGTATGCCACAATCGATGCGCGCAAGAAATACGACCACACCTCGCTGGATGAGATCATTGCGGAGCTTGAACAGTTTGGCCCTCCTTCCAAGACTCCCCTGACGCCTAAAGATGAGCTAAGCGAGCCACCGGGGCCACACACGGAACCCCGCAACCCCTATAAAGGTCTCCAGGTCTTTCGCCAAGAAGATCGATACGATTTCTTTGGACGTGACAGGCTCATTGACGAACTCGCTCAGGCACTGGAGGGGCCTCTGCTTGCAGAACAGCAGAGCGCCCAAAGCTCACGACTGCTGGCTGTTGTTGGACCAAGTGGGTCAGGCAAATCGAGTGTGGTGATGGCAGGACTGCTTCCTCGTCTGCAGGCTGGTGGGCTGCCAGGGAGCGCGGAGTGGATCTATCTGGATTCCATCACCCCAGGGCGGCATCCCATAGAGTCCCTTGCACTTGCGTTTGCGCATCATCTGCCTAACAGGAGCCTGACGACGGTACGCGAAGATCTGGAAGACGACTCGACACGCGGTCTGCACCAGCTCGCAAGCCACCTGGGAAGGCGACCGGAGATGCGAGTAGTCCTCTTCGTGGACCAGTTCGAGGAACTGTTCACACAGACGACGACTGAAGAGGAGCGGCAACGCTTCATTGATGTGTTGGTGACGGCCATCACGGAGCCGGACGGTCCACTCATCATTATCCTGGCGCTGCGTGCTGACTTCTATGACCGACCTACACAATATCCAGAACTGGCTCAGCTTGTCCAGGGACACCATCAACTGGTGCTGCCGATGGGCATCGATGAGCTCCGAGAGGTGATCGAGAAGCCTGCTATGCTGCCAGATGTGCAGCTGATCTTTGAGGGCGATCTAATCGGCAATCTCCTGTTCGAGGTACATGGACAGGTGGGAACCCTACCCCTCTTACAATTCACCCTCGATCAGCTCTTCCAACGGCGCAGCGGGCACCAGTTGACGCTGCGGGCCTACCACGAGATGGGCGGTGCCAAAGGGGCACTGGCCCAGTACGCCGAGGCCACCTATGCCTCGTTACCCTCCGAGGAGTATCGCAGGTTGGCGCGGATGCTGTTCTTGCGCCTGATCGACCCAGGCACAACGGAGCAGGACACCACACGTCGGCGTGCCGCTCTCTCCGAGCTGCTGTTGCCCGATCCCAAAGAGACAGTCATCATGGGGGAGGTGGTTACGGCCTTCACCACAGCGCGCCTGCTCACCACTAACACGATTGCTGGAGTCCCCACGGTGGAAGTCAGCCATGAGGCACTGATCCGCGAGTGGGCACGTCTCTCCGATTGGCTGCGCGAAGCACGGGAGGATATCCGCTTTCAGCAGTCCCTCAGCGAAGACGTTGCAGAGTGGGAACAACGTGGCAAGCCCAGAGATCGACTCTATCGGGGCTCTCAGCTCAAGGAGGCACAAGCGTGGGTCAGTCACAACACGCCGAGTAGCAATGAAGTGGCATTTCTCCGCGCCAGCGCTGTACAGCGCATACGCTCTCGCGTGAATGTGGTAGCGCCGCTGCTGCTGCTGCTGGTAACGGCAGGGGTAGCGGTCCAACTGCTCTTGCTGTTGCTCAGTGCTCCCAATCCCACCTATGTTACCAACCTCAAGGATTATGGGCCAGGTTCGCTGCGCCAAGCTATTGATGTGGCAAGCCCAGGAAGCACTATCACCTTTGCCACGACATTGAGAGGGACGATCGTGCTGACTGCTAAAAATCTCGATATCAGCAAGGACCTGAGTATTCGTGGTCCAGGAGCAGGTACCCTCGCCATCAGCGATGGAGACTTTGGGTACAGTATTCACGTGCTCTCTGGGGATTCCGTATCTTTTTCTGGTTTGGCTTTCAAGAAAAGCGAGACGCTGCTAAACAGCTTTATCGACAACACTGGCGAGCTTACCCTCACCAACAGCATCATTACCGACAATATTGGACCTAATGGTGCCATCAACAATAGTGGCACCCTCACCATCACGAACAGTACGATCTCTGGCAACAGAGGATACCGGAGGGGTGGCATCGATAATAGTGGCACCCTCACCATCACGAACAGCACGATCTCTGGCAACAGCGGATACGGGAGCGGTGGCATCGATAATAGTGGCACCCTCACCATCACGAACAGCACGATCTCTGACAATACGGCACAGGCGGAAGGCGGTGGCATCGACAATACCGGCACACTTGACATCACGAACAGCGCCATTTCTGACAACAGAGCATATGGGAAGGGTGGTGGCATCTTCAATAGCACGGGTGACGTTACTGGTAGCAACTTGGTTTCACTTACCAACAGTACTGTTTCTGGCAACATAACCTTCGGTGGAGGTGGTGGCATTGACAATAGTGGCTTTTTCTACATCACAAACAGCACCATTTCTGCTAATAAGGCCCTCAGTGAGGGCGGTGGCATCGACAGTCCTGACGGGCTTATACTTACCAACAGTACTGTTTCTGACAATACAGCACGTACCTTCGGTGGAGGTATTGCTGTCTCATCTCTCTTTTCTACCATCGACTTTTGTACCATTTATGGTAATACGGCCACCCAAGATGGTGGTATTGCCATCTACGGAAATATATCAAAAGCCCCCTTTCCTTTTGTCAATGGCAATGGAATAGGAGAAAGCATTGTCGCTGGAAACCATGCTCACACTTCCTCCAATATTTCGGGAATGATCAGGTCGCATGGTTATAACTTGTTCCAAAACGTCTCTCCCTCAACCAACTTCGTTCCATTCAACACGCATTCCACCGATGTGGACGTGTCTACGTCCACTTTTCTGGGGATTGATCCTGTGCTGCGAAATAATGGTGGGCAGACCCCAACCCATGCTTTAATCCCCGCTAGTCCGGCTATTGACCGCATTCCTCCTGATGCCTGTCAAATCACTGGCATCACCACCGACCAACGCGGCGTGAAACGGCCCCAGGGGAATGATTGCGACATTGGTGCCTACGAATATGTATTTTCTCCTTGAAGCCTACTGCTCCACTCCTTAAAGGCGTGAATAAAGCGATGAACCGAGGCCTGGAGCCAAAGGAGGTAACGTACGCCCAAAGGCCGCTCTTATGGGAATAATATCACCATTAAGGAACGAAGCAGTAGGATGGTTTGCATAGCTGGTAATATGGATAAAAAAACGAAGCTGCTATTCCAAGCAGCTTCATAACGAACGCTGAGATTATATCATTTGCTGTCAAGTTTGCTGTTTGGAGAATTTTCAACGACAGGCTTGTGGTAAAAAGTAAGGCTAGAAGGGGCTTTAGTGTGTCTATAAGATGTCATGTGCCCCTAATCTTCTCTTTCATGGTTGTTTGTCTTCGTGGTTGTCTATCATGGCTCTCAGCCCCATTTACAGCTCCTTTGTCGTCTGCCAGTATCTACCGTTGTCGCTGATTGTCTACTGGTTTTGCTGTCATGTCGGACATGCCAATAGCGATTCTGCCTAGTGCCGGTTGCATTAGCCAGCAGGTAAGAGTTACTTGCTTCTCTCGTTCTCTTTGAGCCTGGTTGACTTCATAATGGAATTGTTGTACTTCCTCTTTATGTGCTATAAGGTATGCTATTGTATAATGATGTTGGTGTCAAATAGTGGAGCTAAGTGATGTCGTGCTATGCGTGGGGAGAGTCGAACTCCGCCAGGTGCCTTTTTGGGGCTTCCTATGATGGCGTGTTTCGGCCTGTCGCGCGGCTTGGCGTGCCGGTATTGTCTAATGTTGTCCAACTGTGTTGGGCTGTGTGAAGCCGTTTTGCGCTCACTTTTGCGCTCATTTCTGGTGCTGCTTGAAGTGGTGATAGGTGCATTGTTGTATTTCGCTGACGTTCGCCGTTGTTGCTGTATATAACGCTTTACAGCACAATTACTGTTACTCTTCTCGCTCGTTATAGTTATCCATCAATCTCCTCCAGCACTTGTTTCACAGATGAGTGTGATCGCTATGTAGTACCACTATCGGTGAAAGTGCGTATAAGCTAATTCCAGGAGCATTACGATTTTCCTAGAGATATCTATAGCATTTGAAAAGGTTTTGTGTTATACTGTTTTATTGGTGCGTTATACGAGATGTCTATCATTGAGGTAATTGCTGATGCATCAGTGGTGGAAATCTTTCCTTGACAGATTCCCAAGACACATCTTTCCTGCTTTCTTGGTGATAATAGAAGGGATACTGCGATCTCTTTCTTCCTTAGATACCCAAACATTCCTTGGACCAACCGACAGCAACCCTAGTAGGACAACCTGCCGAGTACGTTCAGCAGTTACATAAACTGCCCAATTGGAACCCGCAAAATGCTGTTTCTCATCGTAGAACGACGCGTGAATCTTCAATCAGCGTTATGAAGTGCGTTCTGCTTAGAGACTGTGTGTAAAGTGGTGTGAGATCGCTTGGCAAGAGCGCTGAGCAAAAACAGTGCGCATCCTGTCAAGTCCCTCCCTGAGCGAACCGAGACGACCTTTGCACACAGCATCTTATTCGTACCTGTTTTGTAACCTCTTAGCATTACAAGCATTGTAACCCGTTATCACCACAACAAAGGAGAGATCTAATGCCAGACGTAAACCAGATCGTTAAGATCAAAGAAGCCGCCGAGGCGGATCTTCTAAAAAGGCCCGGAGTTACTGCTGTGGATGTTGGCTACAAGTATGTTGGCGGTAAGAAAACCGGAGAAATCGCGATCCGTGTCCATGTGGTCCAGAAGAAAGCTGTCCCACCAGATCAGGTGATTCCTGCAACTATCGACGGCGTGAAGACGGACGTACTCCAGAATAACTTTGTCCTGCACACAGCGAGTATCCCTGAAACAGAAACCCTAGGTATCCAGGCTGGAGTAGATGCCAACAGCTATGATCCTTTGCTGGGTGGCATCAGTATTGGCCCATGCCGAGCAGTTAATGGATATATCTACGCAGGCACGATGGGAGCGATTGTCCTTGATAACGCGTCCACTACCAGAATGATGTTGAGCAACTTCCACGTAATGTGCATAGACAATGGCTGGACCGTGGGCGATACGATGGTACAACCCAGCCGAATAGAAGGGGGCAGTTGTCCGAACAATGTTGTGGGCACATTGCAGCGAAACTCTTTAGGTGGACAAGTAGATTGTGCTGTCGCTGCTATTACAGCGCGTGGCCACATCAACGAGATCGCTGACATTGGCTGTGTCACAGGGATCGCAAATGCAGCGCTTGGGATTGCGGTCCGCAAACGAGGGCGCACGACAGGGTTGACCTTTGGCACCATTGAAGGCCTTGCCCTGACGACTACGATCGATTACGGGGATGGCCTAGGCCAAGTAACCCTCACAAATCAGATTTTGATTCATGCCGACACAACTCATAACACTCTGTTTAGTGATCATGGAGATTCGGGATCGGTAGTTGTTAACGGCGCAGGCCAAGTCGTTGGCTTACTCTTCGCAGGCGATACTACAACTGGAACCACTCTAGCCAATCCGATCCAGTCTGTGCTAAACGTCCTAAATGTCAGCATGGGGATTATGGGGATTGGCGGCTATGACCTCAGATCTACAATCGACCAGGCGTTTGCCTTCGACTATGATGGCAGCGGCAAGCTTGATCACCCTGCGTTGTATCGGCCTGGGACAGGCACGATGTGGATCCTCAAGAACAGCGGAGGGCAGTTCTCACCTGTTTACGCACAAGGGGATCCAGGCAATGGCATCGGTGGCTATGATCTCAAGTCTGCTGCCGACC
>Ga0070697_100004416_pt1 | contig 10800 bp, 12 predicted proteins | sample KBSK1501metaG_FD_65475 | JGI IMG/M metagenome (GOLD analysis project Ga0070697, IMG submission 65475) | Corn, switchgrass and miscanthus rhizosphere microbial communities from Kellogg Biological Station, Michigan, USA - KBS K1-50-1 metaG | ecosystem: Host-associated > Plants > Roots >... | reverse complement strand
GCCTGCCGCCACGATCCTGCCACGCTTGAAGACAGTGTCCAGCTTCGTTATCTCCACAAGTTTCTCGACTCGCGGATTCAGGTTTGCGATTTCGAGGTCGCAGCCCTTGTCTCGTGCCGCGGTCCATGCTCCCAAGAGCGCGCCCAGACCAGAGCTGTCGACGTGCGTAACATTGCTCAAATCAAGCACGATCCTGTAGGCAATCGCAGCGATTGGATCGCGCGATTCAGGCATCAGATCGCGAATCTCCCTTTGAAACACCTCCAAATTTTCCGCGGTAATCTTACCCTTACAGTGGATGATGGTTTCATTAGGCTTCTCTTCCAATTGCAATTTCAATCCACTAGGGCTAAGCGGCTGGGTTGCCATGACTAACCTCCAAACGCGGCAAGGAGACATACTTGCGAACTGAAAGGAAGCCGCCCCTCAACGTTCGCGGTGCAAAGACTTTACCACTGCGACAAGGAGACTACCTCGCCAAGGATGACGTTTCAATCTCCAAACAAGTAGAGGTGGTCTCCCGGTTCAACGGGAATTTCATCGACTGGTTGTAGGCGAGAGTTTTCAAAACAGCCGGCTTGGATACGAGCCGTTGGCGCAAGGCAACTTATGAGGATGCAAATCAGAGCCCGCCAGTTATTTGCTCGCCGGCGCCCAGCCCTTGGTACCGAGAAGAATCCCGTGGTTCTGCCCCCGCACATTCAGTTCGTAGATTCGCGCTGTCGACCAGTCGAAGCGCGCGCTCACCTCCACCATAGAGACCGGAGCGACTATCTCGTAGACCTGGATGACACAGAGAAGACGGTTCCGGGAGAACCTGTGCAGCAGGAAATCCACGATGTCCGTTATGGGCGGGGTTGTGCGCTGTAGGTCAAGGCCGGAAGTGCTGTCGAGGGCATTGCCCCAGGGCGGCGCGATGAACGTAATGAGCAGCTCACCTGAAGCCACCGAGACGCCGGTCAGCCCTGAGAGGTAGTCAAGGTTCAGGATGTCAATGGGCAACCCCAGAGCTGCGATATTTTGCCGAGTGAACCCGAAGACACCTACATCCGACTCAAAGCCTACGCCCCTCGCGCTCGGGAGGTGGCGCAGGAGCCAATAAAGTGTGTTGGCGGAGCCGGCGAACGGATCTACGACCAGCATCCGGGACGTGGCCGGGCACGTGGCGGCAATCGCGGCGACGTCGTTGCCGATCGCATCTCCCAATCCATCGCGCGTGCATTCGACGGCCGTCCGTCCCAGGACCCGTGCGCCCTTCGCATGCCAATCGGACGGCCGCATCCCGTAGATAGAGACATAGTCGGTATCGCCGTAGCTGTCTCTGCCGTAGCGCTGTACCTCACACAGCTCGAGGACCGCGTTGCGCTTCGCGCCGAACAACAACAGTTCACGGTCATATAGTTGCCGTTGATCGTTCATGATCTTTTCCAACCTAAGACCAGCCAGAGAATGAAAATCTCAGAAACCTGGTAGACCGGTAGACCTGTGTGCGAATAGTGTGCCAGATTGCTGAAATATTTTATCTTCGCAGCCTTCTCTTCTAACTTGCGGCCGATCAGCCGGAAAGGCTCCACAACCCCCAAAAATCGGCTCGTTTCCATTTTGATTGTGCCAGCGGTGTGCCGCGTTACGCACCAAGCCCGCTATGAGAGCAGCGAGTGCGGAAGTCCAAGGCACGAGAACAAAAGTTTTGCCTCCCGACGAGATCGAACCGATATTGCAGTCCCTAATGACGGAATTAGCGCTAGCCGCATCATAGGGGACGATCTGAGAGTGTCAGAGCCAGGTGGGAACAAAATCTGCGGATCAGGCAATTGCGCCCAGGGAGAGGGGCCACGTCAGTCTTAACTCTTGCGTCCAGCTACAAGCCCTTCTGGAAAACAAATGGGCGCCCTGCTGCGAAGGAGGCGTTCGTCCGAGGAAGGAACCGAATCCATACCGTCCATACCGTAATCAGGCCAATGCTAGTCAACGTTTCTTGTGTGACTCATGTTCCAGATGTGGTAGAACGTAAGTGCCGGTAAGGACTGCGGTTTTCGGCATCTCATTGAACGCAAAGAGCCTGTAATAAAGCGCTTTAGAGAACCCACTCTCTCCGCCATATTTTTCAACAACTTGCAAGCGCTGCAATCAGTTTGCAATCACTCCCTTTGTTTCAGCGTCGAAGTAATGACGATCTCCATCTCGCGGTCCGGGAGAGCACTGACGCAATTCGTCGACAATGCCCACTCGTCGATGTGCCAGACGTGAATACGGCGGCATTCGACTTGAACCTCGCATCTACCAACTGATGCTCTCCCGCGAAGGTGAACAGCAGCACCTGGACTCCGATTCGTGGCAAGCGTCGCGCAGGCAGACGAATGTTGGGTTTAAATCCCACTCGGCCGAAAAGAATTGTCGAATTCATAGGGCGATGATGTTCACCCTAAGGAAGCACCGACGCGAGAGGCGTGCCAAGCTCGTTCCTGGAAGGGGGAAGCAGCACAAAGCCGGAGGGGGTCAGTTCAGTTTCGCCCGATACACCCCTCCTTCGGTTCGTAGCTATTTTCCTTCGAGACTGACAGGTACTACGTGCGCGCCATCTTTTACCTTATCTGCCCCAAGCGCTTTAAGGTTCTTGATCTCGTAACTGCCTTGCTCTGGCGCAACCGAAACGAGGCGGCCATGCCCCTTCATGAATCCGGTCGCCAATTCTACGCGGATGTAGTAGTCCTGTCCGGGCTTGAGATCGGTGTCGATGCCAGCTTGCCTGTCATTCGAGCGGAAAACATGTTTGCCAGGAGCAAGTCTTGCCACAAAAAACTTGCCATTGTCCATACGCGCAAGCTCATTTTCGTCACAGTACACGGAGGGCGAGAGGGCGCTTCCTACAAATTGCTTGTAACGATAGATGTACACCGTGGCTTGGGGCTCTTTGTCCTGAACTGCAGAAGTTTTCTCCACTTGGGTTGCGGTGGCTTCTGGCTGTTGTGCGTGTGCCAAGGAAGCCAAAAGGGATAGGCACAGAAATGGCTTCAGAATTGAAAATCTCATGCGTTTGTCTCCGTTCTAAGGCAATGAAAGCCGCGGTCTCACCTATGAGAAGGTGAATCAATGGCCATATTGCTCCGCATAGGTCTGGTACAAATTACCAAACGAGACTCCGGGCGAGAAATTACGAAGGTCACCTGTCTAACGGTCCGCTAACCGTGTGGGTGAGGCGCTTGTTGCGGAAGCAGGTCGCGCTCTGCGATCGATGCATGGCGCGTTTTCCGTTGCCTCCAGAGCGAAGGTCGGAACGCGTTAGCGGCAATCGGAACCAACCATTAACTGGACGTTCGCCCGAAATTTCCGGGCGCGTTGAATTGAAAATTGGGTTAGTTCCCACTCTCGATGTCAACTTGGCCCGATTCGTTTGCCGGCATTCGGGAGCAACCGGAAAGACGACCACAGGCTGAAAGGTGTGTCCCTTCATCTCTACAATCATCAAACCACTGCCTCTGCTGTTTGATTCACCCGCTGCAGGTGCGTGTCCATGAAGAAGGTTGGATACTTCAGCCCAAAGCCGAGCGCACGGTCGCATTCAATGTGCGCCAGCCAGATCAGCACAAACGGTAAGAGTTCGTTCCGGCGCAGGGCATAAGAGCCTCCCGCCAATAGAACGGGGAATGCAACCATATGGACGAGGTTGTAGAGCGCGGTCCCCAGTCGCACATTGGCGAGATAACCGAGCATGAAAATGTCGGGCCACAGGAACAGCAGCAGGAAACATCCCCAGCCCGCGCCGATGTAGCGGTAAAGATACAAAGCGACCGCGAATCCAGCCGCCCCCTCAACACGCAGTAGAACCTCAGGTTTAGTGAACATTTCAGGTTGCTCCTTAATTTATCGCTCCAGCCTTTGAGGTTTCCATTCCCATCAGGGGTAACTTAGTGCCTTGCCGATGGGACTCAGGTCAATCGCCGGAGCTTCAGATCGCGCCCGCTTGTGCGTGCCCAGCTCTACTTGCGGCAAGAAAACTTCGCGGGCGCTGGTGGCTGCGCTTCCGCTCCACGAATAGATGTGGACCTGCTTGGACTCACCCGATGTGAAAGACTTCAGATTGAGGATCGTGGTGGCTGCTGTATCGAGTCGGAAACCGCCGGTTTTCTCCCGCAACCTTCATGGTGACAACCGGCAGGCGATCGCAGCGTTCGATCGGAATTTCACCCTTCTTATCGTGGGTTTGGGCGCGGAGTGATCCCAAAAAGCCGGCAACGAGAAAAACCAGGATGGCGACAAGAGAAGTCGGTTTCATGGAACCCTCATTCCAGATAGATCGGCCATTAACTGGCGTCCTATTTAGAAGAAAAGACCTCGCTTGTCCGCGTTAAGCCCATTTGCCTCGTCGAGCTTTCGCGAAGCCGGAGAAGCTGTTTCAGGTGATGTTGGCCATGCACCAGATGAAGCTTTCTCCACTGGGTCGCACTCAACGGGCCCAGAATCGGATGGTCGAGCAGCTGGACCCGGCGCCCGAAGCGCGCTTCGCACTGTGCCATGATTGCATCCATCGCCACAATCTTTGCCCCGATCTCGTTTCGCACCTTCTCCGCCGGCAAGCCTTTCGGCAGCGCCATCGCAGGTGCTTTGCGTCCAGCGGGCATGTGGCCCAACCCCACGACGACCAAGGTCAGTACCCGCTGCGCCATGGAGGCACGCGAGGCCAGCGGTTTTCCTTTTCTCATTACTCTCTCGAATCCCTGGATCGTTCCGGCGTAGGTGAGATACAGATGTTCCAACACCTCCACTGCGCACCACTTGCCCGGGGGATGCCAGCTCAATTGCTCACTGGACATGCCTTCCACCGCCGACTCCAGAGATTGTTTCAACTTGTCCAGGCGGAAATACATGGCACTACTCTCGCATTTGCACGCGCTTCAGGTAGACCGGAATCTCTTTTTTGGCTCAAAAACGACAGTGATCATACACCCATGCTTTTCGCCGACGATGTGAAACAATTTCATCCGAACCGCACCGCGGCAGTCGGCGGTGATCTTGTCGGCGGGAGCGGCACCTCTGATCCCGTTAGACATGGAACAGGGCTAGCCTGACAGTTTTCCGGGCGAAAAAGGGAGATGGCGGAAACACGGGATCAGCGATACAGCAAGGATCACTGTCATTCTTTCCTTCACCTGACTCTTGAAGGCCCAAGGTTCACCGATTCACCTCGCCCGTAATGTGCCTACATTTCACATACCATCATGGAGATGAAGTCGCCTCGCCGTTCCTCAGTGCCCTCCCATTGAAATGAAAGTTTCCTCACAAACTTAGACGTGCCTCGGTTCCGTTCGTTAATTCTGCGTTTTCATTAGCCTCAAGGAAACGGCCGGCCTCGGCCCTATCTTGCCTTCGTTTCTCTACGAATGCTGCAGACGGGCAAGGAACCCGTCAAGGCTTCCCGTCGGCTCGCTTCGCTCGACCTGTGATTGAACCCTCGCCCGTCTGTATACCTCTCCGCTATGGAATAGTTGGCCGTCAACCACCCGCAATCGGCGGAACGAGCCAATGGACCTTACAACTCCCACCAGCGAATCTCCGGGGCGTCAGCGAACCTTCCGAGTATCGATATTGGTGTGGCGATCGATCCCTTGACCAGAGGAGAAGTGGGGCAGTAAGGATTGTTGCCGGGATTCGAGGTGAGAGCGGCAGCGGCTTGCAGTTCTGATACGCTAGCCACATCGCCTCCGTAGCGTACCCGCTGTTCTTTATACCCCCAACGCCAGCGTCGCGCGGAACTCCCTTCTTTTGATTGATGCCTATGTTCCCTAACCTCGGTTTTTGCGGGAAGTGGCGATAATGGCCAGCGGAACAACGGATCTTACTTTGGATAAACTAGCGCCCTGCTCCAATGCACCCGCCAGGGTGACGATGCCGCGACGGATCTCACGCTCGCCGAAAGCGGCGAAGCCAAGCAGCAAACCCTCCACATTCCTGCGTTTCAGAGTGAAGCGATCAAGCCCTAGCGCCTCAATCCCATGGTTTGCCGCAACCGCCTCGGCTTGCTGCGAAATCATGCCATTGCGGAGCAACCCCGCCGTGTTCAGACCCGCCTTTATAGGCGAAACGTCGAGTAGCCCTGCCAGATATCTCCTCGCCTCGTGCTGCAAAGCAGCCAATCTACTTGCGTACATGTCGCGCATCCTCCGAATGTGTCGCCCCAGATGGCCCTCCGTCATGAAGTCGCAGAGAATCGCTTGATCGAGGCTTGGAGGATGGAGGTCGACGCCCAGCCGCAGCGCCAACAGTGGATCAAGCAGAGCTGGTGGCAAAACGAGATAGCCCAACCGCAATGACGGAAAAAGTACCTTGTTGAAGCTTCCCAGAAAGATAACGGAGCCAGTCTTGTCCAAACCCTGGAGCGCGGGCATTGGCCGACCGTCGAAGCGATACTCGCTGTCGTAGTCATCTTCCATAAGGAAAGCTCCCGTCTCCCGGGCCCACTTCAGAACCGCTATCCGACGTTCAACGGGCATTGCCATGCCCAACGGAAACTGATGTGCCGGCGTCAAATAGGCCGCTTTTGCCGGCTTGCACAACTTTTCTCCTTGCGATACCGAAAGCCCATCTTCGTCCACCGGCACGGGAATAATCCTCGCGCCAGCCTGGTGAAAGGCGGCGATGGCGCCGAAGTAGCCTGGGTCCTCCACCCAGACAGCTTCTCCGGGCTTGAGCAGCAGACGAGCGATCAGGTCCAGGCCCTGCTGAACCCCGGAAACAATCACCACGGAGTCGGCTGAGCAATTCACCCCACGCGACGAACCTAGGTACACAGCAATGGCTTCGCGTAATGGCGCATACCCTCGCGGGTCCCCACCGGCCAGCAGCGAGGAAGAGGCCCGTCGCAATCGGCGGCCGGCAACGCGCGCCCAAATCTGCACTGGGAACTCGGTCAGCGCAGGCTCGTAAGGTCGAAACGGATGCGCGGGCCGTGAAGTAGACAACCCTCGAATCGGTGCCGGCAGCTTCCTTATTCGCGGTTGTGGCGCCGGTTTCCTGAACACATCTTGCGACAGCCGCTCATTGATTCTTGTGCCGGCCCCGACCCTTCCAATCAAATACCCTTCAGCCTGCAACTGCTCAAACACGGTCACCACCGTTCCCCGTGAGACGCCGTATTGAAGCGCAAAGTCCCTGGTCGCTGGCAGGCGCGTTCCGGGCAGCAGCCGGCGATCGAGAATGGCGCGTCGCAGTTCTTGGTAGAGCCAGCGGGTCAGCGTAGTGTCGGGCGCCCTTTCATGGAGGGCGAGTTGCAGAGAGCTGACATCTTTAGGCATCGATTTCAGACCTCGCCGATTGGTATAAAGACTTTACGCAATATGGATCTATTAATCATACCAATACACAATCTATTCTGGGTTCATGAAACATCGTCGACAATTTCTTCAGGCTGGTTTGGCGAGCCTGGCTCTGGTTGTACTGGATCGTTCTGAAGCGCCCGCCGCATCCGGCATAATGGCCATATACGAGCGCGAACTTCCGCCAGTTCGCCTCAATGGCTGGCAGGTGACCGTTCTTGAGTTGACCCTCCCACCTGGCTCAACTTCGCCCAAACATGCGCATCCGGGTTTATTCTTGGCTACATCCTTGAAGGGGAATACTGCTTTCAACTGGAAGGTGAACAGGAGAAAGTACTGTCGACTGGTGATCTGTTCTATGACGCGCCCGGCAGCATCCATCTTCCTTCCGGCAGCGCCAGCATAAACGAGCCAGCCAGAATCCTAGCATTGGTATTCGCTGAAAAGGGAAAGGAAATAACAAAACTGTTATGAACAATGAACGTGTTTTGCAAATCGCTAGAGTGTTTTTGCGCCTGGCCCTAGGCATCACCTTTCTCGTTGCGATCGGTGACCGCTTCGGCTTGCTGGGTTCCTACGGCAGCAAGAATGTGTCGTGGGGCGATTGGACCCACTTCGTGCAATACGTCGCCGTGCTTAACTCGTTTGTTCCGAAAAGCCTGATTCCTGGACTCGCTGTCCTGGAAACAATCATCGAGCTTGGGTTAGGCATCGCGCTGTTGTTGGGAATCTATCAACGCGTAGTCGCCTGGAGCAGCGCTGTGTTACTGATGTCGTTTGCCCTGACCATGAGCACTGCCCTCGGGATCACCGCGCCTCTGAGTTATTCAGTGTTCACGGCGTTCGGCGCCGCGCTGCTGCTGGGCGCTGTTGCGGTGCCGCATGGCGCTCATAGTTCCGCCGGAACGCGCTCGGCAGTCGAGTTCGTAAGCTCAGACTTGTGCGACCGCACGATTGCCTAAGGGCATCATCGACGAAAAGAGGACCAGATGGCAACGGTTGCGAGGTTCGCGGCGGGATCGCCACGGCACCCATACCGTGGTTAAGTCTCCCGCGGTAGCTCTGCGCCAGCTTGCGGGCATCGCGTCGATCGGTCTTGACCCGGTCCCCAGGCTTGACCGGCACCAGGCTGGTGCCACTACTTCACATTTCACTCCCTGGCTGGCTAGTTGCCGGTAGAGAACATAGCCCGTGGGACCAGCTTCATAACAGGCTTGCAGTTGCTCCCCCGGCCCCAGCTTCTTCACCAGTTTGCGCACCGACTCTTCCCGGTTCGCAATCATCCCCAACGACCGAACCTCTCCATCTGGTTCGGCGACAGCGACTGCAATCGTATCGGCGTGGACATCTAATCCCAAAAATCGTACCTTCTTCATAGACCGGTTCCTTTCCGCTTGTGGCTCTGCGTTTTAGTTACATCGCTAACAGCGTAACCCACGCATCGCGCATCGGGACCCCTGATTCGATTGTGACTAAATGAATTCCGGGCCGCGGCTCTATCATTAGAGAGGCGGGAGCATGTCAGGCGACACTAGGCCAATTCCGCGCGATACCGAACACCCGAGCAATGTTGTGCCGCGGAAAAAGGCATCTGGGGGAAGATCCGTTGACTGTGCGCAATTGGTTAGCGAGTGGCTCTGTCGTATCCGGCACGTGGCGGGATGGCAGTCGCTGGTGGTTCTATTCCTGGCTGCCATAACGATTTCCCTCGGATTTGCGGATACCACCGCGGACCGGATCTTATTACCGATCGAGGTCTTGGGTGCAAACGGCACGACGGTGAGTAGGACCGTCACCCTTCAGGCGGGACAGGCAGGGTGGATACGATTTCTCTGGCTGCAGATCCATGGGGTGCGGTATGCGGATCAAGCCAGCATCCAGATCAATACGAGCGCCTGGATACCCCTCAACAACAATACGGTCACCATCGCCGAGCCCGGTAGGAGTTACGGTGGAATTGGCGGAGGCTTCTCCACCCTGGTGATGACTCTCCCCCTCCCCAACGGCACAGTGGTGGGTGGTGATAACACAATCCGTTTCCGGTTCAATCAGACGGACGGGGTCGTCAGCAGCTATCGAGTCCTTGCATGGAACTTCCTAACCGTCGAGGGCAAGAAGATCCTGGCGCCAAACAATTTTGTGGAGGATGCACCCGAAACCTGGACACCACCCTTGCCCGACGCGGCTTCTATTCTGGCAGGGCGGGAACTTTGGCAGAGCGCTCCATTAGCGGCAAATAGCCTCCCAAATGGCCCGAGGATTGAGGCTCACTGTGCCGATTGTCATGCGCAGGATGGGCGCGACCTGAAATACTTCAACTTCTCCAATGCCAGCATTATCGCCCGGGCACGCTTTCATGGCCTGTCCGCGCTGCAGAGCGAGCAGATCGCAAGCTACATTCGCAGCATGCCAACGCCCAATCCTGGACGCCCTTGGAACCCTCCGTACCAACCTGGACCCGGACTGGACGAGCAACCGATATCGAGCTGGGCGGCAGGTGCCGGACTCGCATGGGTCCTCGACCAGGACACGGACGCCTTGCCATATCTGGTTCGCCAACACGGCGAAGGGATGAACACAGCGGCATCAAATCGAGCGGGAAACGCTCCCAACCTCCGTGAACTCGTGGGGCGGATTACTCCGGACATCTTTCGCCCCGACGGCAACCTCAATGCTCGTCAGATTCCCATCGCCTTGCAACTCCCGGATTGGAGCCAATGGCTGCCCCGCGTACATCCCAAGGACGCATGGGGACCAGCCTTTACACAGAGCGCGTTCGCGGCCTTGTACGGCGGGGAGACGACTCCGGAAAGCAAACGCCAAATTGGAAACAAGCCGGCGCTGCGCCCACTCCTGGCGGCAGCTCAGACTAGGGATCACAACATTCGCCCGGTCGTTGCCGCCTTCGAACAGTGGTCTGAAGCTCGACACTCCTTCCTCAGACGCGTTGGCAAAGCAGAAGCGGCCTGGTCGCCAGAGTTGACCAATAAGATTTACTCGACCCAGCTGTGGCAACTGGTGAAGACGTGGGAAATGACGCAGGAGTTTGGGCTTGAAGGGCGCGGGCGCGACTTCTTTGGGTTGACCGCAGATTCCCGCACGTGGTGCAACACCATTCCGGCAGAGTCTGCTCCATCGGCTGCCCATATCCCCAATGGAGCGGCCGGAGTTGGCGGTAGCACGTTGACCAACGAATATTTCACAACGGCCTGGTACGAGTTGCAGGTCGTCCTGAATAGCGGCAATCATCGACACCGAGACCGCGGCCCAGTGGATTGGGTATATCTGATTGGCGGGTTCCTCGACCTTCATGCGCAGACACACCAACCGGAACCGGCGCGACTCCTTGTGGCCGTAATCAAAGCGCTGCAATCTACCGATCCCCGCTTGGGCCCCGACGACCTCAAGGAGGGTTGGCGGCCGGACGAGAACATCGATCCCCGCATCATGATCAGTCCCGTTTGGGCGCCAATCTTCAAACCACTGC
>Ga0070697_100004413_pt1 | contig 10802 bp, 11 predicted proteins | sample KBSK1501metaG_FD_65475 | JGI IMG/M metagenome (GOLD analysis project Ga0070697, IMG submission 65475) | Corn, switchgrass and miscanthus rhizosphere microbial communities from Kellogg Biological Station, Michigan, USA - KBS K1-50-1 metaG | ecosystem: Host-associated > Plants > Roots >... | reverse complement strand
GGGTACGCGCGCCCGCAGTGCGGGCACTCGTAATCGCCGTACTCGACCAGCGTTACGGCCGCGTCTACCGCGCCCTGGATGTGGTCCCGCGTGCCCACGGGCAGCGTCAACTCCGCCGCCGCGTCGCGCCTGGTCACGCGGGGGTCCCCTCGCGGGCGACCGCGTCGAGGGCGCGCAGGATGCCGTCTGCGCCGGGGTTCACGTCGATCGGCGAGACGTAACTCCAACGGATGATCCCGTCACCGTCAATGACGAATAGCGCCCGCTCGCTGAACCCGTCGCCGTCGCGGTACACGCCGTAGCGGCGCGCCACTGCCCCCTTCGGCTCGAAGTCGGCGAGCAGGGGAAAGTGCAGCTTGCGCTCGTCCGCGAACGCGCGGTGGCACCAAGCGCCGTCCACCGAGATGCCGAGGAGCTTGGCCCCGTAGCCCTCGAACTCGGACAAGACCTCATTGTACAGCGCCATTTGATCGCCGCAGACCGGGCTCCAGTCCGCTGGATAGAACGCCAAAATCACGGGCTGCCCGCGGAAGTCACCGAGCGAGACGGTCTGATCCGGGGCGCTCTGCAGCCTGAAATCGGGCGCCTGAGTCCCGGCAGGAAGCGGACGTGTGTCGGCCATGGGATGTTCCTTTCTCAGCGCTTCTGACTCTTCGATTCCTCCGGAACGATCGGCAACTCGAGCCGGTCGGCGTTGCGCAGCACGGCGATCGTCGTGCGCGCCCCGATCCGCTCGGTGACGAGCAGGCGGTGCAGGTCGTCGATCCCCGATACGGTTTGCCCGTCGAAGCCGATGATGATGTCCCCCGCCGTGACGCCCGCTCGTGCCGCCGGGCTGTCGGGCTCCACCCCGGTCACGAGCACGCCGCTCTTCGCGTCGATCCCGAGCGCCCGCTGCGCCAGCCGCAGCAGTGGGACGTTCTGCCCCGCGACCCCGATTCGGCCGCGGCGGATCTTGCCGTGCCGGATCAGCTGGCCCGTCACGACCTTCGCCGTATTGATCCCCACGGCGAAGCAGATCCCCTGGGCGGGAAGGATCACCGCGGTGTTGACCCCGACCACGCGGCCCCGCGAGTCCACGAGCGGCCCGCCGGAGTTGCCCGGATTCAGGGCCGCGTCGGTCTGGATCACATCGTCGATCAACCGTCCGCCCACGGAGCGAAACGAGCGGCCCAGTGCGCTCACGACGCCCGCGGTAACGGAGCTCTGGAAGCCGAGCGGGTTGCCGATCGCCACCACCAGCTGCCCGACCCGAAGCGCGGCCGAGTCGCCGAACTCCGCGACGGTGAGCGAGACGGGTGGGACCCGGATCACGGCCAGGTCGGTCTCGGGGTCGTCTCCCACGAGCTCCGCCGGCACCGGGCGACCGTCGGCGAACGCGACCTCGATTCGCGTGGCGTCATGCACCACGTGGCTGTTCGTCAGGACGAACCCATCGGGCGTGAAGACAAACCCCGAGCCCTTCCCCGGCACCTCACGCGCCTGCCGGCCTCGGCGCTCGACCTTGTGTCGCACGTCCACGCTCACCACGGCGGGACCGACCTTCTCAGCGGCCCCGGTCACGGCCCGGGAGTAGGCATCGAGCAACTCATCCTCGCGCGTCGCGGGAGGACGTGGGGCGGTGTGGGGTGGGACGACCGTCTCGTCGGACACGAGCACGGGTGCAGCGTTCATGGCTCTTCCCTCCTCATTTCCCACCAAAACGCGCCCGGGTTCCCCGGCCGCGCGGCTAGAGTCGGCGTATATTTGTGTCCCTATGGATCTTGCAGGCTCGCTCGCGGTTGTGACGGGCGGGACCGAAGGCATCGGGCGCGCAACGGCGTTGGCGCTGGGGCGCGCGGGGGCGAGGGTCGCCATCTGCGCCCGTACCGAGGCCAACGTCCACGCCACGGCGCGCGATCTGAAGGCGGACGGCATCGACGCCATCGGCATGCGGTGCGACGTGTCGGACCCCGCCTGCGTGGACGCTTTCGCCGCGTTCGTGACCCGGGAGCGGGGCGTGCCGCAGGTGCTCGTAAACAACGCCGGGATCGGGCGCTTCAGACCGCTGGTGGAGCTCTCGCTCGAGGACTGGGACGAGACGATGGGCGTGAACGTGCGCTCCCTCTATCTCGTCACGCGGGCGTTCCTCAAGGGCATGCTGGACGCCCAGACCGGCACCATTGTCAACATCGCGTCGCTCGCCGGGAAGAACGGCATCGAAGGAGGGACGGCGTATTGCGCGTCCAAACACGCCGTGCTGGGCTTCTCCAAGAGCCTGATGCTCGAAGTGCGCAAGCACGGCCTCCGCGTCGTGGCGATCTGCCCGGGCTCCGTGGCGACGCCCTTCATGGACAAGCGGGGACGCGCGCGCCCCGCCAACGACCGCGCCCTCACCGCCGAGGACGTGGCACATGCCGTGGTATCCACCCTGACGGTGTCGGATCGAGCGATGATCAGCGAATTGGATATCAGGCCGACCAATCCTTGAGACACCGTCGCGAGAAGGCGTCACGTAGAATCGTCGCGGAGATTCGACACGGAGAGCCGTTTTTGACGATACCCCGCGACGTCCTTTCGCGACGTATTTCCGTGACGCTCCATCGTGACGTAGTTTGAACTGATGCTCGATCCCATTCGGAAGCTCCTGACGGAGGCCGGCAAAGCGAAACAGACCCGCGCCTTCTGGCAATCCGCCACCGAGATCCTGGGCGAGTGGGCGGGCGGCGCACGAGTTCAGCTCACGTACAAGGGATTGACCGAATCGGGGACCCTGGAAGCGGGTGCATCCGGCCAGAGCGGCGAGACGTTCCTCACAGACTACCACGACGCCGAGGGCCGCCATGTGAGTGCGCGCTTCGAGGGGCTTCCGCCCGGCTTCCCCGGCGATGTCCTCCGCTCAGGCGTGGAAATCGCGACCCACCTGGCGGTGATGGTGGCACGTCGCAGCGCGCTCGAGCGTGAGCGCCGGCTCGGCACGTTCCTCGTGGAGCTCTCGCGCTGGCTCCTGGCGGCGCCGGAGCGCGAGCTGCTGCTCCGCTACACGCTTCAGAGCGTCACGAGCCTGGTTGACGCCCAGGGCGCGTATGTGGCCCTGCGCGGCGTGGGCCCCGACACGCTGCGGGTCGCGTCGACCGTGGGGCAGTGCGTGGAGCTCGAGGGCGCCGAGATCGCGATCGACGCGAGCGCCACGGGGCGCGTGATCCGCACCGGCGAGCCATTTCTCACGGACAACATCCAGACCGACCCGGGGGCGCAGCCGGGGCTGTCGCCGTCGGGCATGGCGCGGGCCGCGATGATCGCGCCCTTGCGGACGTCGAGCGGTGTCGCGGGCGCCGTGGGTGTGGTACGCTACCTGCGCACCGGCGCCGGAGAACCGCTCCCGTTCACGCTCATGGAGCTGCAATACCTCACCGCCGTGGCGGCCTATATCGCGGGCGGGCTCGAGCTGTCCGAGGCGGTGAGCGGGGCGCGCGCCGCGGCCGAGCGGGCGCATGCCATGGTGGACGGCAGCCCGCTCCCGATGGCCCTGGTGGATCGGAGCGGGCGCGTGCAGCAGCTCAACCAGGCGGCGTGCCGCCTGCTGGGCATCCCGTCCGAAGCCCAGGCGCTGGGGACGAACCTCGAGGCGCTCGGGCTCTCCCCCAGCGAAATCTCGCTGCACCTCGTGCTGGCCCGGCCGCGAGACGGCTCGCCCTGGCACGGCCGGGTGCTCGTCACCCAGCCCTCCGGGGACCGCCGCATTTGCGACTGCACGATCACCGGCCTCTCGGGCGTCGGGCCCGACAGCCTGTTGGTCGCGCTGTACGACCGGACCGACGAGCTGCGCGCGCAGCGCGAGCTGATCGCCCGCGAGAAGCTCGCGACCGTAGGCGAGATCGCCAGCGGCGTGGCGCACGAGGTGAACAACCCGCTGGCGGCGATCCGGATGGAGGCGGAGCTGCTGGGCCGGGCCAGCAAGGATCCCGAGACCAGCACCACGGCGGCGACCATCACGCGTGAGGTGGACCGCGCCGCCCGCATCGTCCGCAGCTTGTTGCGACTCGCGCGGCGCGCCGACACGACCCCGACGCGGGTCCAGATGAACGACCTGGTGCACGACGTGGCCGAGATCCGTCAGCGCGTGCTGCGCGCCGAGAGCGTCCAGTTTCGCACGACCCTCGACCAGTCGGCGCCCGCCGTATTGGGCCTCGGTCAGGAGCTCCAACAGGTGGTGATCAATCTCGTGACCAACGCGGAGTACGTGGTGCGGGGCCGGAATCCTGCGATTGTGCAGCTGCGGACGCAGGCTCGCGAGGGTTGGGTCCGGCTGACGGTGGAGGACTCAGGGCCCGGCATCCCCCGGGAGATTCGTGGGCGCATCTTCGATCCCTTCTTCACCACCAAGAGCCCCGACGAGGGCACGGGCCTCGGCCTCGCGATCTGCCAGCGGGTGGTGACCGAAGTCGGGGGGAAAATCTGGCTCGAGGACTCGGAGCTCGGAGGCGCGCGGTTCGTGGTGGAGCTGCCGGCCGCCCCTGAGCACGTGGAGACGAGGCACATCGGCTGAGCCCGGCGCTCAGTGCTCCAGGATGCGTGTCCGGTAGAGGCCGAGCACCACCAGGCCGGAGGCGCCCAGGGCCACGAGCAGCGCGGTGAGTCGCCAGTCGAACCCGAACCGCGCCGTTCCCACGGCGGCGGCGATGAGCCAGGCGGCGCTCGCGAGGAAGCCGAGGATCACGACTTCCTTCCGCGCCATGAGGATGCCGAAGACGTACCCCCAGCTGAACCCGCCTACCGCCAGGAACATCAGGCCGTGCGGGATCTTCGTGGGGTCGATCAGATTGAGGCCGCCCGCGAAGAAGCAGAACAGGCCGAGTACCGTGTAGCTCGCGAGGTGCAGCGCGAGCGGGAGGGGAACGGTGCCCATACGGTTGAAGGTCATGGCGTAAAATACTTGTATGGAAGCCACGCGTACATATCTCGAGCTTTCGCGCCAGAGCCAGTTCAAGCCCGGGTTCGGGGCGTTCCCCGACCTCGCGATCGAGCGGGTGGAGCGGCCGACGCCGGAGCTGTATCGCGAGTGCTACCGCGCCGTCGGCGAGGCATACCACTGGCGCGACCGTTGGGACTGGTCCGACGCGGAGATCCGCGCCCACCTCGCGCAGCCGGAGATCACGCTGCACGTCGCGCGGCGACAGGGTGCGCTCGTGGGCTGGTACGAGCTGCGCCGGGTGCCCGAGGACAGGTCCGTTGAAATCGCCTACTTCGGGCTCCTCCCAGGCGCGATCGGCCAGGGCCTTGGCAAACATCTCCTCTCCTGCGCGGTGCGCGACGCGTGGGCCCTGGTGCCCTCGCGCGTGTGGCTGCATACGTGCACGCTCGATCATCCGCATGCCCTGCCGAATTACCAGAAGCGTGGGTTCGCGCCGTACAAGACGGAGACGTACGAGGTTAACTTCCCCTCGTGAACTTCACGCTCTCTCGTACGCACAAGCTGATCATCGCCGCCGTCCTGATCCTGCCGGTCATCGTCTTCGCGCTCTACACCTGGTCGGCCCTGACGTGGACCTACTCGAGCGGCGAGCGGGCCGGCTACGTGCAGAAGCTTTCGAAGAAGGGGTGGATCTGTAAGACCTGGGAAGGGGAAATGGCCTTGGTATCCATCCCGGGGACGGTCTCGGAAAAGTTCTACTTCACCGTGCGGGACGACTCCATCGCCGCGCTAATCAACCAGACGATCGGCAAGCGGGTGGCGGTGATGTACCAACAGCACAAAGGCATCCCGACGAGCTGCTTCGGAGACACCGAGTATTTCGTCGCGGGCCTCAAGGTCGTGGAATGACGACTTCCAACAGTTTTGGGGCGCGGGCACCCCTCAAGACCGCCGGCGGCACCTTCGAGATCTTCCGCCTGGACGCGCTCGAGCGGCGCGGCCTCCCCGTCGCTCGCCTCCCGTACTCGCTCCGCATCCTGCTCGAGAACCTGCTGCGTCGCGAGGACGGACGTACGGTCGCTCCGGCGGAAATCGAGCGACTCGCGCGCTGGGACCCGAAGAAGACGCCCGACGAGGAGATCGCCTTCATGCCCGCGCGCGTCCTGATGCAGGACTTCACGGGCGTGCCAGCCGTGGTGGACCTCGCGGCCATGCGTGACGCGATGCAGGCCATGGGCGGCGACCCGCAAAAAGTCAACCCGCTGCTCCCCGCCGAGCTCGTGATCGACCACTCGGTGATCGTTGACGAGTTCGGCACGCCCACCGCGTTCCAGGTGAACGCGGACCTCGAATTCCAGCGCAACCGCGAGCGGTACGCGCTGCTGCGGTGGGCGCAGCGGACGTTCCAGGGCTTTCGCGTCGTACCTCCCGACACCGGCATCGTGCATCAGGTCAACCTTGAATACCTGGCGCGGGTCGTATTCACGACGGAAGGCCACATGCCCCAGGCCTATCCCGACACCCTCGTGGGCACCGACTCGCACACCACGATGATCAACGGGCTCGGCGTGCTCGGCTGGGGTGTGGGCGGGATCGAGGCGGAGGCTGCGCTGCTGGGGCAGCCGGTCTCCATGCTGATCCCCCAGGTGGTGGGCTTCCGGCTCACCGGGAAGCTCAGCGAGGGCGCGACCGCCACCGACCTCGTGCTCACCGTGACGGAGATGCTCCGCAAGAAGGGTGTGGTAGGGAAGTTCGTCGAGTTCTACGGTCCCGGAATCGCCACCCTGCCCCTCGCCGACCGCGCCACCATCGGCAACATGGCGCCCGAATACGGCGCCACGGTGGGGATCTTCCCGGTGGATCAGGAGACGTTGCGCTACCTCGAGTTCACCGGCCGGCCGAAGCAGCAGGTGCAGCTGGTCGAGGCGTACATGAAGGAGCAGGGGCTGTTCCATTCGGCGGGCGGGCCGGAGCCCGTGTATTCGGACACCCTCTCCCTCGACCTGTCGACCGTCGAGCCGAGCCTGGCCGGGCCGCGGCGGCCGCAGGACCGGGTGTCGCTGCGCGATCTGCCCCGGAACTTCCATCTCGCGCTCCCGGCGCTGGTCAAGCCCACGTCCCCGATCGCGCCGGCCGTGAACTCGGGTCGCTGGGAGGCCGAGGGCGGTCACGTCGCGACCGCGGTGGAGGCGCCGCCCCGGCGCCGCACGCACGTCGATCTCCGGCTCGACGGGGTGGACTGCAAACTCCACCACGGGTCCGTCGTGATCGCCGCGATCACCAGCTGCACCAACACCTCGAATCCGTCGGTGATGATCGCCGCAGGCCTGGTCGCGAAAAAGGCCGTGGAGAGGGGCCTCGAGGCGCAACCGTGGGTGAAGACGAGCCTCGCGCCCGGCTCGAAGGTGGTCACGGACTATCTCCAGCAGGCCGGCCTCATGTCGTATCTCGAGCAGCTGCGGTTCCACCTCGTGGGCTACGGGTGCACCACCTGCATCGGCAACTCCGGGCCCCTCCCCGAGGCCGTGTCCGCCGCGGTCGCCGAGGGAGAGCTGGTGGTGTGCGCGGTACTCTCGGGCAATCGCAACTTCGAGGGCCGCATCCAACAGGAAGTGCGGGCCAATTACCTCGCGTCTCCGCCGCTGGTCGTTGCCTACGCGCTCGCCGGGCGGATCGATCTCGATCTCCAGTCGGAGCCCCTGGGCACGGGCAAGGACGGGAAGCCCGTTTATCTTCGCGACGTTTGGCCGTCCGCCAGGGAAGTAGACGAGCTGATCCGCTCGTCCATCAAGTCGGCGATGTTCCACAAGCAGTACGGTGAGGTCTTCTCGGGAGACGAGCGCTGGCGCGGCCTGCCGGTCCCCGCGGGCGATCGCTTCGCCTGGGAGCCCGATTCGACCTACATCCGCCGGGCACCATATTTCGACGGCATGCCGCGAACGCCGGCGCCGGTCACGGACATCCGCGGGGCGCGAGTGCTGTGCCTCCTGGCTGACAGCATCACCACCGACCACATCTCGCCGGCCGGCTCCATCCGCAAGACCAGCCCCGCCGGCCAGTACCTGATCGCCCACGGGGTGAAACCCGAGGACTTCAATTCCTATGGCGCGCGCCGGGGCAATCACGAAGCGATGGTGCGCGGCACCTTCGCCAACGTGCGGCTCAAGAACCTGCTCGCACCAGGGACGGAAGGGCCGGTCACACTGCACCTCCCCGACGGCGAGCAGATGACGATCTACGACGCCTCGGTGAAATACCAGGCCGCGGGCGTGCCCCTCATGGTGATCGCGGGGAAGGAGTACGGCTCAGGCTCGTCGCGCGACTGGGCGGCCAAAGGACCGCGGCTGCTCGGCGTGCGCGCGGTGATTGCCCAGAGCTACGAGCGGATCCACCGGTCGAACCTGGTGGGGATGGGAATCCTGCCGCTGCAATTCCTGCCCAACGAGACGCCGGAGAGTTTGGGGCTGACCGGAAAAGAAGTGTTCGAGATCACGGGACTCGCCGCTGTGCTCGCGGAAGGATTTCCGCGCGGCAAGGAGCTGGTGGTCAAGTCCACTCGGCCCGAAGGTTCGAACGTTCAATTCACCGTGACAGTGCGAATCGACACGCCACAGGAGCTGCAGTATTACAGGCACGGGGGGATCCTCGAGTACGTGCTGCGGCAGCTCTCATCGCAGCGCGCGCCTTGACACATGTTACGGTCGTGTCTAGAGTGCGTATCAGAACTCAAGAAAGTGGAACCCAGGATGCATAGCGCGGTGTTGAAGTCCAATTGCCGCTGGGCGAGTCCCTGAGCGAGCCGGCCCGTTGGGTGGCACCGTCGTGTGCCAACGCCCCCCTCCGGAGCTGTCCCCGGTGGGGGGCGTTGATTTGGTATCAACGAGTGAGGAACGACTGATGAAGCGATATCTGCTGGCAAGCGACTTCGACCAAACGCTCAGTTTCAACGACTCGGGGATCATCCTGAGCGAGCTGCTGGGCATTTCCGACTTTCGCGAAAAGACCGCCGGGCTGTCCCGCATCCATCTGGTGCAGCAAGGCGCGGAACTGGCGTATCTGTTGCTTCACGACCCGGAGTACCGACGGGTGAGAAAAGAGCACCTGGTCGAGGTGGGTAAGCGGGTTCGTCTGAAGCAGAACCTGAGCCTGCTGCCGCGCCTGCTGGGCGAGCTGGACGGGTACGACTTCGCCTTCTACGTCATTTCCGCCGCGCCCCAGGAAGTGATTCAGTCGGCGCTGGACGGAATCGTCCCGCCGGACCATATCTACGGGACGCGGTTCCGCTACGACCCCGCATCCGGCGAGATCCAGGCGATCGAGCGGGTCACTGCCGGATATGGCAAGGTGGCGCTGCTGGAGGAGCTCCGCGCGAAGCTGCCGGTGGGCCACGACCGGGTGATCTACGTGGGCGACGGCAGCTCCGACATTCACGTGATGCTGCACGTCAACCGCTTGAACGGACTCACGATCGCCGTGTCCGAGAACAAGTACCTGGCGCAGATCGCGAAGCGCACGGTGCTGAGCGACGACGCGGTCAGCGTGCTCGTCCCGATCCTGGAAGACATCGTCGGCATGGACGCGAGCGGCATTCACGCACTATTCGAGTCCCGCGGGCTGGTGCTTCAGGAGTGGGACAAGGTGCAGACGGATCTCCTCACCATCCGGGAGACGGACGCGGCGCCGCCGATGGTCGCATGACGTTGGGGGACGGGCATGGCTGAAGCGATCGGCTGGCTCGCGACGGCCATGGTCGCGGTTTCCTACTTCTGCAAACGCACAACAACACTGCGGCGCGTCCAGGGTCTCGGCGCCCTGCTCTGGGCCACCTACGGCGTGCTGATCCACTCCCTCCCAATCATCGTGGCCAACATCATCGTGGCCAGTCTGGCCTTCTGGACGTCGGTGTGGCGACGGTCGGCCGATCAGGGCTGACGGCCGATCGCCCGCATGCGGGCTTCGAGCGCGAGCCGCTCGAGTTTCTCGATCGGTAAGGCCAGCAGCAGATCGATCCGGCGACTCAACAACAGAAACGCCGCTTCGAACGCCTTCTGCCTCGTGGCGTCGTCGCCCGTGACCTCGGCGGGATCCGGCATGCCCCAATGGGCCATGATCGGCTGGCCGGGGAAGATCGGGCATGACTCCTTGGCTCGATCGCACACCGTGACCACGAAGTCCCAGGACTCCCGCTCCAACCCGTCGATACTGCGAGGGGCGTGGCCGAGCCAGGGGACGCTGTACTCGCGGAGCGTCTCGATCGCGTGCGGATTGACGCGATCGGCGGGGCGCGAACCGGCGCTCTCGGCGTGGAACCGTCCCCGGCCTTTCCAGTTGAGCAAGGCCTCCGCCATCTGGCTGCGGGCGGAATTCCCGGTGCAGAGGAAGAGCAGGCGGAACACGGCTAGTGGAGCGGCTTCCGCGCCCGCACGAACGCTCCCATGATCTGGCCGGCGCCTGTGCCCTGGTAGATCCGCGTGGGGTCGACACCAATGCCGTCGAACCCGGCCTCCGCGAGCAGCTGCCGATACTCAGCTTCCTCCAGGGCGCCGGCGACGCACCCCACCCACAGCTCCATGCTACGCCGTACGGCGGCCGGCACTTCTCCCCGAACCACAACATCCGACACGGCAAACCGCCCGCCCGGTTTGAGAACGCGGAACGCTTCGCGCAACACCCGGCCCTTGTCGGCTGAGAGGTTGATCACGCAGTTCGAGATGATCACGTCCACCGACGCATCCGGCAGAGGAATTTGCTCGATCTCGCCTTTCAGGAACTCGACGTTCGCGACCCCCGCCTTGCGCTGGTTCTCCCGTGCCAGAGCGAGCATCTCGTCGGTCATATCGAGGCCGTAGGCCTTTCCAGTCGGTCCAACGCGCTTGCCGGACAGCAGGACGTCGATTCCACCTCCCGA
>Ga0070697_100004411_pt1 | contig 10807 bp, 10 predicted proteins | sample KBSK1501metaG_FD_65475 | JGI IMG/M metagenome (GOLD analysis project Ga0070697, IMG submission 65475) | Corn, switchgrass and miscanthus rhizosphere microbial communities from Kellogg Biological Station, Michigan, USA - KBS K1-50-1 metaG | ecosystem: Host-associated > Plants > Roots >... | reverse complement strand
ATCGCCCGCTTGTAGTCGTCCATGACCTTCCGGATGGCTGGCTCGTCGCCGGCGGGTAGCGTCGGCGGCGGCGCGCTCGGAAGCGTCACGGGGGCGGGGACCGCGGTGGGGATCACGGGCGGGGGCGTGGGTGCCAGTGTCGGCGGCGGCGGCGCCATCGTGGGCACCACCACGATCGCGGTCGGCCGCGGCGCGGGGGTCGGGCGCATCTGCGCGTTCCTCGCCCGGTCGAAGCGGTCGCGCGCCTCGAGGTAGCGGCTCGTCGCCACCGCGAACTCGCGGTTCTTGAAGAGGGCCTCGGCCTTGCGCGCGCCGTCGACGGCCTCGGCGAAGTCGGGCTGGCGGCTGGCGCCCGCCCCTTCCGCGAGCGCGCGTGACTTGGTCATCTCGCTGCGCGCGTCTTGGGCCTTGCCCTGGAAGTAGCGGTTCAGCTTCTGGGACAGCTCGTCGACGACGGAATCGTTGGGGTCGATGGACATCACCGTCGCCAGGGCCTGCGAGGCCTTGTCCGTCTCCCCCGCCTCGAACGCGCGGCGGGCCTCCTGCGCGGCCGCCTTCAGCTCCTCGAGCTTGCCCTGTGCCAGGCCGCGGATGTCCCGTGCCTCCGCGTTGTCCTTGCGCAGGCTGAGGATGCTGTCGGCGCGCCGCACGGCCGAGGCGTAGTTCTTGTTCTTCAGGTCCTGGTTGGCCAGCTCGACCAGGCTGGCCACGAGAGCGTCGACCATCAACGGATCCGTGACGTTGGGGGTCGGGGTCGGCGTGACGGGGGCGGGACGGAGCAGCCAGACCGCGAGCCCCGCCACCACGACCAGGGCGAGCACACCCGCGCCGAGCATCACGGGCAGGCGCGAAGCGCGCGGAGGAGCGGGGGCGGGCGCGCGGCTGGAGGGCCGGGCGGTTCCCATGCGCGGAGCGCGGGACGAACCGGGCGCCCGCGCGGGGGTCCGGCCCTTGAGCAGGCTCGCGGCTTTGCGCGTCCGCGTCAGGTTCGCCGAGACATCCGGCCCCGCGGCGGTCGCATCCGAGGTGATCACGGTGGCGTCGTCGCTCGCGGCGAGGCCCACGACGGTCGCGTCGGCCGACCCGAGCTCGTGCAGGGCGGTGAGGCCGGCCGCCTCGTCCATGTCTCCCGCGAAGACCTGGCGGGCGATGCGCAGCGCGTCCCGCATCTGTCCGGCGTCCTGGAAGCGCCGGGCCGCGTCCTTCTCCAGGGCGCGATGGACCACCTCGACCAGGATCTCGGGCACGTCCTCCGCCCAGTGGCGCACCGGCTCCGGGTCGTGCTCCAGGACCTGGAAGAGGACGGCGTGGATCGAGTCGGCGTCGAAGGCCTTGTGCGCGGTGAGCAGCTCGTAGAAGACGGCGCCCAGCGAGAAGATGTCCGAGCGGGCGTCGGCCTTCTCTCCCCGCACCTGCTCGGGGGACATGTAGTTCGGCGTGCCCATGACCGTGCCGGTCGCGGTCATCTCGGAGGCGCCGAGGCGGGCGAGGCCGAAGTCCATGATCTTGATCTGCCCGCTCGGCTGGACGTGGATGTTTCCCGGCTTCAGGTCCCGGTGGACGATCTGCTTCGCGTGGGCGTAGGCAAGCCCGTCGCAGACCTGCTCCATGAAGGCGAGCTTCTGGCCGAGGTCCGTGACGGCGTGCGTGTTGATGATCTCGCGGAGGTCGGTCCCCTCGAGCAGCTCCATGGCCATGAAGATGCGGCCCTGCTCCTCGCCCAGGTCGTAGACGGTGATGATGTTGGGGTGGTTCAGGCGCGCCGCGGACTGGGCCTCGCGCAGGAAGCGCTTGTGGGCGTCGCTCTCGGCGCTCGGGCTGCCGGTGATCGTCTTGACCGCCACCAGCCGGTTGAGGAGCGGGTCGTGGGCCTTGAAGACCTCGCCCATCGCCCCCTGGCCGATCTTGCCGACGATCTGGTACTTGCCGATCTTCTCGAAGTCCATCGTGCTCGGCCCGCAGGGGCCCGGCGGGTCCGCCAGGAGATGCGTCGGGGCCGGATCATACCATCCCGAGCGGTTACCGGCCGCGGCGCCGTTCCGGGTAGACTAATCCTTCGAGGATGAGCAAGGATCCGACCTTCCGCGTCCTGGGCGCCGTCCCGGGCCGCTCCGAGCGCTACGAGGCCTACCGCCGGGAGTGGGACCGACGGGAGGCCGAGATGGACTCCGCGGACCATCCCGTCCACGTCGACATCGAGACGGTGGCGGTGTGCGACCTCCGCTGCGGCAGCTCGGAGGAGGACCCGCAGGGCTTCTGCCAGATCTGGACCCACGAGCACATCCGGACCCAGGGCTTCGACGAGCACACCTACCAGCGGGGCTACATGGACCCCGTGCTCTACGGCCGGCTGGTCCAGCAATGCGCCGACGCCGGCGTGAGCTCGATCAAGCTCAACTATCGCGGCGAGCCGTCGATGCACCCGCGCATCGTCTCCTTCGTCCGCGAGGCGGCCAGCCTCGGCTTCCCGGACATCATGATGAACACCAACGGCAACGGCGGGGCGCGCAAGAACCCCGACCTCTTCGCCCAGCTCGTGGAGGCGGGGATCACCGACCTCATGTTCTCGGTGGATGCCTGCGACCCCGACACGTACCAGCGCCAGCGCGTGGGCGGGAAGTGGGAGATCCTCCTCCACTCCGTCCGCTCGGCGACGAAGGCCCGCGCGGAGGGCAAGGGCGCGGAGGACTGCCGCATCCGGGCCTCGGTCGTGCGCACGCACCTCAACGCCGAGGCCGTGGACTCCGGGCGGATCGAGGAGTTCTGGCGGGACAAGATGGGTGTGGACTGGGTCTCCGTCTCGGAGTGCTACTTCCCCGCCGGCACCCAGCACCACTGGAAGGCCGCCCACTGGCGGCAGATGACCGCCGACGAGTTCCAGTGCTCGGACCCGTTCCGCCGGATGGTCGTGACGTGGGACGGACGCCACACGATGCCCTGCTGCCAGGGGTTCACGCTGGAGATCGACGGGGGGCCGGTGGTCCGCCTGCCGAATTACCCGGTGATGAAGAGCATCCGGGAGGCCTGGGCGAGCGCCAACTTCGAGCGGCTGCGCCGGGCCCACCGCGAGCGCAGCTGGGCCGACCCGTTCGCGGGCGAGGCCATCTGCAAGAGCTGCGCGGTGACCAAGCAGCCCACCCGCGTCGACCTCGCCGCGCAGCGGCGGGTCGCGCTGCCCCGGCGTGGCTGAGCCCCGGCGCGCGCGGGGGCCGCGCCCCGTGAAGGCCTCCACCCGGCGAACGGCCGCGGGGCCCGCCATCGTCCCTCACGTGCGCGCGGTGCTCGCCGCAATCGGAGAAGATCCGGACCGGGAGGGTCTGCTCAAGACGCCGGAGCGCGTGGAGCGGGCGTTCCGCTTCCTGACCAAGGGCTACCAGGAGGACGTGCGCGCCCTGCTCAACAGCGCGCTCTTCAGCGTCTGCTACGACGAGATGGTGGTGGTCAAGGACATCGAGGTGTTCAGCCTCTGCGAGCACCATCTCCTTCCGTTCTTCGGGAAGGCGCACGTGGCCTACATCCCGAAGAACAAGGTCGTCGGCCTCTCGAAGATCCCCCGCCTCGTCGACGCGTTCGCGCGCCGGCTCCAGGTGCAGGAGCGGCTCACCGTCCAGATCGCCAACGCGCTCCAGGACGCGATCCACCCCGGCGGCGTGGGGGTGGTGATCGAGGCCATGCACCTCTGCATGATCATGCGCGGGGTGGAGAAGCAGAACTCGGTGGCGGTGACGTCCTGCATGCTGGGTGACTTCCGCGAGCAGCATCAGACGCGAGAAGAGTTTCTCTCGTTGATCAGGAAGAAGCACAACGGGCTGGGCTAGTCCGGACTAGCGGCCCAGCGCGTGGGCGACGGCCGCCGCGACCGCGCGGCCTTCGAGCAGCGGCCGCAGGCGCGGCCAGTGCGCGCGCAGGTCCTCGATCGTGTCGATGTCGGGCAGCTCGCCGAGCATCCGGACACGCAGGCCGAGGGCGGCGGTGCGCGCCACCGTCGACGCCAGCACCGAAGGCGTGCTCCACGCGATCCCGCGGAACAGCCCGGGCCGCGGGCGGTCCAGCGCCAGCAGGTAATAGCCGCCGTCGGCGGTCGGTCCCAGCACGACGTCGTGGTCGTCGAGGGCGGCGAGCGCCTCCCCCACACGGCTACGCGTCAACCAGGGCACGTCGGTCCCGATGATCGCCGCGCGGCGCGCCCCCCGCCGGAACGCCTCTTCGAACGCGGCCGACATGCGCGCGCCGAGGTCGTCGCCCTGCTGCGCGACGAGGGTCTCGCCGGGCAGCCACGAGCTCATCGCCTCGGGAGAGCTGGGGGGCGCATAGAAGAACAACCGCGTGTACTCGCGGCTCCGCGGCGCCGTCTGGCGGATCTCCTCTTCGGCCAGGGCGCGGTACAGCTCGGCGGCGGACTCGGGATCGAGGGCCGGAACCAGGCGGGTCTTGACGATGCCCGGCCGCGGCTCCTTGACGAAGACGATCAGGACGTTGGCGCCCACGCGGCCTCCGCCCCCGCCGTCGGCCGGCGCCGCCGCCACGCCGCGAGCGCGACCGCCAGGCATGGCCCGTATTCGAGCGCGCGCACCCACCCGCTCACCTGCCAGCGCTGCCCCGAGAGCCACTCCGGGTAGACGAGGTAGGCCAGCTGCGCCGTGCCCGTGAAGAGCAGCGCGGCGGGCGCGTCCCGCAGGACGAGGAAGGGCAGCAGCCACAGCGCGTACCACGGGAGCACGTTGGGGGCGAGGAGGATCGATGCGGTGACGACCACCAAGGCGGCCGCCACGGGCTCGGCCTTCCGCGCCGCGAGGAGAAGCGCGAGCGCCGCCAGGAGCGCGCCGGCCAGCCTCACGCCTCCCTCGTGGCCCCCGGCGATCGCCGCGAGCGGATCGAACAGCGTCTCGTTGAAGAGCCAGTAGCGCCCGTACTTTCCCAGGCTCATCCAGAGTCCCGGTCCCGCCGGCGCGTAGGGGACGAGGAGCAGCAAGGCGAGGTCCAGCGCGGCCACGACGTGCCACCAGCGGTAGCGGCGCAGCCAGCACGCGGCGACGAGCGCGGGCAGGAACTTCGTCAGGGCCCCGAGCGACGCCGCGAGCGCGGAGCCGAGCCCCTCGCCGCGGTCGAGGGCGGCGAGCGAGGCCGTGAGCAGGAGCGCGCCGACGGCGTCGTTGTGTCCGCTGCCCGCGACCTCCACCAGCGCGAGCGGGCTCCAGGCGAGGATCAGCAGCCGCTCGCGCGGAAGGCCGCGCCGACGGAGCATCCGCGCCAGCAGCGCCAGCAGCGCCAGCTCGCCCGCGACGACGAAGGCCTTCATGGCCGCCACCGAATCGTGGATCCCCACGACCAGCCGGCAGGCCATCTCCCAGAGCGGCGGGTAGACCGCCGTGTACTCCTGGTGCGTGACCCCGCGCCAGACGCCGTCCCGCAGCCCCTCCCAGCGCGGCGCCTCGGGCCGGTCCGCCCATGCGTAGGGGTTGCCGCCATGGACCTGCACTCGGCCCTCCCACACGTAGCGGAACACGTCGTCGGAGAGCAGCGGAAAGGCGGGGATGAGGGCGAGCCGCCAGAGCACCGCCAGCCCCATCGCCAACCGCAGGCCGCGGGGCGAGATCCCCCGCGCGACGTGGAGGGCGACGAGGTAGGCGCCGAAGGCCAGGCCGAAGAGGACGAGGTGCGAGCCGACGCGGCGTGTCTGGTCGCCCTCGACCGCCCACGTGGCGACGCAGGCCGTGAGCACGGCCCCGCAGAGCGCCAGCCTCAGTGACGCTTGAAATACTGCACGGCCCGCTCGTGGGCCTTCGCGGCCTCCAGGCTCGCGAAGGTTCCGAGGTTCCGGCGCCGGCCCGTCCGCGGGTCCTTCTTCCTCGAGTACAGCCGGTACTTGCCCGACGGCAGCTTGCGAATCATGCTTCACCTCAAGCCACGCGGCGGAAGGCGTGGCGCGCTATGGTGCCCAGGATCTTCGCCCCCGCCCGCACGCTTCCCGAGAGCGTCCCGCTCACCTTGCTGCGGCCGATCCGCGGCCGGTAGTCCACCGGGACCTCGCGCACGCGCAGCCCGCGCCGGCGCGCCTTCACCTGCATCTCGACCGTCCAGCCGAAGTCACGGTCGCGCATGTCGAGCCCGCGCAGCGCGGAGGCGGTGATGGCGCGGAACGGGCCGAGGTCCGTCGCCTCGGTCCCGATGAGCCGGTTCATCAGGGCCACGCAGAGACGCGTGCCGACGACCGCGTGCCACGGGTGCGCGCCGGCCGCCGGACGGCCCAAGCGCCGCGAGCCCACGACGAGGTCGGCCTCGCCGGCCAGGATCGGCGCGAGCAGCGCGGGGAGCTGCTCCGGGTAATCGCTGTGGTCGCCGTCGAGGAAGGCGTAGACGTCGGCGTCCGGCGCCGCCGCGATGCCCGCGAGGCACGCCTGACCGTAGCCGCGGCGCGGCTCGCCCACCACGCGCGCCCCCGCCGCCTGCGCCCGGACGGCGGTGCGGTCGCGGGAGCCGTTGTCGACCACGATCACTTCGTCCGCCACGGGAGGGATCTCGGCCACGACGCGCCCGATGGCCTCCTCCTCGTCCACGGCGGGAATCACGACCACGACGCGCGGCATCTCACGAGCCTCCTCGGGAATGGTATTAGAATCGCACCTCGCATGCGACGCGGAACCATCGGGTTGCTCCTCATCCTCGCCGCCGCCCGCGCCGCCGCCCAGGAGTCCCCGCCTCTCTTCTCGCCCGAGCAGCAGTACAGCCTCAAGTTCAAGGTCGACGCGCTCTCGCGGGAGGAGTGGACGGGGAGCGTCTTCGACGCCCCCGGCCGCTTCCATAACGAGGACCGCTGGCGGCTGCGCGCGCTGCCCCGGCTGGAGATCGGCATCGACAAGGTGACCCTGGGCGTCGGCCTCGACCTCAACTACAGCGGCGACAAGAACTACCTGCCGGCCAACCAGCCGATCATCCGGGACAACTACCGCTCGCGCGACGCCCGCGTCGACCTCGCCTTCGCGCGCTGGCAGGTGAGCAACGGCGTACGTCTGGAAGGCGGCCGCTTCGAGATGCCGGTGGCGCTGACCGAGATGCTCTGGGACCGCGACCTGCGGCCGCAGGGTGGCGCCCTCACGCTGGAGGCGCACGACGAGGGCGCCCGCCCTCGCCTGGGCCTCACCGTCCTGGCCGCGCGCGGCAGCCACGTCTTCGACGACGGCGGAGTGGGGATGCTGCTCGCCTCGGGGGCCGGCTTCTTCGGGGCGGGCGAGCACGGGCGCGTCGAGCTGCGGGGATCGTTCCTCAAGTTCACCGGGGTCGAGAAGCTGGAGCTGCGCATCCGCCGCCAGAACAGCCGCCGCAACGGCCTCGTCTTCCAGGACTACGACGTGCTGGACGCGATCGCGCGCTACCGCCGCGACGGCGACGTACCGCTGCAGGTCGTCGCCGACCTGAGCTGGAACCTCGGGGCCGGCAAGACCGTGCGCGCCGCCGGCGAGGCCCCCCGGAAGAACCGCCGGGGGCTCTGGCTGGCCGCCGTGCTCGGCTCGACGCGGACGGCACGGCTCCGCGGCGAGTACACGTTCGCGCAGGTGGACAAGGACGCGACGGTGGCCGCCTACGCGACCGACGACTTCTTCTGGTCGACGGGCTGGCTCGGCCACCGCGGCGACCTCGGCCTCAAGGTGATCGACCACGTCGCCTTCCACCTCGTCGGCCAGCTCCAGCGCTTCAAGGACAGCGCCCGGGTCGAGGAGCGGCACCACCGGGTCAAGCGGTACCGCTACGAGATCCGGGTCAGCTACTGAGCGCTACCGGACTTCCGCGGTCCCGCCGGCGGCCGGCCGCTTGGGCGCCAACGAGTCCAGCAGCTCGTACGGCACCCGCAGGTTGACGTGGACCCGCGTGGCGTCGGTGGTGACGCTCACCGCGGAAGCCAGCTCCTTCAGCTCGGGCTTCTGGTTGGCCTGCAGGCTGGCGAGCGCCACGAGGCCGCGCACGACGTCGGCCAGGCTCTGGGCCGATTTGCTGTCGACGGCCTCGCCCGTCAGCTCCACCGCCAGCATCGGGTCGAGGTCGCCGGTCACGACGACGCTCTTGACGGAAGGCAAGGAGACCGATCCCTGGCCCGCCGGGCCGGGGATGCTCAGCGGCAGGCGCGACAGGACGCTCTGGTCCCCGACGGCCCAGAACGTCGATCCCGGCTTCACGCTCTCGAGCAGGGCGACGAGAGCCGCGTTGGACCGGACCGGCGCCTTGCCGCCGGCGTGGTTCGTGATCGTGGCCTCGACGCTCTCCCGGGGGCCGAGCACGAGCGTGTCGTCGTCGAGGAACGCCGCCGCTCCCGCCTTGGCACCGCCTGCGTCCTCACGGAAAAGGTACTCGGTCGTGCCCTCGTGGTTCTTGGAGGTCACGCCCCTGGTCTCGGTCTCGATGGCCCGGGAGAGCTTGGTGCGATCGAAGCGGCCACTGACGAGGAGCACGCCGCCCTCCTGCCCCTTCTCCACGCCGCGTCCCGCGAAGACGATGCGATCGACGTCGCGCTCGGGGTCGAGGCCCGTCTTCTCCTCCAGCTCCGTGAATCCCGGCGGCCGCCCCTGGCCCTGCCGGTCCTTGCCGAAGCGCTGGTAGAACGGGCTGGCGACGAAGCGGTGCACGTCGAAGCCCATCACGAACCGCGTGTCGGCGGGCAGGGCCAGGCCTTCCGCGGGGAGCGGCCCCACGGCGGCTCGGGCCGGATCGAAGTACAGGGCGCCCAGGGCGCCGACCACTCCCACCCCGACCACGCCCAGGGCGGAGAGAACGACCAGGCGGCTGCGTGTCATGAGCGCCTCCAGGCCAATTCTAGGCCTATTGGTCCATAACGTATTCGCGGGTGGAAAAGATCCAGGCCGCGGCGGCCAGGCAGACGAGGACGGCCCCCGCCAGCACTTCCAGGCACAGGGCGGTGGGCAGGATCTGGCCGAAGATCTCCGAGATGCCCTCTTCGGCCGGGCGGTGCCGGACGAGCGAGCGCAGGTAGGCGGTGAGCGTGAAGCGAGGCAGGTAGCCGGGCAGGTTGGCGATCAGCTCCCACACGAAGAGGAACAGCAGCCCCGGAATCATCGGCCGCTTCAGGAGCACGCCCAGAAGGGTGAACAGGGCGCCGTAGGCCAGCAGGGCCAACGCCAGGACGCCAAGGTCGCGCAGGAGGTCGGGCACGGCGCCTCCGAGGCCGACGCGGCCCCGCGAGGTCAAGAGAATGAAGAACGTCAAGACCACCGCGGGCAGGGCCAGGCTCAAGGTGGTGGCGACGTAGGCGGCGAACTTGCCGGCGATGATCGCTTCCCGGCGCACGGGCCGCGTGAGCAGGTACGTGAGCGTCTTTCCCTCCACCTCGTCGGCGATGAGGGCGGTCGCGTAGAACAGGGCCGCCAGCGGGAGCACGTTGCGCAGGTAGTAGAAGACGACGACCGCGCCGTACAGGTCGAAGGGGGTGACGCGCGGCGGTATGTGGGCCGCCAGCACGGCCCGATACACGATGGCGAAAACGATCGGCAGCCCGAGGAGGACCGCCATGAGGAGGCTCCGCCGGCTCCACACCATGCCCTCCAGGGCCAGGTCGAACACCGCCCGAGCGGCGGGCGCGAAGGGCACCGGACGGGAAATGTCCCTCATCCGGCCACCAGGTAGCGGAAGACCGACTCCAGGTTCTCGTCGGGCGAGTACATCTCGCTCACCCCCGCTTCCTCGGCCGCCGCGGCGAGGTTGCCGTAGAGCTCGTCGGGCCGGGCGGTCTGCACCGTCAGCCACTCGCCTTCCGCCCCGAAGGTCAGGGAGATCACGTGCGGCATCGCCACCACCGCGCGGGCCAGGGCCCGCGCGTCGCGGGCGCGCAGGGCCACCGTGTGGGGGTGCTCGTCCATCAGATCCCGGATCTCCCGCACGTCGCCCTCGGCCAGGATCCTCCCGTTGTGGATGAGCAGGACGCGGCGGGTCATCGCCTCGACCTCGTGCAGGATGTGGCTGGAGACGACGATGGTGCGGCCCGCCCGGCCCAGGCGCCGCACCAGGTCCACGACCCGCCGGCGGTTCACCGGATCCATCCCCGATACGGGCTCGTCGAGCAGCAGCACCTCGGGGTCGTGGGCGAGGGCCTGGGCCAGCTTCACTCGCTGCCGCATCCCCTTGCTGTAGCCTCCGATCTTGCGGTCCTTGGCGTCGAGCAGCGCGACCTCGTGGAGAGCGTTCTCCGCCCGCTGACGGCACTCCGCTTCGTCGTACCCGGTGAGGCGGAGGAGCCCGATCAGGAACTGCAGCCCCGTGAGCTGCTCCCAGAAGGCGTCGGCTTCGGCGCACAGGCCGACGCGGTGGAACAGCTCCGGCGAGCCCCACGCGGGCTGGCCGAGCATCTTCACCTCGCCCTGGCTCGGGGCGAGCTGGCCCGCGGCCAGCTTGAGGAACGTCGACTTGCCCGCGCCGTTCGGCCCGAGCAGGCCGGTCACGCCGGGGCCGATCGTGGTGGTCACGTCGTTGAGGGCGATGACCTGGCCGTACCATCGCGAGGCGCGGACGAACTCCAGGGTGGCGCTCACTGGACGATCTCGACCGCACGCACGCGGGAGCGCAGGACGAGCAGGGACCCGATGGACACCGCGATGAGGATGGCCGCGGCATACGCCCACGGCAGGCTCACCGAGCGATCCGTGAGCCCGAAGAGCGTCACCCCCAGGGAGCGCAGGTCGGCCTGCAGGGACAGCAGGGCCGTCTCGGGGCGGCGATAGAAGGCGTACAGGATCCCGCGCGCGACCTCCAGTCCCATGAGGAGGCCGAAGAACCCGAGGCCGGCGACTCGCGCGCTGCGCGA
>Ga0070697_100004410_pt1 | contig 10807 bp, 9 predicted proteins | sample KBSK1501metaG_FD_65475 | JGI IMG/M metagenome (GOLD analysis project Ga0070697, IMG submission 65475) | Corn, switchgrass and miscanthus rhizosphere microbial communities from Kellogg Biological Station, Michigan, USA - KBS K1-50-1 metaG | ecosystem: Host-associated > Plants > Roots >... | reverse complement strand
CTCGGAATCTGCGCCCTTGCGGAGGATGATGACGTTCTTGGCGGAGCCGGTCTTGGCCAGCGCGGCGCCGAAGCCGTTCGCCAGCGCGAGCATGCCGATGAACACCGCCACCACCAGACCGACGCCGAGCGCCGTCAGCGCCGTGGACACGGGCCGGCGGATGACGCTCCGGACGTTGTAGACGATGGGAATCATTCGACGTGCCGCAGCGCCTGCACCACCGGGAGGCGCGCGGCGCGCAGCGCGGGCACCAGGCCGCTCGCGAGCATCAGGCCGAGGGCGACGAGCCCGCCGACCACGAGGGTGCTCGTCGCGACCTTGAATCCCGGCAGGAAACCGGCGCCGTTGAAGTTGATGGCCGGATAAAACAGCTTCGCCCCGCCAAGGCCGAGGGCCGCTCCCGTGAGCGCCATGGCGCCCGCTTCGACCATGATCAGGGCGAACAGCAGGCGGTCGGAGAAGCCGACGGTTTTGAGCACCGCGATTTCGCCGGTGCGCTCCCGCGCGCTCATCATCATCGCGTTGGCCGTGACCAGGAGAATGGCGAACACGACGGCCAGGCCGATCGTGCTCATCAGGAAGCTCACGTTCCCCCACATCGTCGCGAAGCTCGCCTGAAACTCCTTTTCGGTGCCGGTCTTGGTCGGCGCGCTCGAGTTGCGGAACATGTCATCGATGGATTTGGCGATCTGCGGCGCGTGCGCCGGGTCGTCGATCTCCACGATGTACCAGCCCGCGATCCCGGCCCGGCCGATCCGCTCGTCGAAGTATTCGTGATGGAACACCAGGGCGTCGTCGCCGAGCGACGGATCACTCGGCGTGTAGACCGCGTCCACGGTGAACGTCCACTCGCCCGGGAAGATCGTGCCCTGCAGGGTCACGTTCTGCCCGACTTTCCAGCCGAACTGCCGCAGCAGCCGCTTGCCGATCAACGCGCCGGTGCGGTCCCGCAGGAACGCCGCTCTCTGGTCGTCCGCAATGATGAACTCGGGATACATCTTGAGATACGACTCCGCGTCGACCGCGAAATTCGCAAAGAAGCTCTTGCCGTCGCCGTAACGGCCGCCGAACCAGTTGGCCCAGGACAGCCCCGTCACGCCCGGCAACGCCTTGATGCGGTTGCCGTACGCGAGCGGGAGCACGAACACGATCCCCGTGGCGTTCGTCGTGACCAGCCGCCGCGCGCCGCCGAGCTGCGCCGTGGCGGCGAGCGTCGTCGTGACGCTGCGGAGCGACGCGAACAGAAACAGCGCCAGCGCCACGCTCAGGATGGTCAAGATCGTCCGGAGCTTGTGGCGGCCCAGATTGGCGAGGACCAGGCCGAGGTATTTCACCGCACACCCGCCACCGCGGCGCGCTTCTCGATCAAGTCACCTTTCTCGAGGTGCAACGTCGTCTTGGCACGCTCGGCCGCGTGGGCGTCGTGCGTCACGATGACGATCGTCTTGCTGAACTCGTTGTTGAGGCGCTGGAGCAACGCCAGCACTTCTTGTGAGCTTTTCGCATCGAGCTGGCCCGTAGGCTCATCGAGCAGCATCACCGTGGGATCGGCGACGATGGCGCGCGCGATGGCGGTGCGCTGCTCCTGGCCACCGGACAGCTGGCGGGGATAGTGATCGGCCCGGTCGGCGAGACCCACGACTTCGAGCGCGAGCTTCACCCGCTCATTCCGTTCCTTGCCAGACAACCGCGTGAGCAGCAGCGGGAGCTCGACGTTCTGATAGGCGGTGAGCACCGGCAGCAGGTTGAACGACTGAAACACGAACCCGATGTTGCTGGCCCGCCAGGCGGCAAGCTGACCCGGCGACATTTCGCTGACCGCCGCACCCCCGACCCGGACCGTGCCGCGCGTCGGCTTGTCGAGCCCCGCGATGAGATTGAGGAGGGTCGACTTGCCAGACCCCGACGGTCCCATCAGCGCGGTGAAGCTGCCCGCTTCGATGTCGAGCGTCAGCCCCGTGAAGACATCGATCTTTTGCGTGTCGCGCTGAAATGACTTGTAGACGTCGCGGATTTCGACGAGAGCCATGAGGGTCCTGGTGAAGGGAAAGCGCTATTGGCTATTGGCTATCAGCTATCGGGCGACTACGGTCCTACCTTAACACGTTGTCCCTCGCGCGGAGTTTCAACGCCGCCCACCAGCAGCTGCTCGCCGCCCGACAAACCCGAACGAATCTCGCGGAAGTTACCGCTGACCGGACCAGCGTCAACGTCACGACTTTGTAACCGCCCGTCACGAACGATCCAGACGACGTCGCGGCCGTTCTCCGAGCGCACGGCTTCCGCCGGCACGATGATGCGCGGGCGCTCGACCGCTTGGGCGACGCCCGCCTGGGCCGGCCGGGCCGCCGCGAGAAACTCGACTTTCGCACCCATCTCCGTGAGAATGCGCGGGTCGCGATCGAGAATCGACACCTTCACCTGCACGGTGGCGCGCTGGCGGTCCGCCGTTGGGATGATCTGCCGCACCGCCCCGCGAAAGGCCGTGTCCGGATACGCGTCGAGCGTGATGCGCGCCCGCTGATCGCTCTGAATCCGCGCGATGTAGGCTTCGTTGACGTCCACTTCGACCTCGAGGGTCGCGAGGTCCGCCATGGTCACCACCGCGCCGCGCGTCAACCCGCCGCCCACCGACGGCGCGACGACCTCGCCGACCTCGGCCTCCTTGCGGAGCACCGTGCCGCTGAAGGGCGCGCGGATGTATGTGTTCTCGAGGCTCGCCTCGGCCACGCGCTGCCCCGCGGCAGCGGCATCGACCCGCGCCTGCTGCGCGCTGACCCGCGCGTCTGCCTGGCGCGCTTTGCTGTCGGCGTTCTCGACGTCCTGCGGCGAGACGAGATTGGGATTCTGCGCACGGATGTCGCGCACACGCACGTAATCGCGCTGCATCTGGTCGCGGTCCGACTGGGCCTCGATCAACGTCGCTTTCGCGCTCGCGAGCTCGGCTTCCGCCTGGCCGACGGCCGCGGCATAGTCGGCGTTGTCGAGTCGCGCGATGACCTGGCCCTTTTGGACCTGCGACCCTTCACTCACGTTGAGCGCAGCGAGCCGCCCGGGAATCTTGGCGGAGACGGCAGCTTTGGTGCGCGCGACGACGTAGCCGTTGGCGACAACCGCGACGGAGCCGTTACCGCCTCCTACCGCCCCTGTACCGCCGGTCGTTGTCGAGACCGTCACCACCTGCACCGGCACTCCGCCCCCGCGCCGGCCGATCATCACGACCGCCGCGATGATCACCACCGCGGCGGCGACCAACCAGAGCACGCGACCCAGCGCCCGCTTGACCGCGGGCGGCGGGTCGTCGCGATTGATCCGGAGTTTAGAGAGGTCTGCGGCTGATGGTGCGGTCACGCCCCGGCGGGCTCAGGCGGCGGATTGCGCAAAATCCCGCCGCTGGTACGCGCCTGGGCCTTTTCCTTGTCGGCCGCTTCCCCCGGTTCGGGGCGCTGCGGTGGCGGCGGCACGTACGGCGGCAGCGTCTGGCCGGCGATGACCATCTCGACCTGCTCGCGCTCCAGCGTTTCGCGCTCGAGCAGCGCGGCGGCGAGCCGATCGAGGGCGGCGCGCCGCTCGGTGAGAATGCGCTGCGCTTCACTGTAGGCGTGCGTGAGAATATTCCGCACTTCCTCGTCCACGATCTGCGCCGTGCGGTCGGAAATCTCCCGGCGCTGCACCACTTCGCGGCCGAGGAAGATCTCCTGCTCGCGGTCTCCCACCGCGATCGGGCCGATCACCGCGCTCATGCCGAACTGCGTGACCATGCGGCGCGCGATGTTGGTCGCCTGCTGAATGTCCTGTGCCGCGCCCGTCGTCACCTTCTCCGGTCCGAACACGAGCTCTTCCGCCACGCGCCCGCCGTAAGCCATCGCGAGCCGCGACTCGATGGAGCGCTTGGTGTACTTGTGCAGCTCTTCCTCCGGCAGATACGCCGTGAGACCGAGCGCGCGACCGCGCGGGATGATCGTCACCTTGTGCAGCGGGTCGGCGTCGGGGACCGTGAGGCCAACCAGAGCGTGCCCCGCCTCGTGATAGGCGACGAGACGCCGCTCCTCGTCGGAGAGCACGCGGCTCTTCCGCTCGAGGCCGAGCATGACTTTGTCCTTGGCGTCCTCGAAGTCCTGCATGTCCACCGCCGCCTTGTTGCGGCGCGCGGCGAGCAGCGCGGCTTCGTTGACGATGTTGGCGAGCTCCGCGCCGGCCAGGCCGGGTGTCCCGCGGGCGATGCGCTCCAGGTTGACGCCCGGCGCCATCGGAATCTTGCGCACGTGCACGCGCAGGATCTGCTCGCGGCCCTTCAGGTCCGGCATGTCGACCACGATCTGGCGGTCGAAGCGGCCAGGACGCAGTAGCGCGGGATCGAGGATGTCGGGCCGGTTCGTGGCGGCGAGCAGAATCACGCCGTCGTTCGATTCAAAGCCGTCCATCTCGACGAGCAGCTGATTGAGCGTCTGCTCGCGCTCGTCGTGCCCGCCGCCCAGTCCCGCGCCGCGGTGGCGGCCGACGGCGTCGATTTCGTCGATGAAGATGATGCAGGGCGCGTGCGCCTTGCCTTGCTCGAACAGGTCGCGCACGCGCGAGGCGCCGACGCCGACGAACATCTCGACGAAGTCGGAGCCCGACATCGAGAAGAACGGCCGGCCGGCTTCACCGGCGACGGCTTTGGCGAGCAGCGTCTTGCCGGTTCCAGGCGGCCCGACGAGCAGCGCGCCCTTGGGCAGGCGGCCGCCGAGGCGCTGGAATTTCTGCGGGTCCTTCAGGAAGTCGATGATCTCCTCGAGCTCCTGCTTCGCCTCGTCGCAGCCGGCGACGTCGGCGAACGTGACCTTGGGCGTATCGCCCGCGAGCAGCTTTGCTTTCGATTTACCGAACGCGAACGCGCGGTTGCCGCCCTGCTGCATCTGCCGCAGCATGAAGATCACGAGGCCGAAGATCAGGATGTACGGCAGGAACGTGAGCAGCACGACGCCGAACGACTGACCGGCCTCGCGCGCGCGCACGTCCACGCCTTTCGTCGAGAGATTCGCCGCGAACTTGTCGTCGGCCTCGAACGGGAGCAGCACGTTGAACCGCTCCACCGTCTGGCGCTTCACCACGACGGGCCGCACGAACGCGCCGCGCACCTTCTGGCGCTCGGCGATCTCCACGGAGGCGATGTTGCCGGAGTTCAGCTCTTCGGTGAACTGCGTGTAGGTAATTTCGGCTTCTTCGCGGCGGCGGCTCGACGCGAGCTGCACCAGCGCGATCGTCCCGACGATGAGGAGCGCCCAGAACGAGAGCGTCCGCAGCATCCGGGCCCAGTTGAATTCCCGCGGTGGCGGGGGAATGCGATTAGCCATCTACGTCAGACTCGCGATATAAGGAAGGTGCCGGAAGTTTTCCGCGTGATCGAGCCCGTAACCGACCAGGAACAGCGTCGGGGCGTCGAGTCCCACGAACTTTGCCTCCAGCTCCAAGTGTTCAGCCACATGTTTGTGTAACAGCGCACAGATCTCCAGACTGCGCGGCCGCCGCTGCTTGAGCAGCGCGACCAGCTTGTTCAGCGTCTTGCCGGTGTCGATGATGTCCTCGACCAGCAGGATGTGCTTCCCGGCAAGCTCGGTTTCCGGGTCATAGACCAGCCGCACATTCCCGCTCGACACCGTTCCTTCGCCGTAGCTCGATGCAACGATGAAATCGACCTGCAACGGACGATCGATCTTTCGCACGAGATCGCTCAAGAAGATGAAGCTGCCCTTGAGCAGGCCCAGCACGAGCAGATCGCCGTCCGGGTAGGCGGCGGTGATTTCGTGACCCAGGCTCGTGACCCGCTTGGCGATCGCCTCCTCGTCGAAGACGATGCGCTTGAGCTCACGTCCGCCCGTCTGCTTGAGCCGAGCCGTTGTCGATAACATCGAGCCTCACCGCCCGAGTTCCGGGCGCCGGCACCCCTTCGGCACTCCGACAGATGCCCGGTACCCACAGAATGGTTTCGCCGCTACTCACAACCGGATAGCGCGGTCGCTCGCTGCGCGGCACTCGCGCTTCCATTAATAGGCGCCGCACCGGCCGGTGCCCCACCCCGCCGAGCGGCACCAACGAATCGCCCCGCCCCGGCGGCCGAATTTCCCAGTCTGCCTCGGACAGCCACGTCGTCCACGTCGCGCGCTCGATCCGGGCCGGCGCCGCGGCGGGTGACCACGTGATCTCGAAGTCTCCCCACCGCGCCGAACCACGCTCGCCGCTTGGGGCGATCCGTTCGAGGGCACAGTCGACGGCGAAGGCGCGCCGCACGTGCAGGCGATCGAATGCCACTTCGGCTGACCAGCCATCGCCTAGCGGCAGGCGCCGTCCCGAAGGACGGTGCGCCAACTCTACAAGTTTCCGCGCTTTGGCTGGACCAAGGACTAAGCCTGCGCGGCGGGCTGCCGCACGCAAGAGCGCAACGGACAATGCGTTATCATAGCCGCACACCGTCGCCCGGGCAACGGCGAAGCCCGTCTCGTCCACGCTGAGCGTGAGGCTTGGTAGTGAACTGAGTACCTGGTCCCAGGCCCGGCGGTCACTCGCCGCATGGCGCCCCTGTGTGAGCAGGTCGTCGCGTAGCCGCGGGCCGAGACGCTCGCGCAGGAGCGGAAGCAGCGTCGTGCGAAGCCAGGACCGCAGGTGCCGAGGGTCGCGGTTGGCGGGATCGTCGTGGACCGGCAGTCCGCTGCTCGTCACGTATTCGGCCAGCTCGGCGCGCGTGAACGGCAGCAGCGGCCGCACCAACCCCCCGCGCGACTTGCCGCTCATACCCGCGAGTCCGGCGGGTGCGCTGCCGCGCAGCGCGCGCAGCAGAATCGTTTCGACCTGGTCGTCTTCATGATGCGCGGTCACGACGTACCTCGCGCGCCGGCGCTGTTGCACTTCACGCAACCAGGCGTACCGCGCGCGCCGCGCTTCGGTTTCGGTGGCCCCGGGCCCGAGGCTGAGTGCGACAGTTTCGAATGGCAGGCCGTACTTCTCCGCCAGGGCTTTGACGGACTGTCCAACCGTCCGACTGTCCGACGCGATTCCATGGTCGACATGCGCGACGACAATCGAAAGTTCCAGTTCAGCTGCCAGCTCGTTCAGTAGATCGAGCAAGGCGACCGAGTCGGCACCGCCGGAAACGGCGACGAGCGCCTCTCCCGGTTCGCGGAAGAGTCGCGCAGTCCGCAGGTGCGCGAGCACGCGGGAGCGGAGCGACTCAGCAGTAGCCATGTATCTTGAAGTATGCTCAAGCCCGACCTCACCTACCAACTCCTGCGCAATCTCACGTCTCCGGTCGTGGCGATTACGGCAGTTCGCGGCGGGAGGAAGAACGGCATGATCTCCGACGCCGCCGTGCGCGCCTCGATCGTGCCCACGGTGCCGCGGCTCTCCGTGTACATCCATAAGTTCAACTACAGTCACGACATGGTGTACGAGACCGGTCGCTTCGCGCTGCACCTGCTGCATACGAAGCAGTTTGACGTCGTCCGCCGGTTGGGCTTCTTTAGCGGGAGAGATCAGGACAAGCTGGCCGGAATTCCCCACCACACCGGCACGCTCGGTCTCCCGATTCTCGACGAGTGCTTCGCGCATTTCGAGTGCAGCGTGGCGAACGTGATGGATACCGGCAGCTCGACGCTTTTCCTCGGCGACGTCGTCGCGGTGGGCGCTGGGAAAGCGGCCGGGCCCGAGCCCAGAGGCGAGCTGCTCACGGCAACGTATTTTCGCGCGAACATGCCGGCGGAGTGGCGCGTCGAGTACGAAGCGAAACTCAAGGAGGCACAGCAGGTCGCGGCGGAGCTGTCGCGCTCCATCCAACCCGTCGATTGGAACCGGAGGTGACGTATGCGCGCATTAGTCGCTGGTGTGCTGGGATGTTTCGCGGTGGGATGCGGGTCACCAGGTCCAGTGGCATTCCTGGATACGGACAAAACGGCGATCCGAGCCTCGATCGACAGTTTTACCGTCTACGTCGTACAGCATCGTGACTCAGTAGCCGCCGCGATGTACGCCGAGAACGCGATGTTTATGCCGCCCAATCAGCCCATGGTACAAGGCCGCACCGCCATCCGCGCGTGGATGAAGGGGTTTCCGCCAATCACCCACTTCACCGGATCCCCGATCGAGATCGACGGGCGCGAGGATCTCGCCTATGTGCGGGGCACGTACCAGCTGTCGTACGTAGCCGGCGGCACGGATCACGGGAAGTTCGTGCAGGTGAGGCGGCGCGACAACAATCGGCGCTGGCTGATCGTCGCCGACATATTCAATTCGGATTCACCGGCGACCACAACACCGTCGAGATAAGGCGTCAAACAAAAACGTCTAGCAGAGGCGTCGGACAAAGACGTCTTCGTTCGACGTTGTTGCTAGACGTTTTTGTTAGACGTCTTTTTGTCTTTATAGCAGGGGTGGGATTCGAACCCACGACCCCGGCATTATGAGTGCCGTGCTCTCACCAGGCTGAGCTACCCTGCCACACGTCCTTAGTTGACGCCCACTCGCCCCTGCACCGAGGCGATCAACTTGGCAGAATCGTAGCCGACACCGTCCTTAAAAACAATCGTGGGGCTGCGAATCACCGACGGATCGGTCGTCAGGTTGCCGCGCAGCACGACGAGGTCCGCCAGCTTTCCGGCCTCGACGGTGCCGAGCGTCTGCTGCACGCCGAGAATCTTCGCGCCGTTCAAGGTCATGATCTGGATCGCCTGGGACGGCGTGAACCCCGCCTCGATGAACAACTCGTAGTTGCGCTGATCGCCGAATCCCGCGAGCGCCCCGCCGATACCCGTCGGGTCCACACCCGCGGCCATCAATCCGCCGGCATCGACGAACGCCCGCTCGAACGCCATCGCGTTCTTGAAGGCCTGCACCGACACAAACCCGCTGCCGCTCGAGTCGATCTGCTGCCGCTGTTTCAGGTAGCTCTCGCGGACTTCGGGATCCATTGCCTGGAGCGTGCGGTCGTCCTTGGTCGGACGGTTTGCGACGAACGGCTCGTACACGGCGAGCGTGGACGTCATCGGAACGTGATGCTGCACGAGCGAGCGGATCGTCGCCTGCCCGGCGTCGCCGGTCGGGGCCGACGAGCTGATCTGTGTCATCAGATTCACGGGACAGATATCGGCCTGCTTGCCCGACGTGAAGTCGGACGCGGTGAGCATTCCGTGTTCGAGATTGTCGATGCCCAGCGCCACCGCTTCCTGGAAGCTGACCGAGCAGAGATGGCCCGTGACTTTGATGCCGCGCCGGTGCGCTTCCTGAATCGCGGCGCCCAGCTCGGCGCGCCGGATATCGGTGTACGCCTTGATCCACGTCGCGCCTTCCGACGTCCAGTAGGCGACGAAACGTCGCGCCGCCTCCGGCGAGTCCAGGATCGCCATCGCGCCGCCGCCATGCTCGCCCGTGATGTACGGGGCCGTGATGTGAATGCGCGGACCGGGCGCGAGGCCGTGAGCGATCGCGTCCTTGAGGTTGATCTCGGCATAGGGCGACCGGCTGCCGGTCGTCCGAATCGTCGTGACGCCGGACCCGAGGTAGAGGCGCGGGCCGGTGTAGCCCATCTGCACCGCGCGGCCGCCGGCCGCGGTATAGAAGAGATGGTCGTGCATCCCGATGATGCCGGGGATGACCGTCGACCCGCCCATGTCCAGCACGCGTGCGCCCGCCGGAACCTGGACCGACGCCGCAGGACCCACCGCCGCGATCTTGCCGGCGCGAATCACGATCGTCTGATCGTTTTTCGGCGCGGCGCCCGTGCCATCGACGAGCAAGACATGGGTCAACGCCACGACCGACGTGTCGACGGTGATGTACTCACGCACGCCGGCCGCGAATGAATCGGGCCGCTGTGCGACGAGCGTGAGCAGGAGGGTGAGCGCGTACATGAGGGCTCCTAATTCACGGTGAAGTGCATCATCATCCCGGCCGAGAGATGCTCGGCGATGTGACAGTGCAACATCCAGTCCCCGGGATTCGAAGTATCGAGCAGAATATCCACCACACCGCCGGCGGGCACCAGCACGGTGTCCTTCCACGCGAGATGCTCGTTCGGAACTCCGTTCACCGCCAGCACGAGGAAGCGCTGGCCGTGCAGATGGATCGGATGCTGCATGCCGTGAAACGCGCGGCGTTCGTTGACGAGCCGAATCTTCACGGGATCGCCCCGCCGGAACCGCCACGCGATATCCATGTTCTCGCGGCCGGTCGCCGGGTCTTTCAGCACCCACCGGACCTGCTTGCCCGTCGCCGCCCAGTTCATCATCGGCATCGTGCCCGCCCATTCGACCGGCGCAAAGTAGATCGAGTCGAGCTGCATCAGGCGCTCGGTGATGTAGGGCAGGCCGTGGGTGCGAAGCGTGAGGACGAGCGTCTCGTCGGGTGGACGGCTCAGGAAAGACGAAGCGGCGGGGAATGGCGGTGGACGGCGGTGGAGGGCGGCAAAGGCTTTGCTCAGGTCGCGGCTCACGGGTTGGGTGCTGACCGAGACGACTCCGAGCGTGTCGACCATCGGAAAAAACCTTCCGAACAGATGGTCGAGCCCGATGACCTGATTCACAAGCGCCGTCGTGCCGGCCCGCGCGAACCGCACATCCACCACGTAGCGCTCGGCGGGAGCGATCACAACGCTTTCGACCCAGACTTCATGTTCGAACGGCCCGGCGTCGGTCGCGACGAGCTTCATGCGCGCACGGGGAAACGAGACGTTCAGCGTCCGTGTGTTCGCTGCGTTGGTGAGATAAAACCGGACCACTTCCCCGCGCCGCACCGAGATCCGGTAGCTCGGCTCGCCGTTCACGAGAAAGACATTGCCGAA
>Ga0070697_100004409_pt1 | contig 10807 bp, 10 predicted proteins | sample KBSK1501metaG_FD_65475 | JGI IMG/M metagenome (GOLD analysis project Ga0070697, IMG submission 65475) | Corn, switchgrass and miscanthus rhizosphere microbial communities from Kellogg Biological Station, Michigan, USA - KBS K1-50-1 metaG | ecosystem: Host-associated > Plants > Roots >... | reverse complement strand
GCTGGAGGTGCGCGGCGCGAGCGCCCACAACCTGCGGGACGTCGATGTCGACATCCCGCTCGGCGTGCTGGTGGTGGTCACGGGCGTGGCCGGATCGGGCAAGAGCTCGTTGATCCACGGCTCGGTGTCGGGCAGGGACGGCGTGGTGTCCGTCGACCAGACCCCGATCCGCGGCTCACGGCGGAGCAACCCGGCGACGTACACCGGGCTGCTCGACCCGATCCGCACGGCGTTCGCGAAGGCCAATGGCGTGAAGGCGGCGCTGTTCAGCGCCAACTCCGAGGGGGCCTGCCCCACCTGCAACGGCGCCGGTGTCATCTACACCGAACTGGGGTTCATGGACACGGTGTCAACGACCTGCGAGGAGTGCGCGGGCAAGCGATTCCAGGCGTCGGTGCTGGAGTACCACCTGGGCGGCCGCGACATCAGCGAGGTGCTCGCGATGCCGGTCGCCGAGGCCAGGGAGTTCTTCGGCGCCGGCGAGGCCGGCACGCCGGCCGCCCACGCGATTCTCGACCGCCTTGCCGACGTCGGGCTCGGCTACCTCACCCTCGGCCAGCCGCTCACGACACTCTCCGGCGGCGAGCGCCAGCGGCTCAAGCTCGCCATCCACATGGCCGAGAAGGGCGACATCTACGTCCTCGACGAGCCGACCACCGGCCTCCATCTCGCCGACGTCGAGCAGCTGCTGGGCCTGCTCGACCGGCTCGTCGACTCGGGCAAGTCGGTCATCGTCATCGCCCATCATCAGGCGGTCATGGCGCGCGCCGATTGGATCATCGACCTCGGCCCGGGCGCCGGCCACGACGGTGGTCGGATCGTCTTCGAGGGCACGCCCGCCGACCTCGTGGCCGCCCGCTCCACGCTCACCGGTGAGCACCTCGCCGCCTACGTCGGAACCTGATCGGACACCGCCGATGCCCCAGGCCCCGGACCACCGACCCGGCGTCGGCGATCCGGATGTTCGCCGTCAGGCCGCCGGTGCCGCGCTCGACTGGCGCAGGGCGTCGATGCCGCCACCGAGGAGGACGACGCTCGTGGTGATCAGCGTGGCCGCGACCGCGATCGTCGCGTAGCCGTTCAGTGGCGCGAACCAGGCGACGTTCAGGTCGACGCCGATGCCGGCCTCGATCCCGACGATGAACGCCAGGCCGGCGATGACCAGGGCACCGGTCGCGGCTCCGATCAGGGCGCCGATCCCGGCCGCGAGCCGCGAGCCGCGCGAAACGGCGACGGCGACCGCGACGTGGGCGATGCCGAGCGCACCGAACACGAGCGCGGGTTGCAGTGCGTGCTGGAGGGCCGCGAAGGCTGCCGCGAGGAGGAGGAACAATCCAACGGCGGACGCGGCCGCGGGCACGAGGCGCTTGATCACTGGGTGATGGTCCCTTCCGGATTGGTGGCGACCGGGCGCCCGTGATGAGCTTCACGTGGTCGTGCCCGATCGAACTCCAGACTGGGCCACGCCGTTCGGCCCGGGCATGGACGCTCGGACGTGGCGCTGCCGGACAAACGTACACACGGTCTTTGCCGCCGGTTGCGGAGGCCCACCAGCCAAGGGTCACCCGGATGCTCCAGGCGTTCAAGACCTACGGACTGATGCTGGCCGACAACGGCTCCGCCTGGTACGTCGGCGGCGCGCCGGATGCCCGCTGGAACGACGCGGTCCTGCACACGCCGGACCAGGTCCACGGGTCGGACTTCGAGGTCGTCGATACGACGGGGTTCGTGAACGGGTGAGGCGCCTTCCCGCGCGTCGGAGTCGCGATCGGCGGCCCATCGGGTGCCTCGATGCACCACAGAATCATCGGGCGGCGGTTCCATGGTCCCATCGGTTCGTGACGCAGACACCGTAGTACGACCGCCGCCGGATGGACGCCGCGGAGGCTGAGCTGGGCGACTCCGGAGCGTGAGCGATCGATGCGCCCGCGCCGGGCCTCCCCCAAATGCACGAGACCGAGGCGGCCACCCGCTGTTCGGTCGCGCGCCGGCGGCGCGACGGCGCGAACGAACGGGTGATGCGCGGGAGACCCGGGCCGGCGCAGTCTCCACCTCGACCATCGATCGATATCGAGGGCAGCCTTGGTCTCCGCACCTCCGAACCGCCTCCCGCAGGCCAAGGCCAGGTCCGTCCTGGCCGAGCCGGCACCGGTCCCGACCGCGCACGGCCACACCGTCGCGCCGCTCGGCGTGTTCCAGACCGACGCCGACGGCGCCTGCGTTGCCGTCAACGACCGTTGGTGCACGTACGCGGGGATGACCGCCGAGCAGGCGCTCGGAGGCGGCTGGCTCGAGGCCATCCATCCAGACGATCGCGACCGGGTTCGCATCGAGTGGCAGGCGGCCGTCGCCGAGCGCCGCGACTTCGAGCTCGAGTACCGGTTCCGCCGACCCGACGGAGTCTCGGTCTGGCTCGCCGGCAGCGCGACCGCACTGATCGACGCCAGCGACACTGTGCTTGGCTATGTCGGGACCGTGACGAACATCGATGCCGCGGTCACCGCGCGACACGACCTCGCCGAGGAGCGCCGCTTCGTCGACGCGGTCATCGACGTCGCGGGCTCCCTCGTCTGCGTGTTCGACCCGGAGGGCCGGTTCCTCCGATTCAACCGGGCCTGTGAGCTGGTCTCGGGGTACACGTTCGAGGAGATCCAGGGCCGACCCTTCTACGACTTCCTGATCCCGGACGACGAGATCGAGGAGGTCCGCGAGGCTCTCGGCCGCCTCCGGGCCGGCGAGCCGCCGACCCCGAACGTCAACAACTGGGTGACCCGTGACGGCGCGCTGCGCCTCATCGCCTGGTCCGATGTCTGCCTCTTCGATGCGACAGGCTCGCTGACCTACATCGTCAGCACGGGCACCGATATCACCGACGAGCGCCGGTCCCAGGAGGCGCTCCGCGGCATCGAGGCCGTGGGCGCCGTCCTCGCGTCGGACGGACCGACGCCCGAGTCGATGGCCACGGTCCTCCGGACGCTGGCCGACAAGATGGGCTACCGCCAGCTCGCCCTGTATCTCCTCGACGACGACCGCCTGCACCTGGGCGCCCAGCTCGGCTACACGGACCTGCCGGCCATCATGGATCCCGGCACCGGCGTCATCGGCCGTGTGTTCAGTCGGGGCGAGGCGATCCTCCTTCCGGACGCCGATGCGGACCCGGACTACGTCAAGTTCAACGACGACGTTCGAAGCCTGATCGTCGTGCCCCTGGTCCACGACGGCCACGCGATCGGGGTTCTCGCCATCGCGGGCTCCGTCGCCGCGCCGGTGACCGAGGCGGACCTCCACCTGGCGATGACGATCGCCGAGCGGCTCGCTGTGGCGGTGGCCCTCGGGCGCGAGCAGCACGCGATCGCCGACCGGGCCCGCCTGTTCGCGGCGCTCACGAGCTTCGCCCAGGTCGCCAACTCGACGCTGTCGAGCGAGGAGCTGATTCCTGCGCTCCTCGGAGCGGTCGACGCCGTCCTCCCCGCCGACGTGCTGGGCCTGGTCGTGCTCGACCGGACCAGCGGGCGATACATCCTGCGGGCGGCTCGCGGCGGGCTCGATCAGGCCGCGATCGGAACGGAGATCCGGATGGGCGACGGCGTCTCCGGGCGGGCGCTCGCGAGCCGCTCGATGATCTTCGGCCGGGCGAACCGGTCGCGTTATGCGTCGAGCCTTCGGGAGTTCGTGGCCGCCGAGTCCCTGTCCATGGCCGCGGTGCCGCTGATCCGCGACGGGGCGATGCTCGGGGCGATCGTGCTGGGCCGCGATGCGCCGCGTGAGCCGGCCTTCTCCGCCCTCGACACCGAGGCGCTCACCCTACTCGCCGCGCAGACGGCGCTCGCCCTCGCCAACGCCCAGCTCCTGGAGGAGGTCTCGGAGCTCGCGATCCGTGACGCGCTGACCGGCCTCTACAACCGCAGGCATTTCGATGCAAGCCTGGAGCACATCCTTCGGCGCCGCCAGCGCGTCCGCGCCGGTCAGCCGCCGGTCGCGGCGATCATGTTCGACCTCGATCATTTCGGCCGGTTCAACAAGGACCACGGCCACCAGGCCGGCGACGCCGTCCTGCGGGCGTTCGCGGGGATCCTCCTGGAACGCTTCCGATCGAGCGATCTGGTCGCCCGTTACGGCGGCGAGGAATTCGTCGCGGTTCTCGAGGGGTCGACCGGCGAGGATGCGGTCAAGGTCGCGGACGAGGTCCGGCGTGCGCTCGCCTCGAGCACGATCGCGGGCCCCGACGGGACCGTCCTGCGGGCCACGGTCTCCGCCGGGTGCGCGGTCCTCGGCGACGGCGAGCAGGGTCGGGGGGCCCTGATCCAGGCCGCCGATGTCGGGCTCTTCATGGCCAAGCGGGCAGGACGCAACCGGGTGGTCGCGGTCTGACCGCGATCGAGTCGTCCCGGACCGAGCCTCGGCCCCCGACGGGTCAGGCGCGCAGGGGTCGGGTCCAGTCGTCGCCGAGCGTCTCTCGCGAATCGGCACCGAACAGGGCGGCGAGGCCCGCGAACAGGACCACTCCCATGACCGTCACGATGATCAGCAGCACGTCCATCTCGATGGCTCCTTCCGTTGTGGTGATGGGAGGATCCTGACACCCGACTGGTCATCTGATAAGGTCCACTCTGATGCCACGATCGAGGACCAGTTCCGCCACCGAGCTTCTCGTCGTCCTCGATCGAGACGACCCGCTCCCGCTCCATAGCCAGCTGGAACGGGAGCTCCGGGCGGCCATTCGCTCCTGCCGGATCGGCGATGACACGGTCCTGCCGTCGACCCGATCCCTGGCCGAGCAGCTGGGGCTGTCCCGCGGCGTCGTCGTCGAGGCATACGAACAGCTCGTGGCCGAGGGCTATCTCAGCAGCCGTCCGGGCGGCGCGACCCGGGTCTGCGCGAGGGCGACCGAGCCCCTGCCGCCGCTCGCCGCTCCGGCCTCGCCCGTCGCGTGCCGGATCGACTTCGGGTATGGCCGGCCGGACGTCAGCCAGTTCCCGCGCCAGGTCTGGCTCCGCTCGATCCGGAGGGTGCTCAATGAGGCGCCGAGCGATCGCCTGAGCTATCTCGACAACCGTGGCGCGCCGGAGCTCCGGGACGCCCTGGCCGAGTACCTGAACCGCGTCCGTGGCACGGCCGCCGACGCCGAGCGCATCGTCATCTGCAACGGATTCGCCCAGGCGATCCGGCTCGTCGCCCAGGTCGTGCGAGCCGCAGGCGGGACCCGTCTCGCGGTCGAGGACCCGGGCCAGCTCGACGCGGTCGATGCGGCCACGGCGAGCGGTCTCGTTCCGGTGCCGGTCCCCGTCGACGACGCGGGCATCGACGTCGAGGCCCTCGCCCGCAGCGGTGCCGACGCGGTCGTCCTCACCCCCGCCCACCAGTTCCCGACGGGGGCCGTCCTGTCGCCGGCGCGGCGCGCGGCGCTCGTCGCGTGGGCGACGGCGACCGGAAGCCTCGTGCTCGAGGACGACTACGACGCCGAGTACCGCTACGACCGCGAGCCGATCGGGGCGCTCCAGGGGCTCGCCCCCGAGCAGGTGCTCTACGCCGGTTCAGCGAGCAAGACACTCGCCCCGGGCCTGCGGCTGGGCTGGCTCGTCGTGCCGCCGCGGCTCGTCGACGCCATCGCGACCGCGAAGTCGGCGACCGACCGCGGCTCGGCCAGCCTGGAGCAGCTCGCGTTCGCGGACTTCCTGTCACGCGGCGAGTTCGACCATCACCTCCGCCGGATGCGGCCGCTCTATCGGGGCCGCCGCGACACGCTCCTCGCCTCGCTGCGTCAGCACCTGCCGGCGCTCCGGCCCGTGGGCGCGTCCGCCGGCCTCCATGTCATCGCGTGGCTCCCCGAGGGGATCGACGAGGCGGCGGTGGTCGAGCGATCCGAGGCAGCCGGCGTCCGCCTGTACGGGCTGCGCCAGTACCACAGCGCCCGCCAGGACGCGCCCGGCGGGCTGCTCTTCGGTTACGGGGCGGTCACCGAGACGGAGATCGCCGAGGGGATCCAACTCGTGGCCGGCGCGATCCACGACGTCGTCGGAGCCCAGGGTCAGGCGCAGGCCGGCCGATCCGCGTTCAGCGTCGGGGCCGCCGCCGGCTGACCGGTCCTGCGGGCCACGAGCCGGCGAAAGCGGGTCGCGAACCCGATCGAGCCGCGGCTGCGGGCCGCCTGGTCGGCGAGCCGCCACTGGCTGGCCTCGCGGACGCGCTCGCGGATGATCTGGTCGGCGAGCGAACGGTAGATCTCATCCATCTCGGTACTCCTTCGGGTTCCGTGGGCCTCAGGATCGCAAGATTCTGGTTCTGCGGAAAGTGCCAGTCCAGGAGTAGTCGCATGGACCAGTTTGGCGCGGCTCGGATCGCCCTCGCGGAGCGACCGGCGGCGACCAGCGCAAGGGCCCTCCCACCGGACCGATGAGTTTCGGGGCCGCCCCCGGTCTGAATGGTTGGCGCCGGTGGGTGGACTCGCCGGCGCCTCCGAAGCTCCGAACCTCCGATCCCCCGACCCTCGAGCGACGCGACGAAAGGAGCCGCACTTGGCCGTGCCGGACGAGTCGCCGACGTCACCACCGCGACAGGTCGGCTCGGATCTCCCCGTCGACGCGGTGATCGAGCTCGACGTCGCCGGCCTGACCCGCGCGGACGTTGCCGCGGTCGATGTGCTCGCCCGTCTCCAGGTGGCGGCCCGTCGTCGGGGCCGGCGGATCCGGCTCGTCGGGGCCTCCCTGGAGCTGCGCCAGCTCCTCGATTGCCTGGGCCTGACCGACGCGCTGCCGGTGGGTGCCGGGTCAGGACGGCGGCCGGGGCGGCAGGCCGAAGAGCGGGAAGAGGCGAGCGGTGTCGAGGAAGAAGCTGATCCCGACGATCCGACCGCCTGAGATCTCGAGCACCTGCAGGGACCACGGCTCGAGGCCGCCGTCGGGACCGCTCGGCTTGTACTGGCCGAACGCCGGCATGCCGTTGGCGACCGTCGGGATGAGGCGCGACCCGTCGCAGCCGATGCCGGGTCCGAGGCACCAGCTCCGGATGTCGGCATGGGTCTGCAGCCAGAGCTCGTACGGCGGCATCGACCACGTCGCATCGTCCTTGAGCAGCGCGGTCAGCGAGTCCATGTCGTAGCGCTCGAATGCGTCGACGTAGCGGCGCAGGAGCGCCTGCTGCTCGGGGTCCGCCGGCTCGGCCGGGTCCGACGCGGTGACGTGCTTGGACGCGAGCGTCGCGCGGGCGCGCTGGAGGGCGCTGTTGACGGAGGCCACGGTCGTTTCCAGGAGCTCCGCCACCTCGGCGGCCTGCCACTGGAGGACCTCGCGGAGGATCAGGACGGCCCGCTGGCGCGGCGGCAGGTGCTGGAGGGCGGCGATGAACGCGAGCCGGACCGACTCGCGCTGGACGCTGAGTTCGGCGGGATCCGCGTTCGAGCCCAGGATCCGGGCGTCCGGGATCGGCTCGATCCAGGCGCTCTCGACGAGTGGGATGCCGAGCGGAGACTCGGCGGTCTTCGCCGGCCCGAGGTCCATCGGCCGGGCGCGGCGCTCGCGGCCCGTGAGCATGTCGAGACAGACGTTCGTCGCGATCCGATACAGCCACGACCGGACGGCCGACCGGCCCTCGAACCGATCGAAGCTCCGCCACGCTCGCACGAGCGTGTCCTGGACGGCGTCCTCGGCCTCGAAGGCCGAGCCGAGCATCCGGTAGCAGTAGGCGGTCAGCTCGGTCCGGTACGCCTCGAGGGTGCCGACGACCGCCTCGGACCCGCGGGGCAGGGTGGTCGGAGAGGGCGGCGTCACGGGCGTGGCGAGGTCGGTCATCCGGTCATCGATCCTGTCGGTCGATGATACCGGGGGTCGCCGGCGTCGTCAGCCACGGGTCGGGGCGACGTTCTGACAGTGCCGGAACAGGTTCGTCGGGTCGTAGCGTTCCTTGACAGCCACGAGCCGATCCCACGTCGCGCCGGGGTAGGCCGCCCGGATCCGCGCCTCGCCCTCGTCGCCGAGGAAGTTCACGTACGCGCCGTGATCGCCCTGGTCGAGGGCCGCCGCGAAAGCATCGACCCAGGCCTGCCGTCGCTCGCGATCCTCGGGCGTCTTGTCGTAGAAGTTGACGAGCACCGCGAGCACGCGGCTCGACCGGTGGGCGAAGGCCGTGGCGTCCACGGGCACCCGGCCCATCGCTCCACCGAGGACCCGGAGCTGGGCCGCCCGGAGCGATGCGTCGGACGACTCGAGGAACTTGACGATCGTCTCCGCGTCGGCCCGATCGACGTGGTCGAGGAACATGGTCCGCTGCACCGGAGTCGGCGCGTAGCCCGGGTCCTCGGGCGGGTACATCTCCGGGTATTCGATCGGACGGAGCATGTCGACGAGAGGCGTGGCGAGGGCCCGGAACGGGGCGATCGCCCTCTCGCCGGACGCGAGATCCCCGAGATGGGCCATCAACGCGAACACGACGAGCTTGCCGTGGTGCTCCTCCGCGAGGAACGGCATCGGCGGCGCGGGCATGACGTTGGCGATCGCGGACAGCTCCTCGGGCGCGGCCTCCGCTGCGGAGATGAACCCGGCGATGACATCCGGTGTCGCGGGCAGGACCAGGAACCCGCCGGTGACCTCGCGGACATCGTGGAGGCGGTAGAGGAACCGAGTGACCACGCCGAAGTTGCCGCCCCCACCACGAATGGCCCAGAAGAGGTCGGGCTCATGATCGGCGTCGATCCGCCGGAGCTCGCCGTCCGCCGTGACGATGTCGGCGGCCAGCAGGGAGTCGATCGTCAGGCCGTGCTTCCGGGTCATGTACCCGATCCCGCCGCCCAGGGTGATCCCGCCGATCCCGACCGAGCCCGTGTCGCCGAAGCCGACCGCCAGGCCATGGGCGGCGGTGGCCGTCGTGAGCTCGGCCGCGGTGAGGCCGGTCCCCGCCCACACGGTCCGCGCGGCCGGGTCGATGTCGATCGCTTTCAGGTCGCGCAGGTCGAGGACGAGTCCGCCGTCTCCGCTACTCTGCCCGGCGTTGCTGTGGCCGCCGGCCCGGACCGCCAGATCGGCGCCGGTCTTCGTGGCGAAACGGACGATGCGCGCGACGTCGTCCGCATCGACCACCCGCACGAGGGCGGCGGGATGGGGATCGACATCGCCGAGGAACACGCGTCGGGCGTCGTCGTAGTCGGGATCCTCAGGGGCGATCACCCGCCCGCGGACGGCGGCCCGCAGGTCGGCGATCGAGAAGGTCGCAGGTGGCGTGGTGGTGGGCACGTCGAGGTCTCCTTTGCTTCGCTCGAAAGCTAAGACCGGGGGCATCGCGAGAACTCATCGGTTCTGCGCACCGCCGGCCTCGATTCGATCGTCGTGGCCCGTCGTGCGAACGGTTCTCAACGACGCTTCCGGGCAAGACGCGCAGCCGCGCGGGCGATGACGATGTCCTCGCGGGCGACGATCCGGAGGACCGCCGGGCGTCGATCCGGGCCGCTGACGACGGCATCCCGGGTCACCGACCGGGCCGGCACGGGCGGGACGCCGACGACCGCCAGACGGCGGCAGACTCGAGACCGGATCGTCGCGGCGTGCTCGCCGATGCCCGCGGTGAAGACGATGGCGTCGACCGTCTCGAGGCGCGTGACGGCCGACGCGATCGCCGCCGCCGTCCGGTCGACGAACATCGCGACGGCGAGGCGAGCTGCCTGGTCGTGCGCCCGCTCACGTTCGAGGAGGGCCTGCATGTCCGCAGAGCCGCCGATCGCGAGCAGGCCCGAGCGGCGCTCGAGCGCATCGTCAATCTGCTCGACGCTGAGATGTCGTCCACGCAGGACCCGCACGAGGATGCCCGGATCGATGGCCCCCGGGCGGGTCGCCATCATCGTCCCGTCGAGGGGCGTGAGGCCCATCGACGTCCAGATCGAGCGGCCCCGATCGACCGCCGTGATCGAGCAGCCCGCCCCGAGATGGGCGACGACGATCCGCAGCTCCTGCGACCGTCGCCCCAGAAGCGTCGCCGTCCGCTCGATCGCCCACTGGACCGATAGCCCGTGGAAGCCGAACCGCCGGATTCCCCACGCCGACCATTCCCGGGGCAGGGGATATCGCCACGCGGTCTCCGGCAGGGTGGCGTGGAACGCGGTGTCGAAGCAGGCGGCGTGCGTCACGGAGCCGAGACGCGACCGTGCGGCGCGGATCGTCCGGAGGGCAAGCGGGTTGTGGAGCGGGGCGAGCGACCCGAGCTCCTCGATCGCCGCGACGACGCGATCGTCGACGACGACCGGCGCTCGAAAGCGTTCGCCACCGTGAACGACCCGATGGCCGACGGCCGATACGGCCGACGGCTCGAGCCGCAGCTCCGTCAGCGCGCGCTCGAGGGTCGCATCGACGTCCTGCCGCCCATCGGCGCCGGCCGCCCAGGCGATGGTCGCGCCGGGTCCGGGCGCCGTCGAGCCGGGATCGACCAGGCTCCCCTTGAGGGTGCTCGACCCCGCGTTGATGACCAGGACCGGGAGGGTCGTGCGCCCCGCCGCGGCAGCCACCCCGCGCTCAGGTCCCGTGCGCGCCGGAGGCCGGGGCGACGTCTCTGCCGGCAGCGTCGCCGGCTGGGCTGGGCCACGTCCAGCCGGTGATCTCGGCCGGGTCCTCGCCGTTGGCCTCTGCCGCCGCCCGGGCGTCCATCCGGGCGTCGATCATGTCCTGGCGGAGGAGCGCCGCCGTCGCGCCGAGGCTCGGCACGCGATCGATGACGTCCATGACCAGGTGATACCGATCGATGTCATTGCGCACGGCCATGTCGAAGGGCGTCGTGACCGTGCCCTCCTCCTTGTAGCCGCGGACATGAAGGTTCGCGTGGTTCGCCC
>Ga0070697_100004407_pt1 | contig 10808 bp, 10 predicted proteins | sample KBSK1501metaG_FD_65475 | JGI IMG/M metagenome (GOLD analysis project Ga0070697, IMG submission 65475) | Corn, switchgrass and miscanthus rhizosphere microbial communities from Kellogg Biological Station, Michigan, USA - KBS K1-50-1 metaG | ecosystem: Host-associated > Plants > Roots >... | reverse complement strand
AAATACTTGCAGTGCTTCGGTCTCAAATTCCAAATCGCGTTCAGCAGCCAACTGGCGGGCGATGACCTCCAGATCTTCTTCCCAACCCGGCCGGCTGGTATCCAGCTTGTCGAACTGCTCAAGTTTTCCTAGTTTCCCAAGCGATTTGTAGAAACTTCGCCGCTTATCCACCTCGGCGGCACTCAACAAAAAAGAGACGCCGCTGGGCAAACCTCTCTCCAGAAACTCCTTGAATTCATCCAAAGCCGCTTGAACTCCGGCAGAACGGCCGGTGACCGTATCCGCGAGGAAGTTGACGTTCTTGAGCCATACAAGTTTCTCGGAGCCAAAAAAGGGGAGTGTCTGAATTGCTTCGGTTGCCTGATGAATTCGCTGAATTGCCTGTTCGGCGTTATCCGCGGCACCATCAATTGTGTCGACGCCAAAATCCCCGCCCTCTTTCGGTGTCAATCGCACCGCCAACTCGCGTGCTCGACGCTTTGCTTCACCTTCGTCCGATCCGACCACCGCAAAGACCCTCGGTTCCTGAAGGGGCGTGACAGATTTTTTTCTTGTTGCCATCGACTAGAAAAGCCGTAGACCGGATCGGCTCTCTTGTAAACCTTTCGCCGAGGCGGCCGTTACCGCGAGGCAGACCATTGAGGAATGGGAGGGACGGCCTCCGTGCCGTCCGGTTAATCATTTTCAATTCGAGTAGGAAGGAGAAAAATGGGACGGCACGGAGACCGTCCCTCCCCTCAAGCAGAAAACATGGCGGGGAGATCTTTCACTTTGCGCATTTCAGTCCGCATAATACAAAATCCGGCCGCATTGCTCACAGTGGACAATCTCTCGGCTCATTTTCACTCGATGAACCAACGTCGTCGTATTCTTCATGTGGCACCCCATACAAAACTCGTGCTCGACCGGCACCACAGCATTTCCTCCCTTGGTTGCAAAGAGGCGGGTGTAGCGAAAAAGCAGATCCGGATCGAACCCCTGAGATAATTCATCACGCTCGCTCTGGGCTTCACGCAGACGCTCTTCCAGAGTTTGCTGCTTTCGTTTCAGATCTGCTTCTTGTTGTTGTGCCTGGCGCTTTGCAGCTACCAACTCCCGCTCAGCTTCTGAGACCTTACCGCTGACGTTTTCCGCTTCCTCCATCAATTCGATCTCTTCGTCTTCGATACTCTCGATCTCTTTTTCGAAGCGATGAATTTCCTGGCCGATCGCCTGAAATTCTTCGTTTTTTCGTGTTTGAAATTGCTGACTCTTGTATTTGACAATGGCATCCCGACGAGATTGAGCGTCCAGCTCCAACCTCTTTTTGTGCATCTCAAGATCCCGAAAACGCTGCCTGGTCTGCTCGAAAGCGCTGTTTTTCGAAGCAACGAGTTGATCTATCCGCCGTTGCTCCAAAGGAATTGTCTCAAGCTCCGCTTTGTACATCTTGATCTTCTGATCTCGGTCTTGAAGGAGTAACAGCTGCGCAATCTCTTTTAACATTGAATACTGCCTAAAGTCTGGAGGGAAACCGACCCTATTTCCAGTGGAAAAGCAGACGTATGTCGCGAGGCAGACTTGTAGCCCGGAGCTGCTGCGAGCTGCCCGGAAAAACCGGATTAGTCGGACGGCACGGAGGCCGTCCCTCCTGCCGAAGTTCCTGTCAGTAAACCTCCACCGGCGAACGTTTACCGTCTTCCCGGCTTCGCGCAGCCGCTTTCTCAGGTCCCAATGTTGAGACGCGAAGCTCCCAAATCTCTTGATTCAATACTCGAAATCGTTCCTCGGAAAAGGGCTCGATGGCAACGAAGGCCTGTTTGAAAACGTGGATTGCGGCCAGCGCTCGATCCAATGCTGCAGAGGAAGTTCTTTGCAGTGCAGCCGAAGCCTCTTCCACAAGGTGGGTGCGATGACAAACCATAGCGACGTGGTTGCCGGCGACGATCGATCGTTCGATCGCCTCGCCGAAGCTGATTTCATTGGTTATGGCTCCCATATCGAGGTCGTCAGTCATAATCAGACCTTCGAACTTCATTTCTTCCACCAGAAGTCCGCTAACAATAGACTTAGAAAGCGACGCCGGCGTTTTCACGGCATCGAATGCAGGATACCACCCGTGACAGACCATCATGCCGCTGACGCTCCGCGTAAAATTCGAGAAGATGGCGAGTTCGACATGGTCCAGTTCTCGTCGAGTCCGATCGATGCGCGGCAGGTCATGGTGAGGGTCCAGACCCGCAGCCGCATATCCCGGAAAATGTTTTCCACATGACAGCACGCCTGTTTCCAGCAGTGCGGTGTTGAAGGCACCTGCAAATTGGGTCACCTGATCCACGCTCGTGCCGTAGCATCGCCCGCGGAGCGAATTGTCGGCCTCATCGTCAAACGAAATGTCGAGAACCGGGCAGAGATCGAGGTTAAACCCGAATAAGCGCAAGAGCTCGCCCGTTATGCGCCCATGCCGATGCGCGAGAGAGAGATCGTTTTTCTCACGGATGTCCTGGGCATTGGGCGGTTCATGGCCAATCAACTTCAGGCGCGAAACTCTGCCGCCTTCCTGATCAATCGTAATGATCGGCTCGGTTTCGGAAAGGTCGCGAAGATCGTCAATCAGCTTGCGAAGCTGTGTTGCCGATCGAACGTTCCGACCGAATAAAATAAAACCACCGGGCTGGACTTTGCGGAAAATGCGGGCTGTTTCTGGATCCAATTCATATCCGGGCAAACCAACAAGCAAAATTTGACCCAAGCTGTTTCGTTCCATAGTTTCCCACGCATGTTACTGGTCCCGGGCTGCGGCACCACTCTTTTCTAGTGCTTTCGCTTTTCAAGGATTCTATTGGACATCTCCTTGTGAACCTCGGATTTCTGAATGGAAACAGAGGACCTTCATGCTGAGACTCGGATTATACGGGGGGTCATTCGACCCTGTGCATCACGCACATTTGATTTTGGCTCGGCAAGCTCTGGAAGATTTGAAGTTGGACCGCGTTATTTTTATTCCCGCCGCTGAATCTCCTTTCAAACCTGGAAACACCGCGGCTTCGGCGGAAGATCGCTTGGAGATGATCCGAGTTGCGATACGTGACGAGCCCGCTTTCACAGTAGACAGCATTGAAATCGACCGTGAACCGCCCTCCTACACAATTCATACGGTGAAGGCCTACAAGGCGCAGTATCCGGGAGAGAAGCTGATTCTTCTGGTGGGAGAAGATCATCTGGAAAGCTTGCCGAAATGGAACGACTTTGATGAGCTGACCCAGATCGTCAATTTCGCGATTTTGAGCCGCTCCGGTTTGCCTCTGCGAGTGAACTATCCGGTTGTACGGAGGCGCATCGATCTGTCATCAACCGAAATCAGACAGAGAGTTGCCAATAATTTGCCAATCTCTTATCTGGTTCCTGAGAATGTGCTGCGGTATATCAATGAGAATAATCTCTACCGAGGAGAGGAGTTATCGGAGCGGAGGAATTAGCACGGCTTTGCGTAGAATTGGCTGAAGACAAGAAGGCCGAGGAAATTGTTGTACTCGATCTTCGCGGAATCTCAACGTTTACGGATTTCTTCGTCATTTGCTCCGGGACATCGGAGCCCCATCTTAAGGCGATCAGCGGCGGTATCCGTGAGGGGCTGAGAGAACGAGCAGGGATTTCCCCGCTGGCATCGGAAGGGACTGTGGCTAGTCAGTGGGTGGTCATGGATTATTCCGACGTTCTGATCCATATTTTCCAAAAGCAGAAACGCGCGTTTTACGCGTTGGAAGGGTTATGGAGTGACGCCCCTCGTTTGAATTTGATTTCGTAGATGTTTAAGCAACGCGACGCAATTATTCGACTTCTTAAGGACAATGATCCAGAAACGATCCTTTTGATCAAACAACAACTGGTCCAGGGTGGTGCTGAAACGATTCCGGACCTGCGAGATTTACTGTCGATCGATGACGAAAGAGTCACCGTTCACATCCGGGAGATTCTGACAGAGATTGAAAACAAACACGCCAAAGCAGCTTTCGAAGAGGTTTGCCGGCGCATTTCGAGTCTGTCGGACCTGGAGCAAGGATGCTGGTATCTTGCGCAAATATTTTTGCCCGGCGTAGAAATTGAATTGTACCAGAAGACGCTTGACCGGTGGGCAGACGAATTGAGAGGTCGCCTTTCGCCGTATGACTCTGAATCTGCGCGAGTGGCCACAATGGCGCAATTTTTCGGTAGGGAACTCGGCTTCCGCGGAAATGCGGATGACTACTATAGCGCTCGCAATTCGCTTTTACCCTGCGTCATGGATTCCCGGCTCGGCATTCCGATATCTTTGTCGGTTTTGTACATGATCGTTGCCGGGAGAGCCTCGGTTATTGTCGAAGGAATCAATTTACCCGGGCACTTTGTCGTGCGCCATGGCGCTATTTTGTTCGATCCATTTCACGAAGGCCGAGCCTTGACGACTCGAGATTGTGCCGAGATTCTTTCACACCAGAAGCTCACACTCCATCCGAGCCATCTTCAGACGGCTCAGCCCAGGCTCATTCTTATCCGTATCCTGGCCAACTTGGTCTACATTTTTGAGAAGGATAAAAATGAGCCATTCCATGATATGGTAGCGAAATGGATTCGCCTGCTGGATCCGAAATGAGTTCGGTCCCACGGCTTGAGGTCCTTAACACAGGCACGGAGCTGCTGTTTGGCAGCGTCCTGAACACCCACCTCTCGTTTCTTGCGCAACAGCTTTTTCCACTCGGCCTCCGGGTGCAACGCCAGGCAACTCTTCCTGACGGCAGTGTCATTCGGGACGCGGTTCTGGAGTCGGCAGCGCGCTGTCAAATTATTTTGATTACGGGCGGCCTCGGTCCGACGACAGACGATATAACCAGGGAAACCGTCGCCGAACTAACGAATCGTCCGCTTTACTATGATGATTCAATCTTTCAAAAAATCAGAGCGCGTTTTCAAAGGCGAGGCCTTCAGCTGAGCGAGCGGGTTTCGCGCCAGGCGTATGTGCCGGAAGGTGCCGTTGTACTGGCAAACGATTTTGGCACGGCTCCGGGGCTCTATATCCCGGCAGGAAATGGCATGCCGCATCTATTCCTTTTGCCGGGACCACCGCGTGAACTGGTTCCGATGTTCACTACTTACGCAGTTCCGATTTTACGCGGTTTGGTTCCGCTGAACGATCTGCATGCCCGTATCTTCCGTACTACCGGCCTCGGAGAATCGTACGTCGAGAAAATGGTTGGCGAAAAACTCCTGGCTATCCCTGGCTTGGAGCTTGGCTACTGCGCCCGAATGGGAGAGGTCGACCTTCGCGTCGTAGGGAGCCGCATTGCCGTCAATGCCGCCGAGAAGATCATTCGTGCAGCTCTGCAGCAATATATCATCAGTGAGGAGCTGAAAGAGTTGGAAGAGGTTGTGATTGAACTTTTGCGTGAGAAGAACGCCACCTTAGTCGTCGCCGAATCTTGTACGGGAGGCTTGTTAGCCGACCGTCTTACCAATGTCCCTGGCTCATCGGCCGTATTTCTCGAAGGGAGCGTTACGTACTCAAACGAGGCGAAGGCAAGGACCTTGGGAGTTCCTGTCGAACTCTTTTCTTCTGTTGGCGCGGTCAGCAAAGACGTGGCGCGCGCTATGGCTGAAGGAGCGCTGAAGAGGAGCGGCGCGACTTATTCGCTGTCTACGACAGGAATAGCCGGCCCCGCGGGCGGAACACCGGAGAAGCCAGTCGGAACCGTTTATATAGGGCTGGCGAGCCAGTACCAGGATACCTGGGTTGAAAAGCTCTTTTTTCCTACCGACCGTCGATCCTTTAAGAGGATTTGCACCCAACACGCGTTGGAGATGTTGAGAAGAAGGAGTCAGTAGTCAGGAGGTACCGTTTGCCTTGCGGGCCGTTGAAATAGGTCCGCGCGACGCTGTAACCGGCGGTAGAGCAGATCTCCGAGCTGCCCGCCCAAACGGCCGGCTCGGAGATCCGGCCGTCGCTGTCGGCCTTGCGATCCAACCGACAGATTTTAGCCGCCCCCTGTCTTCTGTTCTGTCTTCTGAATTCTGCCTTCTGTCTTCTGACTTCTGATTTCCAAACAAAAACCCTCGGGCTGTCGCCGGCCCGAGGGTGCAGAATCTGGCAGGTCGTGTTGCCTCTTACTTTTTAGGCAGCCATTTTTCCCAATTCTTAGCAAACTCGTCCACGTTTTCCTTGGTCACAGGAATCAATTGCCCTTTCACGAATGCTTGTTCAGGTTTCTTGTTGTTGGCCACCATGTCGTAAAGCAGGTCGACCGTCGTGCTGCCCCACTCATAGACCTGCTGAGCCAGCAGCACTTGAACGTGACCGCTCTTAACATAACCGAGCTGAGCCGGCAATGCGTCAACCGCGACAACTTTAACGGACCCAGGAGCGAACTTCAGCGCGTTATCGGTGAACAGCGGCCAGCCGCCGATCATCGCCCAGCCCGTGATTTCAGGATGCGCCTGCATCACCTGCTCGACCTTCGCAGCCGCATCTTGGGGAGTTTCCTTATGGTAGAAGGCATCCAGAATCTTGATGTCAGGATATTTCTTTGCTTCTTCTTTCACGCCCTGCACGCGTTTCTGCAGATTGGGAGCGTTCTGATTTCCAGCCAGGATCGCGACGACTCCTTTGCCGCCCATCGCTTTGGCCAACTCTTCCATAACCTTGTGACCGCAATCGATATCATCGGTGCCAAAGATCGCGAACCGCTTACTCTTTGGTGCATCTGAGTCAAACATCGCCACGGGCACACCGCTATCGACCGCCTTGTTGATCGCGTCGGTAAGCTTGTTAGCGTCAGAGGCGCTGACGGAAATACCGCTTGCGCCAGCATTTACCAATTGTTCAATGGCATCGGCTTGCTTTTGGGGATCTTCTTCGTTCGGCGTCCGCCAGTCAATTTTGATGTCTACACCCTTTTCCTGGCTCAACTTTTTTGCTTCGTCCTCAGCACCGGTCTTCGCTGCCTGGAATACCGGGTTGTTGTTGGATTTGGCAACGACGCCAAATGTGTAGGTCTTTTCCGCGGCAAAACAAGTGGCCGCGGCCAAGCCGAGAAGGCTTGTTACTGTCAGGCTGAATTTCCTAATCATTTTGTTTGGGGGCTTGTAGAAACTGGAATGTCGCTGGAAGCGATCACTTCCTTTTTTATGCGCCCAGTCTTAGCCAACAAACGTCTGTTAGCCAACCAGGCATTGAATTGGTCAAACAACACGGCCGCAATCACAACAAGACCGATGACGATCTGGCTGTAGTTTTGCGGAATGTTGAGAATGACCAAACCGTTTGAAATCATTTGAAGGATTACCGCCCCGAGTAAGGCTCCCAAGGCTGTTCCCTTCCCTCCGACAAGACTTGCACCGCCGACCACAGCTGCGGCAATCACATTCAGTTCGTAACCCTGACCGTCTCCAGATGAGCCGGCGCCGTAGTAGCCTAACGATAGCATCGCCGCAATTCCGGCAGTTAGCCCGGAGATGGCGTAGACCAGAATTTTCACTCTTCCCACCCTGATGCCGCTATAGCGACTCGCCGTCTCGTTGCCACCGACCGCATAGACCTTGCGCCCAATCGCCATTTTCGACAGCAAGATACCGCCGATGATCATGACAATAATCATCACGACTAACGGAACCAGACTCAGACCGTTAAATTCCTGGCGAACAAATGCGCGAAACATTTCCGGAAATTCACCAATCGATTGTCCGTTCGTCTGCACGAACGCAATGCCGCGATAAATTGCCATCGTACCGAGTGTGATAATGAACGGATGAACCTTAAAAGCGACGATCATCGATCCGTTTGCAAGGCCACTGAGTACGCCGACCCCAATTGTGACCAGGATGCCAAACAGCGTTCCACCGATACCGCCTGAAGACCCCGCCTGGTTGAGAAAGATCGCTCCGCAGACAGAAGCCAACGCGTAAGTTGCTCCCACCGACAGGTCGATCCCACCTGTGATAATAACAAATGTCATACCGACCGCCATGATCGCAAAAAAACTCGTGTCCTTAGCGATCTGCACAAGTGTCTTGGCATTAAAGAACTTGTTTACCGTTTCGAATGCCGGGACGTCTTGTCCGTTAGCATTCTTTGTCATTACACGTTCCTGTTTGCCTTCCGCATTAGTGTGGAATTTTGGAAGTTGAACTGTGCCGCCGAAGATTGCCAGAAGCAGGCCAAGTACAATGATCGCAAGGATCAGGCCGCCTTCAGGGAATTTAGAGAAACTGAAGCTGAACTTGCCGGGGGAAGCCATTGGGGGTAGCGCCTTCTATTATGCTTGCGGAGGTTATTGTCAAGAGGGAGACCCCGGCATTTTGAGCGCCAAAGTGCGTCTTTGACATGTCATAAGACAGCTCCGCCAAGCACATCAGCAAACACGCCCCGTTCCGACGATGCAATTAAAAACTTTACGACAAACGTTGAATTTTTCTTCCGGATAATCCATCAACCCGTTTTTCAGGGAGGGCACACCAGCACGTCACTGCACAACCTGGACCGGGGTGCCGAGCTTGACCCGGGCGTAGATTTGGGGCGCAATTTCGGCCGGCATTCGGATGCATCCGTGAGAAGCTGGATAGCCCGGCAAGATTCCGATGTGCATACCGACCCCTTCACTAGTCAGTCGCATAAAATAGAACATCGGGGCACCTTCATAATGAGTGCCGCTGGGAGCCGAGTCGATTTTCGAACTGATGCCCGAGCGAACAACTCTTCCCCGGGAATCGACAAAGTTCCCGTAAATGTTCGACCGATGGTTGGGATCTTTCTGGATGATTGTGAAGTTGCCGGTTGGCGTGAATCCGGCCTTTTTTCCGGAAGAAATCGGCGTGTCGATGGCGAGCTGATTACCAGCATAGACGTATGCCCGCTGCCTGGACAAAGAGACGAGCACCGAGGCGTTCTCGGGCGCCAGTTGCGCCAGAACGGTCTTGTTAATCACGGCCGGCGGCTGCTTGGAAATGAGTTGCTGTGCCGGAGTTATTTTGGGACGGCGATCCTCGGCTCCGGAGGGCCCAACGGCCAGCCAGAGAGAACTCAAAACCAAGATGCCAGTTTGCAAACGTCGCGATAAATGGTCCATCTGTCGCCTGATACTGGGCTACGCATACTGGATTCTTTCCCATGGAATCAATCAAATAAGCCTTTACTTATCGCTGGCTCCATTCCGGTTAGCCGGCTTATCAATGAAAGTATGGTTCATCTAATTGATGCACTGCACCTCGGAACACCCAATGTTATTTCCATCGGACTGCTTCAGGCGGCCCCGGGCGAGCTGGTGCTGGTCGACACCGGACCGGAATCCGTCTTTACCGCCGTCGCTGCTGGAGTTCAAAAACTCGGATTCGAACTTCGCGACGTCCGATACATCCTGGCGTCGCATATCCACCTGGACCACACCGGAGCCGCCTGGCGCTGGGCGAGAGAAGTCGGAGCAAAGATCTATGTGCATCCGAATGGCGCGCCTCACCTGGTTAATCCTTCGAAGTTGCTGTCCAGCGCTACAAGAATCTACGGAGACAAGATGAACTATTTGTGGGGAGCGACCGAGGCAATACCGGAAGAGCAAGTTATTGCCATGACGGATTCAGATTTCCAACTGGGCGGTCTGCGGCTCAGAGCCATTGCAACCCCCGGACATGCCAATCATCACAACGCATATTGGATCAAATCTCAACGGATCCTTTTCGCCGGAGACGTTACCGGCGTCCGGATTGGAAGCGGGCCCGCGATACCCCCGCTTCCTCCGCCGGAGATCAACCTGGAACTCTGGCGAGATTCGCTGGAGAAGATTCGCGCACTCAAGCCGACATCGATATATATCACGCATTTCGGCCAAGTAAGAGAGCCCACCGCTTCGCTTGACGAACTCGAGAGGCGGCTAGCCAGCTGGTCGGACTGGATAAAACAACGCCTGAACGAAGGCAAATCGGAACGAGAAATCATTCCCGAATTCGAGCTTTTTGTCGAACGCGAGTTGCTGGCGGGTGGTGCCACTGAGGAAGAGGTGGAAATATATGAACAAGCTGACCCGGCATCAATGAGTGTCGCAGGCTTAGCTCGCTATTGGCGCAAGCACCATCCTGAAGAGGTGCCCGCCGCGAGCGGAGCGAGATAGAACATAACTACCTGTGAACAAGTAGCTTATGCGATAAGCTCGCATCGGTGCCATGCGGTGATTAGGCCGATTAGCTCATTGTGCGAATGAAGATGGGAACCTTGTTCTCGTTGTACCGCTAAATAATCACTCTCTTCCGCACCCGAGGTTCACTCCAGCGTACTCAAGAATTTTGATGATGCCAAAAATAAGCAATGCCGGTTTCACAAGCAGGAACGCCAGTTTCACTGCAAGGCCCAACAACTTTCCTACCGGTAGCAAACAGAAAAGGAAGCCGCTCACGAAAGCCAGAAGAACGGCTTTTAAGGGTTCTTCGCGGACTTGGTCTTCGATCTTTTTCCACATCTGGCTCAGGTTCTTGTCCATATAATCAGATTGGTATCGAACAATATCACCAGACATCGTCCAGCATAAACCTATATTCGCATTCAGTTCCGAAAGAGGATGCGCTCAGCCTGCGCAAATCTTATTGCGACTGATCGGAGGTCGCAGGGATGTCGCCGGGCCGGACAAGCGGTGCACTCTCGCCGCTTTCGGGCGCAAGGGGCGCGGAATCGCTCGGCGGGCTCGGTAAGGCTGAATCGGAAGCGCTCGGAAGGTCGGGCCCCGATGTGCATGATGAAATAAGGAGGGCAACCCCGACAAGAAGGAGACTCTCTAGTGTACCGTCTCGCATATAATGGTGATGTCGCCGCAGGT
>Ga0070697_100004405_pt1 | contig 10810 bp, 10 predicted proteins | sample KBSK1501metaG_FD_65475 | JGI IMG/M metagenome (GOLD analysis project Ga0070697, IMG submission 65475) | Corn, switchgrass and miscanthus rhizosphere microbial communities from Kellogg Biological Station, Michigan, USA - KBS K1-50-1 metaG | ecosystem: Host-associated > Plants > Roots >... | reverse complement strand
CTTGATGGCGCGGAAGGCGGTCGGCGCGGTGAACAGCGCCACCGCGCCGTGTTCGGAGATCACGCGCCAGAAAGCGCCGGCGTCGGGCGTGCCCACCGGCTTTCCTTCGTAGACCACCGAGGTGCAGCCGTGCAGGAGCGGCGCATAGACGATGTAGGAATGGCCAACGACCCAGCCGATGTCGGACGCGGTCCACCACGTCTCGCCGGGCTGAATTCCGTAGACGCCGTTCATCGACCATTTGAGCGCGACCATGTGCCCGCCGTGATCGCGCACCACGCCCTTGGGGATTCCGGTCGTGCCGGAGGTGTAGAGAATGTAGAGCGGGTCGGTGGCGGCGCAGGGCACGCAATCGGCGGTTTTGCCGTCGCGGAGCGCGGCGGCGCGCAGCGAAGCCCAGTCGTGGTCGCGGCCGGAGATCATTTGCGCTTCGGCTTGCGGGCGCTGCAGGAGGATCACCGCTTCCGGCTTCGAGCTCGCCATTCTGATCGCTTCATCCAACAGCGGCTTGTACGCGACGATGCGGCCGGGCTCGATGCCGCAAGAGGCGGTGAGAATGAGCCGCGGCTTGGCGTCGTCGATGCGGGTCGCGAGCTCCTTCGGCGCGAAGCCGCCGAACACGACCGAATGGATGGCGCCGATGCGCGCGCAAGCGAGCATCGCCACCAAGGCTTCGGGCACCATCGGCATGTAGAGAACGACGCGGTCGCCCTGCCGGACGCCGAATTCGCGCAGCACGGCGGCGAACGCTTTCACCTCGTCGAGCAACTCGGCATAGGTGATGGTGCGCTTGGTATTGGAGACGGGGCTGTCGTAGATGAAGGCCGCCTGCCGGCCGCGGCCGGCCTTCACATGACGGTCGACGGCGTTCCAGCAGGTGTTGCACACGCCCCCGACGAACCAGCGGCCATAGATGCCGGCGCTCTTGTCGAAGACTTTCTTCGGCTTCTCGATCCAATCGATCGCTTCCGCCTGCTCGCCCCAGAATCCCTCCGGGTCGCGTAGCGAACGCGCGTAGATCTCCGGGTAGCGGCTCTTGGTCTTGGCGTCCATGGCATCCTCCGTCTCGACCCGTCGCCCTGAGGTGCTCGGCTGGAGGCCGAGCCTCAAAGGGTGATCGGCGTCATCCTTCGAGGCTCGCTGCGCTTACGCCTCAGGATGACGGACTGAAGCCGATTGTGCGGCGGCAGAGGCGCTTTGCAAGGGCGGGCAGGATATCACTTCTGCTATGCGTAAGCCGGGCTGGCTCGGCCGCACGCTTTCGGCTTTATTGCGATTTCGAACCGCAAACCTCCTTGATCCTCTGTGATTTCCGATCCGGCGTTTTATCTCGCGGCCATCGTCGCGGTGACCTTCCTCGGCCTCGCCAAGGGCGGCTTTGCGGGCGTCGGGCTGGTGGCGACGCCGTTGCTCGCGCTCGTGGTGCCGCCGGTGCAGGCGGCGGCGATCGTGCTGCCAATCTTGTTGGTACAGGACGCGATTTCGGTCTGGGTCTATCGTCATGATTGGGATGGCTGGAACGTGAAGGTGATGCTGCCGGGCGGCGTCGCCGGGGTGGGCGCCGCCTGGGCGCTGGCGGCGCATGTTTCCGACGCCCAGGTGCGGCTCGCCGTCGGGCTGATCGCGTTCGTTTTCGTGCTCGGCTATTGGTTGATGCCGACGCCGAAAAAAGAGCGCGGCCGGCCGAACGCGTGGCTCGGCGTCTTCTGGGGCGGTGCGTCCGCCTTCACCAGCACGCTTTCGCACGCGGGCGGGCCGCCGTTTCAGATTTTCGTGCTGCCGCAACGGATGGCGAAGCTCCGCTTCGTCGGCACCGCCACGATTTTCTTCGCGATCGTGAACTGGATGAAGCTCGTGCCGTTTTTCGCGCTCGGCCAGTTCTCGCCCGCGAACATCAAGACCTCGCTCGTGCTCATTCCGCTTGCGGTCGCCACCAATTTCCTCGGCGTGTGGCTGGTGCGCATCACCCCCGCGGAGTGGTTCTACCGGATCGCGTATTCGCTCGTGTTCCTGATCTCGCTCGAATTGATCCGTAGCGGGCTTTCCTCGATTCTCGCCGGCGCTTGAGGCCAACGCGCCGGAACGCTAGCGTTCCACACGGTAAACCCGAGGGGGAGCCTGTGACGAAAAGCGCCTACGACACCGATCTCGGCCGCAATCCGGCGAACTTCCAGCCGTTGACGCCGCTCTCCTATCTCGAGCGCGCGGCGGCGGTGTTTCCGGATCATACCGCGATCATCCACGGCAAGCTCCGTCGGAACTATCGCGACTTCCACGCGCGTGCGACGCGGCTCGCCTCGGCGCTTGCCAAGCGCGGGATAGCGCGCGGCGATACCGTCGCGGTCTTCCTCGCCAACACGCCGGCGATGCTGGAGTGCCACTACGGCGTGCCGATGACCGGCGCCGTGCTCAACACGCTCAACACGCGGCTCGATGCGCCGATCATCAGCTTCTCGCTCGATCACGGCGAGGCCAAGGTCGTCATCACCGACCGCGAATTTTCCAAGATCATGAAGCCGGCGCTGGCGGCGGCCAAGGCGAAGCCCTTGGTGATCGATTTCGACGACCCCGAATATACCGGCGAGGGCGAGCGCATCGGCACGCTCGAATACGAGGAGTTTCTCAAGCAAGGCGACGAGAATTACACGCGCGAAGCTCCCGGCGACGAGTGGGACGCGATCTCGCTCAACTATACCTCGGGCACCACCGGGGATCCGAAGGGCGTTGTCTATCACCACCGGGGCGCCGCACTGTTGGCGGTCGGCAACGTCGTCACTTGCGGGATGAAGAAGCACCCGGTGTATCTGTGGACGCTGCCGATGTTCCACTGCAACGGCTGGTGCTTCCCGTGGTCGATCTCGGTCGCGGCCGGAACGCATGTGTGCCTGCGCCAAGTGCGGGCGGCGGCGATGTACGAGGCGATCGCGGCTCACAAGGTCACGCATCTTTGCGGCGCGCCGATCGTGATGGCGACGCTGTTGAACGCTCCCGAAAACGAGAAGAAGCCGCTGCCGCACGTGGTCGAGTTCTTCACCGCCGCCGCGCCCCCGCCCGAAGCCGTGCTCGCGGCGATGAAAGGTGCGGGCTTCAACGTTACCCATCTCTACGGCCTTACCGAAACCTACGGTCCGGCGGTGGTGAACGACTGGCACGCGGAATGGGATCGCCTCGCGCCCGCCGAGCAGGCGGCGCGAAAGGCGCGCCAGGGCGTGCGCTACGGCGCGCTCGAGGACCTCGACGTGATCGATCCCGAGACGATGAAGCCAGTGCCGCGCGACGGCCAGACGATGGGCGAGGTGATGTTCCGCGGCAATATCGTGATGAAGGGCTACCTCAAGAACAAATCGTCGAGCAAAAAGGCCTTCGCCGGCGGCTGGTTCCATTCCGGCGACCTCGGCGTACGCCATCCCGACGGCTACATCCAGCTCAAGGATCGCTCCAAGGACATCATCATCTCGGGCGGCGAGAACATCTCGTCGATCGAGGTCGAGGATGCGCTCTACAAGCATCCGGCGGTGCAGGCGGCGGCGGTGGTGGCGCGGCCCGACGACAAATGGGGCGAGACGCCGTGCGCTTTCATCGAGCTAAAGCCCGGCGCGAGGGCGACATCGGACGAGTTGATCGCGCACTGCCGGAAGAATCTTGCGGGTTACAAATGCCCGAGGCACGTCGTCTTCGTCGAATTGCCGAAGACCTCGACCGGCAAGATCCAGAAGTTCAAGCTGCGCGAGCTGGCGAAGGCGGTTTAGTTGGCAAAAGCCCGCGCCCGGAGGCGCGGGCTGCATTCCCAAATTCCCCGAATCAGCTGGGCTTGGGATTCTTCTTGGCCTTGGCGGGTTTCTCGTTGGCCTTGTCGTTACCCAACAGCAAGCCACAGGTCGCGGCTTCCTTGCTCGTGAGCTCCCTGTTGTCCTTGAAGTTCGCCACGAGCGCGGCCGCAATGACACCGATGCCGCACACCTGCGCCGACACATGCGTCGGCGCGAAAGCAATCGTGGCTACGACCGACAACGCCGCAATTTTCGTTTTCATGTTTCCCCCGGGTGCTGAATTTAGCCCGCACAAACGCTAGCGGCGTTCGACCCTGCTGGCAACATTCAAGGCCTGCGGAGGAAAAATAAAACCCGCGCCGTTTGTGCGGCGCGGGCTGGAATTCGGACGGCTTCTAGCTCGAAGCTTAGTGTCTTTTCTTCTTCGGCTGCGCGAACCAAAACAGCACGCCGCAGCTCCAGGCCTCTTGCGCCGTCAGTTCGCGATTGTCGCGAGCGTTCGCGACGATCGCGGAGGTGATGATTCCGCCGGCGCAGGCGAAAATCGGCCACAGTGCGGCGCCGGAGCCGCCGAACACATGTCCGGGGGCAGGCGGCGGCACCACTATACGGGCAAAGGTTGCTGTGGGTATGGTAGCTACGGCAAGGCTTGCGGCGAGTGTCGCCGCAATCAATTTCTTCGTCTTCATCTCGCACCATCCTCTTTTGAAACGAGACCCGCGCTGCTCGCGCGGCGCGGCCTCCTGGGTTGCTTGGGGTTTGCTCGATGAGGCGAAGATGGATCGGCCGCCGCGTTTGTGGGCGCGGAGGATCGAATCAAACGATCACGTGACCGATTTTTGATGCGGCCGAATGGCCGAACGCCGATACGCAACATCGTCAACTCCAACTCAACGAGTCGACGACGATTAGTCGAAAATTTATTTCGAGTGTTGCGGGTTCTGACGTTAGTCCTACCCGTTAGCGATAAGAATTGAGGTTACCGGCGCGCGCGTCTTGCGCTCGCGCGCCCAAACGAAACCGCCGGCGCTCAAGGCCGGCGGTGCGATAGGATGGAAGAGAAGTTTTTTAGTGAACCGTCGCGCTCGTTTCGTGTTTTAACCGTTCGATCCGGTCTTTCAGCTGCAGCTTACGCCGTTTCAATTCGGCCAATTTGAGATCGTCCGATCCGGGATGGGCGAGTTCTTCCTGAATTTCCCGCTCCAGAGCCCGATGCAATTGCTCGAGTTCGACAAGATCCGCCTGAATGGACATGGGTAAGACCCTCCGGTTCAGGATTTCGACGCTCAACTGACGAGGATTGTGCCATGACGCCCGGCCAAAGTCGATCATGGACGACTGTTGCAACGCCGAAATCCACTACCCGCCCCATGGATTTTGGGGCAATACTCGGGCGTCCGGGTAGAGCAGGGCCGGACACGCGTCGCGGGGCCATGAATAGCGAGGAAGAACGCCAGCTTTCCGCCGAGCTCGAGCGGTTGAAGCAGGAGCACCGCGATCTCGACGCGGCGATCGAGGCGATGTTGCGCACCCCCGGCTACGACCGGTTGCAAGTGCAGCGCCTGAAGAAGCGCAAATTGCAGCTCAAGGACCAGATTGGCCGAATCGAGGACCAATTGTTTCCCGATATCATCGCATAAAGGCAATAAAGATTATGTCATGCCCGGGACAGGCCCGGTCGTGACCAGGCGGGGCCGATCCATCAAAGCGCCTTGATCAAATTGTCAGCGCCGGTCATTTCGGCCTTGCCGGCATTTTCCTCGATATTGAGCACCTTGACGACGCCGTCGTCGACCAGCATCGAATAACGCCGCGAGCGCACGCCGCCCATGCCGCGCTCGGAGCCGTCGTAACTCAAGCCGATTGCCTTGGCGAATTCGCCGTTGCCGTCGGCCAGAAACTCGACCTTGCCGTCGGCGCCAGCCGCCTTCGACCAAGCGCTCATGACGAAATGATCGTTGGTGGTGGTGACCGCGATCGTGTCGACGCCCTTTTTACCGAACTCGCCGGCTTTCTCGACGAAACCCGGCAGATGATTGCGATGGCAGGTGGGGGTGAAGGCACCGGGCATGCCGATCAGCACGACCTTCTTGCCCTTGAAAATGTCCGCGGTCTTACGCGGCTGCGGCCCCTCGGCCGTCATCACGCGGAAGGTCGCATCGGGAATCTTGTCGCCCACCTTGATCGTCATCATCCTCTCCTTAAACCGGCGCCGGTCATGGTTTGAACCCCGCCGCGCCCATCCTATTCGAGTGCGCGCCTTAGTCGAGCGGGGCCTCGACCTCGATCGCCTCGTCTCCGGCGACCAGCGTGAGGACGAGCTTCGGCGGAATGCTCGGCCCGCCGGGTGGTGCGCCGTCAATGACGAGGCGGAAACGGAGCTTGCCGTCATTCGATTCGATCTTTTCCGGCAGCGGCAGCGCCCAGCGATCGTTCGGTCCCTCGGCAAAAAGATCGAACGAGCCGGCGGGCGCCGATCCTTCGATGAGCGCGCGGGGTGCCGCGCCGCGCTCGAGCCTCACGCGGGAAACGGCGAGGCCCCCGGCATTTTCACCGAGGGAGACGCGCCGCGGCACGCGCCGCTCGGCCTGATCGAGCAGGCCGAGGGAAGCGCTCTCCCCGGGGGGTATTTCCACCATGAGCTCCGCCTCGGCCGGAACGCAGAGCTTCTCGCATACGGCGAAATCGAGCTTGAGCTTGAGCCTGACCGGCCGCGCGGGATCGGCCGGGCGGACAAGGAGGGGGAAGACGACATGGTTGTGATAGCCGATCGACTGGGCGTGGCTTTCGTCGACGAAACGCTCGGGCGCGGGCCATTTGACGTCGACCGCGGCCAGATTTTCCGACCCGGACCAGTCGAAGCGCGGCGGCACGCCCGCATCGCCCGGGTAGCGCCAATAGGTCTTCCATCCGGGTTTCAGCCTGATCTCGACGCCGGCGCGAACCGGAGCGTTGGCCCCGTGGTCGGCGAGCATGCGCGCATCCGCCTGCGCCCCCGTCACCCAAGGCGATTCGAGGGCGCGCGCCGGCGTGAGCCATGCGCCGGCGGCGAGCGTGATGAATAAAAATAAGGCAGACCGATTCATGCGGCTTCTAGACTACAACGCTTGCTCAATGCCCAAGCACGTTCGCGTGAATTAAGGCGGCTTCCGGCGGATTTGCATTGTCGTAATGTCGCGCTAGATTCGTATCATGCGGATCGGCCGCACCCACCTTGAAGCCGGCAAGGGCAAGAAGCCCGGCTATCTCGACGGCCAAATTCTGGTCGCGATGCCGACGATCCGCGACGACCGGTTCTCCCGCACCGTGATTTATCTCTGCGCCCATTCGTCGGAAGGTGCGATGGGGATCGTGATCAATCAGCCGGCCCCGCACATCGACTTCGGCGATCTGTTGGTGCAGCTCGAGGTCATTCCGGACAACAAGTTGATCGAGCTGCCGTTGCGCGCGGGCGAGGTGAAGGTGTTGAAGGGCGGCCCGGTCGAGACCGGGCGGGGCTTCGTGCTTCATTCCGCCGACTTTTTCATCGAGAATTCGACGCTGCCCATCGACAACGGGATTTGCCTCACCGCGACGCTCGACATCCTGAAGGCGATCGCGCGCGGGCAGGGGCCGGAGAGCGCGGTGCTCGCGCTCGGCTATGCCGGTTGGGCGCCGGGACAACTGGAAAGCGAGATCCACGCCAACGGCTGGCTCAATTGCGACGCCGATCCGGAGCTCGTTTTCAGCACGCGCGCGGAATTGAAATATGAAAGCGCGCTGCGCAAGATCGGCATCGATCCGGCGAAACTATCGTCCGACGCCGGCCACGCCTGAGGCAAGGCCCGAAGATCCGGGTTTTTTCAACTCGCTCTCGCCGCGGCCCGCCGCTCGGGCTTGGGCGCCGGCGCGGCCAACCGGCGGGCTTCCTCCGCCGTCATCGGTTCGCCGAACACGTAGCCCTGCGCGAAGTGGCAGCCGAGTTGATAAAGCTCGACCGCGTCGGAGTCGGTTTCGGCGCCCTCGGCGACGACCTCCATGCGCAGATCATGGGCGAGCGCGATGATCGAGCGCAGGATGACGGGCCGCGCGCCGCCGCGCCCCGATCCGCGCACGAATTGCTGGTCGATCTTGATGGTGTCGAACGGAAAGCGCTGCAGATAAGCGAGCGAAGAATAGCCGGTGCCGAAATCGTCGAGCGATAGACCCGCGCCGAGCTCCTTGATGCGGGCGAGCATCTGCGCCGCAAGCTCGGGATTTTCCATGACCAGCGACTCGGTGATCTCGAGTTTGAAGGTGCCCGGGGCCAAGACGTTCCGCGAAAGAACGCCCTTGATATCCTGGATGAGATCGTGGCGCAAAAGCTGGCGCGAGGAGACGTTCACGCTCATGAAAATCGGGCGGCCCGCGTTCGGCACCGCGCGTTGCCAGGCCGCGAGCTGGCGCGCCGCGCGCTCGAGCACGAAGTGGCCGAGGTCGACGATGAGGCCGGTCTCCTCCGCGATCGGGATGAACTCGGCGGGGCCGATGCGGCCGAGCTTTGGGTGGTTCCAGCGCAACAGCGCCTCGAAGCCGGCGATGGTGCGGTCCTCCAGCCGGATGATCGGCTGATAGAGAATCGAGACTTCCTCGCGCTCGAGCGCGCGCCGCAGATCCGACTCGAGCGTGAGCTGGTCGATCTTTTGCGAGCGCATGACGGGCTTGAACACCTCGATGCGGTCGGCGCCCTGCTGCTTGGCGCAATACATCGCAAGCTCGGCGTCCTTGAGCACCTCCTCGCGCGTGCGCGCTTGGCTATCGAGGAGCACGAGCCCGATCGAGGCGGTGAGAAAGATCTGGCGCGCGCCGAAGCCGATGGGCGCCCGCAACGAGCGGCGGATGGTGTCGGCGAAGGCGGTGATGCGCTCGGGCTCGCGCTCGGACATCAGGATCATGCCGAACTGGTCGCCGGCGATGCGGGCGAGCGTGTCCTGCGGCTTCAACAGGCGGCCGAGGCGGCGTGCGATGGTCAGGAGCACCGAATCGCCGACGGTGAGGCCGACGCTCGTGTTCACCTGCTTGAAACGGTCGAGATCGATGATGATGATGGTCGGGCGGATGTGCTCGTCGACGCGGGCGAAGGCGAGCGCCGCGTCCAGGCGGTCGAGGAATAATTCGCGGTTGGGCAGGCCCGTCAGATTGTCGTGCACGGCGTCGTGCAGCACGCGCTCCTCGGCGATCTTGAGCTCGGTGATGTCGGTGAGGGTGCCGACGACGCGCAACACCTCGCCGTCGGTGCCGACGACGGGGCGCGCGCGCAGCGCGAACCACAGATAATGACCGCTTTCCGAGCGCAGGCGGAGTTCCTGAACGATGCGCCCGCGGCGCTGCTCGAGAATGGCGTCGAGCGCCATGCGGAAGCGGTCGCGGTCGGCGGGATGGAGAATTTCGAGCCAGCCGGCAGCGGCGGTCTCCAGCGTGCCGCGCTTGAGGCCAAGATGCTGCTCCGCCTCGGGGCTGGTGTAGATCAGGTCGCGGCCGACGTCCCAGTCCCACACCACGTCGCCGGAGCCGGTGAGCGCGAGCGCGCGGCGCTCGACGTCGTTGACGATGCCCTCGGCGCCGACGCCGGCGAAGGCGTGCTGCATCACGGTGAAGCCGATCAACATCACGATCAGCTCAAGGCCGCCGAGAAGCGCGGGCGCGATCAGGTCGTTGGTGAGAAGCCCGGCGACGGCGAAGCCGGTGGCGAGCACCCACATGGTGAGCAAGAACCAGGTCGGAATGAGCAGGACCGCGCGGTCATAGCCGTGGGTCGCGAGATAGACGATGAGACCGAAGCCGACGATGGAGACCGCGAGCAGGGAAAGACGCGCGATGCCCGCAGCGATCGCCGGGTCAATGAGCGCAAGCGCGACGAGGGCGGCGAGGAAGATCAGCCAGCCGGCGGCGACGTGCGAGTAACGCACGTTCCAGCGCCCGAGGTTGAGATAGGCGAACAGGAATACGATCAGCGTGGCGGCGAGGATCGCCTCGCCCGCGGCGCGCCAGAATTGCTCGGCGCCGGGCGACAGCGCGAACACCTTGTTCCAGAATCCGAAATCGATGCCGATATAGCCGAGCACCGCCCAGGCGAGCGCGGCAGCAGCGGGGAACATGATCGAGCCCTTCACCACGAACAGAATCGTCAGAAAGAGCGCGAGCAATCCCGAGACGCCGATGACGATGCCGTTATAGAGCGTGAACGAGTTGATCTTGCCCTTGTAGGCCTCGGGCTCCCACAAATAGAGCTGCGGGATGTCGGAGGCGGCGAGCTCGATCACCAGCGTCACGGTGGTGCCCGGATCGAGGGTGATCAGGTAAATGTCGGCGTCGTTCGATTGCTGGCGCTCGGGCCGGAAGCCCTGGCTTGGCGTGACGCTCGCGATCCGCACGCTGCCGAGATCCGGCCAGAACAAGCCCGAGCCCGCCATCTGGTAATGCGGCGCCACGATCAGGCGATCGAGCTGCTCGTCGGTGCTGTTGGAAAGCGCGAACACCACCCAGTCGGCGGCGGCTTTGCCGCTCGCCGAGCGCACTTCGATGCGGCGCACGATGCCGTCGGTGCCAGGCGCGGTCGAAACCTGCAGGCGGTCGCTGTCGGTCCGGTAGCGCTCGGCGGCGGGAAGGATATCGACCGCCGGCGTGCCCGGCCGGACCGCGACCGCCTCGACCGCCAGCGCGTTGCCGGCGCCGGCAAGCGTGACGGCAAGCACAAAACACGCGACAAGTCGGCTGCAATGCAAGCGTGGACCCCCGAACGCGGCCCGCCCCAGGTCGGGCGAAGCGATCCCTAGCGGCAGCTTAAGGCAGCGGCAAGGCAAGGTCAGGCGCCGACTTCGAGCACGATTTTGCCGACATGGGCGCTCGACTCCATGCGCGCATGCGCCTTCGAGGCTTCCTTGAGGGGAAAGATGGAGTCGATCACCGGCTTGATCTTGCCCGCCGCGAGCAACGGCCAGGCTTTGTGCTCGAGGTCGTGCGCGATCATCGCCTTGTCGGCGACCGGGCGCGGACGCAGCGTGGAGCCGGTGTGCGTAAGC
>Ga0070697_100004403_pt1 | contig 10811 bp, 10 predicted proteins | sample KBSK1501metaG_FD_65475 | JGI IMG/M metagenome (GOLD analysis project Ga0070697, IMG submission 65475) | Corn, switchgrass and miscanthus rhizosphere microbial communities from Kellogg Biological Station, Michigan, USA - KBS K1-50-1 metaG | ecosystem: Host-associated > Plants > Roots >... | reverse complement strand
GTTCTCGCGGACCTTGATCTCCGACAACTGGATTGCACCCCCTCTGCCCGGAGTCCATTGTTGGGCAGAAGTATAGCCGCGCTCGAGTTTAGGCGTCAACACAAACTCCGAGTTCAAAACGTCACGCGGAGCTCACAAGGAGGTCGCACCCGGGCGTGCCCTGGGCACAACCCGGTAACAGGCGCCGATGGCGCCGCTGGCGCCCTTTTACCGTGCGTTCATCCTGCTAGAGGACCGGGATCCTCGAGGAGGCTGCAACCGTAATGTTCACGATCCTGACCACGTGGATCAGCGAACGCATCATCACGGTCACCGCGGTGAGCGTGCTGACCGTCGCGGCTGTACCCACGACCCTGATCATCGTCTCGCACGACGACCACAACACCATCGCCGTTGTCCAACCGGCCGACGAGCACTCGAAAGTGGTGTTGGTCAGCGCCGTCAAGAAGGCGGGAGATGCCGTTATCGCCAGGCTCAACACCGCCGAAGCCGGCTGCACCACGCAAGTGACGCAGGCGGTTACGACTTCGAAGGTCGCAGCAAAGGTCCAACCGCAGCTGGCAACCGCGAAGTCGCAGATTCATAGCAGTGTCGCGCCGGTGGTCGCCGCCATCAAGGCCGACCAGGCTCGCTTCGCGCACCTGACATTCGTCACGCCGCAGGACGAAGAGAACGAGCTGGAACACCTCAAACTCATCGAGGTCATCGCTCTCGGCGATGGTCACTCGGCCGGCACGATCACGGTGACCTGTCAGACCGTGTTGATCACCATCACGGAGACGATCCAGATCACGATCATCCAGACGACGCCGGTGCCCTGCACCAAGGACGAGCGCGACACGGACTAACGGCTGATTATGCTGAAGGGCGGGAGCATGGCTCCCGCCTTTTTCTTTTGGACGAACCAACCGCCAAGGATCTGTACCCGGGCACCTTCAGCCGGCATGCTGCGGCGTACAAGCAGCGGCTCGACGAGGTGATGGCTCGCAGCGAGTCCCGCGGCCGGACCGCCGTCATCGACTGGGTCGATCCGGCTCCGGGAAAACGCATCCTCGACCTCGCCTGTGGGCCGGGCACGCTGAGCTATCGCCTCGCGCGCGACGTCTCGCCGGATGGCGAGGTGGTTGGGATCGACCTGGCCGCCGGCATGATCGAGCTGGCGAGGCGCGACGCGCCGGCGGGCCTTCCGGTGCGCTTCGAGCTGATGGACATGGAGGACCTTCGCTTTCCGGAAGCTGCCTTCGATGCCGCGGTCTGTGGCCATGGGCTGCAGTTCGTCCCCGACCTGCTGCGGGCGTTGACGGAAGCCAGGCGGGTTATCAAGCTCGGCGCGCGGATGGCGGCGAGCGTGCCTGTCGATCCCTCGCGGCCAAGCGAGGCGCAAGCCATCCTCGAGCGCGCGGTCGCCGATCACCTACCGGCGGCGCCGAGGGCACGCGATCAGTTCATCACCCGCCGCACGGTCGAGGATGAGGGTGCCTTCGGCGCGATCGCGAGGCAGGCCGGCTTCCGCGAGGTCAGCGTGGTGCGGTTCGACGAGTTCACCACCTGGAGTAGCCCGCAGCACTACATCGACATGGCGTCGGGGTGGTGGTCGATGGCGATCCGCCTCGATGCCGTATCGGAGGATGAACGAGCGGCGGTGCTGGCGCGCGGCGTCCGGGCGATCGAGGCGGAGCTCGGCACCGGGCCACTCGAGATCGCGGGCGCGACGAACGTCCTGCTCGCGACTAGCTGAGCGGCATGGTCCCAACGGCCAGGATCCGTAGGCTCTCGGACGTGAGCGGCTCGCCACTCCAGTCACCGTAAAGATCGACCCGCCCGAATCCCGCCGCCCACAGCATCGCCTCGATGTCCCGTCCCTGGTAGAGGCGGATCGCATGGAGGTTGACCTCCGTTTCGTCCGGTCGGGTCACGGTACGTTCGACCACCATTCGCCGCGCCGAGCGATCGAGCGAGCGCCGCTCCACGACCGCGGCCTGGCCGACGGTAAACCACTCTCGCTCCTGGAAGCGAGCCATGACGCGCTCGCCGTTGATCAGCTCCAGGACGAAGCGCCCACCGGGCACGAGCATCGCCGAGGCGGCGCGGACCGCCTTCTGGTCGTCGGCCTCGTCGGCGAAGTAGCCGAGGCTCGTGAACAAGTTCAGGACAACGTCGAACCTCCCTCCCGCAATGACCTGCCGCATGTCGCCCGCGAGCCAGCGGACGCGGACGCCTTCGGCCCGGGCGCGCTCTTCCGCCACCTTCAACATGAAGGGCGACAGGTCGACCCCGGTGACGTCGTAGCCACGGCGGGCGAGCTCGATCGCGTGCCGGCCCTGGCCGCACGGCAGATCCAGGATGCGCTGCGGCGGCTGGATCGCCAGCCGGGCTTCGAGCTGGTCGATCTCGACCGGGGTGCGCTCGGCCAGATACTCGTCGTAGAGGGCCAGGTAGCCCGGCCCGAACCAGCTCCGCCACCATTCTGAATCGGGCCGCGCCATACCTTATATATAAGGGCCTGCACGAAATGGCCGAACCGCACCCTCATCCCGATCACCTCTGGCGCAACCCGGAGCCGAGGCGCTCGTATGAGGTCGTCATCATCGGCGCCGGCGGCCATGGACTGGCAACGGCGTACTACCTCGCGAAAAACCACGGCCTCACCGATGTCGCCGTGCTCGAGCGCGGCTGGCTGGCGGGCGGCAACATGGCCCGCAACACGACGGTCATTCGCTCGAACTACCTGTGGGACGAGAGCGCCGCGATCTACGAACACTCGCTGAAGCTCTGGGAGCATCTCTCTGAAGAGCTCGACTACGACTTCTTGTTCAGCCAGCGCGGCGTCCTCGGCCTCGCTCATAGCCTCGGCGAGATGCGGGAGGGACGGCGGCGCGTGAACGCCAACCGCCTCAACGGAATCGACGCCGAGTGGCTGACACCAGAAGAGGTGAAGGCCTTCTGCCCGATCGTCAATATCTCGCCCGACATGCGATATCCGGTGATGGGCGGAACGCTGCAACGTCGCGGTGGGATCGCCAAGCACGATTACGTCGCCTGGGCCTTTGCCCGGAAGGCCGATGCCATGGGAGTGGATCTCATCCAGAACTGCGAGGTCGCGGGCTTCGACCTCGACGGTGAACGCGTCCGCGGCGTGCACACGAACCGCGGATTGATCGCGGCGAACAAGGTCGCGCTCTGCGCGGCGGGCCATTCGACGGTGCTCGCGGAAATGGTCGGCCTTGACCTCCCGATCCAGAGTCACCCGCTCCAGGCGCTGGTCTCGGAACTGCTCGAGCCGGTGCTCAATTGCGTCGTCATGTCGAACGCGGTCCACGTCTACGTCAGCCAGGCGCACAAGGGCGAGCTGGTGATGGGCGCCGGCATGGATCCCTACAACTCCTACGCCCAGCGTGGCTCCCCCCACGTCATCGAAAACCAGCTCGCGGCCGCCTGCGAGCTGTTCCCGATCTTCAGCCGCGCCCACGTGGTGCGAACCTGGGCCGGCATCGTCGACGTCGCCCCGGACGCCTCGCCCATCCTGGGCCTGACGCCGATCGAGAACCTGTTCATCAATTGCGGCTGGGGCACCGGCGGCTTCAAGGCGACGCCGGGAGCCGGCTGGGTGTACGCGCACACGATCGCGCATGGCGCACCACATCCGCTGAGCGAGCCCTACGCGCTCGAACGATTCACTACGGGCGCCCTGATCGACGAGCATGGCGCAGCCGGCGTGGCGCACTGATGCTGATTCCCTGCCCCTGGTGCGGTGAGCGTGAGGAGATCGAGTTCAAATACGGGGGCTCGGCCGAGGTGAACTATCCCAGAGACCCCGAGGCAGTCGACGATGCGACCTGGGCACGCTTTGTCTTCTTTCGGCCGAATCCGAAAGGCAAGATGACCGAGCGTTGGGTGCACACCGCCGGCTGCCGGCGCTGGTTCACCGTGGTCCGCGACACGGCGACACACGACATCACCCCGGCATGAGCCGGCTCGCTGCGGGCGGCCGAATCGACCGGACGCGACCCATTCGCCTCACTTTCAATGGCACGCCCTACCGCGGCTACGAAGGCGACACGCTGGCATCGGCATTGCTGGCAAATGACGTCCGCGTGGTGGCGCGGAGCGTCACGTACGGCCGGCCGCGCGGCGTGTTCAGTGCCGGGATCGAAGAGCCGAACGCGCTGGTCCAGGTGGGTAACGACACGATGCTTCGCGCCACCCAGGTCGAACTCGTCGATGGACTCGAGGCGATCGGCCTGAACGGTCGCGGCCGGCTGAGCGCCGAGCCAGACACCGGCCGGTACGACAAGGTGTATGCCTATTGCGAGGTGCTGGTCATTGGGGGCGGCCGCGCCGGCATCACCGCAGCCCTCGAGGCGAGCCAATCAGGCGACCGGGTGATCCTGGTGGATGAGCAGGTCGAGCTCGGCGGACGCCTGCTGGGCGCCGGCTGGAACGACTGGCTCGAAACCAGTCTCACGGCGCTTCGCTCCCAACCCGATGTGCGGCTGCTCACCCGCGCAACCGCCTTCGGCCAGTACGACCAGAACCTGGTGCTCGTCGCCCAGCGCCGGGTCGACGGGGGCCGACTCTGGCAGGTCCGGGCGAAGCGGGTTGTGATTGCGACGGGCGCGCACGAACGACCCTTGATCTTCGCGAACAACGACCGGCCGGGCATCATGCTCGCCGGCGCGGCCCGGACCTACGTCAACCGATATGGCGTCGCGCCGGGAAAGCGCGCGGTCATCTTTACGAACAACGGCAGCACCGATGCTGGTGCGGCCGACCTGAAGCGGGCCGGGATCATCGTCGAGGCGATCGTCGACGTTCGCGCCGGTGACGCTGTGGTCGACACAGGTGGCGACGAGGAGGGCCTCCGCAGCGTTGTCATCGCCCCACTGACCGGCAACGGGCCGCGTCGAGAGGTCGAGTGCGATCTGCTCTGCGTATCGGGTGGCTTCAATCCCACGCTGCATCTCTTCAGCCAGGCGCAGGGTCGTCTTCGATATGACGAAGGCCTGGCGTGCTTCGTTCCAGACGCCCCACCACCGAACGTCGCGGTCGTCGGCGCGGCGGCCGGCGACCTGGCCGGCCGCGGCCAGGGCACGATCATGCCCTACTGGGTGGTCCCCAGCGACGGCCGCGAATGGTCGACGCACTTCGTCGACCTGGAGCGCGACGTCACGGTCGCGGACGTGCGCCGAGCCCTGGGCACCGGTATGCGCTCCGTCGAGCACGTCAAGCGGTTCACCACGGTCGGCACCGGCAGCGACCAGGGTAAAACGGCCGGCATCAACGAGGCGGCGGTCATCGCGACGCAGCTTGGCCAGCCCATCGGCGCAGTGGGTGTGACGACCTTCCGACCGCCCTACGTGCCGGTTTCCTTTGGCCTCATGGCCGGCCGAAATGGCGGCGATCTCTTTGATCCAATCCGAGTGACCGCCATGCACCCGTGGCACGTCGCGCATGGGGCTGTCTTCGAAAACGTGGGCCAGTGGAAGCGTCCCTGGTATTTCCCGCGACACGACGAGGACATGGAAGCCGCCGTGCTGCGCGAGTGCAAGGCAGCGCGAGAAGGCGTGGCGGTGACGGACGCGTCCACACTGGGCAAGATCGACATCCAGGGACCGGATGCCGTCGAGTTCCTCAACCGGATGTACACCAACGCCTTCGACACCCTGAAGGTCGGCTCGTGCCGTTACGGCCTGATGTGCACGGTGGACGGCATGGTATTCGACGATGGTGTCGTGATGCATCTGGATCCCGACCACTGGCTTGCCACCACGACGACGGGCGGCGCCGCGGCGGTGCTCGATTGGATGGAGGAATGGCTGCAGACGGAATGGTCCGACCTCCGTGTCCGTCTCACCTCGGTCACCGATCACTGGGCCGATGTCGCGGTGGTTGGTCCGCGCTCGCGCGAGGTTGTCGCCGAGCTCTTTCCGAAGCTGGCAATCGACCCGCAGAGCTTCCCGTTCATGGCGATTCGCGAGGGCGAGACGGCGGGCATTCCAGTGCGGCTGCACCGGATCACTTTCTCGGGCGAGCTGGCCTACGAGCTCTGGACACCGAGCTGGTACGGCCTGGCGCTTTGGGAAGCCGTGATGGCGGCCGGCGAGCCGTTGGGGATCACGCCCTACGGCACCGAGACCATGCACGTCCTCCGCGCCGAGAAGGGCTACATCATCTGCGGCCAGGAGACCGACGGCACGGTCACGCCTCAAGACCTCGGAATGAGCTGGATCGTGTCAAAGAAGAAGCCCTTCATCGGCCAGCGCTCGCATCGCCGGAGCGATACGGCGCGCCTGGATCGCAAACAACTGGTTGGTCTGCTTCCAGTCGACGGCGAACAGCTTCTGCCTGAAGGCGCGCAGCTGGCGTTGCAACCCAATGGCGCCGTGCCCATCAAGATGGTCGGCCACGTGACGTCCAGCTATCGCAGCGCAGCGCTCGGCCGGACGTTTGCCCTGGCGATGCTTCAAAGGGGGCGCGAGCGACTTGGCAGCACCGTCTACGCGCCCCTCAACGGTCACGTCGTCGCCGCGACCGTGACCGAGCCGATCTTCTACGACAAGGAGAACGTCCGTCGTGATAGCTGAGGCTGTTCGTCGCAGCGCGCTCGCTGAATACACGGAACGCTTCGCCGCCCTGTCAGCAGCGGACGGCGGCGGACTCTCCATCCGCGAGCTTCCGTTCGCCTCGCAGCTAAATCTCCGGGCGGACCCCAAGGACAAGGGCCTTATGGAGCGGTTCGCCGACGTGCTCGGTTTTGCGCTGCCGATCGTGCCGAATACGGAGCGTTCGCATGAGCACCGCCGTGCCCTTTGGCTCGGCCCCGACGAATGGCTCATCGTGGGCTCGGAGGGTCAGCAGGCGGCCATGGAGCAGGAACTGCGAAACGGCCTCAGTGGTGCGCTCGGTTCGATCGTCGACGTTTCCGCCAACCGCACCGTCCTCGAGATCGGCGGCCCGAAAGCACGCGAACTGCTGGCGCATGGAGTCCCGATCGATATCGATGTGCGCTCGTTCGGCCCTGGCTCCTGTGCCCAGACCCTGCTGGCGAAAGCCCAGGTCATCGTCGAGCGGCGCGACGAGTCAGCTTTTCACCTCTACGTCCGGTCGTCTTGCGCCTCATACGTGGCCAGCTGGATCCTCGACGCGGCGAGTGATCAGCGGCAGGTGTAGGAGAAGCTCTCCTCCACTAGTCCATCGGCGGCTGGAACAGTCTGCGGTCTAACTGCACGCTGGAGATGTACCAAACAAGCTTACGTTGGAGTTGCTTTGCCCCTTCTGGGGCCAGCTGAGTCACCCGCGTTGCCAGCTCAAGCAGTAAACCGTGCTCGATCGGCACCGTCAGAAATAGAGCCGCGAGGCTTTCGGGCATCGCGCTTACTTCGTGCGCTGGCAGATACATGAAGTTGATTAAGCCGTCATACCGGCGCACTTCCCGAAGTTGATCATCATTGAGTGAACCGTCGGCCAACAGGTCAGCGATGGGCAACAGCGGGACTAGGCATCGAATGTTGTGCTCGTATGGCCGATCAAGCGAATGAGAACTCATTGCGCAGGTTGGTGTGGTGAGCATTGCAAAACCCGACCTAACCGGTCCAGACAATAGCCGGACGCTTCCGTCTTCTACTTGAACCAGCTCGCGATCTGCTAGCGCATTCCCGAAGGTGGCTCCTTGGAAGATGTCGCCTTGAGCTAACAACTCAGTTCGGTCACCCTGGTAATAATGATCGTTAGTAGGGCGCTCCTCTTTACTCAAATTTGCGCCCTAACAGGATTCATTTTGCAACGCCAGCGCCTTGGATGTCTGCGCTCAGTTCCGACAGGAGCTTGTCAAACGCGGTCCTACTTCGCTCATCTTGGAACGATAAACGACCTGCCGTTGCAACCTGAGAAAATTCCACAGCTTCCTTCGGCAGACCAGCGGCCACCGCGCTTCTTGCCGCATTGAGAGCAGCCAGCGCGAAGTAATCGGCTGGGGAAGATAGTTGGAGAGGGACTTGAGTCGATCGACCAAGGGCAAACAGTACGGCTGATTCCGATAGGAATCGCAGCTTGATTAGAGAGGAGAACACGTCAAACGCCACCTTGTACTGCTTCAGCAGGAACAGACAGCAGGCGATGTTAGCGCCCACTAAGTCGCGGTTGCCGTAGCCGGCGGCTTCTGCCCTCTTAAATGCTTGAAGGGCCTCGCGGGCTTGTCCGCGGGCGAGAAGGATGAAACCAAAATTGTTTTGGGCATCGGCTGAATGTGGGAATTCCTTTACCACGCTCGAGATAATTGACCAGGCCCGCTCAAGGTCCTCTGCCACGAAGGCCTCGTATCCGGTCATCAGGGAAACGCGCAAAACGTCGCGAATGGCTGCACTCTCAGGCGGAGGAATTGGGTTAAACAGGACCTGTAATTCCATTACCGCCAGCTGATCCTTGTCCACTAAGACCTCAAACCGGTAACGCCCAGGACTGTCGAAGCGCACGTCTCGCATCGTTCTAACCAGAGGCAACGTCACTGGAACGTTTGGTTGCCCCTGGCGCACCGTGGGATGAGCCGCTAGGACGAAGAGGGGCAGGAATTCCTTCCCATCCTCACGCAGCGACCGAATTTCAATAAAGTGGCGGGTGGCGCATTCATCGGGCTCAAACTGTAGCTTCATTACGAGCGCCAGATTCCCGTACACGAATGGGAAGGAATCGGAGCGCAATGCATCAACACCGCCGCCAAGGATGCTGATTTTGCCGTCGTCGTGAGGCGTGGCGGCATCGGCCAAGACCGCGAGCGTTAGCTTCATCCAGATTCCAGATGGGGTTGACGAGAGGCCCGACTGTAGTGTATGGTGGCTATGTGCACTTTGTGGACATTGTAGCAACACCGTCGCCTGTCGTCAACCGGTTCGATGCCGTTTATCGTGTCAGCCTTGTGAGGAGGGCTTAGACTGAATGATCATGGCTTCTCGTACAGCAACTGAAGATATCCAGATTGCATCCGCTTTCCGCGAGCTCCTTGATTCCCCCGAGTTTCTTGGCGAGGCGGAATTGCCGCTTGTCTGGCCAAGTCGCGTCGCTTCGAATACCGCCGGCTTGGAGCTCTTGAATATTCGCGAAGTAGCTGCTCGGCTAAGTGTGCATGAAAACACTGTTCGCAACTGGATCCAGAAAGGCTTCCTTCGGGCGGCACGTTTACCAGGTTCGGGTTATCGCCGGGTGCCCGTGGTCGAGGTTGAGCGCCTTCGGCAGGGCGCCTATGGAAATCTGGCACCAATGAACACGGGCCCGGTTATCGAAACTCCGGCAGATTTGCATTTCGACATAGTCCACACGGACCAGAACGAGTAATCAGGCGTCGGCCTGCCGTGGACCGGATTCCTTCTGCTCGATCTCTATGCGCTCGTTGGGCCCTAGGCGTTACGCCCTGACTCTACTGGCGGAGGCCCAGGTCATCGTCGAGCGGAGCCATGAGGAGCAGGCATTTCACCTCTACGTCTGCTCCTCGTTCGCTAGCTAAAGACACCTCCGCGCATAACACCATGCTCTACCTTGATCATGTCCAGCGGCACCTCGGCATGATCGAGGCGCTCCGCGGCCTGCACGGGACAGCCGGCACCGCTACCAACTAGGTGGGGTTCGAACGACGGACCCTAGGTCAGGCCGGTGATCTGTCCGTTCGGGTCGATGTCGATCCGGGTATAAGCGGGCTCCTTTCCGAGCCCGGGCATCAGCTGGATGTCGCCGGCGAGTGCCACCACGAAGCCGGCGCCGGCGGAAGGGTACACGTTGCGGATCGGCAGCGTGAAGCCGCGTGGCCGGCCCTTTAGCGCCGGGTCGTGCGAGAGCGATAGGTGAGTCTTCGACATGCAGACCGGTAAGGTTCCCATGCCGCGTTCGGTCAGCCAGTCGATGCGCTTCTGGCATTCGGGCAGGAACTCCACGTCCGCGGCGCCGTAGAGGCGCCGAGCGAGCGTCTGGATCTGCTCGCGGATCGGCGTCTCGGGCGGATAGAGTGGCGCGAAGTTACTGCCGTTCTCGGTCGCGCCCAACACCGCCTCGGCCAGCTCGACGGCTCCCTCGCCGCCGTGGCCGAAGCCATCGTTGACGACCGCGGCATCGGCACCGTAGTCCTTCGCGAGCTGCGTGAGGAGCTCCAGTTCGCGTACGGTGTCGGTCGGGAATCGGTTGACGCCCACAACGGCGCGCATGCCGAACGCCTTGACGATGTCGATGTGGGCCGAGAGGTTTTCGGCACCGCGCTTCAACGCGTCGAGATCCTCATTGCCAAGCTTCGCGAGCGGCACGCCGCCGTGTGACTTCAGCGCGCGCACCGTCGCCACCACGAGCGCCGCCGCCGGACGGAGGTGACCGTAGCGCGCGACGATATGCGAGAACTTCTCGAGCCCCAGGTCGGCGCCGAAGCCGGCCTCGGTGACGACAATATCAGCGAGCTTCAGAGCAATCTGGTCGGCGAGCAGCGAATTGTTGCCGTGGGCGATGTTGCCGAAGGGTCCGGCATGCACCAGCGCCGGCTGGCCCTCCATCGTCTGCACGATGTTCGGGAGCAGCGCGTCCTTGAGCAACACGGTCATCGCGCCGGCCACGCGCAGATCCTCGGCGGTGACGAAGCTGCCGTCCTTGCGCTGCGCCACGATGATGCGCCCGATCCGCTGTCGCAGGTCGCCCAGATCGCTGGCGAGCGCCAGGATGGCCATGATCTCCGAGGCGGCCGCGATGATGAAGCTGGATTCACGCGGCACGCCGTGCTCGTCACCGCCGAGGCCGGTGACGATGTGGCGGAGCGCGCGGTCATTGACATCCAGCGTGCGCGG
>Ga0070697_100004402_pt1 | contig 10813 bp, 9 predicted proteins | sample KBSK1501metaG_FD_65475 | JGI IMG/M metagenome (GOLD analysis project Ga0070697, IMG submission 65475) | Corn, switchgrass and miscanthus rhizosphere microbial communities from Kellogg Biological Station, Michigan, USA - KBS K1-50-1 metaG | ecosystem: Host-associated > Plants > Roots >... | reverse complement strand
TCTTTTCATGGAATCCTCCTAAGATTCTCGCCTTGCGGCGGTCAGAGGTTTCACTTGGGATTTGATTTTGCTGTCGGTCCTTACGCAGAACACTCGCGCGTTGTGCACCGGTTGAGTTCCGGCCTGGGAACCTGGAGCATCCGGAGTGGAACAGCACAAACCTTATCTGGTATGGATGTGACTGTCTGTTCACAACCGCTCACATTCCATGGAACAGCACTCACCAGGAAAGGTGCGGATCGGAAGAGCAATCCCGTGTGGATTTTTTACACCTCGTGAACATCAGCGAGAGCGATGGTCGCGATATAGAGGCATATCCTCAGATACTCTCCGATCGCTATCGCAACACTTTTCTGCAACCTCGCATCGCGGTCGAGCCTGGCGGAGGACTTGAGAGCGCTTTCGGGCTAACTTGTTCCTCGGTCGACAGGTGTCTGTTCCCATTCTCTGCGCTGTTTCGCAAGCATTCCCACCAAGGCTGTCGTGACGGAGACGATGATCGGGCCCACGAATAAACCGACGATTCCGAAAGCTTGTACGCCACCGAGCAGGGAAAAGAAGATCAGCAGCGTGTTCAGCTTCACCCGACCGCTAAGCACCAGCGGCCGGACGATGTTGTCGGCCATCGAAATCACGCCAGTACCATAAACGAGCAGGAACAATGCCTTTCCCCAATGAGCGGTTGTCGCGAGATAGATCACGCCCACAACCCAGACTGCGGCAGCCCCGATCAGCGGAATCATGGAAAACAGCCCGGTGATGAGGCTCCACAGCATTACGTTTTGCAACCCCGCAATCCAGTAGCCGAGCGCTCCCAGGGTACCTTGGGCGAACGCTACTGCCAGAACTCCGTAAATGTTGGCGACGATCGAATCGGATATTGTCTTTAGCAGCCGGGCGTACTGATTCGGTTCCAAGGGCAGTATCGAGCCGACGCGTTGGAGAAAGGCTGGGCCATCACGCAGCAGAAAGAATAGCGTGAACAAAATGATGAAGGTGTCTACGATGGTTCCTGTGATATTGAGGGCGAGGGACTTTGCCCAGTTCAGCAGCCAGACGCTCGCTTCCCGCAGCCGCTCGAGCGCGGCCGTTTTCAGTTGCTCCCGCGAGATTCCCGTCTTAACTTCTATCCAGGCAAGCGGCCGCTCGGCAAGTCGCGTAAGAGACTCCTCCCAACCTCCGCGCGCCGAACTCTGTTCGTTCAGCCATCCGTAGAGCGTCTTCGTTTCTTTCGCGAGTCTATTCACAATGAGCACCGTCGGCAGCAGAAGAGCCAGCAACACGACCATGGTGGCGAGCAAGGCTGCGCCGTTTCGGTTCCGCACCGTGCGATGAACAAGGGTGAACAGCGGGTACACCGCTACCGCGAGCAACGTTGCCGTGATGATCGGAGCCAGGAACGGCCGCGCAATCAGGAAGCTCAAGTAAAGGGCCGCAGCCGTAAGCAACAACAAGAACACAAACGAGAGTTTCTTGTCGGTAGAGCCGTTGATCATCGAGTCCCCTGTGGCGGCCACATCGAATGGTTGCACGAAGCGACTTTATTATCTATTCGCTGGGCGCAACTCAAATAATTTATTGACAAGCTTATACTGGTTGACATACAGTATGTGTCATACACTATGCAGCACATGGTAGAAGGATCGGCCAATAATGAAGTCCTGGAGAACTTGCGGCTTGAGCTAAGGCGCGGGTGCCTGATTCTGGCCGTACTGGCGGAACTGCGCAGTGAACGATATGGCTATACGCTGCGCAAGGCGCTCGCCCAGCAAGGTTTGGAAATCGACGAAGGTACGCTGTATCCGCTGTTACGCCGGCTGGAGAGCCAAGGGTTGCTGGCTAGCGAGTGGCGAGAAGAGGACAAGCGCACTAAACGGTTCTACCGGCTCTCCACCGACGGCAAACTGATTCTGAAGCAACTGTCGGTGGAGTGGAAGAGCATCAATGCGTCGCTCAATGAAATTCTTTAGGTTGGAAGGACTTTTGGAAGGGTGTCTTTCAGGAGCACATTATGGAACTGATTGATCGCTACTTGCAGGCAGTAAAGTTCTCGCTTCCGAGGGCACAGCGGGACGACATTATCAAAGAACTTCGCGACAGCATCCTCTCGCAGATTGAGGAAAAAGAGGCCGCGCTCGGCCGGCAATTGACTAAGGACGAGCAGGTGGAGCTGCTGAAGAAGCTTGGTAGCCCAATGCAACTGGCCAGCCGGTATGGCAAGCAGCAGCACGTGATTGGAGCGACTATGTTTCCTATCTATTGGAAAGTCCTGAAAGCGGCGCTGGGTCTTGCGTTTCTGGTGCAGGCGGCCGCCAGTGTTGCGATGGCCGCCGCAGGCAAAACCTTTGCTCAGAGTCTGAGTCCGCTGCTGCACTATCCCGGTGTTGCTCTCAGCGTATTTGGCTGGGTAACGGTGGCCTTCGCGGCCATGGATTTCTTTGGCGCCAAGATCCAGGTGAGCGACCGATGGGATCCACGCAAGTTGCCGCCGCTGGTGAAGAGCGAGCCCCGCAAGTCACGTTTCGAGTTGATCGCACGGCTGGTGATTCAAATCGTTTTTGGCGTGTGGTGGCTGGCGGGATTGCATTACCAATATCTCATCTTCGGCCCGGGCATTGCCTTGTTCAGGTTCGGTCCCGTGTGGCAGACGATCTATCCGTTGTTTGTGGTGATCGTGCTGGTTGATGTGATGTTCACGGCAGCGATGATCGCCCGGCCACATTGGACCCAGGGTCGACACGTCGCTCTCCTGGTAATGAGCGCACTGGGTCTAGTCGTTCTCTACTTTCTGATTAACACTCCTGAGGTGTTTGTGGCTGCCGACCCCAACGCTCCGGAATTGCAAGAGCTGGTAAAGAGCGTTAATTACGGTATTCACATCGGCTTGATGATTGCCGCGATCGTAAATGTCATTAATATCGGGAAGGAGGCCATACGACTCATTGGCCGGAGCTTCGGCCGTGCGAGTCAGGCGAGCGTGGGATCGTAAAATTGTCGACAGCACGGTAACTCAGTGCAGTACTAGATCTGAGTATTCCGGATGTTTGGCGATGTACTCCTGCACTGAAGGGCAAATCACAACTACCTTGAAGTTGTTTTCGCGGGCCCATCGCAGCGCGTTCTCTGCCAACAGGGATGCAAGACCGAGGCCGCGCAACTTATCGGGCACGTCCGTATGGATCAACTCGAGTACATTTCCACTCATACTGTATTCCAGGGAAGCTACCTGTCCGTCGCGCTCGATCTCAAAGCGGCCGGTGGTTACCTTCTGCGGTGTTTGCTGCTTACGCCCCCTGGCCACTTCCCTACAGATAAGAATGTATCTACCCTTAGTCGAATCCCACTCTTTAGCAACTGGGAGCATCTTAGGCTCTCTGGTCATCGAGGAGACAGCATGCCGCCAGTTCGCATTCTGTTCGTTGATGATGAGGAAGCTATCCGGATCACGTTGTCGGCGGTTTTAAGCAAACATGGGTATCAGGTAGACGTTGCTGCTACTGTCGGTGAAGCCCTAAGCCGGATCACAAACGACCGTTTTGACGTGCTCATTGCCGACCTCAACGTGGGGCAGCCCGGTGACGGCTTCACGGTCGTAAGCGCCATGAGGCGCACTCAGCCCGACTGTGTCACTTTCATTTTGACTGGCTATCCGGCATTTGAAACCGCGTTGGAGGCGATCCGTAGTCAAGTGGATGACTACCTGGTCAAGCCCGCCAATATCAAAAGTCTCATCGGCTCCATCGAAAATAAACTTAAAGACCGGAAGCCGCGTCAGACATTGCCGCCCAAGCACATCGCTAGCCTGCTGCGCGAGAACGTTCAGGAAATCACGAACAAAGTATTAGAAAGCATGAAAGCTGATCCCCAACTAGGACAGCTGGGTTTATCGGACAATCAGCGTGTGGACCATATTTCAAAGATGATAGGAGCGATGGCAGACAGCCTGGAATCGAATCATGGCAAAATCAGTGAAAACAGCTTGCACGCCGCCTTCGAGCACGGGAAATTGCGACGCAAGCAGGGTTACTCCATTCCCATGATGGTGGAAGACACGCATGCGGTGGATAGTGCTATTCATGAGATTGTTCAGAACAACCTTTTATTCCTGGACCTCAGTCACTTGATCTCCGACCTTCGTGCAGTGAACGGCATTCTGGAAATGCAATTGAAGGAATCGCTGAAGGCCTACACTTCGAAAGGCGAAGCCGCATAGCCAAAAAAAGACAACCTACTTCGAAGGCCTCAGAACGACCGTGTTCCGCTCATCCCCGGCAATGATCCGATAGAATTTCTTCAGTTCCTCCGCCTTGGCTACCGGCACACTCAGCTCTTTCACTTCAAATGTGCGAGTATAGCCAATGACATTGCCGGTGACTACCGTTTTGGAATGATAGCTGGCGAAGCTGTAGTCGGCGTCCACTGGCGGAGGCAAATCATCCACCTCGTAGCCAGCGGGCATAGTAATTTCAAATTTGTCGGTATCCCGCACCGGTCCTTCGAATTCGACGGCAAATTTCCGCGGTTCTTTGGTCTCCATTAGCGCTTTAGACTTACTTCCGAGCACTCGCGGACGTACCAGGAGTAAATTGCCCGCGTTCTTGGCATAATTCTCCGCCTCGAAAGAGTAATTAAATCCGAAAGGCTGATCAGTCTGCTGGAAATTAATTACGCTCGCTTTCGTGATATGAAAATTGGGGACTGAGCTCGCGAGCAGATTCTCGATTGGCTTGATCCTGTCAATGTCTTTTGTGACCATGCGCAGCGCCCAGCGTTGCGAATAGGCCCGGTCTCCGACCCGTATTTCTTCCACGTCGCCCTGTAATTTTCCCGTAGGATCGAGACTCAACCTGGCCGTACGCCGGATACTGTTCATTGTTGCCGGCTGTTTTAAAAGCTCAACTAATTCGCCGCCGTCCGGCATTACCAGCAATCCGTAATTAGATTGCAGGTATCCACCGATCTGTCCAAAGGGAGTGACGTCGTTCGTCGGGTCAAAAAACAGAATCTTCCCCAGCTTGGGATGCTGCATGGTGGCGATCAGTGAAGGATCGGTCGCGCCCGACGGCAACTTGATGGCAAGAATCACATGGTTAAACAGACCTCGATAAGCCGGGGTTTCGGACGAAATTGACCCACGCTGAGTATTGATCACGACGTAGTAAGAATCGACGCCGATTTCATGCAGCATAGAACTCAAGAGAGTTGCCTTGTCCTTGCAATCTCCATAACGGAAAGTGAACACGTCCGCTGCCGGATGAGGTTGCCAGCCCCCAATTCCAAGTTCGATCGCGACGTAGCGAATATCGTGCTGAACGAACCGCGCCAGAATTCTGATCTTCTCTAAAGCCGTTGTGGCCGAAGCGGTCAACGCGGTCACCTTCTGCTTGATCTCAGCTGACGCGTCACGGCGTCCGCTGGTGAGAGTCCAGTACCAATTTCCCATCTCTGGCCAACTGGAGAATCCATTCGTGGCCGGTCCCCCAGGTGGAAAGAAGGAGACGACCATCTGCCCCGCGAGGCCGCTCATCGGAGGCATGTCATCCTCCTCGCGGATCTCTTTCAGATCATTCACCACCCATTGCCACTGGTTGCTTCCCGACTGATTCGGTTTTGAAGCTGGATAATTAAGCCACGATGCTTTGTATTCCCAGCCCGACGGCAGTTGCAGTGAATAGTGGCTTTCCCGCACCGGGATCTGTCCCTGGAAATGCCAGATTTCCTGCAGAACCAGGGGATGCTCTTCCACCTCGTATTGATAGCCAACGATGTTGCCCGGGTCCGGCGCTGGTATCAGGAGGCGCTTTTGCTTTACATCAGAGATCAATTCGCTGCCTTCAATCTTAGGCAGAGAAACTTCCACCGCCTCTTTGTCCTTTATCTCGTAATCTTTGCCTTGAGCCGGGATGCACCAGCCACGCAGGCTGGTGATTTTCGCGTTGGAATTAAACGGAACTGCCACCATGCCATACTCGCGTCCGCCTGGTCGCAGGATCTTGTAGGCCACACGCACTACTTTTTTGGTTTTGTCAGTAGATAAGACGTTGAGATTCTCTTCCGAATACAACACTACCGCGTCAGTCTTCTCGTCGTGCGCGGGCAAGGGAAGGTTAACCAGCGCATGCATCCACTGAGGCGCGTCAGCACATTCCGCCGCGGCAGCAAATGTCAGCACCGACATAGCGGCCCAAAATAGAGCCGCGGCAATTTGCCGATTAATTAACACTGACCGTTGCAGCCGGTTGTAGGACAATCTGTTCCTCATCGCCCGTCCTCACTGATTGGAAGAAGTTGCGCAACGAAGCGTAGTACTTGGTTTCCGCAAGAAGAAGATCGACTGCCAGCTTCCGAGTCAGGTGTAGCCGGTTCTTCTCGTTATCCACTTTCAAGGTATAGACCAGCACCTTCGCATCGACATTTTTTGCTGCTGGCAAGCCGGTGGTTTGCCACCCGGACGGGAGTTCAATGCTGATGTCATCTACTTTCTGGAATGGAAACTCAAAATAAATCGGGTGGACGCGCACGGCATGATCAAACAGATGCTTCTCGCTCGCACTGAAGAGTCCGACCGGAACCAGCGCCCGCCGACCCGCCCCGGAAGCCCAGCCCGGAACTTTCAGGGCAAACTCCGCCACCAGAGGAACCGCGGAACTGGTCCAGTCTGGTTTGTTCTTCAAGTCCACCTCGCTTGCAGCCGGGATGTACTCCTTTACCTGATCCTCGAGGAACCTTTTTCGCTCGGCTTCATCCCCGTTTCGCTCTTCCACTCGCCTCCTCAAAGCTTCCAGGCCGGTGAAAGTAACTGTGAGATTCCCTTCAAGGTCGCCTGTGTCGGACAGCTTCAAATCCGCCTTGCGCTCAATGCGGGACTCCGCACTGGCTGGAATCATCGTCCGTACCCAGCTTCCGCCATCTTTATCCAGTCGCAAGCCCTGCACCCCTGTTTCCGGCCAGGTCAATAATTTGAACGGCGTGAATGCCCCTCCCGGATCGCAATAGATGTCCGTACCTTTGAGCTTAACCAGGACGACGTTCGCGTCCAATTTGTAGCGATCCATTTGCTGGGGATTGAAGAAGTAATTTCGCCGTTCTGAAGCCCATACCCCGTATGCTTCAAAACCCGCAGCGCGGACGAGCGCGAGATACAGCCAGGTCAGCTGAATACGGTCACCGTAGCCCCGTTTCCATACCTCCTCGACATTGTTAAGATCCTTCTCTTTCGCGCGCTTCTCTTCCTGCTCGGTTTTCTGCACTTCGTAAGTTGTGTTGCGAATCTGCTGTACGCGTGCGTATATTTTCTGCAACTTTTCTTCGTCAGAATCATTGGGAGAAATGATTTGCGCCACGGCTTGCTCCATGGCCTTTCGTTTCCCCACAAAATTCTCTAACTGGTCGTTCAGGTTCTTTCCGGTCTCTTTCCAGAACTTGTCTGGCGTCTGCATCGTCGAGCTTTCGCCGTAGGTGAAATCGACGCGTGACTTAAGCTCATTTTCCGGCGGCATGAAGTCTTCCGTCTGGAATGCGGGAATGTTCGCTGCTTCCAGCCGGATGATGTGGTCGGGACCTTCCTTAGGAGGAGCTTCACCCTCGGGCAACATCTGCCAGCTCCAGCGCACGCCTATGGGACTATAGGACCAGGTATGCGGCTTCAAAGAAAAGTTGGCTTTTTTTGTGAATCGCTCATCACTCAAGATCCAATGCGAGTCGTAAATGAAGTACTCGTTCAAGTCATATGTGAAGTAATACTCGATAATGCTGCCCACTTGGACGTCGGGAAGCGTGAAGGTTTTTGCCATGTACCTCAAACCCTTCGCCTTGAGAATAACCTTTTCGAAAACCTTCCCTTCGTAATTGGCAATTGACCCGTCGGGTCTTATCGTTCGCCCTCTCAAATTTGTAACGTTGATTCCATATCCTTTTTCATAGGGTATTTCTATGTCAGCGTACTTCCGTCCTTCTTCTGTCAGTATCTTGATACGAAAATAATTGTCTTCATGGGCAGTGTGTCCAGTATCATTCCGATCCACCTGTCGAAACAGTATGATGGCCGGCGCTCCCGGAGCCAGCGGCTCCTTCGTCATCTTCAATTCTTCTGGCGAGACCGGCTGGAATCCAATGAACGCACTGGCCACCGGCAAGCGGTAAGACGCGATGGTGAGAACAATTATTGGTGCAAGGGAGATTGCAAACCAACGACGAAGTGACATGGCCGGTCTCCTGCAAGGATTCTGTCGGCGCAGATAGAATCCCACAAAACAGCTACATTCTATGGCATGTGTCAATAAAATAAGGCGGAACGCCAAAGGCAAGAAACATGTGTCATTCATCCACGGTTGGGCAAAATCTCGACCCATCGTCTCTTTGTTCAACAGCTAAGTAGCGAGTAAGTCCGTTCTATGACAATTACATAGGAACACAGCTCAGATTGACCAAAACGCGTCCCGAAACTAATGGAGGGGATGGAGCCTGAGACCCCAACACCAGAGACCTGACACCTAATACCGACGCGGCAGCTAACGGCGCTTGCTACGCATGTTCGCCTCTTCCGCTAGATGTCGTACCGCAAACCGTGTCTCTCGCACCATAAGCACGCAGCCGGATGCCAAACCGAAAACCGCCAAAAAGCCGATTACCAGCGCGAGCCCCGCAGCTAGTTGAAAGAGGACGTGCCCCCCATAGTAGGTCACGATTGAGCCCATCACTGATACCAGGGCGGCGGCGGCAAATAGGCCGATCGACGCGTAGAAGAGCCTCAAAGCTCTGAGCAGAAGTTGCGCGCGCACCTGCAAGCGATCCAGTTGCGCGAACCTGTCTTCGTAGTTCGACGTCCCGGGCTCGAATCCCGCAAGTTCTGACGCCACCACCCGGGTTCGATCCACAACACGCGCCAGGCGGTTGCTGGTCCCCAGTGCCAGAACCGAACAGGCGTTGGTGAGAATGGCCGGAGCTACAACGGATGTCAGCACCCCGAATGGGTTGTTACCTGCCACCGTGTATTGCATTCGGTTCCTCAGTTTCCGTTTGCAGGTTGTGCCTCGCGGGCCGGCGAAATAAGCGCAGATGCGAGGATAATACTAGGGAGCCGATTCAAAGAAAGTCAAAAATGGAGTCACCATGAGTCAGAATTCTGTCAATCCAGCCCTTGTAAGGAGGCACACCCTGCAGAGGAATCGATCGTTCATAACAATTGCCGCTTGCACCTTGCTGACGACCTTCCTGCATGCCGACTGCGCACACGATCATCGGTCAAGTAAAAACTCAGGCTTACTGATCACGGACTTCACCATTAGTGGAACACAGACGCTGACTTCAGCTGCACTTGCCAGGATCAAGGATAAGCTGATTGGCTCCTGTTTTAATGAGGACTCTGACGAACTCGAGGAGCGTGTCCGAGCTTTGTTTCAGGACGAGGGGTATTTTGGCGTAGTGGTCAATAGCCTGCACATCAAGCTCTCTGATCCTCTCGCACTGCCCAAGCCGGCAATGTTGGAAGCCGACGTTCTGGAGGGCCAACGTTGTAAAGTAGCGGAAATCAAGTTCACAGGGAATCACGCCTTCAGCGCGGCTAAGCTCCGCAGTGTTTTTCCCCTCAAACGGGGTGATCTGTTCCAGAGGGACAAAATAGCCGGGGGTCTTGAAAGCATTCGTAAAGTCTATGCCTCGAACGGCTACATCGACTTGAGCTTCGTGCCCCAGACTCATAGCCTATCCGATGCAACCATTGTTCTCACTGTGGCTATTACGGAGGGTCCTCGGTACCGAATGGGAAAACTGGAGATCTTAGCTAAAAAAGACTTGGCTGACAGGCTTGGCGGAGAGTGGCAACTTGCCGAAGGTGCGGTTTTCGACTTCGCATATACAGAGAAGTACGTCGACTCGAATCGCTCGCTGTTGCCTCGCGGATTCACCGCGGAAAGTGTGCAACTCGTGCGCGACTGTCGGGATTCTTCGGTTGAAGTAAGGGTGCTGATCGAAGCGACGGACGTCCTATCGCAAAGAAAGCCCAAGGACGTTGAGTGCGAGCCGCAATCTGGCAATAGTGAGTGAAATAACTCCGGGGTCCGACATTTCAACAGAGAACGGCTCTAGGGACGAGGTTACCCTTCTCGCAGAGTCCTATTTTCGTCAGCCACATGCGCAAGCCATCAAGACGTTCTAGCCCCCCGGCAATTCCACTCGCCGTCCAGAGAGCGCGGCAGCTTTCCTCGCCCGGATTTTTGGGAGAGCCCACACGACTATCCTATAAGTGAGCAGGATTCCCAGCACGAAGGCATACTGCACCGGCTTGCGAATATCCGCCTTGACCAGCCACACGTAGTGGATCACGCCTGCCATGGCGCTGAAATAGATTAAGCGGTGCAGCGCCTGCCATCGTTTGCCGCCGAGACGGCGAATCGAGCCCTTGGTAGAGGTGAGCGCCAGTGGAATGAGCAGCACGAACCCGGTGAATCCCATGGTGATAAACCGGCGCTTGGCAACATCCGCCAGAATTTCGTGGAGATCGAAGAACTTGTCCAGCCAGATGTAGGTCAGGAAGTGCAGCGTCGCGTAGAAAAAAGCGAACAGGCCGAACATACGGCGATAGCGAATCAGCCAGAGTTGACCAGTTAGCTTGCGCACCGGAGTGACGGCAAGCGTGATGAGCAGGAATCTCAGAATCCAATCTCCAGTCGAATGGGTAATCACTTCGATCGGGTTAGCACCCAATGCCTGGTTGTAAGCCTTCCATCCCAATTGCGCTAGGGGCGCAAGACAGGCCAGGAAGACGATAGGTTTGAACCATCGGATCATAGATTTGGTCGTTGGTCGTTGGTCT
>Ga0070697_100004401_pt1 | contig 10814 bp, 7 predicted proteins | sample KBSK1501metaG_FD_65475 | JGI IMG/M metagenome (GOLD analysis project Ga0070697, IMG submission 65475) | Corn, switchgrass and miscanthus rhizosphere microbial communities from Kellogg Biological Station, Michigan, USA - KBS K1-50-1 metaG | ecosystem: Host-associated > Plants > Roots >... | reverse complement strand
GATCCTGCCGGCGAAGAGTCAGGCATTCCGCTGAATTCAGTTACTAAGCCATCGCGGGTTTCGACGATGCTGAAGCGCTCGCGCTTTGTATTTTTAAGCAGCACGAGCGTGGCCAATGCTTTCATCCGGCGATGTGTCTCAAACGCTGCATTCAAATCAATATCGGTAATGATCTTTCCATTGATCACGACAAATCTTTCGTCGCACAGCAAGTCGCGTGCATTATCGAGTGCGCCGCTGGTACCAAGAATCACGGGCTCGTGAACATACTGTAAACTGACGCCAAAGCTGCTTCCGTCGCCCAGCGCAGCACGCACCGACTCGGGCCGATGATGAAGATTCACCAGCACGTCCATGATGCCAAAGCGAGCCATATATTCGGCAACGTAGCCGACCAGCGGCTTGCCCAAAACCGGCAGCGCGGGCTTGGTTCGGTCCGCCGTCAACGGCCAGAGCCGTTCGCCATAACCCGCTGCCAGAATCATGCCCTTCATCAATCAGCCATTCTAAATGAGAGCGTTTTAAATTCGCAGCGTTGAACTGAAGGGAGATTAGGTAATTCTTCTCTGCGCAATCTCTGCATCTCCCCGATGAACCAACGTTGAATACCTTAAACGCAGTGCCTTGAGTACGCTGAGGACGCGAGAATTCCAAAGTTGCCTCGGTGAGAAAAGTCACTCCGGCGGAACGTCTTGGCCCTTGTGAGCGCCAATAATGTTGCTAATATAGTTGAATCAAATTCTGTCTTTTCGTAAGCTGGCAGGTGTCTGGCTTTTGACTTTCATTGCGCCCCGTCTTATTCCATGCAATCAAACACACTTTTTTCGCTACCGTTCGAGCAGCAAATTGGACAGTTCTTCTTCATTGGTTTGCCCGGGACTGATCTCGATCAGGAAACACGGGAACTCATTGAAGAGATCAAGCCCGGCGGAATCATTATCTTTGGCCGGAACGTCGAGTCGCCCGAGCAACTGAGAAATCTGTTGGACGGCGCGCGCGCGCTGTTGCCGGTCGAGCCGTTGTGCGGAATCGATCAAGAGGGAGGCTTGGTGGATCGTTTGCGGGAGATCTTTCCGCCTATGCCTTCGGCGCGCTCGATTAGGCAGCACGGCGATTTGGCAGCGTCGCGAGCACTCGGTCGGGTCAGCGGCGAACTCCTGCGCATTCTTGGCTTCAATCTGAATTTCGCGCCGGTGATGTCAATTATCACGGAAGAACGAAGCAAGCTGACGAATGGTCTGTACTCGCGTTCGTTCGGACGGTCGCCTGCCGAAGTGCTGGGAAACACCACCGTTTACATGCGCGGCCTCCAAGGTGCCGGCTGTCTCGGCTGCTTGAAACATTTCCCGGGCATCGGCGCCGGCGAAGTTGATTCGCATATCGAAATACCGATGGTACCGCTGTCCCGCGATGACTTACTGGCCCAGGATCTCGCGCCGTACATCGAACTCTTTCAACGGAATGACGATCGAGTCCGTGTAGTTATGGTCAGCCACGGCGGTTTTCCGAACATCGATATCAGGAAAGGAACGACCGGGGGACTGGTCGAGCCCGCGTCGATCAGCCCAACTATTGTCGCCAAACTGCTGCGGAAAGAACTGGGCTATTCCCACCTCGTCGTCACTGATGATTTGGAGATGGGAGCGATAGCCAAACACTGCGACATCGAGGAAGCGACCTACAAGGCATTTCGCGCGGGTGAAGACATGCTGCTGATTTGTGCCACGCCGGAAACCATTCGTCGCGGTTACCAGGCGTTGCTGAAGGCCGCTCGCGACGACGAAATCCCCAGGAAACGAATTCAGGGATCGCTGAAGCGGATTGCCGAGATCAAGACGCTCGCGCAGCCGCCGCTAAAACTCGACCTGAACAGGTATAAACAACTCGCAGACGAGATCCTACGGGTAAATGACACCCTTGACTATCACTATCCGGGAGAATCTCACCGTGATTGACCGCAGGAAAACATTGCGACGCGCGCAGTTCCAGCTAACCTTCGTGGTGGCCTTGATTCTGCTTCTCCTGCCGCTGGGATGTCGGCGTCGCAGCAATGTTTTCGTGGTAGCGCTCTCAGATAACGTCAAGACCATCGACCCGATTGGCTCGCCTTCAGTCGACGCCGCGAGCGAACGCGTGCGTACGCTGATGTTCAATTCGCTCGTGAAAAAAGATGAGAAGTTCGACTACGTTCCGGAACTGGCATCAAACATTCAACGTTCAGCTGACGGACTAACCTTCACCTTTACTCTGCGCGACGGCGTGAGTTTTCACGACGGCCGTTCATTCACATCCGCGGACGCCAAGTACACGCTGGATACTGTACTCGCCTCGACGTTCGCTAAAGCGGCCAGTTTCTTCGAAGGCTCTGGTGCCAATCGAAAAGCCTACATCAATAGTATCGAAGCACCCGATGCGCACACTCTCGTTATTCGTTTGAATAATCCCTGGACGGGGTTATTGCCGAATCTGGTGCCAATCGCAATGATTCCGAGTGGCAGCTACGAATCGCAGAAGACCCATCCGGTCGGCACCGGCCCGTTCAAGTTTAAGAGCTACGACAGCTCGCAGCAGGTTGTCGAAATGGAGGCTAACCAGAATTATTGGGACGGTCCGCCAAAAATCCCGGTTTTGCGCGCGCGAGTGATCAGCGACTCCAACGCAATGCAAGCAGAACTGCGAGCAGGTCGCGTCGACATTGCTCCTCTGCCAACCAGTCTTTCACCAGATGCGATTAAGGCACTCAGTTCGGATCCTAACCTGAATGTAATCCAGTTTGCGGGATCGAATCTGAATTTGCTGACTTTCAATACCGCTTCATCGCCACTTGATAATGTAAAGATACGGCAGGCCATTGCGTACTCGATTGATCGCGAAAGCATGATTCGCGATCTCGTTCTCGGCCAGGCGAAGATTGCGCACTCGATTTTGCCGGAGGCGTCGTGGGCCTATACACCGGGCCAGACTTATCACTACGATCCGGCGATGGCAAAGAAACTACTGGACGAGGCCGGCTTTCGTGATCCGGATGGAGACGGCCCGCAGATGCGCTGGGCTACACCGCTCCTGTTCCGGATTTCCGGCAGCAGTGCGGCTGCCCGTCAGTACGCGGGAGTGATTCAAAATTATTTGAGGAGCGTCGGGGTTCCGGTGAGCATTGAGACTTCAGAATTCACAACGATGCTGGACCAATTGCGCTATGGTCAATTTCAAATGACGTATGGCCAATGGGTCGGAGGCAATCAGGATCCAATTTTCTATCGCGACCTATTTGCAACTTCCGAGATCCCTACGCAGACTCGCGCGGCCCGGAACCGCAGTCGCTATAGCAACCTTGAACTCGATCAAATTTTGACTCAAGCCGCAAACACTTACGATCATGAAAAGGCCGCGCCGCTGTATGCGAGAGCTCAGGAGATTATCAGCCGCGACGTTCCCGTCTTACCTCTTTGGTATCAGGCGAACATCGTGATTGCGAAGAAAACCGTCGGCAACATCCATGTCAACGCCAGCGGTGATTGGGGCTTTGTAAAGGATCTGACGGTAACGAAATGAGCCACAGATTTGCACAGATGAACACAGATGTTAATTGGCTCAATTAAGATCCCCTCTTAGTTTTTGCCTTATCTGTGTTTATCTGTGGCTAAATCAATCGTATCCCACGCAATCACGCCCTCACGGATCAATTTCGGTTCGACACCCGTTGCGTCCACGACGGTCGATGGCCGATTAATTCGCGCCGGCCCTCCGTCGACGATTAGATCGATTCCGTTCGGAAAGTAATTATTTACATCCTGCGCAGTTTGTGACGGTGGTTGATTGGCAGGGTTTGCGCTGGTCGCCGTCAATGCGCCGCCACACGCGCGCACCAACTCGCGTACTTCATCATCGTCCGGCAGACGCAGTCCCACCGTTCCGGTTCCCGCAGGAATCTCGTTCGGCAGTTCTGGACAAGCCCTGCCAATCAAAGTGAGCGGCCCAGGCCAAAATTCTTTGGCGAGGAGATTGAATGTCGCGGAAGGATTTTCTATGAATCTGTCGACCTGCCCGCGATCGCTGATGACGATTAGGATTGGTTTGTTCTCTTCCCTGCTTTTGAGTTCTTTGATTCTCTGAACGGCAGAAGTGTTGAAGGGATCGGCTCCCAGGCCGTAGAACGTGTCGGTGCGAAAAGCGATGACTCCACCGCGAGCGATTAATTTGCTTGCCTGCGGCGTGGTTTGCGGTGCGTGTTTGAGGATCACAATTTCTCGTTCCTCTGTGTCCTCTGTGGTTAGGCGATTTTCACTCCATATCCCAGCCCATCGCCCACCGGCAGCACCTCCGCTCGCAATTGGGGATGATTGACAAAATACCCATTGAATTCGCGCAGGGCTTCAGTCGATGACCTTTGATCCGGTGAACGAATCTCACCCGCCACCTGCCCGCCCCACAAAAGATTGTCGCAAACGACGACACCGCCATGGCGCAGCTTTGGCAGAGCGAGATCGAGATAGCCTTCGTATTCTTCTTTGACGGCGTCGATAAAAACCAGATCGAAGGTTTCATTCAGACGCGGGATAACTTCCAGCGCGTAACCTCTTTCGATTCGCACGCGGTCCGATACTCGGGCGCGCTCGAAGTAGGCCCGTGCCGCGGTAATCATTTCGTCGCTTGGATCGATTGTAAAAACGATTCCGTCATCCGGCATTCCCCGCGCCAAATGAATGACTGAATATCCAATCGCCATTCCGCATTCGAGTACCCGTTTTGCTTTAATTGCGCGCGCGGTTATTTCGAGGAACAACGCAACTTCCCGGTCCGCAATCGGTACGCGATGCTCCGCCGCATAAGATTCCATTTCCGCCATCAACCCTTCACTCGGCGGCAGAAGATTGTCGAGATATTCCGCTTGCTCGCGATGAAGGATCGCGTCGATGCGCGCTTTCATGGCGTGATTGTCGCTGAACTAGATTCGGAAAGCCAGCAAGGTGGCAAGAAACAAACGTCCAACGGTACGCTCGATACTGAAGCGCGTAATGGTAGCGACCGGAATAAAGGGCTCTACCTTCAGTTATTCAGGTCGCCTTGATTGCTTGCGAGTTGAACGATTATTCATCGCCACTCCGGTACAGAACCGCGAGCGGTAGCGAGCGAGATAAGGGCTCTATGCTCGGTTAGCTAAACGAGCGCGATAATTCCTTGGTTTTGTCCCTCGTACGTTACCGTTGCCGGTTGTATCTTTATTCCGCTCGCTACCGCTCGCGGTTCTGTACCCCTGCGTCGATTTTTGCTTTCACTTGGTTAGTTTTTCCGGCGTTGAGGCGCCCACGGCAATGTAACGTCGCCCCAGGCCCAGCTCTCTCAATTTATGCTGTAGCGACTGGCGGTGCATGCCCAGGATTGATGCTGCGTGCGTGACGTTGCCGCCGGATTCTTCCAAACATCGGGCGATGTAGCGGCGCTCGAACTCACGCCGGTCCTCGCGAAAATCGGACGTGTAAGGAACGTTCAAATTCCCATTCATTGCAGTTTCGGCTTCGGCGATTGCATGACCAACGATCGGCGAATCGCCGAGGTCGATTGCGTTTAGCTCATCACCTTCCGACATAATTGCCGCGCGTTCGATTGCATTACGAAGCTCGCGCACGTTGCCGGGCCAATCGTACTCCATTAGCTTGCGCAGCGTTTCGCGGCCAAGTGGCCGGTTCGGAAGCGCATGACGCTCCGCTGCCTGCTCGGCAAATGCAGCCGCCAGTACCGTAATGTCCTCGCGTCTTTCGCGCAGCGGCGCAATGTCGATCGTCACCACGCGCAGGCGATAAAAGAGATCTGCGCGGAAATTGCCGTTGGCAATTTCTTCTTCCAGCGCCCGGTGGGTCGCACTCACGATACGGACGTCAACGGGAATTGATTCGTCCCCACCGAGTCGCTCGATTCTACGTTCTTCGAGCGCGCGCAAAAGCTTCGCTTGCACATTCGCACTCATGTCGCCGATCTCGTCGAGAAAAAGCGTCCCGCCATTTGCCTGCTCAAATTTGCCCTTGCGACGCGCCGCCGCGCCCGTAAATGCGCCCTTTTCATGACCAAAAAGCTCAGACTCGATGAGTTCGGTGGGTAGCGCCGCGCAGTTCACAGCAACAAAAGCACCGTTGCTCCTCGTGGTACTGCGATCGTGAAGTTCGCGCGCGACCAACTCCTTGCCCGTCCCCGATTCTCCGCGCACCAGCACCGTCGCGTCGGTGTCGGCCACTTTCTCGATGATTGATCGCACGGTCCGCATGGCCTGGGAATCACCAAGCAGCGCGCCACGTTGAGCAGTCTCGATCTCGATTCGATATCGCAGCGAGAGGTTCTCGCGACGGAGGCGAATAGTTTCAAACGCATTCTTGACAACCAAACGTAGATCGTCCACTTCGAAAGGTTTTGAGAGGTAGTCGTAGGCCCCATCTTTCACCGCCTGCACAGCAAGCCGCTCCGATCCATGCGCGGTGATAATGATGACGAGCGGCGGTTCTGTTTGATTGGTTTCAGTTCCGGAATGAATCTCAGCAAGGAAATCGAGGCCGCTGATTCCAGGAAGATTAACATCGAGCAGCAGCAGGTCAAATCGTCGTTCGCGCATCAACGCGCAAGCAGCTTCGGCACTCTCAGCTTCGGCGATTTCACTGGCGATACTCTCGAGCGCGCGCCTGATGCCATAGCGCGCGGCTTCCTCATCATCGACAATCAGCAAACGCAAGCTGTTCTTTTCCATGGGAACTCCTCGGGATTCTAATACTTTTCGAGGAGATTTGCTTGCGCATCGCGTGCCAAAGCACAGTGGGTGGGAGTATGCAGATCGTTTAGCGGCGGGCTACCGCCCGCTCTTGAACATGCAGAGCGAGTAGGCAGTAGCCCGCCCCTAAACCGAGAGGCTTCGAGTTAGTTCGCAGCTCGCTTTGCTGAAATAACCACGACAAGCGCATCACCCGATGGTCCGACATTGAGTGTCCCAGCGATTACCAGGGAACCTTCACGCAGACTGAGATCCGTGCGGAGACCAACTGGCTCATAGCTAACCGTGGGAAAACCCCCTCCAGTGTTTGCGACGGTAGTCGTTGTTTGCCCCACTACTATTGGTACTTTTGTGCCAAATCTGAACTCGTTGAGCCGAAGAACTTCATGACCACTGTCATCCGTAACAACTCTGACGAGCGAAGTGAATTGGCTAAAGCTCGGATTAGTTTGTGCCGGCGATCCGTGAATTGCAAAAGGTCCGCCGACCCAACTCACGTCCAGTTTCCCATTGTTCTTGACCCGATTCAGAAAAGTAGCTGCCAGGTTGTAATGCTTGAACGCAAGGGAATCGCGAAGCCGCTTTACTATCGGATCCAGAACGACTGGCAGCTTGTTGTCCTCAACCTCGCGGTTCGAGGCGAGAATGAGGTAAAGCTGTATGTCGAAATTAATGTCTTCGTCCTTCTGCGTCGCTGCCCGCGAAGATTGACCCGAATCCTGGCCAAATGCCGTTGGCGCCATGATGGCGACCATCAGGAAAACTACCGCACACAAGAACGTACGATAGGGTTTGATTGGAATCATCACTCGATTCTCCTTAAAAAGATTTCGAAGTTGCGATTGCTCGCCGGTAGGATGCTTGCTCCTTTGCTGAACACGCGCGCGACGTGTGAAAGTTCCAACGAGTATCAGTAGCCCGTTAGGAGGCGTTAAAAACTTGACCGTTGGGGAGAACGCCCTGTCTCACGGTCAGGTTATTCCCGGCACGCGCAGCTCGAAGCGCGCGCCTTCACCGTTCCGCGATGATGCTAATCTCGCGCTTCCTCCGGCTTCTTCCATTCGCTTGCGCACTATTGCTAGACCCAGGCCCGTGCCGCGTTGTCGCGTGGTAAAGAACGGTTCCCAAATTTTTGTTTTGATTTTCGGTTCGATCCCTGGTCCATCATCGGTAACCGTAAAGACGATCTCAAGGGCATTTGCCGACGATTCGATGGTTACGTTGCCGCCGGTGGGCGTCGCCTGCAATGCGTTTAGCACAAGGTTCGACAGCCCGTCACGCACGGCGGCTGTCTGCACGCCGTCCAACTGCATGTCGGTTTTTGGTAAGCACTTCAGTGTTATTGCGCGCTCGGCGGCATCCGCGCTGAACAGTGCCGCTACACTCCGCACTAATTCATCTGCTCGACAAGGGGCTGCGGCAGGCGGGTTCTTGCTCGCGAAGCTGAGCAACTGAGTAACACTCTTGCTCAGGCGATCAGTCTCGCCGACAATCAAGCTGAGATCGCGCTGGTGCTGTGTTTTCAACGCCTCGTCTTCGCCCATGACCTGCGCGATCGACTTGATCGCAGAGAGCGGGTTTTTCACCTCATGAGCCACAGTTGCCGCCATCTGCCCAAGGGCCGCAAGCCGCTCACCTTCGGCGACTTTGCGCTCCAGCCGAATATTTTCGTTTGCTAGTCGGCAATCTTCGACAGCGATCGCGACCTGACCGGCGAGCACCTCCAAAACCGCGCGCACGTTCGGAGTCAAGACGTTCGGTGAAGCTTCGATCAGCATCACACCCACATTGCGATGCTCACGTTTCAGGAAATATGCAAGCTCATATCCCTGCTCGCGCAGGTTTTCGTTTGCGCTCGTGTTGATGCCGTTTCTATCAGCGGCTTTGAAGAGCCTCTGCGTAAGCACTGCATCATCCGTGGCGGTGCCGCTTAACTCTTCGCGCAGAACAATCTTCACCCGCCGCAAAGACAACGAGCTCGCAGTTTGCGACTCGATGTAACTCAGCAGGTCGGAAAGTTGGTGATACTTACCCGCCTGGGTACCAATCCGCGCGACGACCTCGCGATAGAGAGCCGTCTCGCGTTCGAAAAGAGCGCGAAAACTTTTTTCCAGCCAGCCGCGCAGCGGCGCCGCCAGCAGAGTTAACGCCAGTATCAGAATCGCTTCGACAACGCCGGCACGCAGCCCGTACCTCGCGTGGGCCCACTCGCCGATGCGCCGGATGCCGTAGAGGTAAACGGCGAGTACGACTGCGGCAAAGGTCGCCACGATCAAACTCTCTTTAATGATTAGCTCAAGAAAACGATAGCGATAAATGTAATAAGCAAGCAGCGCCGAGGGCAGAAGCGACCCGAGATTCGCGAATGTTTGCAGGTATTGACCTGCGATTGTTCCTTTGCCCAATCCCAGGCCGAGGGCTGACAGAATCAGGACCGCGATAACCAGAAAGGAAAATGCGAGCGTTCGCAGGATGCGGCGTTCGCTTGGAGATGGAGCGCGCTGCGCCACCAGTAGCTCCGTAATGGCGACGACACTCAACGAATAGACAACCCACAGCGCAAAAGGCAGCACGAACACAGATAGCTTTGCAATCATCGGGTGGTACGCGCCCAGCCAAATCCGCGGCAGAACGATGAACAGGAAAAGACAAGGAATGTACGAGAGATAAGTTCTGAGACGCTCAATCCGCGTCAGAGGACGCGAGTGGGCGCCGGCCCACAGATGAATGTGAACGTGCAGCAACAGCGAATAGCAAAACGTGATGCTGACGATGGCAATCGTGTTCGCAAGTTTTAAGGCAATGCTCCACGAACCGGCGTCCAGTCCGAGGAGGCTGCGCAGCGTTACGACGAGGTTGCCTGCATGCCACCCGACCATGCACAAGCCCAGTCCAAGTAAGAGCCGCTGAATGGCAACGACGCCGAGTCGCTGCCGGAACAACAAATATCCCATCCACAGCGGCAATACCGCGCCGAGGCTGTAGCCGATGAGTTGAAGCGCTTCAAGAAGGGTCATGGTCGAATTGGGCAGTTGCCCGACCGTTAGGGGGGCGTCGCACTGGCCTTCTTAGTTGAGATTAACTAAGGAAGAGGACACACGTTATCGACATTTCGACTGAACATTCACTCGCGGAATCATTCGCGCTCGCTTAGGGTCGAGCTACTCTCCCACTTCACTACTGTCCGGCCAGGCTCAGAGTAATCTCAGTTCTGCGATTCTTCGCGCGACTGGCCACCGTCGTGTTCGGCGCTGTCGGATTTGCAGCGCCCATGCCCGTCGCTTGAATGCGAGTCACATCGACGCCGGCGGCAGCAAGTCGTTCGGACAACACTCGGGCGCGGTCCTGGGTAACTTGCTGCAGCGTGTTCTCGTCGCCACGGTTGTCAGTGTACGACTCGATCAGGATTTGATAATCCGGATTGTTTGCAAGCAGCGCGCCGATTTGATCGAGCCTGGCTCCGGATGTCGCAACAAGATTGCTCGATCGTGGACTCGCCCAAAACGATTCCGGCAAGACGACTGTGATGCCTCGGTTGCTGTCGCGGACTGGTCCGAAGCGACTGAGCGCCTGCTTTAAATTTTCGGCAGCCACGCGTGTATCGGCCGCGCGTTTTTCGCTTGCGCGTCGCGCTTCTTCAGCCTGACGCTCTCCTTCGAGCCGCGCCAAACGAAGTTTGGCATCTTCAGAATCGGCGCGCACCGTTTGCAATTCCTCACGCAGCCTCGCAATTTCGGTGCGGGCGTCTCGCAATTGCTCATGCGCATTCAATGCGTCGCGCTCGGACAGATCGCGGGCGTGTCGTTCATTGTCCAATTCGGCTTTCAAACGCGAGATTTCTTCGTTCGCGCTGGCTACTGATTGCTCGGCGTCGCGAACTGCCAGGTCACGTCGTTCAAGCTCTTCTCTGCGTTCACGCGCAGCTCGCCGCGCGATTGCCATATCTTCGGCTTTTGCGCCACTGCTGATCGCCTGACGCGCCAGAATGTCGATCTCTCGATCAGACTGGCGCATTCGCAACGCGCTCTCAGCCTGTTGCAAATCGGCTTCAGCAACACGC
>Ga0070697_100004400_pt1 | contig 10815 bp, 11 predicted proteins | sample KBSK1501metaG_FD_65475 | JGI IMG/M metagenome (GOLD analysis project Ga0070697, IMG submission 65475) | Corn, switchgrass and miscanthus rhizosphere microbial communities from Kellogg Biological Station, Michigan, USA - KBS K1-50-1 metaG | ecosystem: Host-associated > Plants > Roots >... | reverse complement strand
ACCTCACCTCTCACCTCTCACCTCTCACCTCTCACCTCTCACCTCCCGCCATTCCCGGCGTTCCCGGCGTTCCCGGCGTTCCACCGATCCGTATTGCGGATTAAGAACCGGACTGATAGGCTATCGAAACCAGCTAGAATTTAACTCGGTGGTTGTCGAGGCTGGGAAAGCCTCATGGAGGGTACTTTTGCAGTCTGATCGCTGCCTGGAATTTTAGATGGCTTTTCGGCGGCAGTAGGAAGCGTACGAGAAGGATAGCTCAATGAATGCGACAATTATTAATCTGATTATCCAGCTGCTGTCCGGCGCTGCCGGCGGCAACATCATCGGTAATATCCTAAAGCAATACAACCTGGGTCCACTTGGAAACAGTATTGCTGGGATTGTTGGTGGCGGACTCGGTGGACAATTGCTTAACATGGTCCTCGGTGGCGGGGCGGCGGCGGGCACAGCAGCAACAGCTGCGAGCGCGGGCGGCCTCGACATCGGTTCGATCATCGAACAGATCGCCGGCGGAGGTGTCGGCGGTGGAGTACTCATGCTAATCGTCGGGATCATCAAACAGGCGATAGCCGGTCAACCCAAGTCTTAGTGGCTTATTCTCGCCGGCGCCATCAGGGGGCGCCGACGAGCTGTATCTTTCTTCGGACCGGGCAACCCAGCGCCGGGGCAAAATCTTCGTCCTCGCGAATGTCATCGCCGCTAAGCCGCCACAGGAAATCTCTAGCGTAAGAACTTTCCTCCGAATGCGAATTTATTACGTCACACTCAACACTGCCGATGAGGCGCGGCAAATCAGTCGTGTGCTGCTGGAACAACAGTTGGCCGTTTGCACTAACTGGTTCCCGATTACCTGCGCCTACCGCTGGGAAGGCAAGATTGTGGAAGAACCGGAAACGGTTCTACTTGTCAAAACCCGGGCGGGTTATCGCAGCGCGGTCGAGCAGGTAATTCGTCAGCACATCAATTACACTAATTTGATTGCGGAGATCGCGCCGGAGTCGACCAACGAAAGCTTTCTCAAATGGCTCAACGCCGAGGTGCCGCGGACGATAGCCGATAGCCAATAGTCGGGCGACCCGCGCTTTGTGCGGCTCGCGTATTTCTTATTCTGTGTTCCCTAATAATTCCTGTGCCCATAATCACTCTGCTGACCGACTTCGGACTGACCGACTACTATGTTGCGGCAATGAAAGGCGTCATCCTCAGCCGGAATCCGGACGTGCGCATTGTTGATGTCAGTCATGAGATCGCTCCGCAGAACATCCTCTCTGCGGCTTACGTTCTTTTTGGTGCTTACGACAGCTTTCCTGCCAGTACCATCCATGTCGTCGTCGTTGATCCGGGAGTTGGTTCAGCTCGGCGGCCGATCGTTGCAAAGGCCGGTCCATACTACTTGGTTGGACCGGACAATGGTGTCTTTTCTTTCGTCCTAAGACACATCACAAGCTACCAAGCGTTCGCAATAAGTAACCAAAATTTGCTCGCCTCGGAGATCAGCAACACGTTTCACGGTCGCGATGTCTTCGCCCCAGTGGCGGCGGCGTTGAGCCTCGGCATTCCTCTCCACGAAATCGGAGAACAAATCTCAGCGGTCGAGCTGCTGGCAGAACCGGCACAATTTTCACCCTCTTCAGTGGAGTCGAAAATTATTCATATCGACCGGTTCGGCAACTGTATAACCGGGATCCGTCGATCCGCCTTGCCCAATAGTGATTTGCCGGATCCATTTGTACTGCATTGCCGCAAACATCAGATCCGACATTTGCAGCACTTTTATCTTGAGGCGGAACCAGACCAACCCTTTGTGATTTGGGGTAGCATCGGTTTTCTCGAAATCTCGTTCGCCTCTTCCTCAGCGGCCGAACGTCTCGGTTTGAGCATTGGCAATCGTGTCTGGCTCGAATTTAAGTGACGTGATATACGCCTAGCTAGTGTGCGGTCTTACACCATTATATGTGAGGCGGTACACTAGATCCTGTCCAAAAACTCCAACCCTTTCGATTTTGGAGTCAGTCGTTTCTCTTCCAACCACTGAGGATTATAGAGTCGAGAAACGTATCGTGAACCGGAATCACAGAGAATGGTCGCAATCACCTGGCCGCGACCACCGGATCGCGCCAGCTTTACCGCGCCACAAACATTGATCGCAGACGAAAGACTGAGAAACAATCCTTCTGCCAGCAATAGGTGATAAAGCATCTCTACGGCAACGTCGTCCCGGATACGGTAAGCATCATCGATCTGAACGCCCTCCAGGTTCTTGGTCACGCGACTTTGTCCAATGCCTTCCGCTACCGAATCGCCGTCATTGATTTCGGTATGGCCATGTTTTACCCACGACCAGATCGCGGCTCCGTAAGGATCAGCACAGACAATCCGAATATCGGAATTCTGTTCCTTCAGATAAAGCGCGACTCCGGCAAGCGTCCCTCCGGTACCGACCGATGCAACAAATCCAGTGATTTTTTGTTCAGTTTGATACCAGATCTCGGGCCCGGTTGTTCGGTAGTGGGCCAGTCGATTAGCAACATTATCGAACTGATTGGCCCAAAAACCATTCGGCGTTTGATCGGCCACTCGCTGAGAGATGCGGATATAATTGTCGGGGTCCTTGTAGGGCTTCTCCGGAACCGTCCGGACGTCTGCCCCCATCGCCCTAAGGCCATCAATCTTCTCCTTGGATTGGGTCTCCGGAATGATGATAACTGTGCGATAGCCTCGCGCATTTCCGACCAGCGCTAAACCAATGCCGGTGTTCCCAGCGGTGCCCTCTACAATCGTTCCGCCCGGGTGAAGCGCACCGGTAGCTTCGGCATCCAGCACAATTCCCAGGGCCGCTCGGTCCTTCACCGAACCGCCTGGATTGAGAAATTCGGCCTTACCCCATATCTCGCAACCGGTTGCTTCCGACAGAGCCTGCAAACGAATCAATGGAGTTCGCCCGATCGTTTCACAAAATCCCCCCGTGACGAATCCGTACGGTGCATTCTCCGGAGAACTGGTTCCGCGCATGAAAAAGACCCTATCACTATTTCGGAACTTGGTAACCTTCTGGTTGGACCATGGGGAGTAGCTCACTGACCACCAGAGTTATGCTGAAACGCTGATCAGCCGCGCTTCCGCAGCCGCATCAATCGTTCACCGGCAGCGCATAGCGTTTTGTCGCGTTTGGCAAAATGGAACCGAATCAGATTTGTCACCGGTTCGGCAAAGAAACTGGAGCCTGGCACGGCGGCAACACCAATCTCTCGCGCCAACCAATGACAAAACGCCGTATCATTTGGGTGGCCGAAATCTTCAATATTCACTAGCACATAGTAGGCGCCCTGTGGCTCGACAAATCGCAGGCCCGCTTTACGGAGATAACTAGTGAACAGTTCACGGCGGCGAGTGTAATCGTAGGTGAGCTTTTGATAATATTCCTGGGGGAAACGCAGTGCAGTAACTGCTGCCTGTTGCAATGGATGGGGAGCGCCCACCGTTAAGAAGTCGTGCACCTTTCGAGCCTGCGAGATCAACTCCGGAGCGGCTAACACAAATCCGAGCCGCCAACCGGTTATCGCATAGGTCTTCGACAATGAGCCGACCGTCAAAGTGCGTTCGAACAATCCCGGAAGTGCCGCCGTATAAGTGTGGCGATGTGGAGCGTAGACAATATGTTCGTAAACCTCGTCGGTAATGATAAACGCGTCTGACTCAGCGGCCAAGTTTCCAATGAAAGTTAGCTCCTCCGGTGTAAACACCTTCCCAGTTGGGTTTGAAGGGTTGCACAATACAATCGCTTTCGGCCTTCTAGAAAAGGCTCGGCGCAACTCGTCGCGATCGAAATCAAATCGGGGCGCACGCAATGGCACATAAATCGGATGAGCCCCAGCCAAAATCGTATCAGCGCCGTAGTTTTCGTAAAACGGCGAAAAGATAATCACAGAATCGCCTGGGTTACACACCGTCATCAGTGCAACCAGCATCGCTTCAGTGCCGCCACAGGTCGCGACCAGATGGGCATCCGGATCGATATCGATGCCCATCCAGCGCGATTGTTTTTCAGCAAGAGCCCGCCGGAACTCCGCTGAGCCCCAGGTAATTGCGTACTGGTGGAAGTTCCCGTGGAGCGCTTCCGTGGCCGCAGCGACGAGCTCTGGCGGGGGATCGAAGTCCGGAAAGCCCTGGGAGAGGTTGATCGCTCCATACTGATGGGCAACCCGCGTCATCTCTCGGATGACCGATTCCGTAAACCCCTTCAATCTGTCGGCGGTCGGCAACATCAATCTAAGAGCATAACCGGATACCTGAGCCTGGAAACTGGAAACCGGATGCAAGATTCAGCGATCACTATTCCACCCCCCCAATTGCTCCAGCACTTGCCAATCGCCAGGAGGGTGGAACGGATCCTTTAGCTGATAGACTTTGAAAACTTCTGACTTCTCTCCTGCCTTCGATCCTGTATCGTGTGCCCTGTTTTTGCTTTCTACCGGGTTCTAGTGGTCCGAAAGTAGAATCCTTTACTTCGGTATGCTCGGGATTTTTGCTATCACCCGCGAGGGCAAGACAGAATTGGAGGATTACGGTCAGCAAGAAGGATGATCCGAAAGTGGCAGGAGCCTATGACGCAAAAGATGCCTACACGGTCGATCTCGCGAGAGCCGATTCGGGGAACGCCACACCTTACCTTTACGCTCGCTTCCAAAAGTTCTCTTTTCCGTGGGGGAACGCCATCGGATATTTCGTCCAGACAACCCAGAACGCCACTTGGCCCGAGCCAAACAATGTTCAGCTCACCTATGAGATTCGCGGTGTTACCAACGATCACCAAGATACGATTGTGGCCAGCTTTGTGGTCAGACACCCGCGGCTTCCGGATGGACATGATCTGTTGGACGCTCATGGCGACGTGCGAACCCTCGCATCGTTTCCGAGCTATAAACTCTTGGAAAAGTCCAGCCCCGATTCGTTCGAACCGAGCCTCAAAGAAATCCAAGAAATGGTGGCTTCGGTCGTGATTATGAAATTAAAAAGACCCGAGAATTCAGAAAAAAAGAGTGCGATGTCTGGCGCATCCGGCCATATGAAGATCACATCATCTGGTGAGCAATTCGTAGATACGTCCCGTTTTTCAGCCTTTTCGCGAACGCTGGGCGGCCTTTACCCTGGCCCGAGAATCTGACCGGAACTTTAGTGTCCTGTCCGCGAAATAACATGGCTTTCGTTGCGATCAAAATGGGCCGCCGGCAAGGCGCGAGGAGCGGAGCATATCTGGATCGATACGTGACCGACGATCAACGCGGCCGCCGCCCAATTTTCATCGCAACCCTCCGGGCCGCGGCCGGTTGGCTGTTTTTCGGCTTTGCTCGCTCCTTACGTATCAATCTAGATATGCTCGTCGCTCCCGCCTTGAAAAACAGCCAACTGACCTGCGGCGAAAGCCATGTTATTTCGCGGACAGGACACTAGCCTCTAGATTCGGTCTTGCTACTCCTCGCTTTTCCACCCTTCCCGCCTTTTTTTCGACCTGCCCGCCCGCAGCTCGGACAAAGGTTTGCTACCTCGCAGTTTTCGCAATCTGGTGCCAGCGCCGTGCAACGGCGACGGCCATGCCAGATGAGCCAATGGCTAAAATCGGTCCAGTCCGTTCGCGGCACGAGACGCATGAGTTCTTGCTCGATCTTTTCGGGTTCAGTTCGCTTGGTCAGATCGAGCCGATGAGCTAACCGAGTGACATGAGTATCGACCACGATGCCTTCGTTGATTTCGAAGGCATTCCCCAGCACAACGTTTGCTGTTTTTCGGCCCACGCCAGCAAGCGCAACCAGCGCCGCCATTGTTGACGGTACCTGGCTCTGATGCCGCTCAACGAGATCCCTTGCCATTGAACGGATGCTTTTGGCCTTGTTGCGATAAAACCCGGTTGATCGAATCGCGTTCTCCAATTCTTCCTGCGGAACATCGGCATAATCTTTCGCGGTTCGAAATCGTTTAAATAGATCCTTGGTTACAATGTTGACCCGTTTGTCAGTGCACTGGGCCGAAAGAATCGTCGCAACCAACAGCTCAAGCGGGTTTGAAAAATCCAATTCACAGTGCGCCGTGGGATAGACCTCGCGAAATCGCTCGATCAGACGGGTAGCCCGAATCGTCCGAGGAATAGCTTGAGCCTTGGACGGGGCACAGGGAGGGGCAGATTTCATTCAGATGAAATTTATACCCGTTATTCGACTGCGAATCGACCCCAATGAATGGATTCGCGTCTCGCCAGCATCATTTGGTCCCCGGTTTCGCCAATCCGTTTTGCTGGAGAAAACACAGGAAGTACGCACATTGTTGCTCGTCATAATATTTGCGCGCATTCGCAAAATATTGTTGCGCCTCCTTTTCTTGCGACTGCTTGAGGAGGACAGCAGCGCGAGCAAAGTAATAGGCGGGCGTGTTGCCGGGAAAGGTCATATCATTGATCAGCTCGATCGCCTGAAGTTGGCGATCATCGAGAACATCGGCTACGACAATCTTGAACTGGAGTAACTCTGACTTAGGATCAACCCGCTGCAGCTCCTCGTAGCGTGTCCGAGCGTCCGCCCACTTGCCTTGAAGCAAAAGCACGTCGGCCAGATTGAGCTTAGCCGGATAGAACTTCTCGTCGGCAGCAATTGCTTCGGTAAATCGGCTCGCCGCGTCCTCGTACTCTTTTCTCTGTACGGCGATGACACCGCGTAGATTCGCTGTTTGTGCACTGGCTGGGTCAAGCTTCGCTGCGACATCAGCTTGCTTGTCCGCTTCAGCTAGATTTCCGGCTCCCAAAGCCTGGGTCGCTTTTTTGATTGCAGCGTCATAAGCCTTGTCTCCGGCCAGCATCGGAGAAAACGCCACCATCGCACCGAGCAGGATCCAGAACGTTCTTACCGACATCGTCATGGCTTAACCGTTAACCGCCGGCCACGGGCTATTGATCATCATACCGCACGACCAACCGCTTCCGCAACACACCGGACGCGCCGGACCAAATCAGCAAAGTCCTTTGGTAACAGAGATTGTTCGCCGTCGCTCTTCGCGAATTCCGGAGCGTTATGCACTTCGATCATGATGGAGTCAGCGCCGGCCGCCACCGCCGCTAGTGCCATCGCTGGAACAAAATCCCGAATGCCAATCCCGTGAGTCGGATCGACAACTACTGGCAAATGAGTTTCTGCCTTTAAAACCGGTACTGCATTCAAGTCCAACGTGTTTCGTGTCATTGTTTCGAACGTTCGAATTCCTCGTTCGCAAAGAAGCACATTGAAGTTGCCCTCGCTGAGAATGTACTCGGCGCTCATCAGAAGATCCTTAATCGACGCCGCCATTCCCCGCTTCAGCATCACCGGCATTTGGGTCCGGCCGACTTCCCGAAGAAGTGAGAAATTCTGCATGTTCCGAGCGCCGATCTGGAGGCAATCGGCGTATTCCGCGACCAACTCCAGATCCTTTGTATCCATCACCTCGGTAATGATTGGTAAACCTGATTCTCGCCGCGCCTCGGCCAGCAATTGCAGGCCAACTTTTCCGAGGCCTTGGAAACTATACGGAGAAGTGCGCGGTTTGAAGGCGCCTCCGCGTAAAATCTTCGCACCGGAATCTCGGATCGATTGAGCGATCGAGAGGATTTGATCCTCGCTTTCCACCGAGCACGGCCCGGCCATGATTACCACTTCCTTCGATCCGACAACGACGTCGCCGACCTTGACCCGAGAGGCCGTACCCCGAAATTCGTAGGAAACCAGTTTATATGGTTTCAAGACCGGCATGACCGATTCCACACCTGGAAACGCCCCTAGCGGTTTCTGTCGGATCTTGTCTTCCGCTCCGATCACGCCAATAACGACCCGCATCTCGCCTCGGCTTACCTCCGCGCGCAATCCCCAATCGGCGATCCGCGAAACAATATGCTGGATTTGCTCCTCGGTCGCATCCGGACGGGTGATAATGATCATGGCTAGAGAATTGGCAGTTTGGGTCGAAAAGATTGGTTCGCAACTGGTTTTGCGGGGGGCCGACAAAGGTGGCCTGGGAGCGGTAGTGACTTCGGGAGATGGAAAAATCGTACGCATAGGTTGAAGGAAGGATCAGTTCTGACCGACGAAAGAAGCTCGAGAAAACGAGCGCTGGTCAGAATCCGAAAAAGAAGCGCCAATAATAAAAAAAGCAGCCTACAAACTCAAAGGGAGACCTGACGGAGCAGGCAGCGTAGGCGTTAGATTTCATGATTGACGTTTAGATCGATAACGTACCATAGCCGATTTGCCAACAAAAATCGTGGTCGGCGGGTAGGTCGAAACCCGACTCCGCCAGGCCTACGTCGCGGCCAGGTGTACAGTGTTCCTTAAACACAGTGCTCGGTCGCGCGTCGCGACGGCGGCATGATACCGTCTCCGCCGTCGCACAGCCGTAGGGGAGGAAGGCCGCACCGGTCCACCGCTATGGCAGACATGTCAGCGGGATCGGCTAGCGATAGAACTGGCCACGACGTAGGCTCTGCGGAGTCGGGTTTTCGCCCTGCATGGACAACTGGAGTACGACGACGACGACGAGCACGAGGACGATTTTGACTGCTAACCGCTAACTGCTAACCGTTAGCCGTCACACCCCAAGCAGATCTCGTTGCCAGCGCATAAGAACGGTTTCAATGGTCTCCGGCTCTCGTACAACTTTTTCCAGAGCGCTCCGGGAAGCTAATACGCTGGAGTCTAGGGCCAAGTCAGCCGCCAGCTGGTCCCGCTTAAGGCGAAGCTGCTCAAATCGTTTCTCCTGTTCACCGGTTGGTCGTAGCCGGATTTGGCGATTTCGTTGGGGCCACTCTGTCTCCGGAATTTGCAGAGACTGATGAATCGTAGACAGAAGCCGCCGCCGCCGCGAGCTGGGAAGCCAATCGGGCACATCGAGACCTGACCCGCTCAGGGTCGCTTGGGCCAATCCGAGTAATTCTTCGTTTCGCATAATCTGGAATGGCGGACGATCGGCTTGTTGAGCTTCTGATTCGCGCCAGTGCCACAAAGCTCGGAGCACCGCCAGGCCTCGCGTCGGAAGCGCAGCGCTACCTGGAATCTTCCAAATCTTTTCCGGATCTCTCTCGCGATCTTCCGCCGCGGCCGCAACGGCACGGATGCAAGATTCCTCATACCAATGCCACCGGGAAGAGTTGCGCAATTCTTGCTCGAGCCTTTCCGCGAGCGGCAACAGATATTTGGTATCGTTCACCGCGTAAGCAATCATTACGTCCGTAAGCGGACGCCGAGCCCAATTGGCCTTTTGAGATGATTTGGGTAGCTCGATCGCAAAGAAGTGTTTGACCAACGAAGCAAGACCGACCTCCTTCATCCCCATCAACCGAGCCGCTATGTAGGTATCGAATACCGGCCCTGGAACAAACCGGATACCGCGGCGCAACATGCGGAGATCGTAATCACACCCGTGAAAAACGACTGTTCGAGTCTGCAGGAAGCGAGTCAAGATCTCGAAATCGAGGGGTTGAAACGGATCGACCAGGACGTTCTGACCCGGCGCGGAAAGCTGGATGAGGCACAGCTTTTCAAAATAGCAGTGAAGGCTATCTCCTTCCGTATCTACCGCGATCTTGGGCGCACCGACCACTGAATCGCACCAACCCAACAGCTGATCGGTGTTGCTGAGAGTCAGAACCTCCTCCGAATGTATCATTGGTGACCTGCTAACGGAGGGTGGTGAGCAAAAGCTCCGCATTGGTCTTGGTCGCCTGAATGCGCTGTAGAAGCACTTCCATCGCCTCGATCGCGGGAAGTTGGGCCAAGTACTTCCTTAATGCCGTAATCTTCTCAAACTCGGCCGGATGATAGAGAAGATCATCGCGGCGGGTGCCCGATTTCAGAATGTGAATGGCCGGAAAAATGCGTTTTTCCAATAGAGTACGATCCAAATGGAGCTCCATGTTCCCGGTCCCTTTGAACTCCTCAAAAATCACCTCGTCCATCCGGCTTTCGGTTTCGATCAATGCGGTTGCCAAAATCGTAAGGCTCCCGCCCTCTTCTACATTGCGGGCAGCTCCAAAGAATTTTTTCGGTTTTAGTAACGCTTTAGCCTCCACGCCACCAGACATAATCCGGCCTTTACCCGGCTGCAGCGCATTGTAACCGCGAGCCAGACGCGTGATGCTGTCGAGAAGAACTACGACGTCCTTTTTGATTTCAACCAGCCGTTTAGCCCGTTCGCTTACCAACTCGGCAACTTGGACATGCCGGATCGGTGATTCGTCAAAGGTTGAGCTAAAAATCTCGCAATCGAGGCACCGTCTCAGATCAGTAACTTCCTCTGGCCGCTCATCTACCAGCAATAGAATCAAATGGATTTCCGGCGAATTCGCCCGAATGGCGAGCGCGATCTCCTTCAAGAGGATCGTCTTACCGGCTCGTGGAGGCGCGACAATAAGTCCGCGCTGGCCTCGCCCGAGCGGCGTGATCAAGTCCACTGCTCTGGCACTGATACTTCTAGTTTTATCGTTCTCGAGCAGGATGCGCTTATCAGGAAACAGCGCAGTAAGCTGATCGAATTGTTTCGGCTCGGACCATTGTTCAATCGGAATTCCCTCGATTGCGACAACTTCCTCCAGGGCCATGAATTTTTCCTTGTCGCGAGGCGACCGAATGAAGCCCTTTACCTTATGGCCAGGACGCAAACCAAATCGCTTCAGTACCGCGGCCGGCACGTAAACGTCCTCCGGGCTGGGATTGAAGTTAAACCGCGGCCAACGCAGGAAGCCGTACGCTTCACCAGAAAGTTCGACCATTCCCTCGGCCAAAATCTTAGTCCCTCGGG
>Ga0070697_100004399_pt1 | contig 10815 bp, 9 predicted proteins | sample KBSK1501metaG_FD_65475 | JGI IMG/M metagenome (GOLD analysis project Ga0070697, IMG submission 65475) | Corn, switchgrass and miscanthus rhizosphere microbial communities from Kellogg Biological Station, Michigan, USA - KBS K1-50-1 metaG | ecosystem: Host-associated > Plants > Roots >... | reverse complement strand
GGCCGGCCGACGCTCGACCTGGTTGGCTCGGAAACCGAGCTGGCGAGCGCGTTCGGCAACCTGGTCAGCAATGCCATCCGCTACACGCCGGCCGGCGGCAAGGTATGCCTCGTCTGGCGCGAGGGTCCCGACGGCCCCTCCTTTGCCGTGGAGGACACCGGCCCCGGCATCGCGCCGGAGCACCTGCCGCGGCTGACCGAGCGCTTCTACCGCGTCGACCGCAGCCGCTCGCGCGAAACCGGCGGCACGGGACTGGGCCTGGCCATCGTCAAGCACGCCGTCGCGCGCCACCAGGCGAGCTTCGACATCGAAAGCAAGCCGGGTGCAGGCAGCCGCTTCACGGTGCGCTTCCTGCCGCAGCGCACGATGCCGGCCGAGCCGACGCCGAGCGCCAGCTACACGGGATCGGAATAAGCGTCACGTCGCGGTCACGCAAGGCGATGAAGATGCTCGTTCGTGAAGAGCCGCTACCTGTTGTACGCGCTGCCCCTGGCGATGTTCGCGCCGGACGCCTACGCCTGGGGACTGCAGACGCATCTGTTTTTCGCGCAGTGCGCGGTGTTTCTCGTGCCCTTCGCCGACCGCGGGCTGCGCGCCGCCATATCGCGTTTTCCCGGTCTGGTGCTGGCCGGGGCCTGCCTGCCCGATCTGGCGCTGGCCGGCCGGGCGCTCGGCACCCCGGCCTTCCGGCGCGCCCATCGCTGGTCCACGCTGCGGCGGCTTGCCGCCGCGCCGCGCGACGACGGCGAGCGCGCGCTCGCCGCCGGCTATGCCAGCCATCTGCTGTCCGACGTCGTCGCGCACAATTTTTTCGTCCCGGAGCACGAAGCGCGCATCCTGCGCGCCCGCTACGTCACGCACGCGCTCGCGGAATGGGCCATGGATGACCATGTGCGCGCGCAGCTGTTCGTCAGCCCGGCCGACGCGCTGACCGCGGAACCGGGCGTCGTCGCCGATTTCGTCGCCCGCGGTTTCCGCTGCAGCGACGCGCTCGCACGGCGAGCCACCGGGCTGCTCGCGCGCGCGGACAGGGCGCTGCGCTCGTCACGCGTGCCCGGGCTGTGCCGCCGCGTGATCGGCACCGCGCGTTTCGACATGCACCTGAAGAACGCCGCGGCCAGCGTGCGCGAGCTGGAGGCCGCCCTGGCCGGGCGCCTCGTCGATTGGGTCAGCTCAGATCCAGAAGGACATTTCAGCGATGACGCCGCCGATGGCGGCGCCGGCGAGCACATCGCTCGGATAGTGCAGGCCGAGTACGACTCTCGACGCGGCCGTCAGCAGCGTGAAGGACAGCAGTAAGGCGCCGAGCGCAGGATAGTAAGCCGTGGCGACCATCGTGAACGCCACCGCGTGCAGCGTATGACCGGACGGAAAGCTGAAATGGTCGAGCGGCACTGCGCCGGCGGCGATGGCCGGCACCGCCTGGTAGGGCCGCGGCCTCAGCGTGCCGCGCTTCACCATCCTGTAGGTCAGGGTACAAGCGGCGCCGGCGACCATCATGTGCAGCACCGGCTGCAGGGCATCGCGGCCGTGCTCGACGAGCAGCGCCAGCATCAGCGCGTACCAGAAGATGCCGTTGCCCAGCCAGCTCACCGCCCGGAAGAAGCGCAACACGGCTGCATAGCGCAGCGCCCCGTTCATCCGCAGGCAGAGCCACTCATCGCAGCGCCGCATGCGTTGCAGCGTGACGTCAAGCCGCGACATTGAACAGCACCGCCTCGAAGTCCTCGACAACGCGCTGCCAGGTCAGGCGCTCTGCGCTCGCGCGGGCAGCGCGCCCGAGCCGGCCGGCGAGCGCCGGCTCGCGCACCAGGCGCTCGGCCGCGGCGATGAACGCCGCCTCGTCGTCCGGCGTGGCAAGGAGGGCGGATTCCTCGTGCCGCAGATGCTCGCGCGCCGCGGCGTAGCGATAGGCGACGATGCCCAGGCCGCTCGCCATGGCTTCGAGCGTGACGTTGCCGAAGGTTTCGCTGGTGCTGGGAAACAGGAACAGGTCCGCCGAGGCGTAATGCGCGGAGAGCTCGCCGTTCACCAGGCGACCGGCGATGACGTAACCGACGTTGCGGCGCCGCAGCAGCCCGGTCATCGGCCCATCGCCGACCAGCACCAGCTTCGCATCCGGCCGCGCCTGCCTCATCGCCTCGAACGCCTTGATCACGAGCGGGAAATTTTTCTCGGGGGCGAAACGGCTGACGCACAGCACGACCGGCGTGTCTTCTGCGGCGCCCCAGCGCTCCCGCAACGCGGCCGAGCGGCGCTGCGGAGAGAAGACCGTCGGGTTGACGCCGCGGCCCACGACGCGAAGGCGCCGAAACCCGTCGCGGGCGAGGCCCTCGGCCAGCTCGGACGTGGGAACCAGCGTGCAGTCCGCGCGGTTGTGGAAGCGGCGCAGATAGGCCACCACCGGACGCGCCAGCCAGCCGACGCCATAGTGGCGGCTGTAGGTATGGAAGTTGGTGTGGAAGTCGGTCGCCGCCGGCAGGTCAAGGTCCCTCGCCGCCGCGAGCGCGGACCAGCCCAGAGGACCCTCGGTCGCGATGTGCACGACATCGGGCCGGCGCAGCGACCACTGGCGCCGCAGCGCGCGCCCGGCCGGCAACCCCAGCTTGAGCTGCGGATAGCGCGGGATCGCTATGCCGCGGCCGAGCACTTCCTCCAGGTTTCCGTCAAGAAAAGCTTGATCCGCCCCGTTCTGCCGCGGGCGCACCAGCTGGATCGAGTGGCCGCGCAGGCGCAGGCCCTCCACCATCTCGCTGACGGTGCGCGCCACCCCGTTCACCTCGGGCGGATAGGTTTCCGTCACCATGGCTATGCGCAGCCCGTCCATGGGGCGGGCAACCTAGGCTACCCAGATGACGGCAGCGCGACATTTCCGTGACCGCTCGATGACCGCTAGAAAAGGATCAGCAGCCAGATCAGCCCGGCATTGACGAGCGACAGCATCACGGCGGCGCTGCCGATGTCCTTCGCCCGCTTGGCCAGGCGGTGGTTGTCGAAGGAGATGCGGTCGACCGTGGCCTCGACGGCAGAATTGAGCAGCTCCACGACCAGCACCAGCACCACGCTGCCCGCCAGCAGCGCCCGCTCGACGCCGCTGCGACCGCTCCACAGCGCGACGGGCACCAGCACGGCGGCGAGCAGGAGCTCCTGGCGGAAGGCGTCTTCGCAGCGCACGGCTGCCGCGAATCCGGCAAACGAGTTGCGGGCGGCGTTGATCAGCCGCCTGACGCCGGTTTCCCCCTTGTACGGACTCTCCCTCGCAGTCATCTTGCGGTAACAATCCGGCGAAAAGATGGCGGCAGTCTAAGAAGCCCTGGTTACGATCCCGTGACTGCCAAGCCCAAAGTCCTCGTCACGCACTGGGTGCACCCGGATGTCGTCGCCCGCCTCGACTCGAGCTGCGAAACCATCGCCAACGCCTCGCGCGGCAGCTGGCCCCGCGAGCGCGTGCTCGAGCTTGCCTCGGCATGCGACGCTCTGATGGCCTTCACGCCGGACCGCATCGACGAGGCATTTCTCGAGCGCTGCCCGAAGCTCAGGGTGGTCGCCGCAGCGACGAAAGGCGCGGGCAATTTCGACCTCGAGGCCTGCGCGAGGCGGGGCGTGTGGCTGGCCCAGGCACCGGGCCTCGCTGCCGTGCCGACGGCCGAGCTGGCGATGGGGCTCCTTCTCGCCTTGGCGCGCAATCTGCGCGCGGCGGACGATCACGTGCGCTCGGGCGCTTTTCGCGGCTGGCGCCCGCAGGTGGGCGGCACCGGGCTCGCCGGCAAGACGCTCGGCGTGATCGGCTATGGAGCGATCGGGCGGCTGCTGGCGCAGCGCGCCGCGGCATTCGACATGACGGTGATCTATGCCGACCCGCAACCCGGCCCCGGCCCGTACCAACGCGTGCCGCTGGGCGAGCTGCTCGCGCGCAGCGACTTCATCATGCCGCTCGTGCCCCTCACGCCCGAAACGCGGCACATGATCGATGCCCGCGCCCTGGCCCTGATGAAGCGCGGCGGGTTCGTGGTGAACGTCGGCCGCGGCTCGGTCGTCGACGAGGCGGCGGTGGCGGCGTCCCTCGCCTCGGGCCACCTCGCCGGCTATGCCGCGGACGTGTTCGAAATGGAGGACTGGGCGGCGCTCGACACCTGCCCGGGGTCGATTCATCCCGCGCTGCTGGCCGATCGCAGGCGCACCTTGCTGACGCCGCATCTGGGCTCGGCCGTGGACGATCCGTCCCGCGCCATAGCACTGGAAGCCGCGGACAACATCCTCGATGCGCTCGCCGGGCGCACGCCGCGCGGCGCCATCAACGCAGCGCGCTCGAGCTAGGCAGCCTGCAGCTTGGCGACGCTCAGGGCGAGCCACTTCACGCCCAGGTTGCCGAAGTTCACCTGCACGCGGGCATCGCTGCCCTGGCCTTCGGCATCGACGATGATGCCGGAGCCGAACTTCGGATGCACTACGTTCTGGCCGATGCGAAAACCACCGGTGTCACGCGCTTTCTTGAACACGGATGCCTCCTTTTTTGCCGCTCCCCAGACGAATTCCTTGCGCCTGGAGAAGCGCGGCGTCAGCCACTTCACGAGCTCCCCCGGGATCTCCTCGAGGAAGCGCGACGGGATGTTGTAGCGCGTCTGGCCGTGCAGCAGGCGGGTCTGCGCATGCGAGAGGTACAGGCGATGGCGCGCGCGGGTGATCGCGACGTACGCCAGGCGCCGCTCCTCTTCCAGGCCGTCGCGCTCGGTGACGCTCTGCTCGTGCGGAAACAGGCCCTCCTCCAGCCCCGACAGGAACACCACGTCGAACTCCAGCCCTTTCGCCGAGTGCACCGTCATCAGCTGCAGCGCGTCCTGCCCCTCGCCCGCCTGGTGCTCGCCGGCCTCGAGCGCCGCGTGCGTCAGGAACGCGGTCAGCGGATCGACCACCTCGCCCGACTCGGCGGCGCGCGCCTCGTCGGTGAACGCGGCTGCCGCGTTCACCAGCTCGGCGAGGTTCTCGATGCGCTCGGCGCCTTCGCGCTCGTTCTTGTAGTGCTCGCTCAGGCCGCTGCGCGCCACCACGGCTTCAACCACTTCGGGCAGCGGCAGGTTCTGGGTTTCCTTTCGCAGTTCTTCAATCAGCCGCTTGAACGCCGCCGGCTTGCCATCGATTGCCTGGAAAAGCGAGAGGCTCTTTTGCTTTGCCGCGTCCTGCAGCTGCTCGATGGTGCGCGCGCCGATGCCGCGCGGCGGGAAATTGACGACGCGCAGCAACGCGTTGTCGTCGTCGGGCGCGGCGACCAGCCGCAGGTAGGCGAGCGCATGCTTGATTTCCGCGCGCTCGAAAAAGCGCAGGCCGCCGTACACGCGGTAAGGCACCCCCCGGGAGAACAGCGCATGCTCGAGAACGCGCGACTGCGCGTTCGAGCGGTAGAGAACGGCCATGTGGGAGAGGCGCGTGCCTTCGCGCGCGAGCGCCTGCACTTCCTCGACGATCCAGCGCCCCTCGTCGCTGTCCGACCCGCCCTCGAAGACGCGGATCGGCTCGCCCCGCCCGGCGGCGGTCCACAGGTTCTTGCCGAGCCGGTTGCGGTTGTTCGAGATGAGCGCGTTGGCCGCGTCGAGGATGTTGCCGTGCGAGCGGTAGTTCTGCTCCAGGCGCACCACTTTCGCCACCTTGAAGTCGCGCTCGAAGTCGGCCATGTTGCCGACGTTCGCGCCGCGGAAGGTATAGATGCTCTGGTCGTCGTCGCCCACGCAGAAGAACTTCGCCTGCGCGGAGGCGAACAGCTTCAGCCAGCGGTATTGCAACCGGTTCGTATCCTGGAACTCGTCCACCAGGACGTGGCGAAAACGCTGGGAGTAGTGCTCACGAAGAATCTCGTTGCGCGCGAGAAGTTCGTAGCTCCTGAGCAGCAATTCGGGGAAATCAACCACGCCCTCGCGCTGGCATTGCTCGTCGTAGGCGGCGTAGAGCTCGACGAAGCGGCGCGAGCTCTCGTCGGTCACCGCGACGTCGCGCGCGCGCACGCCCTCCTCCTTCTGGGCGTTGATGAAATACTGCACGTCGCGCGGCGGGAAGCGGTCTTCGTCGGCGCCCAGCGTCTTCAGCAGGCGCTTGATCGCCGCGAGCTGGTCCTGCGAATCGAGGATCTGGAAGGCCTGCGGCAGCCCGGCGTCGCGGTGGTGCGCGCGCAGCATCCGGTTGCACAGGCCGTGGAAGGTGCCGATCCACATGCCGCGCGTATTCACGGGCAGCATCGCGCCGACCCGCGTCAGCATCTCGCGCGCCGCCTTGTTGGTGAAAGTCACCGCCAGGATGCCGCCCGGCGTCACGCGGCCGCTCTTCACCAGCCAGGCGATGCGCGTGGTCAGGACGCGGGTTTTTCCGCTGCCGGCGCCGGCGAGGATCAGCGCGTGCTCATCAGGGAGCGTGACGGCGGCGAGCTGTTCCGGATTGAGGTGTTCGAGGTGCAGCGACAAAGCGCTGCAATTATATAAGCTCGCTCAACCCGAAACCGACGGGCTGTCCGTAGCCTCCCCTTATAATCGGCGGCTTCGCGGCAAGAGTCCCATGCAGGATACTTACGATCCCCAGGCAGTCGAGCGCGAGGCCCAGCGGTACTGGGAAGAGAAGCGCTCGTTCCGCGCCAGGGAAGACCCCGCACGGCCGAAGTTTTATTGCCTGTCGATGTTCCCCTACCCCTCGGGGAAGCTGCACATGGGGCACGTGAGGAACTATACCATCGGCGACGTTCTCACCCGCTACCACCGGATGCGCGGCTACAACGTGATGCAGCCGATGGGCTGGGACGCGTTCGGACTTCCCGCCGAGAACGCGGCGATGGCGAATCGCGTGCCGCCGGCGAAGTGGACGCGCGACAACATCGCCTACATGAAAGCTCAGCTGAAGAGCCTCGGCTTCGCGCTCGACTGGCAGCGCGAGCTGGCCACCTGCCGGCCCGATTACTACAAGTGGAACCAGTGGTTCTTCACGCGGCTGTTCCGCAAGGGCGTCGCGTACAAGAAGACCGGCGTCGTCAACTGGGACCCGGTGGACCAGACCGTCCTCGCCAACGAGCAGGTGATCGAGGGCCGCGGCTGGCGCACCGGCGCGCTGGTGGAGAAGCGCGAGATCCCGATGTACTTCCTGCGCATCACGGCGTACGCCGAGGAGCTGCTCGCCGCGCTCGACGATCTGCCGGGCTGGCCCGAGCAGGTGAAGCTGATGCAGAAGAACTGGATCGGCCGCTCGGAAGGGGTCAGGGTCGGTTTCGAATATGAAATAGAGAATCAAAAGCGCGTGCTATGGGCGTTCACCACGCGCGCCGACACGCTGATGGGCGCGACCTTTGTCGCAGTGGCCGCGGAGCACCCGATCGCCGCCTGGGCAGCCAGGAACCACCAGGAAGTTGCTGCGTTCGTCGAGGAATGCAAGCGCGGCGCCGTCATGGAAGCAGAGCTGGCGCAGATCGAAAAGAAGGGCATGCCGACGGGCGTGCACGTCACGCATCCGCTCTCCGGCGAGAAGCTGCCGGTGTGGGTCGCGAACTACGTATTGATGGGCTACGGCGAAGGCGCGGTGATGGCGGTGCCGGCGCACGATGAGCGTGATTACGAGTTCGCACGCAAGTACGGCCTGCCGGTGAAGCCGGTGATCCGGCACCCGCTCGGCGACACGGTGCCGCCGCCTTGGCGGCCGGAATACGCGGCCCATGGGGTTTGCATCAATTCCGGGAAATACGATGGCCTGGACTACCAGCAGGCGGTCGACGCCATCGCCGCGGATCTGAAGAAGAAAGCCCTTGGGGAAAAGCAGGTGCAATGGCGGCTGCGCGACTGGGGCATCTCGCGCCAGCGCTACTGGGGCTGCCCGATCCCGATCGTGCACTGCCCGTCCTGCGGCGACGTGCCGGTGCCCGACGAGCAGCTGCCGGTGAAATTGCCCGAGCACCTGGTGCCCGACGGCGCCGGCAACCCGCTCGCCAGGATGCCCGAGTTCTACCAGACGACCTGCCCGTCCTGCGGCAAGCCCGCCCAGCGCGAGACCGACACGATGGACACGTTTGTCGACTCGTCGTGGTACTACGCGCGCTTCGCCTGCCCGGACCAGGACCGCGCGATGCTCGATGAGCGCGCCAGGTACTGGCTGTCGGTCGACCAGTACATCGGCGGCATCGAGCACGCCATCCTGCACCTGCTGTATTCGCGTTTCTTCACGCGCCTGATGCGCGACGAAGGACTGCTCGAGGTCGCCGAGCCGTTCACCAACCTGCTCACGCAGGGCATGGTTCTCGCCGAGTCTTACTACATCGACACGCAGGGCCGGCGCGAATGGGTGAATCCGTATGAAGTCGAGGTCACGCGCGATTCAAAGGGGAAAATACTTTCCGCAAAGACGAAAGACGGCACGCAGGTCGTCTACGACGGCATCGGCACGATGTCGAAGTCGAAGAACAACGGCGTCGACCCGCAGGACCTGATCGACAAGTACGGCGCCGACACCGCGCGCTTCTTCATCATCTTCGCCTCGCCGCCGACCAACACGCTGGAGTGGAGCGACGAGGGCGTCGAGGGCTCGTACCGCTTCCTGCGCCGGCTGTGGGTCTACGCGGCGCGATTTTCCCGGCGCAAGGGCCTGGCCGGCAGGCCCGGCAAGGACGCCCGCTTCGAGATCCACTCGGTGCTGAAGCAGGCGAACTACGACCTGCAGAAATTCCAGTTCAACACCGTGGCCTCGGCGTGCATGAAGATTCTCAACGCGCTGGAGCGCCTGCCCGAGGAAGATACCGCGGCCGACGAGGAAGGCATGTCGATCCTCATCCGCCTGCTCTCGCCCATCACGCCGCACATCGCCCATCACCTGTGGCGCGAGCTGGGGTTCGGCGAGGATGTGATGCAGGCTCCCTGGCCGCAGCCGGACAAGGAAGCCCTGGAGCAGGACGAGGTCGAGCTGGTAGTGCAGGTAAACGGCGTCAAGCGCGGTACCGTTCGTGTTCCGAAGTCTGCCGACCAACGCGCGCTGGAAGCCATCGTGAAGTCGCTCGAATTCGTGAAGAAGCAGATCGGCGACAAGATCATCAAGCGCGTCATCATCGTTCCGGGCCGTCTCATCAACGTCGTCGTCTGATGAGAATCCTCGTCGCCGTTCTTTGCCTCGCGGTTGCGAGCTGCGGCTTCCGGCTGCGCGGCACGGCGGAGGTGCCGTTCAGCACGGTTTACCTGCCGAGCGCCACCGGCGGCATCGCGCTCGATCTCAAGCGCAATATCCAGGCCGGAACCAACGCCAAGGTCGTCGATGACCCCAAGCAGGCCGAGGCGGTGCTGCAGTTCACCGAGGAAACCCGCCAGAAGGAAATCCTTTCGCTGACCGGGACGGGCCGCGTGCGCGAGTTCAAGCTGCGCTACCGGGTCGGCTTTCGCCTGCACGACGGCAAGGGCGCCGATTACGTGCCGCAGAGCACCGTGGAGCTGACGCGCGACGTGACCTTCAACGACGCCGAGGTGCTGGCGAAGGAAGCCGAGGAGCAGCTGCTGTTCCGCGACATGCAGTCCGACATGGTGCAGCAGATCATGCGGCGCATCGGCGCGGCGCAGAAGCCGCAGCTTCGCGTGCAATAGATGCAACTGCGCGCCGAGCAGCTGCACGGCCATCTCGCGAAGTCCCTCGCCCCGGCCTACGCCGTCCACGGCGACGAGCCGCTGCTCGCTCTGGAGGCGGCCGACGCCGTGCGCGCGGCGGCGCGCAGGCAGGGCTTCTCCGAGCGCGTGGTGTTCGAGCCGGGCCGCTCCTTCGACTGGAGCGAGTTCACGCACGCCGCGGCGAGCCTGTCGCTGTTCGCCGCCAGGAAGCTGATCGAGCTGCGTCTTGCCTCGGGCAAGCCGGGCACGCAGGGCGCCGAGGCGATCGCCGCCTGCTGCGCGCGGCCCAGCGCCGACCTGCTGCTTCTGGTCTCGGTGCCACGGCTAGACCGCGGCACCCAGAACTCGGCCTGGTTCCGCGCCCTCGCCGAAGCCGGCGTGATCATCGATGTCTACTCCGTCGATCGGCCCCGCCTGCCGGCCTGGATCGCCGAGCGGCTCGCGCGCCAGGGCCAGAGCGCCGCGCGCGAAGTACTGGAGTTCCTCGCCGACCGCGTCGAAGGCAACCTGCTCGCCGCGCACCAGGAGGTGCAGAAGCTCGCGCTTCTGGCGCCTGAAGGCGAGCTAAGCATCGAGACAGTAAACGAGGCGGTGGCGAGCGTCGCGCGCTACGACCCTTACGTCGCCGCGGAAGCCCTGCTTGCGCACCATCCTGCGCGCTACGTGAGGGTGATCGAAGGCTTGCGCGCCGAAGGCGAGCAGCCGACCTTCGTGCTGTTCGTGCTGAGCAGCGTGCTCTTCGTGCTGCACGGCCTCGCTCGCGGTGAGCGCGCGGATCCGCTCTTCGTCCAGCATCGGCTCTTCAACAAGCCGCTGCAGCGCGCGGTACAGGCCGCGGCGCGGCGCTATCCGGCGCCGCTTCTCGCAAGCGCCCTTGCGCACGCCGCGGCGATCGACCGCGCCATCAAGGGTGTCGGCCGCGGCGAGCCGTGGGAGGAGTTCATTGCGCTTGGGCTAAAATTGGCCCATGGATCAAAAGCTTGACGTCAGGCAGGCCGTGCGCGAGCTGGGCCGCGCGGCGCGCGCTGCCGCGCGCGCGCTGGCCCGCGCCGACGCCGAGGCGAAGAACCGCGCTCTCGGCACCATGGCGAAGGACATCAGGTCCAGCGCGAAGGAGATCCTTGCCGCCAACAGCGCCGACGTTGCGCAGGCCAACGGCGCCGACGCCGCGTTCATCGACCGGCTGACGCTCACCCCGAAGCTCATC
>Ga0070697_100004394_pt1 | contig 10821 bp, 9 predicted proteins | sample KBSK1501metaG_FD_65475 | JGI IMG/M metagenome (GOLD analysis project Ga0070697, IMG submission 65475) | Corn, switchgrass and miscanthus rhizosphere microbial communities from Kellogg Biological Station, Michigan, USA - KBS K1-50-1 metaG | ecosystem: Host-associated > Plants > Roots >... | reverse complement strand
CATTACGGCAGCATTTCTTTAATATTTATGCGTATTGCCGCATCTCGGACGACCTAGGGGATGAGACAGGCGATTCGCAAGCGTCATTGCGGCTGCTAGATCAGTGGGAAACGGAGCTCAATGCATGCTTTGCGGGTCAACCCCGTCATCCCGTTTTGGTTGCTCTTGCCGAGACGGTACGAGCATGCGATATCCCGCGACAACCGTTTGCTGACTTGCTGAAGGCGTTTCGCCAGGATCAGACTGTCAATCGTTATCCCAGGTTCGAGGATTTGCTTGGATACTGTCGCTACTCGGCGAATCCTGTGGGCCGACTTGTGCTGTATGTCTGCGGCTACCGCGACGACGAGCGCCAGGCCCTTTCCGATTTCACGTGCACCGCACTGCAGTTGGCTAATTTCTGGCAGGATGTGAGCGCGGATTATTCCAAGAGCCGCATCTATCTGCCGCTGGAAGATCTGAACCGGTTTGGAGTGGCGCAAGCAGACATCGCTTCCGCACAAAACACTCCAGCTTTCTGCGAGATGATGCGCTTTGAAGTGAACCGCACTCGAGACTGGTTTCAGCAGGGTTTACCATTGATCGCGGAAGTAAATCGTGAACTGGCGATTGATATAGAGTTGTTCAGCCGGGGCGGCCAGGAAATCCTGAATGCCATTGAGCGGCAGAACTTCAAGGTTCTCGGGCAGCGTCCGACCATCTCCAAAACGCGCAAACTGGCGCTGCTGGCCCGTGCCGCGTTGGGGAAGGTGCGATGAGCACGGCAGTGCAGCAAGCCACCACGCAATCCGTTGCTACGGAATCACAGCTCGCAGTCGCCTATTCCGTGTGCCGCGGCATCACCCGCGCGGCAGCCACGAATTTCTATTACGCGTTTCTGGTATTGCCTAAACGCAAACGCCAGGCATTGAACGCAGTTTATGCATTCATGCGGCGATGTGATGATATTGCCGACGATGCTAGCGTGCCAGTATCGGAGCGAAGGCAAAAACTCGACTTGTGGCTAAATGCTTTTCACCGCGCGCAAGCCGGACAGCCTACGGATGATCCCGTGCTATTAGCTCTCACGGATGCCCAGCGCCGGCACGGCATTCCCTCGGACTTGCTTGATCAGCTGGCCTATGGCACCGCCATGGACCTCACGGACGAACTCGATGAAAGCCTGGGATGGGGAACGACCGGGCGCACGCCCCATGTTCACTATCAGACTTTTGAAGATCTTTATCGGTACTGCTATTACGTCGCGTCTGTCGTGGGTCTAGTGTGCATTCGCGTGTTCGGCTACCGGGATACGGCAGCCGAAGCGCTCGCTGAGCGCTGTGGGCTGGCGTTCCAGCTCACCAACATTATCCGAGATGTAAAAGAAGACGCGATCATGGGACGCGTCTATTTGCCCGAGCAAGACCTGGCTAAATTCGGCGTTTCTCCTTCTGCGTTGTCCTCCGCCCCTGATCCCGCCCATTATCGGCCTCTGTTGGCAATGGAGGCCGAGCGTGCCCGCGAATTTTACCGTGCCGGAGACGCTCTAATTCCGCTTATCGAAGAAGACAGCCAGCCTGCACTGTGGGTATTGCTAACCATCTACCGCAGACTTCTGGACAAGATCGAGGGCCGCCGATATGACGTATTCAGCGGCAAAGTTGCGCTTAGCACGCGAGAGAAGCTCGTCATTCTGGGAAAGGGTTTTCTCAAACGCCTGTCCTGATGACTGAGCCTTGGACACAGACTCCCCACGTAGCCGTGGTCGGAGGCGGTTTGGCGGGACTGGCCGCCGGCTCTGCCCTTGCCGATAGCGGATTCCGCGTCACGCTCTTCGAACGCCGCGCTTATCTTGGCGGACGGGCCTCCTCGTATCAGCATCCGGCCACGGGTGAAGTCGTAGACAACTGTCAGCACGTGCTGCTCGGTTGCTGCACCAATCTCATCGAGTTCTATCGCCGCGTCGGAGTTGAAGATAAGATCCGCTGGTACGATCAGTTGACTTTTCTGGAGCCTGGAGGACGCGCGTCCGTGATCGGACCGTCTTCGCTGCCAGCCCCCTTACACACGGCGCCTGCATTCTTGCGAGCCCGTTGCCTCAATCTGACGGACAAATTGTCTATCGCTGCGGCCATGGCGGCGCTCGCTCCCGCCATGCCAAGAGATACCGGAGAACCCTTCTTAAAGTGGTTGCACCGCCACGGACAGACTGACCGCGCTATAGGACGTTTCTGGAAGCCAGTGCTGGTGAGCGCTCTGAATGAAGACATCGATCGTGTGTCGGTTCCATACGCGGCGCAGGTGATGCGCGAGTCCTTCCTCAAATCGCGTGCGGCCGGGCGGATGGGTGTGCCTACAGTCCCTTTGACCGAGCTCTATGGCACGGCCGGGGACCACATCTGCAGGCGTGGTGGCGAAGTGCGATTCCGTTCCAGTGTGGAATCGTTTCGTGCTGAGTTTGCCGCAGTCAAGTTGGCGGTATCCGGAGCAGAAGAGAGCTTTGATTTTGTGGTATTCGCTGTTCCGTTCGATGTGCTGGCGCGAGTGTTGCCCGAAACTACAGCGGCAGAGCCTCTACGGCAAGCCTTGGACGCCCTTGAGACCTCGCCGATTACAGGCATACATCTGTGGTTCGATCGTCAGATTACCGACCTTAAGCATGCCGTCTTGCTCGACCGCACCATTCAGTGGATGTTTCACAAATCGATGCTGCTGGACAGCCGCGTCACGCGTAACGGCAGTTATGTGGAATTGGTTGTGAGCTCCTCCAAGCTGCTAGTGGAGAAATCACGTCAGGAAATCGTGGATCTTGCATTGAGCGAACTGCGAGAGTTCTTGCCCGAAGCTCATCAGGCGAAACTCGTGAAGTCCGCCGTGATTAAAGAAATACACGCTACTTATTCCCCCAAGCCTGGTGTGGACGTTTTCCGTCAGCAACCCGAAACTATCTGGCCGCGTGTTTTTCTGGCTGGAGATTGGACGGCCACCGGCTGGCCTGCGACCATGGAAGGCGCGGTACGAAGCGGCTACCTGGCCGCGCAGTGTGTAGCAAGGGTCGCGGGCTTGCGGGACGCAGCCTTCTTGGTACCCGACCTTGCACCCACAGGATTTATGCGATTGTTTGGATAATGCGCTTTAAGCGGCGAGCAGAGCCACGCCGCCCGCTACGAGCAATGCGGCCATCCAGCGATGTGGGTCAACGCGCTCGTGCAGGAAAATCTTGGCGGCGACCGCAGTGGCAACGAAAGTGAGAGACGCCGAAGCCGGCGCCACCAGGCTTACATCCCCCCAGGAGAGTCCGATCAGCAGGCTGTAAAACGCCACGGTCATGGCGAGAATGCCCAGAACAAAATTCACATTGTGTAAGGTGCGTCCGACGACGGCTAATAAGCCGTGACTCCGCCAGAGCTCTCCCACGTCACCGACTTGCTTCATGGCGCGCGAAAGAAGTACGTCGCCGATCGTGGATGCCAGTACGATGGCTGCGACTGCGCCCCATGTGTAGAGTTGCTTCATAGCTCGGCTCTCATGGAGACCGGTTCCCGGTCGCAATTTTCGGACGGTGTTACAGGCGGGTCGTGAGTTAGCGCCGGGCCTCGCGTCACGAACCCCACTCCAACAGAAATCAGGATGATTCCGAGCCAGCGGGTCGTAGTCACCTGCTCATGCAGCAGAAATTTGGCTATGAGAGCTAGCAGGACATACCCAAGAGAAGTCGCCGGCAGGACATAAGTCAGGTCGGCCCAGGAGAGGGCGGTCATGTACGCGGCAAAGAACCCAAGTAAAAAGAGAATTCCCGCGAGCACCCACGGGTTCAGAATAGTCAAAATAAGATCTGGAAGCTGATGCAGGGAGATGTTACCCGCATCTTTCATTCCGCGCGATAACAGGGAATCTCCAGTTGCTCCGAAAACGGTTACTGCGGCCAATACCAGATACTTGCGAAAGGTCACATCTTCTTTCCTAGGCCTTTACCGGTTCCGGCGCAGTGGCGGCGTTTTCTTTTTCGCGCTTCTCCTTGACCCACTTGTTGCGCGAGGCGCGCAGCTTCAGAAAGCTTTTGGCCTCTTTGTACAGGCGCTTGCGTTCTCCGCCATCAAACGCGGCTTTTCTCAAAATGCGGTACACAGCTTTGGGCCGGAAGTAGTACTCGTCATAAAAGCGGTGGACAGATTCCATGATCTCGTCTGCGGGCAAGCCGGGATACTGAATATGCGCCATCTGATGGCCGCCTTCATCCACCATTTTCGTATCGGCGACCATGAATCCGCTCTTCATTGCGTAATCGTAGAGTTCAGTCCCAGGATAAGCGTGCGCCACCGAGACTTGAATGGTTTCGACGTCGAGTTCTTTCGCGAAGTCGATGGTGTTGCGGATCGTCTCCCGCGTCTCACCTGGCAGACCTAAAATGAAGTCGCCGTGGACAACTAGCCCAAGCTTGTGACAGTCCTTCGTAAATTGACGAGCGCGCTCGATGGTCGCGCCTTTCTTGATATTCTTCAGGATCTGCTGATCGCCCGACTCATAGCCAACGATCAACAGCCGGCAACCCGCTTCCTTCATGGCTTTCAGTGTCTCGTAATCGGTAGTGACACGAGAGGTACAAGACCACGTCAGGTTTAACGGCTTCAGCTTCGAACACAATTCGACGGTGCGGGCCTTTTGAATGTTGAACGTATCGTCATCGAAGAAAAATTCCTTCACCCCTGGCCAGTACTCTTTGGCCTTGGCCATCTCGCGGGCTACGTCATCAGTTGAGCGCTTGCGCCAGGGATGGCCACTCAAGGTCTGCGGCCACAGGCAAAAGGTGCACTGTGCAGGACATCCACGAGTGGTGTAAAGCGAAACGTAGGGATAGAGCAGGAAAGGTACGTTGTAGCGCTTCACGTCCAGATCGCGGCGATAAACATCCGTCACATGGGGCAGGGAATCCAGATCTTCAATCTGCGGCCGGTCCGGTGTGTGAACCACTGATCCGTTGAGACGGTACGAGATCCCTAAAATTTCATCCAGAGGTTTACCCTGAGCGAACTCCACGACCGAATAATCAAATTCTTTGCGACAAACAAAATCAATCGCCCGGCAATCCTTCAACGATCTTTCCGGCAGCACCGTCACATGAGGACCCACAAAGGCAATCTTGATAGCTGGATTAACTTCTTTGATTGCCTTCGCCAGCCCGATATCCCCGGGGAATCCAGGCGTGCTTGTAAAAAGAACCAGGAACTCGTAATCACGCGCGATCTTGATGGTCTCTTCCGCAGAGACGTGATGGGAAGGAGCGTCCAGCAGGCGTGCCCCCTCAAGCATACCGGCGGGATAAGCAAGCCAGACCGGATACCAGTAGGATTCAATTTCGCGAGTTGCAGGCCAACGTGATCCCGCTCCTCCGTCGAAATTCTCAAACGAAGGCGGGTTCAGAAACAGTGTTTTTAAGGGCATATGTTTGAATAACTTATACTAACATCCTTGAGCGGATTTTTCCCTGCCCGCAGGGTACGTTTCGGGTACATTCAGGCCTGCTACCCGCTTACCATTCAGGCTAAGGGACACCCTCGCCATGCGACAAAGGGTTTGCGTTGAATGGCCGCTCTTACTGTTCCAACAGGCCGCACCAACAGGGAATGGGAGCATCCTGGGCGACCGTGATCGAGCTACTTGCCCACTCCGGCCCAAGCGGCTAGTTCATCCGTGGCGCGCAAGAGCGTGATGCGGGCTTTCTGCAACTCGAAACGGGTGTCCTGCAAAGCGTTGTATCGCTCATTGGCCTGCACACGCGCATCCTCTACGTCGTGAAGGGTGGCGGTACCGGCGTCCATGCGGACTTGCGATGCCTCCAGATTGGATTGCGCCACCTGATATTCCAGATCCGCTACTTCTTGGGCCGCGCTCAATTGTTCCACCGCGCGCTGCAGCTTAAGGGTCTCTTCCGACACCCGATTCTTGGCGGCTTCGGCATCTTTTTTTGCGCGCAAGGCTTCGGCATCGGCAGCGGCTGCATGGGCATGCTGTGAAGGACTCAGAAATGGAAAACGGATCGCCACGCCCAAGGTCGCGTTATGACGATCAAACGATTTGTAAAACTGGTCGTAATTGTTATAGCGGGAGAGCAGGGCATATTGACCGGCGAAATCTACCGTCGGCCACATCGCCCGATGTTCACCCCGTGCCCGAAAACTTTGAGCAGTAGCGTGATGCTCCGCAGCCTTTACGGATGGACTGACCTCCAGCGCTTGGCCGACAAGATTGTCTTCCTGCTTCACCTCGGGCAGCGGCGGCATCGATCCGGGAATTGTCTCGATCGAGCTTGCAGGAATTCCTGTCATTTGCGACAACCGGTTTCGCAGTACCTCGACTGCTCCTTGCGCCTCAGCGATTCGCATGCGCACGCGAGCAGTACTTAGACGCGCCTTGTTCCGTGCCAGTGAACTATCTATCCCTTCCTGCACGCGCTCACTGACTACCTGTTCCATTTTGAGCGCAGCCGCCTGTTCCTCGCGGAGGTGACTTTGCAAAGCTTCCCATTTGCTGAGTTCGGCATAACTGAGGACGGTATCCTGAATAACCTGGTTTCGCTGGTCCTTGGTCTGCATGCTAGAACTCTTCCACTCCGTCTTCGCGGCTCTAACAAAATCGCGTAGAGCCGGATTAAATAGCGCGGATTGCGTATTGACGTTGATGATGGACGGCGCCGAACCCTCCAGGCTCAAAGGGAATCCCCAGGATGCACCGAGGCCAGAGCCGAGAATGACCTGTGGCAAATATTGATTTCGTGCCTCATGGTAAGAGGCAAAGGCGCGCTGCTCGTCCGCGGAAGCGGCACCCGTCGCCGTACTGTGGCTCAGCGCCAACTGGACGGCACGCTGCAGAGGCAATGGCTCAGCCACGAGCATGGGTACGGCCACAAGAAGAAACAATAATCCGCTGAGACGACGCGAGATATAGCACGAAGCAAGTTTCATCTTTCCACCTTTGAGCTGGAAGCATCGTAGAAAAAGCGATTGTAACCGAGGGACGAATGGAAGGAACTCAAGCGCAGGCACGCCTGGGATGAGACATCGAGAATGGAGAAACCGTGCTTAATGCGTCAGCGATGGACGCGGTTCAGAGCATCTTTGGCTCGAGAGAAATTCTTCGCCAGCGTCAACGCGGCAGAATACTCCTGGGCCGCGCCTGCCTTGTCTCCCTGTTTTTCCAGAATAGTTCCCAGCAGATAATGAGCCTTGAAAGTAGGTGCTTCTTCCGAAGGGGAGCCGGATGCGATATAGCGCCGCAACAACTGAATGGCGAGGGGAAAGTTGCGTCCGGCGCGGACCAGGGTCTCGGCCGCGTCGACCAGCACTACCGATGCCTTCATAGGCGCCGCGCTGATCTGGTCAATGGCCTTTTCCATATCATTCAGCCGCCCTGTGTGCCGATAGAACGATGCCAAATTCAGCCACGAGTCGGCGCTGTCATTGTCTGCCCGAATGGCTGCCCGATATTCCTGTTCCGCGGTTGCAAAGTCTTTTTTCTTCTCTGCCATCCGGCCGTTAATCCAGTGCGCCTTCGCATCATCCAAGACTGCCAGTCTTGCAGCCTGCGCCCGGGCTTTATCCTGTCCTCCGCCGACGATTCCCGGCGCTTCCAGGTAGAACTCGGCGAGGTCAGTGTGAGCGTCTACGTTTTTCGGATCCAATTCCACGGCACGTTCAAACTCGGTTCGTACTTTCTTGGCTAGTCCCGCGGCGGTAAAAAAATTGGAGGCATCCGCCTTTTCTCCATAGGTTCGACCAAGCCACAAGTGATAGTTGCTGTTGTTTGGAGCGAGTTCCACTGCCTTCTCGCAGGCGGATGCAGCGCGATCCCAGTCTTCCAAGGCGAAATAGGCACGGCAAAGCAGGTTATGAGCCTGGGGATTGTTGGGAGCCTGACTCAATTCCCCCCGCAGAGTGTTGATGGCATCGTCCACCCGCCCAGCCGCCAGTAAGGCTGGTGCATTGTCGGCAGCGCCCGCCGTGCAAGCCGAAAACGCAAACAAGGCTGCGACAAGAATTGTTTTCGCCAGTCGCATCTCTAACGAACCACCTTTACGTTCGCACCGTTTTTCAAGGGCTTGGAGTTAGTTGAACCCAGCGCCAGCAGCGCGTTGTCAGTCAGTCCCGCGGTGATTTCAACTTGCGTCAAATTTGAAATTGAAACCTGCACATCCCGACGGAGCAGCCGATTGTTTGCGATCTCGAAGACGAAGGTTGTGCTGTCCTGCCGTATGGCCTCGCGCGGGACCGTAATCACATTGCGATGTTCGGCGGCGACGATGGTGACGCCCACGTTAATGTTGGGAAGCAACTTGAAATCGCGGTTATCGACCACGGTCGTGGTTTCTCCGACGTTGCGTGTGCCCCGCAATTTGACGCTCGCCGGTACCACATCCACTTTCCCCTCCCAAACCCGCCCAGGCACGGCATCCCACGTAATTTCTATTTTCTGTCCTGGGGACAGCCGCCCCACGTCAGGCTCATCCACGTAAGCTCGAACCAGCACGCGAGAGAGATCGGCCATTTGCAATACCAGGTCTCCGGGGCCAACGTATGCTCCCTGGCGTACCGGCAGGGAATACACTACCCCATCGAAGGGAGCGCGAATATTGAGCTTACTCAGGACGTCTTGCGCCGCGGCGTAGGCAGCTTGCGCCTCAACCCGCTGGGCGCCTACGCGCGCTATTTCCGGTTGCGAGTAACGGTCCTTTTGCTTTTGCTGAAGCAATTTGAGTTCAGCGTCGACGCGTGCCAGCTGATTTTCTGCGTCCTTAACTTCGCCGGGGGAAGCCGCGCCTTTCTGTTGCAAACGTCGCAGGGCCTCCAGGCTACGCTGCGCGGCATCATGATCGGCGCGAGCCTTCAACACCTGCGATTCGATGTTCAGCACTTCCTCACGATTGCCGCCACTCTCAATGGCGCTGGTATTAGCCTGCGCACCGCGTACTTGGGATAGAGCTCGCGCTGCTTGACTGCGCGCCTCGGCGTCATTCAATTGCAGGAGTAGCTGTCCCTTCTTTACGTGATCGCCTTCCTTTACCAGGATCCTGTTTATGGTCGTGCCGATCGGCGCATGCGCTTCAAAATTTTGTACTGGTTCGATCTTTCCGTTGGTGGAAATCAAACTGCGAATAGTGCCGCGCTCGGACCTGGCGGCCCGTACTGTCACACTGTCATCGCGCGACATAAAAGCCGCGAGCAGAATGACCGCCAAGACAATTCCCGCTGCCCAAATGATCCAGGGACGCCGGGAAAGAAAGCCGGTATTGTTTACTGTCGATGCCATTGCAATTTGTACTGAATAATCTATCACTTGCCGGGATTGCAACCGGGCAAAACGATTACTACCTTAGATGCCGCACCCTGCCCAAAAATCGCAAATCCTTGCAGTCTTTGACGGTGCTCCCGGGCTGGTTACAATGGCATATGCCTAATCGGCAACGCTATACTGCCGAACACGCCGAAGCGGGTCTGGATGCCAAGTTTCCCGAGATCGAGACCTGGCCCAACCAGTTTCCCGGCTATGAAATTTTAGTGGACGATCCGGAGTTCACCTCAGTCTGTCCCAAGACCGGCCTGCCCGACTTTGGGGTGCTCACCATCCGATACATGCCTGACCAACATTGTTTGGAACTTAGATCACTCAAGGAATACTTGCAGTCCTATCGCAACTTGGGGATCTTTCAAGAAAACATCGTGAACCAGGTGTTGGAAGACGTAGTGCGCTGGGCTCGCCCTGTTTGGGCCGAGGTGAAAGGGGAATTTCGCCCCCGTGGCGGGATCTCAACCGTGGTGACAGCGCGGTGGCCCAGGCCCAAGGCCGGCAAAAACGGAAAATGATATAGTCCCACGCCATCGTGGCAAATGTTCGTCTTTATCCTCGAACCGCGTTAATCCTCCTCACCGCGCTCAACCTGCTCAATTACATTGATCGCTCCGTCCTGTTCGCCGTACAGCCGCTGGTGCAGGCCGAATTCCATCTTACGAACCGCGAAGTCGCATATCTCACCAGCGCCTTCCTTCTCTTTTACATGGTCGCTGCACCATTTACTGGTCCACTTGCCGACCGCTATTCACGTAAGTTGATTATCGCGATCGGCGCATTCTTTTGGAGTGGACTTACTCTCCTAACCGCCGTTACTCACAGCTATCCAGCACTGTTGGTCCGCCATACTCTGGTGGGCATCGGGGAAGCCAGCTTTGTGACCATCGCGCCGACTTTCGTGGCTGACCTTTTTCCTGAAGAGAAGCGCGGGCGCATTCTGGGCGTCTTCTATCTCGCAATTCCCGTGGGCACGGCGCTGGGTTATGTGCTGGGTGGCAATCTTGGGACGCGCTTCGGTTGGCGATTTCCGTTCTACATCGCAGCGTTTCCCGGGTTCCTGCTTGCGCTGATGATGCTGTTCATTCCCGAGCCGCCTCGTGGCCAATTCGATTCTGTGAAAGAGACCGCTGAACGCGGAACCCTCCGGGGCCTTACCAGAAACCCTGCTTTTTGGACTGCAACTCTGGGCATGGCCATGATGACATTTGCTCTCGGCGGTATCCAGGTGTGGATGCCGACATTCCTCTCCACTCTGCGTGGATATTCCTTGAAGGCTGCTAATCAGCTCTTTGGTGCAATCATTGTGTTGGATGGAACGCTTTCATCGTTGGCCGGCGGGTGGTTGGGAGACCACTTTCTTAGGCGTACAAAAGGGTCCTATTACATGGTGTCAGCGATCAGCATGGCACTCGGAGTGCCCGTGATGATCATTGCACTGTTCGCCAGGGGACCGGCGATGGTGCCTGGAATTCTGGTCGCCGCGTTTCTTCTCTTGCTCAA
>Ga0070697_100004393_pt1 | contig 10823 bp, 10 predicted proteins | sample KBSK1501metaG_FD_65475 | JGI IMG/M metagenome (GOLD analysis project Ga0070697, IMG submission 65475) | Corn, switchgrass and miscanthus rhizosphere microbial communities from Kellogg Biological Station, Michigan, USA - KBS K1-50-1 metaG | ecosystem: Host-associated > Plants > Roots >... | reverse complement strand
GGAATGCGCGCGCGCAGCACGTGCACGTCCTCGCGCACGGCCGTCGCCTCGTCCTTGCCGGTCGGTCGCGTGAACGGGAAGACTTCGTAGAGGATCCGCACGGCGGCCTCGGGATTGACCATCGTGAAGATCGTGCCCTTGGCGTAGGCGCGCCCGAAACCGGCCAAGTCCTTCGCGCGTGACTGGATGGTCTCTTCGAGCGCGATGAAGGCATTGGAGGGAAAGCGCTCGATCAGCCGCTTGTCGAGAATGCGCAACTTGACGCCGGCGTTCTCGATCAGCGCGTACTGCGTGTCGAACTGGCTGAGGGCGTCGATCTGCTTGCTACGCAACAGCGCCGCCGGTTGTGCGCCTTCACCCGCAACGACGAGGTTGATGTCCGTGTCAGGATTCAGGCCCGAGGCGGCGGCCAGCGCGCGCGCGATGATGACGCCAGCCGAGGACATGTTGGTGACGCCGATCGTCTTGCCCTTGAGATCGGTGAGCTTCTGGATGGGGCTGTCGGCCAGCACGGCGATCGCGTAGCCCGGCGTCTGATACGCCGTGTAGAAATTCTTGATCTTCACGCCCTGCTGCCGGGCAATCGCCAGCGGCTCCATGCTCGGCAGGGTCATGAGGAACTCGCGCGTCGCCACGAATTTCACGCAGTCGGTGGAGCCCGTGAGGGGCACCACCTCGACGTCGAGGCCCTCCTGGGCGAACCAGCCCATCTTCATGGCGACGGCGAATTGCGAGCCGACGCCGGCGGTCAGCGTTCGCGCGCAGGTGCCGACGCGAATGCGCGTTTGTGCCTCGGCCGCGCGCGCCAGCCCCACGTCGAGGGCCGCGAACGAGACGGCGCACAGCATGATTGCGGCAGACGTGGACACGAAGGCCGGAAGCTTCATGGGCGCCACTCTAGGGTCGTTGGCCATATCGTTGCAATAGCGGAGGGCGTGATGGGGTTGTGGCGCCGCATCGTATCGCTCGCTCTCGCCGCGCTGGTGGCGCTCGCTGTCGGCGGCGTCATCACCGCTCACGCGCGAACCGTCGGTGAGTTCATCGACGACGCCCGGATCGTCGCCGAGGCAACGGCCAAACTGGCGGCCGACTCGCCCAAGAACTTCTTGAAAATCGACATCAAGAGTGAGGGCGGTATCGTCACGCTTTCGGGGACCGTGGATTCCGTCGACAAGCGCAGGCGTGCCGAAGAGGTCGTCTCCGGCATCAACGGCGTGAAAGGCGTTGTGGACAACATTCAAGTCGCCGGCGCCGCTGTGCCGCCGTCGCCGACGTCGGCGGCGATCGATGCCACCGGCACCGTCGCCTCCGTCGACGCCTCGTCCGGCACGATCACGCTCAAGGATGGCCGCGTCCTTCGCGCCGGCGACCGCACGTCGGTCTACCAGCCGACGAGCGTGAAGGCGCTCAAGGCGGGGGACCAGGTGCTGCTGCGCGGCGCGACGCCGATGACGGTGCGCGCGCCCGAAACACGCATGGGCACCGTCGCCGCCGTGGATTCCGCTCGTCAGCAGCTCGTGCTCACCGACGGCACCGTCGTCCGTGTTCCGACCTCGGCCAACGTACACCGTGGGACTGAGCGCCTTGGGCTGAGCCAGGTCGAGCCGGGTGCGGAGGTCGTGATTCAGCTGGCACCGGTGCCGGCGGCCTCGCCCGTCATGACTCCGCCGCTGCCGACTCCGACGCAGACGGCTCCCATGCCGACGACGTCATCGCCAGCGAGCTCGACGCAGGCGCCGACATCACGACCTGCGTCTGCCGGTGTTGCCGTGTACGACGCGACGGACGTCAGCGTCGTGTGGACGCCGTCGGCCGCCGCCGGCCGCTGACGTCGCGTCACGAGGCCGCCTCCTCCGCCAATCACCGCGCAGCCGCGGCGCGTGTGGGGTACGATACGGCGAGTTTCCGCCGGCGCCTGCGGCCGGCAGGGAGGCCCCCATGCCGTACGACCTCGTGATCAAGAACGGAACGGTGATCGATGGCTCCGGTCTGCCTGGCTTCCGAGCGGACGTCGGCGTGCGGCATGGACGCATCGTCTCGATCGGACGTATTCGCGAGCGCGGGCGGGAGACGCTCGACGCCGAGGGCCACGTGGTGGCGCCGGGCTTCGTCGACGGCCACACCCACATGGACGCCCAGATCTTCTGGGACCCGCTGGGGACGTCGTCCTGCTACCACGGCATCACGAGCGTCGTGATGGGCAACTGCGGCTTCACGCTGGCGCCGTGCGCGTCGAAGGACAAGCACTTCGTCGTGCGAAATCTTCAAAGGGCCGAGGACATTCCGCCGGAGGCGATGGAGGCGGGGATCGACTGGCGCTGGACGACCTTTCCCGAGTTTCTCGACACGCTCGAGGCGCTGCCCAAGGGGATCAACTACGCCGGCTATATCGGTCACTCCGCGCTGCGCACCTACGTCATGGGTGAGCGCGCATTCGACGCCGCCTCGACGGAGGAGGACCTGCGAGCGATGGAGCGAGAGCTCCGCGATGCGCTGCGGGCGGGGGCCATGGGGTTCACGACGTCGCGCTCGCCGAGCCACGAGACGCCCGACCATCGCCCGGTGGCCAGTCGCGTCGCCGACTGGAGCGAGGTGCGCCGGCTCGTCAATGCGATGGGTGAGCTCAACGCAGGCATCTTCGAGATCGCGGGCGAAAACGTCGATCGCGACGCCGATAATCCGGGGCTGAGCGATTATCATCGGCGGCTGAAAGAGCTCGCCGTGGAGAGCGGCCGGCCGATCACGTTCGGCGTGTTCGGCCGCCGCGGTGCGCCGCACGTGTGGCGCAAGTACATGGCGCTGCTCGACGAGACGGCGGCCGCCGGAGGCCGGATGTTCGCGCAGGCCCACAGCCGCTGGCTGTCCGCGTTGCTGTCGTTCAAGACGCAGATGCCCTTCGACCGGCTGCCGCTGTGGAAGGAGCTGCGCAAGCTTCCGATCGCCGAGAAGATCGCCAAGCTGCGCGACCCCGAGTTCAAGAAAAAGCTGGTCGAGGCCACCAACGAAACGCCCGACAAGAAGGCGCTCGGCACCGAAGCGCGGCCGCAGCCCTATGAGTGGCTGTTCGTGTTCGACACCGTCGAGGGGCCGCACCGCTCGGTGGCCGAGGTCGCGGCCGAGCGCGGCGTTCATCCCGCGCAGGCGATGATCGACCTGGCCCTGGAGAAGGACCTCGACCTGTTCTTCCTCATGCCGGTGGCCAACGAGGACCAGGACGCAGCACTCGAGATCATGAAGCACCCGCGCGCGTGCGTGACGTTTTCGGATTCCGGCGCGCACGTCACCCAGCTGATGGACTCCTCGCTGCAGACGCATCTGCTCGCCCACTGGGTGCGCAGAAAGCAGGCGTTCACCCTCGAGCAGGCGGTGCGGATGCTGACGCTCGTGCCCGCCACGCTGTGGGGCTTTGCCGACCGCGGTCTCGTCCGCGAAGGGATGGCCGCCGACTTCGTCGTCTTCGATCCCGAGACGATCGGGGCGGAGATGCCGGAGCTCGTCGCCGACCTTCCGGCGGGCGCCAAGCGCCTGGTGCAGCGCTGCCGGGGCGTCGCCGCGACCGTGGTCAACGGCGAGACGATCCTGCGCGACGGCAAGCCCACCGGCGCGCTGCCCGGGCAGCTCCTGCGCGGTCCGCTGGCGCGCCGAGGCTGAGCCGTGCTCGCGATCTGGGTGAAAGTGCGCGTCAAGCCGGCAGAGCGCGCGCGCTTCCTGGCGGCGATCGAGCAGGACGCCCTCGGCTCCGAGCGCGACGAGGCCGTGTGTTATCGCTTCAACGTCCTTCAGGACGAGAGCGATCCCAACACCTATTACTTCTACGAGGTCTACAAGGACGAGGCGGCGCTGGAGGCCCATCGGGCCGCGCCGCACTACGCGAAATGGCGCGCCGCCGCCGACACACTCGACGGCCCCTCACAGCCAACGCGATGCAAGACCGTATTCCCCAGCGACGCGAAGTACTGGCAGGGAGCCAAGAAATAGCCTCGTGACGTGGGTCACGCCGGCCGCGCTGCTGATCGTCCTCGCGACGTCTGCGGAGGTCGGGCCGGCGGCGCGGCCAGCAGAGCCGCCCCCCTCGTCCGCGCGCACCAGTACGCAGGGACAGCTGCTGGTGGCGACCGAGAGCCTCCGTGATCCGCGCTTTGCACATACCGTCGTCTACATGCTCCGTCACGACGCCACCGGTGCGCTGGGCCTCGTCGTGAACCGCCCGGTCACCACCCTGTCGCTCGAGCGCATCCTCGAATCGCTCGGACGCGATCATGAAGGCGCCCGCGGCGACATCCGCGTTCACTACGGCGGCCCCGTCGAGTCTGGACGCGGCTTCGTGCTGCATACCGGAGAATGGATGACCGACGAAAGCCAGGTGGTGCAAGGCGGCGTCGCCGTCACGAGCGATCCCAAGGTGTTCGAGGCACTCGCGCGCGGCGCGGGGCCGCGCCGCGTGCTGTTCGCCGTGGGGTACGCGGGCTGGGCGCCCGGGCAGCTCGAGGCCGAGATCGAAGGCGGCTTCTGGATCGCGGTGAATGCCGACGAGGCGTTGATCTTCGACGACGACGCCGGCACCAAGTGGGAGCGCGCGACCCAGCGACGCCGGCTCACGCTCTGAGGCGCGACCACTCGGAGGTTTGTCTCGAGCTCGCCGACGGCACGCGGCTGATCGCCAGCGTGCCGGGCCGCGCGGCGGTCACGACGGGCGAGCGCGTGCACGCGCACCTTCCCGAGGACGCGTTTCTGGAGGGCCGCTGAGTGGCAGAGCGCGAGATCGGCCCGCGGGAGGGAGCTCGGCGCATTGTTGGCGCCCTCGAGAGCGCGGGGGTCACCCTGGTACCGAGCGTGCCCGACACGTGGATCGGCTGGCTGATGGAGCCGATGCGGCGATCGTCTCGGTTGCGCGTCCTGGACGTGGCGCGCGAGGAAGAAGCGATCGCCATCGCCTGCGGCGCTCACCTGGTGGGCGCCCGGGCGGCCGTGGTGATCCAGAACGCGGGGCTGCTCAACAGCGGCGCCGTGATCGGCTCGCTCGTGCAGCTCTACCGTGTGCCGTGCTTTCTGCTGGTGTCCTACCGCGGCGACGCGCGCGACCCGATCTATTACCACGCGGCGAAGGGGCGGGCGACGGAGCCCACGCTGCGGGCGTGGGGTCTGCGCTTCGCCCGCGCCCAGGGGCCGTCTCGCATCGCCACGCAGATCGCCGAGGCGTACGCGGAGATCGACACGACGCAGGAGCCCTCGGTGCTGCTCTTCAGCGCCGAGGACCTCGCGTAGGGCGTGGCGCCGGTGAGCGTGGCGCGCACGGCGTGGCTCGAGGCGCTGCTGTCGGGCCTGGATCCGGCGCACGATCTCCTCGTTGCCGGCCTTGGCGCCAACGCCCGGTATCTCCCGCACATGAACGTCCAGGTCCCGTACTTCGCGCTCTGCGACTCGATGGGCGCGGCGATTCCGCTGGCGCTGGGCATGGCGCTCGCGAAGCCGGAGCGGCGGCTCACCGCGCTGGAGGGCGACGGCTCGCTGATGATGTGTCTCAACTGCCTGGTCACCGTCGGCGCGGCGCGGCCCGCGAACCTCACCGCGCTGGTGTTCGAAAACGGCGCGTACGAATCATCGGGGGGGCAGAACGTGCCGCCTGTGAGCGTCGACTTCGTCGCCGTCGCGCGCGCTTCCGGCTGGGCGCATGCGGAGCGACTCGAGCGGTCCGATGACCTGCTCGCGGCCCTCGAGCGCGGCCGCCGCGCGTCGGGTCCGTGCCTGCTGGCGCTGCCGACGATCTACGATCCGACCGAGCCGGTGCCTTCGTACTCCGAGCGGCCAGACGAGATCCGCGCCAACTTCGCCCGCGCGCTGACCCGCGGCAAAGCTTGACGGGGGCCGGCGAGGGGTTCTATCGTTTCCGGCCACCAGCAGCCACGGAGGTCACCCATGACAGCTCGAGAGCTCCACGCCCGCCTCAACCACCCCGTCGTCGACGCCGACGGCCACTGGCTCGAGTACCTGCCGGTGATGCGCGAGCAGTTCAGGAAGATTGCCGGCGAGGCGGCGGTGGAGGGGCTGGCCGTCGCCAGCTCGCGCATTCCCAACGCGCTCAAGATGTCGCTCGCCGATCGTCGGCGCAAGCGCGTGGGCATGGAGGGCTTCTGGTCCTCGCCGAGCGAGAACGTGCTGGATCGCGCGACCGCGATGTTCCCGCGCCTGATGTACGAGCGCCTGGACGATCTCGGCATCGACCTCGCGGTCGTGTACCCGACGTCCGGCCTCTCCTACCATCGGCTGCCGGACACGCGGATGCGCCGCGCCATCTGTCGCGCGTACAACGTGTTCACGGCCGACCAGTTCCGTCCCTACGCCGACCGCATCATGCCGGCCGCCATCATCCCCATGTACACGCCCGAGGAGGCCATCGAGGAGCTCGAGTTCGCGGCCAAGCAGCTCGGCTTCAAAGTCATCATGGTCGGGGGGCTCATGCGCCGGCCCGTGGAGGCGGTGGCTCAAGAGCAGCCCGAGGCCTCCAAGCACGCCGAGTGGTTCGACGTCATCGGCATCGATAGCGATCACGACTACGATCCCGTCTGGCAGAAGTGCCGCGAGCTCAAGCTGGCGCCCTCGTTCCACAATGGCGCGCGCTCGATCCTGTTACGGAACTCGCCCTCGAACTTCTGCTTCAACCACATCGGCCACTTCGCCTCCGCCGGCCACGCCGTGTGCAAGGGGCTGTTCTTCGGCGGCGTCACGCGGCGCTTTCCCGACCTGAACTTCGCCTTCCTCGAGGGCGGGGTGGGCTGGGCGTGCATGCTCTACGCGGACCTCGTGGGCCACTGGGAGAAGCGCAACGGCGAGGCGATCAAGTCGACGCATCCGTCCAAGCTCGACCGCGCGCGGCTCCTGGACTTCGCGCGCACGTACGCGCAGGAGGAGGTCGCGGCGGCCGTCGGTCGCGGCGAGGGACTCGACGAGACGCAGGCGCTCACCGGCGGCGTCGAGGACGTCGACGACTACTTCCGCTGCAAGATCGAAAAGAAGCAAGACCTCAAGGATCTGTTCGTGCCGCGCTTCTACTTCGGCTGCGAGGCCGACGATCCGGTGAACGCGTGGGCGTTCAACCGGAAGGCCAATCCCATGGGCGCGCGGCTGAACGCGATCTTCTCCTCGGACATCGGCCACTTCGACGTCCCCGACATGTCCGACGTCGTGCCCGAGGCCTACGAGCTCGTCGAGCACGGCCTGCTCGATGACCGGGACTTCCGGGACTTCATGTTCGCCAACGCCGTGCGGTTCTGGGGCGAGGTGAACCCCGACTTCTTCGCGGGGACGGTGGTGGAGAAGCACGCCACGGAGGTGTTGCGCAATGGCGCTTGATCCGCAGGCGGCCAACGTCATCGATCTGGTCGTCAAGTCCGGGCGACCGCCGTATCACCAGCTGTCGCCCAAGGAAGCGCGCCAGATGTTTCGTGACACGCGGCCGGCCTCCACGCCGCCGGCTCCGCAGATCGGCGGCGTGCGCGAGGTGGCGGCCGAGGGACCCGTCGGCTCGATCCCGCTGCGCGTCTACCGGCCGGCCGGAGTGAGCGACTCGCAGCGTCTGCCGGCGCTCGTGTTCTTTCACGGCGGCGGCTGGGTGATCGGCGATCTCGAGACTCACGACGTCGTCTGCCGCCAGGTGACCGCCGAGGCCGGCGTGAGCGTGATCGCCGTCGACTATCGTGTCGCTCCGGAGCACAAGTTTCCGGCGGCGGTCGACGATGCCTGGGCGGCGACGCGCTGGATCGTCGCTCACGCCGGTGAGCTTGGCATCGACGCTGCGCGCATCGCGGTGGGCGGCGACAGCGCCGGAGGCAACCTGGCGGCCGTGGTCGCCTTGCTCGCCCGCGACGCGGGGGCACCGCGCATCGGGCTTCAGATTCTGACCTATCCGGTCACGGATCTCGTGAGCGAGAGCCAGTCGTACACCGATCTCGCGGATGGCTACATGCTCACGCGCGACAGCATGCGCTGGTTCCGCGCGCAGTATCTGGCCAAGGAGGCGGACGCGGCCGACTGGCGAGTGTCGCCACTGCGCGCCCCGTCCCTCGCCGGCCTGCCGCCGGCGCTGGTGATCACCGCCGGCTACGATCCGTTGCGGGACGAGGGCGAGGCCTACGCGCGACGACTGCGCGAGGCGGGCGTCAGCGTCGACGCGGTCTGCTTCGGCGGCATGATCCACGGCTTCGTGCCGATGGGGAAGCTCATCGAGACGGCGTTCCGGGCCGTCACGCTCATCGCCGGCTCGCTGCGGTACGCCCTGCGCTAGCGGAACGCGCCCGCCTCACTCGTAGTACGCGGGCGCGTAGCGAAGGCCGTCGCTCTGCGGCTTGTCGTGGTTGATCCACAACTGCGCCTTCCGCTCGTCCATGACGCTCTGCAGGCGTTGCAGCGATGCCAGCGTCTGCTCGCGATTGACGTTCATCGACGGCACGCGCTTGTGCTCCCAATTGTCCCGGAAGTGCGCGGCATCGCCCGACAGCACGACGTACCCGGTCTTGGGCAGCCGGACGAGCAGGGACTGATGTCCCGGCGTGTGGCCGGGCGTCGACAGGATCGTCACGCTGCCGTCGCCAAAGACGTCGTGATCGCCGGCGAGCTTCTCGAACTTCTGCGACGTCGCGAAGGCCGGCTTGTTCGGGCCGGCCATGGCCCAGTCATATTCCGCCGCCTGGATCAGCACCGTGGACGACGGAAACAGGGCGACGTTGCCCACGTGGTCGCCATGCGTGTGCGACACGGCCAGGTAGGAGACATCGGCGGGCTTGACGCCCAGCTCGGTCAGCTGCTCGGCGAGCGTCTTCGCCCGCCGGTACGTGATCGCGCCATTGGCGACGACCATCCCGTCGGGCATCGTCGCGACGACGTCGGGCACGCCCGTGTCCCACAGCAGCCAGCCCTTGGTGTGGCGGATGAGATAGCAGTTGTCGGAGAACTCGATCGGCTTGCCCTCGTTGACGCCGGGCGACCAGCGCCCCTGGTCGCGTCCGACGTTGCGCCCGCAGTCGAGCACGTACAGGCGCTGGACCTCGGCCCTGGCCACTCCGGCCAGCAGGCAGATGAGCGCGACGACCATCACGACGATGCGGCGAATCATGGGAGTCCTTTCTGCGTCGGCCGGCGGATCAGAACTCGCGCTGCACGGTGGCGCGATACTCGGGCGGCACGCGCGACAGGCGATCGGTCCATGTGGTCACGCCGTTGCCGTCGGTCCACGAATAGACCGCCCGCTCGCTGTCACGCGCGCCGGAGCCCGGCGCGGCTCCGCCCGGCGGTGCCGTCGGCGGATTCGGAATCCAGACCCACGTGTACGGCGTCGTGATCCCGTCGCCGCGAAGCACGTAGCGTCCCGTCGGGAAGACGACTTCGCGCTGCATCGGGTCGACGTCCTGCTGCAGTGGCGGCTGCTGCGGCGGTGGTGGCGCGTACGCCACTGGAGGCGCGTATGCCGGCGGTCCGGAGTACATCGGCGGCGGATAGGAGGCCGGTGGCGGCGCATAGTCCATCGGCGAGGAGTAGGCGAACGGCGACGAGTAATAGCTGAACGGGAAGAACGGCGCGACGACGATCAGACGCGCGCCGCCCGGACGGCGGTGGAAGTTGTGGTTCCCGAAGTTGCGATGGCCGAAATTGGGATGCGCGGCGGTCTGGTGGCCAACATTGCGCGAGCCCTGAGCGCGATGCTGTGCCGCAGCGGTGGCGGGCCCGGGCCCGAGCCCGAGACATGCCATGACGACGCCGAACGAGACGAGGCTGAGCGACGTCTTCATGCCGGCCATCCTACTCCTGTCGGGGATACGTGTCCGCCGGTATGATCATTGCGACACCCCAATCAGACTGCCCATGCGAATGCGAACGCTGACGCTGCTGACAGTCGTACTCCTGCTCACACCCGTGGCGGGCCTCTGCGCAGATACCGCCTCCGACGCCACCGCGCCGCCGGCCCTCACGGCGGACCGCGTGTTGTCGGCCCTCAACGCCTCGATCGACTGGTATCGAAACGCGCGCGTGACGATGCGCGACGTGAACCGCGCGGGCGCGCTCTTTGCGGCCGAGGACCAGGAGACGGCACGTCAGGCGCTGCAGCGCGCCTTCGCCGTGGCGCGCGCCCGCGCCGCGCTGCTCAAGCAGAGTCCCGACACGGCGGCCAAGCCGCCGGAGCAGCAGCGCCTGTCGGAGGCGCGACGGGGGCTCGAGATGGCGATCAAGGCCGAAGAGGACTGGCTGCGGCGTGCGCCGCCGGCCGAGCGTGCGGCCACGCGACGCCGGCTCGAGCTCGAGCGCATGCGCCTTCAGATCATGACCCAGCTGCAGAGTTTCAGCGCGTCGCTGGCGGCGGGCGCACCGGCAGATCTGTCGCAGCAAATCGACGCGCTCGAGCCGTCGGTGCCCGAGCTGCGAGGCTCGGTGCCGCCGACGGAGCCCGCGGCGGCGGTGGTCGCGGACGCCGGGTCGCGAACGTTGGGAATGGTGAATCGCCTGATCCGCCTGCGCCAGAGCCGCGCGAGCGTCGACGACCTGAAGGCGGCGACCGCAGCGCTGTTGCGCTCGGTGACGACCGACGTCCGCGCGCTCGGCGACGAGCTGCGTCCGCTCGGCGCGCGCCTCTCGGCGCTCGCCGAGAAAGCCGACGCGCGGCCCGCGTCCGACGCCGATCGCGAGTTTGAGGCGGGCCTGGCGCGCGCGAAGGCGCTGGGGGCGGTGCTCGTGTCGCTGCGTGAGCAGGCCTCGCTCCTGCGACGGTACGGCGAAGATCTGAAAGGCTGGACCCGCGCGATCGACGCGGAGACGCGCGAGGTGCTCAAGAGCCT
>Ga0070697_100004392_pt1 | contig 10824 bp, 8 predicted proteins | sample KBSK1501metaG_FD_65475 | JGI IMG/M metagenome (GOLD analysis project Ga0070697, IMG submission 65475) | Corn, switchgrass and miscanthus rhizosphere microbial communities from Kellogg Biological Station, Michigan, USA - KBS K1-50-1 metaG | ecosystem: Host-associated > Plants > Roots >... | reverse complement strand
CGGTGTTGAAGCGGGCCAGGCGCACCGCCGCCATCACCGCCTCGGTCCCGCTCATGTGGAAGGAGACCTCGTCGAGCCCGGAGATCTGCCGGAGCCGCGCGATGTTCTCGGCGGTCACCGGGTGCAACGGGCCAAGCACCGGCCCGAGATCTCGCACCCGCTCGAGGCCCCGGGCCATCCACTCCTTGTACCGGCCGAAGCCGGCCACGTTCACCCCGTAGGAGCCCCCGACGTCGAGCGTCGAATGCCCGTCGAGATCCTGAAGCCGCGGCCCGTCCGACGCGGTCACCACCGAGCAGAGCTCGAAGCGCTCCCGCATCACCCGAGCGAACGGAAAGGGGACCCGGTTGGCGTCCGTGAAGCGCAGGTCCGAGAAGCCCGGCCCCACCTCGGCCGCCCAGGCCCGGGAGCGCGGGTACTGAGCGCCCAGGAAGGCGGACAGGCGCTCGAGGCCGAGCCGGCGCCGCGCGGCCCACGACTCGGGCGCGCCGTCGGCGCGGAAGAAGGTCTCGTCGGAGTAGCTGTGGGGCCTCACCCAGCGGGCGAGCCGCCGGTAGAGCATCGGGGTCAAGGACCGAGCCGGCCAGGTCTGGAGCACGATCATGACCTTGCGGGACACGATCCCCACCGTGAACAGGACGGGCACGAGAGCCAGCAGCAGGGCCACGGGTACGTCGCTCATCGGCGATCCCCTCCTCCGGTCCGGATCGAACCGGCCTCGGTCGGTACTCGCGAGACATCCGCCAGCAAGACCTCGAAGCGCTCCACCACGCGGTCCCAGTGCAGGTGAGCCACCGACTCCCGGACATGCTGGCGCATCCGGTGGAGCCGCTCGGGCGAGGCCGCGAGCGCGACCGCGCCCTCGACGAACGCGCGGGCGTCGCCGCAGGGCACGAGAGTCCCGGTTTGACCCGGCCTGACGTGCATGCGCGCGGCCGCGTAGTCGTAGGCGACCACGACGAGCCCGCTCGCCAGGGCCTCCAGGGTCACGTTGCCGAAGGTCTCGGTCTCGCTGGGAAACAGGAACAGGTCGGCGGAGGCGAAGTGCGCGGCGAGCGGCTCCCCGGTGAGCATCCCGGTGAAGAACAGATCGGGATTGGCCCGCTCGAGCGCGCCCCGCGACGGCCCGTCCCCCACGATGACGAAGCGACACGGGCGCACGACCTGCTGCATGGCCCGGTAGGCGGCGATGGCCAATCGGATGTTCTTCTCGGGGGCGACGCGACCGACACAGAGAATGACGGGGTCGGCGTCCGACACGCCCCACGCCCGCCGGAGGGAGGCGCTCCGGCGCGCCGGGGTGAACAGCCGGCCGTCCACGCCGCGGCCGAGGACGCTGACGTTCTGGAATCCGACGCGGCGGAGCTGATCTCGAAGGTCGTCGGTCGGCACCACCGTGCCGGTGGCGCGATTGTGAAAGCGGCGAAGATAACGGGCGACGATCTGCTCGACCCAGCCGGCATGGTAGTGCTTGGCATAGACGTGGAAGTTGGTGTGGAAGCCTCCGAGAACCGGGAGTCCGAGCCGGCGGGCCGCGCGCACCGCCGACCATCCCAGCGGGCCCTGCGTCGCCACGTACACCACGTCCGGGGGCCGCCGGCGCCAGCGGGCTCGGAGCATGGCTCCGGTCGGCAGACCCATCCGCAGCCCCCGGTACCCGGGCAGCGCGAGGCCCGGCACCAGGGCGAGCGCGGGATCGCCGGGGACGCCGTCCGGATCCAGCCCGCACTGTCGCGGCCGCACGATGGACACCGTGTGCCCACGGGCTCGCAACCCGCCCACCAGGTGGGCCAGCGTCAGGGCGACCCCGTTGATCTCGGGTGGGAAGGTCTCCGTGACCACGCACACGTGCCGGCGCTCGCGCGGGCCGGACGACGGAACGCGGTCCGGAGGAAGCGCACGCTCCAGATCCAGCACCAGATGCCTCTGCAGTGTGGGCGACGTCGTGCCGACAATCGTCTCGTTCGATGTCGGCCCCGGCGCCGGCCCGTCACGAACTCGTTGGGCTCGCGTGATCGATCCGTGATCTTGTCGGGCTATCGTCCGGAGCACGGCGGCTCATGACGACGGCGGACCTTCTCGACGACCTGGGCGCGGACACCGACCTCGCTCGCCTGGTTTGGCGCGTCTGCCAGGACCAGCTCCCGTGGGTGGTGGTCTCCAGCGCCGCGGTCGCCGCTTGGATGCGACGAGATCTCAAGAGCTGGCAGAAGGTCGCGGACTGGCTCGCGGCGCAGGGAGTCGCCCTCGTGCGGATCTGAGGCTTCTAGGCCAGCGGCCTAGAAGGCGGGAGCGCGGTAGGCGTGGACCTTGTTGATCCCGGCGAGCGCCGCGACCTTGTAGCACTCCGCCAGGGTGGGATAGTTGAACACGTGGTCGATGAAGTAGCGGATGGTCCCGCCCAGCGCGATCACCGCCTGTCCGATGTGGACGAGCTCGGTCGCCCCGTCGCCGATGATGTGGACGCCCAGCACCGCGCCGGTCTCTCGATGGAAGATGAGCTTGAGCCGGCCGATCGTGTCGCCGATGATCCCGCCCCGCGCGATCTCCCGGTAGTTGGCGATCCCGACCTCGTAGGGGACCTGGCCTCCCGTGAGCTGCTCCTCCGTCTGGCCCACGAAGGACACCTCGGGGATCGTGTAGAGCCCGTAGGGGAAGAGGGCGGGCATCGTCACGGTCGGGATGCCGAAGGCGTTGGCGGAGGCCACCCGACCCTGCTCCATGGAGACCGACGCCAGGCTCGGGAAGCCGACCACGTCCCCCGCGGCGTAGATGTGCGGGACCGTGGTGCGGAACGTCGCGTCCACCGCCAGCCGGCCCCGCGGGTCGGCTTCGAGCCCCGCCGCCTCGAGATTCAGGTCGGCCGTATTGCCCTGACGGCCGGCGGCGTACAGCAGCGTCTCCGCGTGGAGCTCCTTGTTACTGGCGAGGTGGGCGACGACGTGATGGTCGGCCGGACATTCCACCCGCTCCACCACTTCGCCGAGTCGGAAGGTCACCCCGGTCGTGCGCATGTGGTAGATCAGGGCCTCGACGATCTCCACGTCCAGGAATTCGAGCAGCCGATGCCGGCCATCCACGAGGGTGACCGCGACCCCCAGGGTGGCGAACATGCACGCGTACTCGACCCCGATCACGCCGCCGCCGACGATGATCATGCTCCGGGGCACGTCGGTCAGCCGGAAGAGCCCATCCGAGTCGATGACCGATGCGTGGTCGGTCGGCACGCCGGGCGAGCGCGCGGGCGCGGTCCCGGTGGCGATCACGAAGTAGTCGGCCCGGAAGCGGGCGTCACCCGACTCCGCGTTCACCCGGATCGTATGCGGGTCCTCGAACGTCGCGTGCCCTTCCAGCACGTCGACCCCGTTGCGGACGAATTGCGCGCGGTAGACGTCGATCTCACGCTCGATGACGTGGTGGCAGCGGAACATGAGGTCGTGCATCGTGATGTGCGGCTTGACCCGGTACGAGACCCCGTAGAACCCGCGCTGATGGACGCCGGACAGGTAGAGCACCGCCTCTCGGAGTGTCTTCGACGGGATGGTCCCCGTGTTTATGCAGACCCCCCCCAAGCATTGTTGCCGCTCTACGATGGCGACCCGCCGCCCGAGCTTGGCCCCCTGGATGGCGGCATGATGACCCGCCGGTCCGCTGCCGATGACGATCAGGTCGTAGTCGCTCATGACCCGCGCCATCAGAACACGGAAGTCGGGAGCGGTCGATGACGATGGCGCGACGGGACGGTGTCGAGGCCGCGGCGGCGGTCCTGGTCCGGCCGGAGCAGCCCTTCGTGACGATTTGATGGCATTTTCGCCACGTACCGGCTAAGAGCATACACCCATGCGACGGTCCGCCCAGCTCTTCGGACCCGACGGGCCGACCACGTATGCCACCAACCGGAAGCGCCCGGCATGCTGCCCGGCTCCTGCGCCGGCTCGCCGCCGACCGCGAGACGGTCGGCCGCCACGCCGAGCGCCTCCTCGACCAGGCGAAGAAGGTCCAGGACATTCTTGGAGAACATCAGGACACCGTGGTAATCCAGGGCTATCTCCATGAGGCCATCGACCGCACCGAGCCCGGCCCCGCGCTCGCCCAGTCCCGCGTCCGCGGACCGCGCCAGCGGCGCAAGAAAGCGCGAGCGGCCTTCTTCGAAGAGTGGCCACCGCTCGAGCGCCGAGGTTGCACGGCCAGGAGCCAGTGACCCGCGCCCTCGCGAGCCGCGGGCGCGCGCCAGGCGCCCGTGAAGCTGCTCCTCATCCGTCACGCCGCGGCAGTCCCGCGGGGAACCCACGGAGTCCGCGACCACGAGCGTCCCCTCACGCGGCGAGGCCGTGAGAAGTTCCGCCTGGCCGCGAGAGGACTGGCCCGGATCGTCGATCGCCCCGACGTACTCCTCACGAGCCCGCTGACCCGCGCGCGGGCCACCGCGGAGATCGCCGCCGCCTTCAAGCGGCTCGCGCCACGGATCGAGCCCGCGCTCGCTCAGGAGAGCGCCGAGGTGGTCGTGACCGCGCTCCGCAAGCATCCCCTCGCCGCCACGATCGCGATCGTCGGGCACGACCCCGCGTTGTCCCGGCTCCTCGCGCGCTTCCTCGGCACCCGGCCGGGCGACGACCGGCTCGCGTTCAAGAAAGGCGGCGTCGCGCTGATCGATCTCCCCCACGGCCCATCCGCGGCGGGCCAGCTCCGCTGGTTCGTGAAGCCCGCGATCCTCCGATCGCTCGGAGCCGACTAGGGCCGGCCGACCGACCTCACCCCGGAGCGCCGATGGCGGACAGTCCGGTCGTTCGGTCCCTGAAAGTGGGGCTGCTGCTGCCCCTGTCGCTCGTGCTGGCGGTTATCGTCGTCGGGACGCTCGGCTACCACTGGTTGTGGCACGACGTGGGCGGGACGTGGATGGACGCCCTCTTCATGACCGTGACCACCATCACCACCATCGGCTATGGCGAGGTCAAGCCCCTCACCACCGCCGGCCGGCTGTTCACCATCGGTCTGGCCTTCACCGGCATCGGCAGCCTGTTCTACACGCTGGGCGTAATCATGGAGTATCTGGTCAGCGTCCGCCTGGCCGATCCCACTGGGAGGCGCAGAATGGAGCGTCGCATCGGAGAGCTCACCGGACATGTGGTCGTGGCGGGATTGGGCCGGGTGGGGCGGCAGGCCGCGATCGAGCTCCACGCGGCCGGCACCCCCTTCGTGGTCGTGGATCCGAGCGAGGCGGCCGTGCGCCACGCCACCGAGCACGGCTACCTGGCGCTTCTCGGCGACGCCACCGAAGACGAGGTGCTGCGCCGGGTCGGGATCGCGAGGGCTCGAGGGCTCATCGTCACCACCGCCAACGACGCCACCAACATGTACGTCGTGCTGTCGGCGCGCGTGCTCAGCCCCGATCTCTACATCGTCGCGCGCGCGGCCGACGAGGCTGGCGTCACCAAACTCGCCCGCGCGGGCGCCAACCGGGCGGTGAGTCCCTACGCGATCGGAGGCCACCGCCTGGCCCACCTGATGCTGAGCCCGGCGGTGGTGGACTTCTTCGAGACCGCGCTGCGGCGGGGCAACGACACGCTCAACATCGAGGACCTCGCCATGTCGGCCGACAGCCCGAGCCTGGGCAAGACGCTGGACGGCCTCGACATCCGCCGCGCGACGGGCGCCACCGTGCTCGCGATCCTGCGTGACGGCAACCCGCTGGTCAGCCCGCCCGGCCATCTGGCGCTGGCCGCCGGCGACCACCTCCTGGCGCTGGGCACCAGCGATCAGCTGCGACGCCTGGAAAAGCTGATCGGCCGATAAGGTCAGCCCTCCATGAACGCGGCGAGGTCGGGCGAGGAGACGCCGCGGTCGACGTAGCCGAAGGTGCCCTTGTCCTTCACCTCGCGGGCCGCGTCGATCAGGCCGCTCATGGCGGTGCGATAGAGCGACGTCGCGAGGCTGATCCGCTTCACCCCCGCCGCGGTCAGCTCGGCCACCGTGAACGACTTGCCCTTGATGCCCACCATGAAGTTGACCGGCTTCGAGACCGCTGCGCACACCGCGCGCACCGCCGCGAGGTCGGGTAGGCCGGGCGCCATGAGCACATCGGCCCCCACCTTCTCGAAGGCCTGCAGCCGCTTGATGGTGTCGTCGAGGCTCGGATTGCCACGCAGGAAGTTCTCCGACCGCGCGGTCAGCGTGAAGGGAAACGGCAGGGCGCGCGCCGCCTCGACCGCAGCGGCCACGCGCTCCACGGCCTGGCCGATGTCGTAGAGCGGCTTCTGCTTGTCCCCGGTCGCGTCCTCGATGGAGCCGCCGACCAGGCCGACGGCGGCGGCGAGGCGAATGGTCTCGGCCGCCACGGACGGCGCGTCGCCGAAGCCCTTCTCGAGATCCGCGGCGACCGGCAGGTCGGTCGCGGCCACGATGGCGCGGGAGTGGGCGAGCGCCTCCTCTCGCGTCACCTTGCCGTCGCGACGGCCGAGGGTGCCCGCCGAGGCGCCGCTCGACGTGGCGAGCGCCTGGAAGCCGAGCGTGGCGAGGATGCGGGCCGAGCCCGCGTCCCATGGATTCGGGATCACGAAGGCACCCGGCGCCTCGTGCAGCGCCCGGAAGCGGGCGGCCTTTTCGTTCTGGCTGGTCGTCATGAGCCACCTCCCGGACCTCACTGTACCGATGCGCGGCGGCCGGTCAACCGGTTTGCGCGGGCGCGGTCCCGAGCCCTCTACCCGGCGCGGCTATTCCGCGGGCTCGAGCCCTGTCGGACATTCTGGACATTGTGGCCGCCGCGCCCGGCGGCGTACGATCCGAACGCGGTGATCAAGACGGGACGGATCGAGTTCTACGATCGGCCGACGGCCTGGGGCCTGATCATGGGCGACGACCAGGAGCTCTACGTCGTCCGCGGGCGGGACGGCCGCGGGCTGGTGCCCCGGGTCGGCGAGCGGGTCTCGTTCGAGGCGCAGGGGATGACGGACGGCAAGCGCGCGGCGGAGGTGCGGCTGGTGAGCCGGGGGCTCACGCCCGTCGGGCGTGAGGCGGCCGCGGGAGGGGTCAGGCTCCTCCGATGATCTCGGGCACGACCGCGAAGCCGCGCGTGCGGATGGCCTCGTCGACGCGGATCTGGCGCCGGCGATCGGATTGGCGCCGCTCGGTGGTGGTGGTCTCTTCGCGCTCGCGCCGCTCGGCGTGACGCCGATCTAGGATCACGGTGACGGGCTCGCCCGCATACTCGCGCTTGAGGTAGTCGAAGAGCTGGATGTTGTGGCGCGCCACCACGAAGAGGTGCCCCAGATGCAAGAGCTCCTCGGCGGCCCGCGACAGCCAGAAGCGCATGTCCATCTGGCGCAACAGCCCGAGCGCCGTGGCCAGGTGATCCTCGGCTCGGTCGCGATCGCCCGCCAGCCGCAGGAGGCGGCCCAGGCCAAGATGCGTGCGCGCCTGCAGCGGGCGCATCTCGAGCTCCTCGGCCAGCGTGAGGGCCTGGCCATAGTAGGCCTCCGCCTCGCCGACCGCCGGCGGCTCGCTCAACCCGGCCAGCTCGCCCATCAGCCGGAGCGCCCACGCCTGGTGGCCGCGCTCCTTGTGCCGGAGCGCCTGGTCGAGCGCCCGCTGGGCCACCGTCCGCGCGCGATCGAGCTGCCGCGCCGCCGCCAGGCCCTCGCCCAGGTTCGTGGTCCACAGGGCGAGATTCGCGCGCACGCCCAGCTCCTCGGTCAGCGACACCCCGTCCTCCAGGAGTCGCAGGCCCTCCTCCACGCGTCCCAGCAGCACGAGCGTGAGCCCGAGCAGCGACGACGGAATGGGCCGCCACACGTCCAGGCTCTTCTCGCGGCACGCGTCGAGGCTTCGCTGCAGCGCGGGCAGCGCGCGCTCGAGCTGGCCGCGGCGCAGCCAGGCCAGCCCGGCCATCGTGCGGGCGATGGTCTGGGTATAGGCGTGACCGCTCGCCTCACCGGCCCGCTGCGCCTTGTCGAGCGACAGGGCGGCCGCATCGAACTCGCCCATCTCGGCCAGGGTGAAGGCCAGCCAGCCGCTCGAGGTGACGTACGACACCCCGGCCTGGCCGCCCGGCGCGTCGCCCTGGACCAGCTCGAGCGCCTCCACGCTGTCCCGCAGGGTCGAATGGGCGCGGCGGTACTGACCCTGTGCGTGGCAGCTATAGCCCAGGTAGCCGCGCGCCAGCGCCTGCAGGGCCGCGTCGCCCGCCGCGTCGCCGATCCGCAGGCAGCGCTCGCCGTACTCGATGGCGAGATCCGGCTCGCCCTTGAGATAGTGATAGTTGATCAGGTAGGTGTAGACGCGGGCGAGCCGCTGCTCGTCGCCGAGCTTCTCGGCCATCGCCTCCGCTTCCTGCGAAAGCGTCAGCACCCGTTCGAGCTGCCCCAGCTGGAGCAGCGGCGAGCGCAGGTCGAGGCGCAGGTCGATGGCCTGCTCGGTGACGGCCCGGCCCTCGGGCAGGCGGGTCAGCGCGCTCATGGCCTGCTCGAAGAAAATCACCGCCTCGCGGTTGGCGGAGCGCGCCGCCGCCTTGGTCCCGGCCTGGCGCAGATAGGCCACCGCCTTCGTCCACACCTCGCCCCGCACCGCGTGATGGGCGAGCCGCTCGAAGTGCTCGGGGAGCCGGTCGGCGTAGACCTGCTCCATGGCCTGCACCACGCGTCCGTGGAGAGCGCGGCGGCGATCCTGCAAGAGGCTCGAGTAGGCGACCTCGTGGGTCAGCGCGTGGCGGAAGGTGTATTCCACGCTCGGGAAGAGGCTGATCTCGTACAGGAACTCGCCGGATTGGAGGAGAGCCAGGTTCCGGCGCACCGTCTCTTCCGACAGGTCGGCGATCTCCTGCAGGAGCGCCATCGGCACGTCCTTGCCGATGACGGCGGCGGCCTGCAGGAGCCGCTTGCTCTCGATGGGCAGCCGATCGATGCGCGCGGCCAGCACCGCCTGCACGGTGGCCGGCACCTGGACCTTCTGCACCTCACGCGTCAGGTGATAGTGCCCGCGGGTGCCCCCGAGCACCTTCGTCTCGGCCAGGGTGTGCACGCTCTCCTCGAGGAAGAACGGGTTGCCCTCGGTGCGCTCGATCAGGAGCTGCTTGAGCGGGTCGAGACCTGGATCGTCGCCCAGGAGGGCGCGCAGCAGCTCCTCGGCGCTCTGGGGCGGCAGCGGATCGATTCGGAACTGGGTGTAGTAGCTCTTGCGCGCCCAGCCGTGCTGGTACTCGGGCCGGTAGCTCACCAGGATGAGCGCCCGGGCCAAGGGGAGGCTGTCCACGAGGCTGTCGAGGAAGGCCTGGCTCTCCGAGTCCAGCCAGTGGAGGTTCTCGAACACCGCGAGCACCGGCTGCACCTGACCTTCTCTCAGAATGAGCCGCTTCACCGCGTCGAGCATGCGCTGGCGGCGCTGCGGGAGGTCCGGCGTCTGCCACTCGGCGTCGTCCACCGGCACGTCGAGGAGCTGCAGGAACGCGGGCAGGGTGGGCCGAAGGCTCTCGTCGAGCGTCAGCAGCTTGCCGGTCACCTTTTCCCGGATGCGGCGCACGTCGTCCCGCTCTTCGAGATGGAAGTAGTTCTGGAGCAGCTCCTTCACCGTCAGGTACGAGGTGTTCTTGCCGTAGGAGGTCGCCTGCGCCTCCATCATGAGCCAGCCGTGGGCGCGGTGAGAGTGGGTGAACTCCCAGAAGAGTCGCGACTTGCCCACCCCCGGCTCGCCCGAGACGGCGACGATCTGGCCGTGCCCCGCCGCCGCCCGTGCCATCGCCTGATGCAGCGTCTCGACCTCCGGCTCGCGCCCGACGAATGGGGTGAGGCCGCGGGCCGCGCTGGCCTCGAGGCGTGAGTGCACCTGCTCGGTGCGGACTAGCTCGAAGACCTCGACCGGCTCCGGCATCCCCTTCACCGGCACCGGCCCCAGCGGCTTGACCTCGATGTAGCCCTCGGCCAGCCGCAGCGTCTCCCGCGAGATCAGCGTGCTCCCGGGACGGGCCAGCTGCTCCATGCGCGCGGCCAGGTGGGTGGTCTGCCCGATGGCCGAGTAGTCCATGTGGAGATCGCTGTCGATGGCCCGCACCACGACCTCGCCCGAGTTCAGCCCGATACGGATCTGCACGTCCACGCCGCGGCCCCGGCGCAACTCGTCGGCGTACCAGCCGACCGTCTGCTGCATGCGGAGGGCGGCGTGGCAGGCACGCACCGCGTGGTCCTCGTGGGCGAGCGGCGCGCCGAAGAGCGCCATGATCCCGTCGCCCATCACCTGGTTGACCGTGCCCTCGAAGCGGTGGACGGCCTCCATCATCCGCTCGAGGACGGGATCGAGGAGCCGCCGCGCTTCCTCGGGATCCCGGTCGGCCAGGAGCTCCATGGAGCCCTTGAGGTCGGCGAAGAGGACCGTGACCTGCTTGCGCTCGCCTTCCAGCGCGTGGCGTGAGGTGAGGATCTTCTCCGCGAGGTGCTTCGGGGTGTAGCCCTGGGGGGAGCCCTGCCGCTCCACCGGCTCGGGCGTTGCCGGGGAGCCGCAGGAGCCGCAGAACCGCTTGTCCGGGAGGAGCTCGGCCCCGCAGCTCGCGCAGGTCGTCACCAGGCGGCCGCCGCACTCCTCACAGAACCGCACGCCCTCACGGTTCTGGGACTGGCAGCGCGGACACTTCACCTCGGCCCTCCTAGCGGGTCGGAGCCCAGACAGCTTCCGGAGAGAGTAGCCCTTCCGGGTAGGGGGGTCAAGTGCCCGGTACTCCGGGTGTTGGGTCTCGTCAAGATTGACCCCCGGGTTTGGGTGTCGAGCACACGCAGACAAGAGATGCCTAGGCGGCCCGCAGTGGTGGCTGGAGCGCGGCAAGTTTTTCGGCCGGGGTGCGGC
>Ga0070697_100004390_pt1 | contig 10829 bp, 11 predicted proteins | sample KBSK1501metaG_FD_65475 | JGI IMG/M metagenome (GOLD analysis project Ga0070697, IMG submission 65475) | Corn, switchgrass and miscanthus rhizosphere microbial communities from Kellogg Biological Station, Michigan, USA - KBS K1-50-1 metaG | ecosystem: Host-associated > Plants > Roots >... | reverse complement strand
ACTGGATGGCGAGCATCCCTCGTGGATGAAGGTACAGTCCGACTCTCATCGAAAGGTGAGTCAGGTCGCATAACCCAAAGGTCGGCGGTTCTACTGCCGAAATGCAGTGGCGTTCGCCTTTTTGCGCAACCCGCGCACTATCCGTGCGCTAGCTGACAAGAACCTCAGTGAACGCACTGACGACAATACCCCGGCTCCGTTATGGCTGGACGGGGAAAATACGCAATGTTAGCCGTCCGGCCGCACAAGGGTTATGTTGTGATGAGCCTGCAACCGCCGCTCTACAGTGTCTTTGAAATGAGGCGGGGAGTCTCCGCCGCGCGATGAGTCAGCAAAGTACCTCTCTGGAGAGAGCAGGTCTGCGGCCACACGTGCACACATGCCGAATCGCGGGAATGTCTCTATTTTGTTTTTACTCGGTCGAAGCGGGAATCCTTATTTCACATTCACAGTGGCGAAATGTAGCGGCCGAACTCGCCGAGAGTCTGAGCTTCCGAGACAACAGTCTCGCAGATGAGGGTGTGCTTGTCGCGACTCTGATGAAGAGCAGCCCGAAGCGCAGGCACGTCACCTCGGTCAGCCCGCGATACTGGTTTGAAACCGCGAGTGCATTACGGCGAAAAGGTTCCATTTAAGAGCGCGCTCCGGCAATGGATCCGCCACGTCGGTCCTTGGCTGCTAGGACTCAGCGCTCAACCGCCTGATGCGGTGACCGTAAATGATACGGGGTAGTGATCCGAGGCTTTTGCCTGATTGTGCACGCGGCAAGCGCCGGCTCGCATTGGTCCGCGAATGAAGGCCCAATCAATCCGGCGTCCGGGTTCGAATAGGCCACGCGACGGAGTGGTAGGGGTGCCCGAAGCCGCTGCATTCTGAAATCCGGCCTTTGAGAATGAAAGAGCCGCCGACGTTTTGGAAGCATCCAGGTTGAAGTCGCCGGCAACAATTACGGGACATTCGGGATCCTGACGAGCGGTGTCCAACAGGACTTCCTCGATTTGCGCAAGGCGCAGGTCGTCGCTTCCGCGGCTTTCGAGGTGAAGGTTATAGGTAAGAATTCTGGTGCCGTTAACATCGATCTCGGCGACCAGCGCGATTCTTCCTCCTAGTCTTTCTTGAAAGGGCTCGATCCGCGGCAGGTACCAGCGAGGCTTCCAAAAATGAGATTGTCGCGAGAAGCGGATCAGGCGCGGATTCGAGATTGGCCATGTTGAAAGCGTAGCCTGCCCCTGGTATGCGGGAGAAGCTTCGGACCCCTGTACAAGTTCCTGAAATTCGCGCCCGAACACATAATTCATCTGCAACTTCCGTGCAATCTCTTCGGCGATGTTCAGACGATGCGTACGCCGGGCGTTAAGGTCCGCTTCCTGGAGGATGACAATGTCGGCATTGGCGTCGGCGAGGAAATCGGCGACCGCGGAGAGTTGTTCGCCGCGGTCGATGTTCCAATCGACAATGCGCAGCGAGCTGGGCGGCCAGATCACCCACCGGAACGGCGCGAAATTGCCAGTTACGATTTCTCGCATTTCCACATTTACACTGTAGCCGCCAAAGCAAGCTGCGGAAAGACATTCTGCTGTGCGAATGTTAAATCCGTCGGGTCATCGATTTCTGCCCATGCCGCACCAGCCGTCGTCGTGAAGCCCACGCGGAGACCTTCGTCGACAAGTTCTTGGACGGCAACATTGAAGAACTCATTTACGCGGCCTGCTGCGACGAGATTCTGCATCGTGGAGAAGAATCGCGTGTTGATTCTCTCGTCGAATACGGTGATGCCGATATACGTCCCGCTGAACTCCTGTTTCGATATTTTCTTGCTCATTCGGAGAACCCGGTCGTCTGAAATGATGACCTTCATGGTTTCGTCTCTCCACTCACGATCCACAATCATCGAAACAAGCGCATCCGTATGCAGCGCGGACGCGAGAACCTGTGGGTCGCAAATGACGTCGGCGTTCAGGCAGACGAAGCCATCTCCATTGATCCACTCGCGCGCCATCCAGAGCGAGTAAATGTTGTTAGTGATGGCGAAGGCTGAATTCTCGATAAATTCAATTGGCGGCGCCAGGTGGCCAAATTGCTTTCGCACACGGCGGATGATTTGCTGCTTTTCGTATCCCACCATAATGGCGATCTCGTCAATTCCCGCGTCCAGCAGGCCTTCGATCTGGTGATCAAGAATGGTCTTGTCGTCCACCTCAATCAGACATTTTGGGCGTTCGCCATGGACCTCGCGAAGTCGTGTTCCCCGTCCGGCTGCTAAGATCACTGCTTTCATGTTGCCTCCTGAGACGCTGGGATCTGCTTAAGTGGAGCGTCCGGTGCCTGTTTGAAAAATCTGTGGTTGTAGTAGAGCGCGAGTGTCCACGTGAGGTGGGCGCCCAGAGTTGCGAGATAAAAAACTATCTGCAAACCGCCGAGGACGGTGAAGAGGAGCACGTAGTGGATCATGATGCCCCGGCGTTGAAAACCCTGGACATGCCTTACGGCGCGCGAAACCAAGTTGGACGAATCTTGCTCCAGTTTGCGATAGAAGTTACCGAGATACTCGGTGGGGCGATCGGCAGCCGCGGCGCGCTTGCGCTGCCGAGTCGTGACGACAAGCGCCAGAACAGTGCCGATGAGCAAAGCTCCGCCGACCCAGAGCTCCCGCGCGCCATGCTGGCGATAGAGTCCTATGGTGATCCCCCCGAACAGAAGCAAGTAGCTGAGTGAATCTGCGAAGCTCTCTAGATAGGTTCCGAATGGCGAGTCGGCAAACTTGATGCGGGCGAGCATTCCGTCGATCTCGTCGAACAATCCGGCAATAAAGAACAGGACCGCGCCCACGACGTAAGACCAGTAATTGCCGCGCGCATAGGCAACCCCAGAGAGAATGGCTACGATTACACCTCCGAACGTGACTGCGTTCGGAGTTATGCAAGTGTGCGAGAGCCATCTCACAACCGGACGACAGAGCCAGCGGTTAAACGAACTGTGAAGACCGTCCGATACCTTTCCGGAGTGTGCAACCAGGAACCGTTCCGCGGCTGCTGCCGTTTCGTCGGAAGTAACCGCCACACCTTTAGGCAAGGGCATGGTCTGGGAAGAGCTGCTTACTACTTCGGAAACGACCGAGGCTTTGGAAATCCAGGTTGGCGTTTGCCAGTCCGCGGGCGGCTGGTCCAAGTCGGGGAGAGCGGAGAGTTCGCGTGCATTGGTCACCCAGTTCCACGGCAACCAGAGGAAACGGTCTTCTAACTGGTCTCCCAGATTCGTCCAACTGGATCGCGTGCGGGGACCAAAGTTCCTGACCTGCAGGAGCCTGACTCTTCCTGTTTTCCGGAGTGCGCGGGAATTGAGAAAAGGGGTCGCCCATTCTACGGGCACGCTCTTCGGCCAAATCAGAAGAACGTCGGTAGCTCCCGCGCGTTGTGCGGTCGCGAGAGTTCTTTCCAACAGACCGACACCGCAGATCATCTGCGTGAGTCTGGAGAAGGAACGTTCCGCAAGACAAGTTGGTTCCGGAATTACGACAACGACTTGCATGGTAGTGCTCCTCCTTCGAAAAATGATTGGATCTCACTGTGGTTTTGTTTTCGATACCTGCGATCGCCACGCGAGCCAGGCCAATCCGACTAGGGCCCAGGAAAGATCGCGTGCGCGGCGCGTGAGGGCGAGCGTGAGGCCGAATGCCGGAGACAGTCCCGACGCCGCGAAAGCCGACATCGCTCCGCCTTCGTCGGCGCCCAGACGAGCCGGAACGAATCCCGTCATCATTTTGACGCCGCGCGTCAGGCCTTCGATAGCAACGACGGTCGTCAGATGAAGTTGGAGATGGAGCGCCCACAAAACCACGGCCACTTCCGAAACCAGCAACAGCTGGCAAGTCAGGTCGAGCCAAAAAAGGCGGCTGACGAGTTCCGGTTTCTGTGCGCGCACTTCGCGGATGGCGGACTCGATTTGTGCGCCCTTGTTTAGCCAGGACGGAGAACGTTTCCCCAGCGCCCCGGACAAACTCGATAGGACAGATTTCCGTCGGGCGATGAACGCGATGGCGAGCACGAAAATTGCAGAGAGCGCCAACGCGGAGGTTGCGCTATGCGATTTCATCAGGCCGATGGACACGCAACCGGCAATCCCGACAAGCGCAGACGTGAACCAGTACACTCCATTATCGAGGAACGTTGCGGTGGCCGTTGACGCAACCGGCGTGCGCAAGAGGTTGATCTTTATCGGCTCAGAGATAACGGGTCCGAACACTGTGAGATAGCCCATGGCCTGCGATGCCAGCCGAATCCCGGCCAGGCGTTGCACGCTGACTCCGAGGCCTTCGTTCTGCAAGGCCGCCGACCAGGCCCGAGTCTGCAAAAGAAGTCGGCACAAACTGAGTACGACTACAATCGGGAGCGCCACTCGAAGGGCTTTGAGCTGATGCAGGATCGCCGACGGCCCCGTGTGTACGATTACCCATGCGAAGAGCACAATGCCGACAACTGCCAGAAGTAAAGTGCCTTTGTTCGTGTGGCGACTTGCATCGGTGCGCGGCCCGCTCGAATTCGAATTTGGCTCGAATGTAGTCATCGCTAGAACCCAAACACAAACTTGCCCCTCAACGTCCGAGGCGCGCCGTTAAAGAAGTCGCCGAAGCGATTGCTGTCCAGGTCGTTCTGCACGTCTCGCGGATTGAAATGATTGAAAAGGTTGAACACACCCAGTCCCACTTTCACTTTGCGCTCCTTGCCGCGAATGGGAAGTTTGAATTCCCTGAGCACCTGAAGATCGAACGAATTGAATTGCCGGAACTGCTGCTGGTTCCGTGGCCCGACAAATTCGCGCAACTCGTTCAGGGTGGAGTAGGGGAACCCGGTGTGAATGTCGAAGACGGGCATCACCGTTACCTTCCACGGGCCGATGAACTCCCCCCAAACTAGAAAGCGATTGGGGGCGTCGAAGGGCAACGGGCCACGCGAATTCGACTGGATAACTGCTTGCGGATTGTTGCCGAAGAATTGGTTGAAGTCGTTCAAATCTCCCGTGGCCTTCGAGCGCACGTAGGAAGCGTTGAGTGTGTGCCGGCGCATCTGGTACCGGCCCGTAATCTGGAACTCGCGATAAAAATCTCGGCCGCGGTTAGCCACCGATAAGAGGCTGCCGTCCGGAGTTGTGAGTGGAGTGACTACGACGTCATGAACCGTGTTTCGCTGCTGATAAGCGACCCGGATCAGGAGGTTGTCGAGCACCTGGCGGTCGAGTTCGACATTCCACGTTTCGCTACGCGGGTTTCGAATTCGCCCGGTAATGACGTTGTTATAGGGCGTCGACGAAACCAATTGGCCGGCGGCATCGAACGCTAGAATTGTGCGATCCGGGAAACTAGGGAAGGCTGGTACGTTCAAGGGAACGCGATCGTAAAACAGTCCGCCGCCCGCCTTCAGTAGTGTTTTGCGATCGCTTGTCAAGGCCAGCGTCAAGCCGGCGCGGGGCGCGGGTTCGGTGGAATCTGTGATCGAGTCGCGGTCAAATCGGAGACCAAGGTCCAGCGTCAGGCGCGACCCAACCTTCCACTGATCGCCAACGAACCACGCGAATTCGTTTTGGCGCACATTAAAAATAGTGGCATCGCCAAACTCGATCCGCTCGAGGGTCGAGCCTGTTGCGCCGACGATGTCCGCCGGCAAGAACTGCTGCCGGCCGTCGAAGGAACTGTGGGAGAAATCAAACCCGAATTTGAACTGATGCTCCCCATACCAATGGTTGGGGCTCGCCTGGTAGATCTCCTGCCACTGCACGCGATGGCTGTCGCGGTCTTGCCTATTGAAGAATCCGCCTTCGGTGCTTTCCACCAGCAGGCGATAAGGATCTTCACTATTGGGCAAAAGGTCTGCGTCGAAGCGCTCATAGCTCACCTGCGAACTCAGCAGACCGCCCGAATCCGCTACGTAACGATGTTGTACCGAAACCTGATATCCGCGCCTGTGCAGGTCGGGCGTCGATGGTTGTGGCTCAAAGGTATTCAATCCGAAGCAGTCGAGCTTTTCCGGGAACACGGCGACAGAAAAGGCGGCGGTCTGCTTGTCGTTGATCTTCAAGTCGAGTTGACTGAAAGAATCGAAACTTTCCAACTTGATGTCGCGCTGAAGCGGCGGAAGGCTCTCGACCGGGGTGCGGACGAACCGGTATTCAAAGGACTGGGTGAATGCGAGCCTGTCTTTTACGATAGGGCCGGTCAGCATCACACGCGGAGTAAACGCCTCAATTCCGACGATGTGCCCCTCACGGTCTCGGGCACGCGGGACTATGTTCTGCAGAGAGAAGTGAAACTTGTTTAGATTGCTGGTGCGAGTCTCAACGCTAGAAACAGCGCCGGTAAACTTTCCGTACTCGGGATCGTAAGGGTTGGAAATAACCTGGACCGAAGAGACCACATCGATCGGCAGGTTGATAGCTTGCCCGCCCGTCGCTGGGTCCGTGACATTCGCTGAATTTACCAGCCAGCCGGCTTGCGTCGCCTGAGCGCCTTTCATGTTGATGCGCCCATCCGGTCCTCGAACAACTCCGGGGACGAGAGGAAGAAGGCTTTCAATTTTCTCGTTGTGATTGGGTGCTTCCTCTATGGTTGACTGGGTGATCGTGCTCGTCTGCGCAGATTCTTCAATCGGAGGGGGATCGCTGGCGGTAACAGTTACCGAGCTGGCAACAATTGCGACGCTGAGATCGATCGGCACCACCGAAGCCTTGCCTGGTTTCACTTCCACTGCTAACGTCGCGTTGAGACCAGGGGCACTCGCTTCGATGTCGTACGTGCCTGGGGGAAGGCCACCGATAGCGAATGCCCCCTGTGCGTCCGACTGAGCCTCTTTTTCCACGGGCCCATGAAGGACGATGCGTGCGTGCGGAAAAACGGCCGGGGGTCCGTTTTCGTTTCTGGTAACGACCTCGCCGCGAATTATTCCTGGGGCAGCGGATTCTTGCGCAACGCAGGGGATCAGGAGCACCACAATCGAGAAAATGATGGTCAAAGGTTTTCGCACAGCCCCGCTCCCTTTCCTCGAGAGCAAATGCAACGCTGCGTCCAAACGCTCAACCAGTCGGGTCGAATTGACTCAAGCCATTGAGAAAACTGTGGTTTGAATGTGCTGCAGGGGAGATTGGTGCGGCGATTCCTGGGATCGTTTTCACCGCGTCGGACTTGGCATGTGTCGAAGTCTTGGCAGACTTCCCGTCATGATTCGACACGGCGCGATACGGAACATTACCGGAGGCGGCTGAGCGACAAAAGAGCGTTATCGCACACTTCCTCAAAAGTACTTGTGAAGCACCGCAACTCCTCACGACAAAGTTGTACGACCCAACCCGGTTGCTCCAATGCCACTCGCTAACCGAACTAATTCGTCTCAACAATGGACTGTGCTCGCGCCTCCTGAGCAGGCGCCCATTCCTCTTTGTTCGGGCGTGCATTGACGGCATAATTCTGGTGTTCGATCGTCAACACCTTCTTGCCATACAGCCGGACCTGGACGAAAGTCTGATCTTTTTGGGGAAGCCAAAATCCACGGACCTTCTGGTATTGGCGAACAAAGTCGGCTCGTTGGATCCAGAAGGACAATTTCCTCGCAGGATGCCCTTCGATCCGGACCACCGCGTAGTCGTCAACATCGATCCACAATTTCCCCTCAAATAAATATTTGGCGCTCCGCCTGGGAGTCGCCTGCGCCACGAAACAACGATTAGGTCCAACCTGTTGTTCACCGAGCAGTTCAAAGGAATAGTTTTCAGGCGAGATGGCACTGTCGTGATGTTCTTTGCCGGCTGCCGCCTCGATCTCGCTGGAGATGAGAGGATTCAGCGCCATGCGGCGAATGAGCCCAGACCCCCTTTCGGATGTAACGACAAATGTTTTCTTGTCTGGCGCGCGAAATTCCATACGCCCGATTTCCTCAGCGTGGACTTTTCCCTTCAAATCAATCACCTGGTAAGTTCGCAGCGCTGTGTAGTCGCGGAGACCGAACTTTCGAATTTCATTATGCGCATCTAATTCAGCGAAAAGCCGGTCGACCGATATATCCGGACGCAAGGGCTCGAGTGGGGCTGTAAGCTCGACTTGGCTTTCCTGTTCAGTCTGCCCTTTCGCCTCCGCCGCAAACATCGTTATTGCAACAAATGTGACGGCCACCAAAGAAAGCACGAGTTTCGTATTGGTCGTTGTCATGTCTTTTCTGGACATGTCCACTTCTCCTTCTTCAAATTTCAAAAGCTGGACAGGGAACGTTGTTCGCTCAGAGTTGGCCGCTCTGTAGGAGAGCCGGAGGGCTGCGGCAAAGATGCTTGCTTGATGGCCTTAGCCACATTGCGCGCCAGATTGTGCGTCGCCCGCAAATTACTTCCCATAAATCGGACATTGCCGTTGATTGTCCGTTCAAGAACGACCTGTCCGTCTCGTCTGCACAGTTGGCTGCGCACCGATAACTTTGTCGCACCGCTTACGGTGGTCACCGCGCGCCGGGTCTCGCTGCCGGGCGTGTACTTCTGCACAGTTGTCTTCAGGATCAGCAAGTTTGCCACGTCACTGGCGTTATGGTCACCATCGCGAAGTACCTGCTTGAATCGCTTCGTCTTGCCCAACTCAACCAGAAGGTTTTCATAAATGGCGATCTGGAACGCAGGCTCGAGAACCACATTGCCCGCGTCAACCTTATCTACCTGCAAATTCCATGGTGCGGCGGGGGCGTCCTGGCTCCCGGGAGAGGACGCCGAAGCCTGAGCAGAAGCCTGAGAGGAGAGTGCGATCGTGACCGTTACAATAACCAGCACGAACGCATGGCATGAGATCCGTTTATTTGGGTTCATCCGACACCTCCACGGTGCCTTGCTGTTTGGGCGGGTCGTGGCTTTCGCTGACGTGCGCACCTTTGGCCACAAGTGCACTTCTTAGAACCTCCCCTTGCCCTTTGTTGAGCTGGAAAATCGCGCCGTGGAATCCACCATCGGTATCGACATATTCCAATGTAAGTGTGTCGTACTTTTTGTGGGCAAAGAGGCTGACCACTCGGCCACCGCCGTACGGAGCCGCGGCCTTCCCCAAAGTCATGGGCAGGCCGCCCACCTGCTTGCTTTGCTCACCCACACAGACATCCTGGACGGAAGCGATCTGTAACCGCACGGCGGCCTTCCCGTTCCTCTGGAACTGTAAGGAGTTTTCTTGAATCGACAGAGTACCGCCGGCGTTGCTCTCGGCGCCCTCGAAACCCAAAATATGGGTTGTGCGAACACTCAACGGTGAACTGATCGGTTGACTGGCATTCTGGGCAAACCCCGCGGCGCAGCTCAAGAGCAGCAGGAGCGGGAGCCTCAATGACGGGCGAGATCTCCAAAAGTAAATGATGTGGTTCCACGTAGCTATTGTGCAATCCATTTTCTCTCCAAATCTGACCATCCGGACTTCAATCAATCGCCGGGTTGGATCTACCTTGCCGGGGGCCTCACAGAGTCGAGCCCGTCCCAATGCCACTGATCTATTTGGACTGCTTGTCCTCTACAGCCGATTTCTGGCTGATGATCGGCACATCGATCGGTTTTCCGAGCATGTCACTGTACGTGATTGTCTTCTTCCCAACCAGCACCAGAAGGTCGCGTCCTGCCACATATTTCACCGTGTTCGTGCCGAGCGGGGGCGTGAACAAGGTCAGGTAAACGGTATTGCCGATCTTGACGGAAACGTCATAGCTCACGACATCGGAGGCGCCCCCAGTTCCCGACTGATGAGGCTTAACCTCCGTGATGGTGCCCACTTGATATCTCGGCTGGGGCTCGCAAAAAGCCGGCAATGCTACGAAAAAAATACAGATTAGCCACATGAACTTGCGCATAATAGCCTCCTCTAGTCTGCTACCCACTTCGCGGACGTTGCATGAGCCGTTCCAATTCGAGAGAGGCGAAGCCGAATCATTAAATGGCTGAGTTTCAGCATATTTACACCTTGTCGCTTCCACGGCGTCTGTTCGGACCCAACTCCGGTACAACGTTTTACATCTGTCACTTGCCAAATCCTTGTCAACCCAACATTACTGACGGTTGGACCGTCTTGCGCTCACGGTCCTAGCGAAACGCGCTTCTGGTGACGCGAAGTGCGACGCACAGCAATCCGACGGTGACAACAGCCGCTCCAAATGACCAGATGCTTGAGTGAAAGTAAATGTCCGTCCCCACTCCAACAGCTGCGCCAACCGCCGTTCCCACAACATATTGGACGGCAATGGGAAGTGCCGCACTCAGCGTCAGCTTCATAACTATTGAGGTCGACATTGGCGCCCAATAGGCTTCAGGAAGGTGGAACAGACGGGCGATGAGATAAGACACCACCGCAGCAAGCGCACTAAGCACCACATATGCAATCGACGGGGGATGGTCCTTATCAATTACCCATTCACCAAATTGCGTACTCATCTCGTGATTATTGACCATAGCTCCGCTTCTCTAGACGCGCGCAAGCAACATCGCCACGAATAGCGCTGGGAGATAAATGATGGAAGCGGCAAGAAGGCGTCGAGCGGCAGCATTAGACTTGCGAAGTGCAAACTGTGCTGCGCAAAAAACAAACCCTGCCCCCAACAGCAAGGCTCCAAGGAAATACAATTTGGCGTCACCCATCAACCCTGGCAAGAGACTTAGTGGCACCAACGCTAGGAGCGGCAACAAAGTTTGCAAATTTACTGACCGGGCTCTCGCGGAGCCATCAGGAGGGAGCACCAGATAGCCTGCGCGGGCGTAATCTTCGCGGTACATCCACGCGATCGCCATGAAGTGCGGGAACTGCCAAAGAAAAAGGATTGCGTAGAGGGTCCACGCTT
>Ga0070697_100004389_pt1 | contig 10830 bp, 14 predicted proteins | sample KBSK1501metaG_FD_65475 | JGI IMG/M metagenome (GOLD analysis project Ga0070697, IMG submission 65475) | Corn, switchgrass and miscanthus rhizosphere microbial communities from Kellogg Biological Station, Michigan, USA - KBS K1-50-1 metaG | ecosystem: Host-associated > Plants > Roots >... | reverse complement strand
GCGTCACGCCCTTGCTCACGTCGAGCGGCGCAGGCGCCGCGAGCCGGCACTCGATCGGCACCGGCGTGTTTTTCGGGATGCTCGTGGCGACGCTGGTCGGCGTGTTCTTCATCCCGCTGTTCTTCGCGTCGATCCGCAGCCTGAGCGAGCGGGGCCTGGTGGGCCGCAGTGCAGGTGCCGTCGTCCCGCCGACTGTGGTCCTTCCGGCGGAGGGCGACTGACATGCGACGCATCGCACTCGTCGCCCTGATCGCCTTCGCCGGGGCGTGCGCCGTGGGGCCGGGATATCGTCGTGCCTCCCTCGGCATGCCGGACGGCTGGCGGCGGCCCGCGACTTCCGAGGATTCGTTGCGGTCGTTCTACGACTCATTGCGCACCAGCCGCGATACCCTGTTGCCCGCCGGGGCCGACACGGCGCGTGTGCCGTTCGGTTACGACACGTCGTCCGTCCGGGCGGCCGGCGACTCCGGGGCGGCGCTGCGCTGGCTCGACCTGATCCAGGACTCCGTGCTCCGGCAGCTGGTGGATACGAGCCTGCGGGCGAACCGCGACATGCGCACCGCGGTCGCCGTGATCGACGAGTTCCGCGCCCAGTACCGCGCCACGCGGGGCGCCCTCCTGCCCGAGCTGACGGCCAACGGGCGGGCGGGCCGCAACCAGACGGTGTTCGGCACGTTCGGGTCGTTCACCTACAACGTGTACCAGGCGACGGCCGACATGAGCTGGGAGCTCGATGTGTGGGGCCGGCTGCGCCGCAGGACCAGCGCTGCCCGCTCGGATCTCGTGGTGCGGGAGGAAGACCGGCGCGCGCTGCAGTTGTCGTTGATCGGCGATGTGACGACGGCCTACTTCGACCTGCGCGCGGCCGACCTGAACCTCGCGATCGCGCGCCGCACGCTCGACTCGCGGCGCCAGACGTTGGCGCTCGCCCGCCGGCGCCTCGACCAGGGTCTGATCTCGGAGCTCGACGTGCGGCAATTCGAAGCCGAGGTGGCGAGTCCGGCGGCGAGCGTCGCGGACTTCGAGCGGCAGGTGGCCCAGCAGGAGAACGCGTTGAGCGTGCTGGTGGGACACAACCCCGGCGCCATTGCCCGGGGCCGCGCGCTCACCGAGATGGCGGCACGGATCCCGGTCCCTGCCGGCGTGCCCTTCGCGTTGCTCGGCAACCGGCCGGACGTTCGGAGCGCCGAAGCCTCGCTCCGCGCCGCCACCGCCCGGATCGGCGCGGCGCAGGCCGCCTACCTCCCGACCTTCACGATCACCGGGCAGTACGGCACGCAGAGCACCGAATTCTCCAAGTGGTTCGGGTCGGGGACCAACATCTGGCAGGCCTTCGCCGGCGTCTCGATCCCGCTGTTCAAGGAAGGCCGGCCGGGGGCGGGCGAGCAGGTCAACATCGCCCGGGCGCGAGCGTCGCAGGCGCGGTCGCGCTACGAGCAGACGGTCCTCGTGGCGCTGCGCGAAGTGGAGGACGCGCTCGTGGGGTTGCGGACCGCCCAGGATCGGAGCGCCGCGCAGGAGCGCCAGGTGATCGCGCTGCGCCGGGCGCTCGAGCTCGCGGACATGCGCTATCGGAACGGGGTGTCGAGCTATCTCGACGTGCTGGACGCGCAGCGCGGGCTGTTCGGGGCCGAGCTCGCGCTCACCCAGGCGGAGCGGGACCAGCTCGTCGCGGCGGTGCAGCTGTATCGCGCCGTCGGCGCCGGGTGGCCCGCCGCCCAGTGAGCCCGGCTTGGCGCACGAGCCGGACGATCCCTATCATGTGGCCATGAGAAAACGGTCCCGCAAACGGGTGCGCCGGCCGGCGAGTGAAGCGCTCGTGTTCTCGTTCCTGAGCGCGGCCGACGCCGTGGAGGCACGCCTCGAGGCGGCTTTGAACCCGACCGGGTTGTCTCTCGCGAAGCTCGCGGTGCTGCAGTTCCTGGCGGAGGCGGAGGCAGCGTTGCCTCTGTCCGATCTCGCCGCGCGCCAGCACTGCGTGCGCTCCAACATCACCCAGCTGGTCGACCGCCTGGAGAAGGATGGCCTGGTCCGTCGGCGCGCCGCGGCGGACGACCGCCGCAGTGTTCTGGCCGAGCTCACTCCGGCGGGCCAGCAGGCGCATGCCAAGGGCATGCGCGCGCTGGCCGACGCGCAGCGTGCAATCGTCAAGGCGCTCAAGGCGGGCGAGGCGACGAGCCTCCAGAACGCCCTCAGCGCGCTGACCTCCTGACTCGCTCCTTCAACTAGAAAGGGGATACTCGTGCTCTATCTCGTCCCTGTGGGTCGATTCCTTTATTCCGCGATCTTCCTGATGACGGCGTTGGGGCACTTCTCGCCCGGATATGTCGCGTACGCGACTCAGCAGGGAGTGCCGGCCGCGGGGTTCCTGGTGCCGCTGTCGGGTGTGATCGCCACGGTCGGAGGATTGAGCGTGACGCTCGGCTACAAGGCCAAACTCGGCGCGTGGCTGTTGGTGTTGTTCCTGGTCCCCGTGACGATCAAGATGCACGCCTTCTGGGCGGTGACCGACCCGATGCTGCACGGGGTGCAGATAGCGATGTTCATGAAGAACGTGTCCATGCTGGGCGCCGCGCTGCTGATCGCGCACTTTGGGGCGGGCCCCCTGAGCCTGGACGCCCGGCGGGCGCCGCTCGCGTAGACCTCACAGAAAAGGAGGAGGGCGGCCTATGCCGCCCTCCTCCTCCCAAACAGACGAATCCGCGTGACGCGGACCGTCGACCTTTAGCTGCGAGCGGCGATCTTGTGGAACGTGGAGTTGGACACGTCGAAGCTGGCCACCTCGGGCGTTCCCTCGAGCACCTTCGCCAGACCCTTCAGCACTTCGGGATACGTCTCGCGCGCATAGGCTTCCGCGCTCTCTTTGCGGTCCCACAGACTGATGGCAAGTGCTTCCTTGCCGTCCTGGGCAACGAACGTGATCTCGTCCGCGAACCCTGTGCGCTTCCGAAGCAAGGGCAGGATGTCCTTCTCGAGCGTCTGCGTGAACTCACCCGCCGTATTGGGCTTCAGGTGCATCGTGACGTTGCGTGCGTACATTGGGGCGGCTCCTTAGGCAACTACATGACCTCGGCAACTGACTGACACTTCTTCAGCTTGCACAAACTACCAGACTTTACTAGATTTGTCAAGTAAGGTTTTCATATTTGCTACTTGCTTTACCGTCAATTGTTAACGAGTACGGAACGAGTCAGGTGGAGGAGGAGTCACGTGGACGTGCCGTTTGTGATTCGTCACCGGCTGGAGGAATTGGGGTTGGAGCAGCGCGATCTCGCCCGCGCCGCCCGCGTGACCGAGTCCTACATCTCCCAGCTACTGACCCGGCGCAAGGCGCCCCCGGCCCCGAACCGGACCGACATCTACGAGCGGATGGACAAGTTCCTGCGGCTGCCGAGTGGGGAGCTGGCAAAGCTGGCCGAGCTGCAGCGCAAGGAGCAGCTGAAGCGGGAGCTGGGCGAGGAGCCCAGCGCCCTCCTCGGGGAAGTCCGCGAGCTGATCTTGCGCAAGTGCGCCCCCGCCGCGGAAGCCGAGATTCGCGCGATCTTCGAGCGGCAGCCGCTCGGCGAGCTGGAGCGCCTGGTCACGTCCAAGGTGTTGGAGGTGGCGAAGCAGGTGGCCCGACAGGAATTGGACAACGAATACTGGGTCCGGATGATGGCGCAGCTCGGCGGCCGCAGCTACGAAGAGATGCGCGTGATCGTGCTCGAATTCCTCGATACCGACATCTTCCACGTGTCGGCCGAGAACTGCGTCTCGTTTCTGGATCCGCTGATCGAGTCTTGGAACGTGGACGTCGCGACGTTCGCTCTGGAGATCGTCCTGAACCGCCGGGTGGCGGCGGCCGGCCATGTGAGGCGCTTCGAGTTCGTCGAGCGGGAATTCGATGAGCGCATCACGGAGGAGCGGGGGCTGACGGAGTTCCTGCGTGACCCGGCCTTGAGGGGTACGGCGACCGCGGAGGAGATTGCGTTCCTCCAGCGCCTGCGTTTCACCGGCAAGCGACCTACACCGCTCTTTTACTACCGGGAGCTACAGAGCTTGAGAGACCCTCTGCATTTTCCGACGTCGCCGGGGCCGGACCGCCACTAACGACGGCCGGAGCGGCGCGCTCGCTCTCCCGCACCTGCACGTATGCCCGGTATCCGCAGCCGCAGGATTCCGTCGTCCGACCCAGCCGATCGCTCCCGAACGCGAGGCGCTGAGTGCAGTGGGGGCAGCGGGGCGGGCCGCCGTCTTTGACGAGGCTCGTCCGCGCCAGCGCCCGGTTCACTTGTACCGGTAGGTGATACGGCCGCGTGTGAGGTCGTAGGGGGATACCGCGAGCGTGACCCGATCACCCGCGAGCACCCGGATCCGAAAGCGCCGCATCTTGCCCGCGATGGTCGCGAGCACGTAGTGGCCGTTCTCGAGCAGGACGCGGAACGTCGTGTTCGGCAGCACCTGCTCGACGGTGCCATTGATCTCGATCGCTTCTTCCTTCGCCATCGGTCCGCCCGCGTGAGGGGAAGAAACGAAAGGCGGGACCGGCGCATTGGCCAAGTCCCGCCTTGACGTGCAACGCTCGATGAAGGCTAGCGGGCGGGCCGGGCGAAGTCAAACAGGAAGTTCCAGGATCGTCCGGGCGAGCACAGCCAACAGCGCATCCCCGATGCGCAGAAGCAGGCGCTCGGGTGGAGCCGTGATGGTATAAGCGACGAGCCCTCTAAAGGAGGTTTGATGACGCAGAGCGAGCAGGACCGGCGGATCGACTACATCGAATTCGGCGCGACCGATATCGGCCGAACCAAGCAATTCTATCAGCAGGTCTTCGGCTGGCGGTTCCAGGATTACGGACCGGACTACACGAGCTTCCAGGACGGCCGTCTCAGCGGCGGCTTCACCAAGGACGCGCCCGTGCGGCCTGCCAATCCACTGGTCGTGATTTACGCCGTCCAGCTCGACGCGATCGAGGCGAAGATCAAACAGGCGGGCGGGAAGATCGTCCGGAAGACCTACCCATTCCCGGGCGGCCGGCGGTTCCACTTCGGCGATCCGAGCGGGAACGAGCTGGCCGTGTGGACTGACCACTAGGCGCGCTGACACCGCATCCCCACTTCCTTCGTACGGATCCCATCCCTTTCAATCGACACGGCCGGCCATGGTCAAACCGTTCCTGCAGATCACCGCCCTCGGCGTCGCGGGTTTCGCCCTGTGGAAGATCGCGTCGCTCCTCTTGCTCCCGTTTCTGATGTTCGCGTTTAAGGTCGCCCTCATCGTGGGCGTCGTGATGCTCGCGATCTGGTTCTTCAAGCAGGGCGACAAGCCGAAAGACAACGCGGCGGGCGGGTAGCCCTCCTCACCCGCTCGCGCCGGAATATCGCCTCAGCGCCGCGCGCCACAACGCTCGCGCGAAGGCGAACGCCAGCCCGGCGACCAGCACGGCCGCGAGTGCGATCTCCGGCCGCAGCCGGCCCGTGAGCGCCGACGCCGGGATGGTCGTGGTCCAGGCGATCGGGATCAGGTAGACAAATAGGAACCGCAGCGCTCCAGGGTACGCCGAGACGGGATAGCGCGCCCCCTCGTACACGGCGTCGAACAGCACGGCGATGTTCTCGACCGACACGAACCAGAATGCCAGGCTCATCAGCACCACCCAAATGGCGTAGACGACGACGGCCGCAGCCGCGAGGCTCAAGCCAAAAGCCGCCAGTTGTGCGAGGGATGGCGTGTGGCCCATCCGAAACAGCGCGTATCCCGCCAGCCCGAGCCCGAGTACGACATCCGTTAAGCGCCAGATGTCGAGCTGCCTGAACGAGACGAAGCCCTGGGCGTCCACGGGCTTCACGAGCACCAGATCCAGTTCACCGCTTCGTACTTCACCGGCGAGCTGGCCGATCCCGGGCCGCAGCACCGCCTCGACCACACCGGTGAGCGCGTTGAACACGCCGAGCAGCACGACGATCTCCCAGTAGTCCCAGCCGCCGAGCGTAGTGGTGTGGTGAAAGAAGAGCGCGAGCGTGAGCAGCGCGGTCGCCATGTTGAAGAGAGTGCCGAGGACGCTCGCGATGAAATTGGCGCGGTATTGCAGCTCCTCGGCGACGTTGAGCCGCCAGAAGGCCGAGAGAATGCGGAATGCGGAGTGCGGAATGCGGAGTGTCATGATGCGGGTCAGCCGCCCACTGCGCCGTATTTTCGTATGCCGCGGCTCCACGCGATCCGGTACGCCAGGATCCAGAAGCCGAGCCAGACGACCTGCTCACCGAGCCCGCGCAGCACCGCGTCGGTGCCGTGCACGGCGCCGGTGAGGAGATCCACCGGGAAGGCGAGCATGGACCGGAACCACAGCGCGCCGGCGACCCCGGCCACGGCCGGCGGCAGCAGGGCGAGCGGCGCAATCCGACCGGCGAGGAAGAGGGACACCCCCGCATGGAGCTCCATGATCGCGGTGGCGCGCGTCGTCCAAAACGCCAGCAGTCCCGTGGTGAAGCTGATGAAGAACCGCATCGCGGCCGCCAGCAGCACGGCCACGGCCGTGACCGCCCAGCGTCCGGGGGCGAAGGGCAGGCGTACCGCGGGCCACGCCGCGGCGACGAGCAGCCACACGACGAGGATGACGCTCGCGGTGCGCGCCTTGTACGCGATGTTCTCCGCCACGGCCTCGTGTGCGGGATGCAGCGGCCGGACGAGTCGGTAGTTGAGCTCGCCGTCGCGGATCCAGTGGTCCAGGTACCAGGAGTCCCAGGCGATGGTCAGCTGGTTGATGAGCATGACGGCGAAGAAGTAGCGGGCGAAATCGGCGCGCGCGTATCCGGCGATCTCCCCCTCTCCCGCGATCGCCCACCAGATGCCCAGCGCGATGGCCGGCTCGGTCACACCCCACAAGAGCCAGAGCACGATCGACGCCCGGTACTGGAGATCGACCAGCCAGGCGTTCCGGATCAACGCCGCGTACCGGCGGATCATTCCTCCTCCTCCACGCCGCGGGCGAAGGCGAGGCGGATCACCTCCTCGATCGGCGGATCCTCGATCGACAGGTCGGCCACGGGGAACGCGGCGAGCAGCCGCGCGCTCGTGGCGGGCGCGTCTTCGCGTCGCACCTCGAGCACCGCGTTCGGGAAGCGGAAGCTCTTCACTTCGCCGAAAGCGGCCAGCGCGTCGGCGGTGACGCGATTGCCGTCGCCGCCTCCGAGCACCAGCTCGATCCGTTTGGTGCGGGCGATCCGCGCCACGAGCGCCTCCAGTGCCCCGTCGTACAACAGGCGGCCGCGGTTGATCATGAGGACCCGCAACGCCAGGGCGGTCACGTCCTGCATGTAGTGCGACGTGAGCAGGACCGTCGCCCCATGCCGGTCGCGGTACTCGGTGAGGAACCCGCGGATCGCTTCCTGCGCGGTGACGTCGAGCCCGAGCGTCGGCTCGTCGAGGAACAGGAGCGGTGGGCGATGCAACAAGGACGCGACCAGCTCGCACTTCATCCGCTCGCCGAGCGAGAGCTGGCGCACCGGCTTCTGAAGCACGTCGTTCAGCTCGAGCAGCGCGACGAGCTCGGCCAGCCGCTCACGATAGTCTCCCTCGGGGATGTCGTAGATCGCGCGGTTGAGCAGGAACGTCTCCTCGGGCGGGAGGTCCCACACGAGCTGCTGCCGGTTGCCGAGTACCAGCGCGATGCGTCGCTTGAAGGGGGGCCCGCCGGTCCAGGGGTTGAACCCCGCGGCCTCCACCCGGCCGCTCGTCGGGTACAAGAGGCCCGCGAGCATCTTGAGGGTCGTCGTCTTGCCCGCGCCGTTCGGGCCCAGGAACGCGACGATCTCCCCCGCGTCGATGCGGAACGTCACGTCGCGGACGGCGTGGACGTCGCGGTAGCGCGGCCGGAAGAGCGCCCGCAAAGCGCCGCGCAGCCCGGGGTCGCGCACCTTCACCTGGAACGTCTTGCTCAGCTGCTCGGCCGCGACGATGGATGGCATGGATGTGGAGGAAATCTATCTGCGGGCATCCGCTCGGAGCTGGTTAGAGCTGCGTGTGGGGGCTACATTCCCGGCGTCTTGACGACCCCACGAGTGTTTGCCGATCGCCGCCGCGGCGTGGACCGGCGTGCCGTGCCGCGGCGCCTCGCGGTAGCGGCCTTGCCGCGCGAGCGCCGTTCCGTAGTGGACCGCCGGGATGGCGCCGAGCGACGCAGCACGCTGGAACGCCGCGGTCGCCTGCTGCGCGATCCCTCCTTCGAAGCACCCGGGGAGCACCTGCGGAATGCATTGCAGCTGCTCGGCTATCTGCAGTTCGAGCGCGAGCCGGCATTCGACGCCGCCCTGGCGCGGTTGCGGCGCGCGCTGGAGCTCCTCGAGAAACGGCGCTAGCGGTGTACCGGATCCGCCGGGTCACCGCCGCCGATGCGGGCGTTCTCGCGCGCCATCGGGCGGAGATGTTCCGCGACATGGGCGAGCTGCCCGATGACTTGTACGACACGCTGATCGACGCCGCTCGGGCGTACTTCACACGGGCCGTCGCCGACGGACGCTACGTCGGCTGGGTCGCCGAGCAGGACGACGGGTCGGGAGAAATCGTCGGTGGCGCGGGCCTGCAGCTGCGGGAGCTCTTGCCCCGACCCGACGCCGCCCGCAGCCGGCTGGTTCGCGGGCCGCAAGGGTTGATCCTCAACGTCTACACCGAGCGGGCGTGGCGGCGCCGGGGAGTCGCCGACGCCCTGATGCGGGAGCTGTTACGGTGGTGCCGCGGGAACGGGATCGACAGCGTAGTGCTCCACGCCTCGGCCGAGGGGAGACCCCTCTACGAGAAGCTCGGATTCGCGCCCACGAACGAGATGCGGTACGACGGGGGCCCGTGAGGATCGGCGCCCCTGGCAGCTCCGGCCGAATTCGCGACGTGTGGCGCCGGGATCGTTGATCGTCTTGTAGAACTCGTCATAGTACTCGAGAGCCTGCGCGATGCGCTTGGGCTCGAGTCCCTCGCTCTCGAGACCGCGATACAGCGCGTACAGCGCCTCCTTCTGCGCGTTGAACACCACGAACAAGGCCGCCAGCTCATCAGACGTCCGGCAGGCGGCCCGAAAGGTGCGCTGGCGCACCGTGCGGGTGCCGAGGCTCGGGTCGGGTTGGGCATAGGGAGGCCAGATGACTCCGGACCAGTCGAAGTCGTAGGGAACCGGATACACGACGCCGGTCGAATCGCGGATCAGGACGATGTTGTGCAGGGCCGATACCGCCCAGTCGGTGTTGCCGATCATGTACTGGAACACGGCCAACAGACCCATCTGCTCGACGTCCACGTCGTTCTGGGTGACTCCCTTCTGCTCCCACACCTCGGCTTCGTTGCGCCGGGCCATCCGGCCGTCGTCCTCGACGAAGAACGCATAGCGCGTCTCGGGCTGGTGCTTGCCCTTCGCGTCCGCATACGTGACGCGCGCGAGCCGGGCGCGAAAGCTCCGCTCGGTCAGCAGGTTGTACGCACGATAGATCAGGTACTCCTCGAGCAGGTAGTTCGCGTTCGAGGTGCCGCCACGGCACTGCACCGTGAGCTTGAGGCTCGAGCTCGTGTGGGCGAAGATGGTGTGCGCCGTCTTCGCCTTGTCGAACCCGACCTTGAGCGGCGGATACTGACAGATGTTGAGCCGGAAGTGGCCGCGCGTGCGAAGCTGCACGTCGAGCAGGACCGTGTCCCCCGTGGCGGCGACGTAGGAAAGGACGCCCGGCTGGCTTTTCTTCTCGGTGCCTCGCTGTTTGGCGATCGCCCCGAAATCCGCCGTCAGCGTGAGCTGGAGCGGATCGGCGGCGTCGAACAGCCGGCCCCGAGCGCGGGACTCCGTCGAGTCGGCGGGCGCTTGCCCGCCAACGGAGTGCGCCTCGAGGCTCGGGGCCGCACTGGAGACGAGGCAGATCGCCACCAGGGCGGCGACCAGAGCCTCCCGCCCCCAACTGGGCCTCATCCGGTCGCGGCTCACCCAGCAAGTCTACCGGCATACATATTCTCTTCAAGGGGGAGGGGGTGCTGGCATGACTCGAATGGCGGTCTTGACCCTGCTTGCGGTGCTACCGGCCGGGGGCCTCGCGCAGCGGGGCGACTGGCCCATGCCCGCCAAGGACTACGCAGCCACCCGCTACAGCAGCTTGAGCGGGATCACGGGCGCCAACGCCAGCCGGCTGCGTCCCGTGTGGAGCTTCTCGACCGGCGTGCTGGGCGGGCACGAGGGGCAACCGCTGGTGGTCGATAACACGATGTACGTCGTCACGCCCTACCCGAACGTCCTGTACGCTTTCGACCTCACCCGCGAGGGCTACCCTCTGAAGTGGAAGTACCGTCCTCCCGTGGATCCCAATGCCCTTGGGATCGCCTGCTGCGATGCGATCAACCGTGGCGCGTTCTACGCGGACGGGAAGATCGTATACAACCTGTTGGATGGGCACACGGTCGCGGTCGCGGCGGCGACGGGCCGAGAGCTGTGGAAGACGAGAATCGCCGATCTCTCACAGGGAGAGACCACGCCCGTTGCACCGCTCGTCGTGAAGCAACGGGTCATCGTCGGCGCGTCCGGCGGTGAGTTCGGGATCCACGGTTGGCTGAAGGGGCTCGATCTCGAGACGGGTCGGATCGTGTGGACCGCTTACAACGTCGGCCCGGACAGCGAGGTGCTGGCGAAAGCGGGGACCTTCAAGCCGTTCTACGACCGCGGCGCAGAGCTGGCCCTCACGAGCTGGCCCGCCGACGTGTGGAAGAACGGCGGCGCCCCGGTGTGGGGCTGGATGTCCTACGACTCGAGTCTCGACCTGATCTATTACGGCACCGGCAACCCGGCGCCGTACAACCCCGAGCAGCGGGCCGGCGACAACAAATGGACCG
>Ga0070697_100004388_pt1 | contig 10830 bp, 10 predicted proteins | sample KBSK1501metaG_FD_65475 | JGI IMG/M metagenome (GOLD analysis project Ga0070697, IMG submission 65475) | Corn, switchgrass and miscanthus rhizosphere microbial communities from Kellogg Biological Station, Michigan, USA - KBS K1-50-1 metaG | ecosystem: Host-associated > Plants > Roots >... | reverse complement strand
TCCACGAGGGGAAGGGGATCCTCGCCAAGATCCCCAACCCGTTCGAGGGCGCCCGGTACCATTCGCTGGTCGTGCTCCGCGAGGGCCTGCCCGACGAGCTCGAGCTCACCGCGTGGAGCGATGACGGAACCGTGATGGCGATGCAACACCGGATGCTGCCTCGGTTCGGCGTGCAGTTCCACCCCGAGTCCATCCTCACGCCGGACGGCCCCCAGATCGTGCGGAGCTTCCTGGAGCTGGCGACGCCGTCCTAGCTACTCGGCCGGCGCGAGCTCGGGGTGCGCTTCGCGCTCGGCGGCGATCTTCTTCGCCTCCTCGATCAGGCGTGAGACGAACCGATCCTCGGGGATCTTGTCCACCACCTCGCCCTTCACGATGAGGAACCCCTGGCCCTTGCCGGCCGCGATGCCGAGGTCCGCCTCGCGCGCCTCACCGGGCCCGTTCACCACACACCCCATCACGGCGACGCGGATCGGGACCTTGAGTCCCTCCCGTTCCAGCGCCTCGTGAACCTGCTTCGTCAGGCCGAGCACGTCCACCTCGGCGCGACCGCAGCTCGGACAGGCAACAAGGTCGAGACCGCGCCGGCGTAACCCGAGCGATTGGAGGATCCAGGTGCCGACCTTCACCTCCTCCACCGGGTCGTCGGTGAGCGAGACTCGGATCGTGTCGCCGATGCCTTCGGCGAGCAGCGCTCCGATACCCACCGCGCTCTTGATGCCGCCCATCGGCATCGGCCCCGCCTCGGTGACGCCGAGGTGGAGCGGATAGTCGCACTTCTCGGCGAGCTGGCGATATGCCTCGATCATCACGCGCGGGCTCGAGTGCTTCACCGAGATCTTGATGTCGAAGAAGTCCTCGTCCTCCAAGATCCGCACCTCGTTCAGCGCCGACTCCACGAGGGCCTTCGGTGTGGGCGCGCCATACTTGTCGAGCAGGTCCTTCTCGAGCGAGCCGGCGTTCACGCCGATCCGGATCGGCACCCCCCGGGCCTTCGCCTCGCGCGCGATGAGACGGACCTTGTCCTGGTACTTGATGTTGCCCGGGTTGATCCGCAGGCCCTGGATCCCGGCCTCGAGCGCGGCCATGGCGTACTTCCACTGGAAGTGGATGTCGGCGATGACCGGTACGGTGGACTTCGCGGCGATGGCCGTGAGCGCCTCGGCGTCCTCCCAGTGGGGCACGGCGACCCGCACGATGTCGACGCCCGTCGCCACGAGCGAGGCGATCTGTTGCAGCGTCGCGTTCACGTCGGCGGTCTTCGTGGTGGTCATCGACTGCACGCGGATCGGCGCGTCACCGCCGATCGTCACGTCGCCGACCCGGACCTGCCTCGTCTTCCGTCGCGTCGCGAGCATCGTGACTTCAGTCTCCCAGCGCCGGCGTCACTCGCCGAAGACGTGGAACGCGATCTGGCGGGGTTTGGGCTCGTCCATCTCGAACAAGATCAGGCGCTGCCACCGGCCGAATGCGGGCTCGCCCGCCACGACGGGGATCGCGTGCGACGTCGCGGACAGCAGCATCGCTTTCACGTGGGCGTGTCCGTTCTCCCGCTCGTCCTCGTTCATGTTCTGCGTTCGGACGTCGAAATCGTCGTGCGCGTAGTACACGCCCTCGTGCGGGACGAGCTCGGTGAGGTGCTTGCGGAAATCGGCGAGCGCCCCGTCCTCCCATTCATTGATGATGAGCGCGCACGTGGTGTGGGAGCAGAACGCGATGACGGCGCCGTCGGTGACGCCCGAGTCCTTGACCGCGCGTCGCAGGTCGTCGGTGAGGTCGCTGAACGCGTATCGCTCGGGTGCCGAGATCTCGATGGTCGTCGTAGCCGATCTCACCGCTGGTTCCTCCTCGTCTCGGCCGCGAGCGCGACCGGCAGCTCGAACGTGAACATACTTCCCTTCCCGGGCTCGCTTTCCGCCCAGATGCGTCCGCCGTGAGCCTCCACGACGGACCGCGCGATCGCGAGTCCGATCCCGGTCCCACCATCATCCCGCGACCGGGCCGGATCCACCCGGTAGAAGCGCTCGAAGAGCCGCGGTAGGTGCTCGGGCGAGATGCCGGGTCCCGTGTCGGCGACGTGGATGTCCACCGACCCGTTGTGCTGCTCGGCCGTCACCCGCACCTCGCCGCCGGCGGGAGTGAAGCGCACGGCATTGTCCAGCAGGTTGAACAGCACCTGGTGTACGCGTTCCCGGTCTGCGAACACCGGAGGGACCTCGGTGGAGATGTCGCCGCTGAGGCGCACCCGGCGGTCGGCGCGTGTCACCTCGATCTCGGAGAGCACCTCGGAGACGAGCGGCGCGAGGGCCACCTCCTGCCGGCGAAGCGGCACGTCACCCGATTCGATGCGCGAGAGATCGAGCAGCTGCTCGACCAAGCGACCCAGTCGCTCGGTCTGGGCGAGCATCACCTGGAGCGTCTCGGCGTCGGGCCGTTCCACCCCGTCGAGCAGGTTCTCCAAGCGCGCGCGAAGGGCCGAGATCGGGGTCTTCAGCTCGTGGGAGACGTTCGCGACGAGGTCGCGCCGGAGCTGCTCCACCTGTTGGAGCTCGGCGCTCATGCGGTTGAACGCCGCCGCGAGCTGCCCCACCTCGTCCCGTGAGGCCGTGTCGACGCGCTGCCCGTAGTCGCCGGTCTCCATGCGTCGCGCCGCGAGCGCCATGTCGCGGAGCGGTTTGGTCATCCCTCGCGCCAGCCAGCGGGCGACGAAGAGCGCGATCGCGGCGGCGATCGCTCCGGCGACCAGCAGCTGCCACCAGAAATCGCGCAGGAACCGCACGGTTCCGAAGAAGCCTCCCGGCGAAGGCTTCACCGCGTAGGACACCGCGCCCTCGCCGGCCGCCGGTGCCGGCACGGCGGCGTATTCGTAGCCCCCGACGGTCCCGATGTGGACGCTCCCGTCCGAGAACCTCGGCAGCGACACCGGCGGGGTGCCGGTCACGAACGAACCGCCCCGGTAGAGCAACACCGTGACGCCCGGCGGGATCGAGGGGGACGAGGACGAGGCGGCGCGGTCGGCGACCCGAACGAGCCGCACGTAGTCGGCGTCTCGCGACGCGTTCTGGAGCGCGAACCCAAGGAAGACGTAGACGAGCGCGAGCGTGAGGCCGACCGCGAAGACGATCGTCGATCCGAGCTTCAACCGGATGCTCGGGAGCTTCTGCAGCGGTCGGGTGCTCACGTCTCCTCCTGGAACGCGTAGCCGACCCCGTGCACGGTACGGATGAACCGTGGCTCGTTGCCGTCCTCGCCGAGCTTGCGTCGGATCCGAGCGACGTGCGAGTCGACGACCCGTCCGCCCGCGTAATCCTGGTACCCCCACACGCGGTCCATGAGCTGCTCGCGCGTGAACACGACGCCGGGATCGCGAGCCAGGCTCAGCAGGATCTCGAACTCGAGGGGCGTGAGCCCGACCTCGTCATCGTCGAGGGTCACACGCCGACGGGTCGCGTCGATCTCCAGGGTCCCGTGTCGGATCGGTTCGGCGGGCGGCGTCGCCGTGCGGATGCGCTCGACGCGCCGCAGGATCGCGCGAACCCGCACCGCGAGCTCGCGAAGGCTGAACGGCTTCGTGAGGTAATCGTCGGCCCCGACGGCGAACCCCGCCACCTTGTCCGCCTCCTCGGTACGCGCCGTCAACATCAACACCGGCACCCATCGTTCGCGCTGGATCTCGGCACACACCTCCAACCCGTCCATCCCCGGCAACATCAGATCCAGGACCACCAGATCCGGCCGCTCCGCCAACGTGAGGGCGATCGCCTGCGGCCCATCCCCCGCCACCAACACCCGATACCCCTCACTCTCCAACCGAGCCCGCACAGCCTCCGAGATCGCCTCCTCATCATCAACAACCAAGACGGTCTGCGCCTCACTCATCCAGGAATCGTATCCGCCCAAGGTGGTGCCCCCTCAAGCAGCGTGTTGAGAACTTGTGCCAACCCATGAGGAGGTGGGGACGCAGGTACGGACGTCGTGCGGAGCCAAGCCACGGGATGGCGGGGCCGGTCGGGGCGACGGGGTATGGAGGGGACGGCCGGCGCCACGAGCGGCCCCGCCTACCCCCGCGACCTCTGTGCCTGAAAGCGCGACCGCCGAAGCTACGGCGCCAGATTGATCGGCTTGGCGATGTCGAGATAGATCACCGCGAACGTGAACAAGATGAAGAACGCCGCGACGGCGGCCGAGATCGGCACGAGCTTGCGCATGTCGATCGTCTTGCCGCGGACCTTCTCGATCGCGAGCACCGCGAGGTGACCTCCGTCGAACGGCGGCAGCGGCAACAGGTTGAGCAGGCCGATGAACACGTTCACGAGCGCGAAGATGTACAGGATGTCCCACACCGAGCCGGACTGCGCCGTCTGACCGACGACGCGCCCGATCCCCACCACGCTCGCGGGGTCGCTGGTCCGGCGCGGGGCATCCGTGAACAACAGCTTGAACAGGCGGCCGATACCCTCGGGACCGAAGATCCGCCCGATACCTCCGACGGTCTGCGCCATCGCCTCGCCGACGAGCTTCACGCCCCCGGTCACCGATCCCGCGATGCTCGTCGTCTCTCGCGCCTCGCGCAGGAGCACGCCGATGCGTCCCACCCGTTCGCCGGCCACCGTCGAAAGGACCGGCGTCACCGTGATGGGGAACCTCGTCCCGCCCCGTTCGATCGTCATGTCGAGCGCCTCGCCGACGTGCGACCGGGTGATGTGAACGAGCTGCGTGTCGGTCGGGTCTTGGATCGACCCGATAGCCACGATGCGGTCGCCTGCGTGCAAGCCCACGGCCGCGGCGGGCGACTGGACGCCGTCGAGCGTCGGGGCCACGCTGTCGATGATCGGGCTGTTCGGCACGGGCTGGCCGATCGCGCCCAGCCAGACCGCGAAGAAGACGAACGCCAGCACGAAATGCGTCGCCGGTCCGGCCACGATCACGAGCGCGCGCTGCCAGATCGGTTTCGCGCCGAACGTCCGCGGCAGATCCTCCTCGGCCGGCGGCTGGAAGGGATTCATGCCGGCGATCTTCACGTAGCCGCCGGCGGGGATCCACTTCACGCCGTATTCGGTCTCGCCGCGGCGGGTCGACCACAGGCGCGGACCGAACCCGACGAAGAACTCCTCCACCTTGATCTTGAACGCCTTCGCGACGGCGAAGTGCGCCGCCTCGTGGATGACGATCACCACGATGAGCGCGAGGAAGAAGAAGACCTGGAACGCAACGCCGGACGTCATCGGGGGAGCCCGATCACCGAGCCTCGATGATCTCGGCCGCTCGCCGGCGAGCCCATGCGTCGGCCCGCTCGAGGCTCACCACCGAGACCACCGATGAGGGCGCCTCGTGCTCATCGACGACGGCCTGGGCGACCTCGACGATGCGCGTGAGGGGGATCTTGCCCTCCAGGAACGCCATGACCGCGATCTCGTTGGCCGCGCTCATGACCGCGGGGAACGTGAGACCGAGACCGCCGACCCGGTACGCGAGGTCGATCGCCGGGAAGGCCTCGCGATCGACCGGCTCGAACGTGAGCGTGCGGTCGGTGAGCGGCACCGAGTTCACACCGGTCGGCAGCCGTTCCGGCCACCCGAGGGCGAGCTGGATCGGCAGCTTCATGTCGGGGACGGCGAACTGGGCCATCATCGCGCCGTCGCGGAACTCGGCGAGCGCGTGGACGATGCCTTCGGGGTGCACGACGACGTGGATCTGCGAGTAGTCGATCCCGAACAGGTAGTGCGCCTCGATGACCTCCAGACCCTTGTTCATCATGGTGGCCGAGTCGATCGTGATCTTCGGCCCCATCTGCCACACGGGGTGCGCCAGCGCCTCCTTCACCGAGGCCTTGGCGAGCTCACCCCGGGTCCACCCTCGGAAGGGACCGCCCGAGCCCGTCAACACGACGCGCTTGAGATCTTCCCGCCGCTCGCCCCGCAGGCATTGCGCGAGCGCGGCGTGTTCGGAATCGACCGGGATCAGCCGCTCGGGCTCGCCCTTGATGAGGTCCAGGACGAGTTCGCCCCCGATCACGAGGCTCTCCTTGTTCGCGAGCGCGAGGGTCTTCCCCGCCTGCAGCGCCGCGAGCGTGGGCGCGAGGCCCGCCGAACCGACGAGCGCGTTCAACACCATGTCGCACTCCGTGTCGCGGGCCAGCATCTCTGCAGCTCCGGGACCCGCGAGGACCTCGATGCCCCGGATGCTCGAGAGTCGTTCGCGCAGATCGGCCGCCGACTGTTCGTCAGCGAGCGCCACGTACGGGGGCAGGAACTCGCGGATCTGGCCGATGAGCAGCTCCTGGTTCGTTCCGGCGGACAGACCCACGACCTTGAACCGATCCGGGTTCCGGCGGACCACGTCGAGCGCCTGGGTTCCCACCGATCCGGTCGAGCCGAGGATCACCAGCGAGCGCATACAGCAAGACTACCCCGGGAGTCCCGGAATCCACCTGAACGCCGGTCAAGCCGGCGACGCGGGCCGCTACCCGAAGATGAGTCGCAGGAACAAGAACGCGGCGGGAGCCACGAACAGGACGGAATCGATCCGATCCAGGACCCCCCCGTGGCCGGGCAGGATGCTCCCCATGTCTTTGAGCTGCAGGTCTCGCTTCAGCAAGGACTCGGCGAGGTCGCCGAGCGGCGCGAAGAGCGCCACCACGACGGCGAGACCGATCGACTTGGCGAAGGTGTCGAGCGAGGGGACCGAGTTCGCCACGACGCCCACCGACAACGCCATGACGACGAGGGTGGCTCCGATCGCGCCCTCCCACGATTTCTTGGGGCTGATCGTGGGCGCGAGCGGCCGGCTGCCCGAGAGGTATCCGACGGCGAACGCAGCCGTGTCATAGGCGAACGTGAGCCCGATGATGGAAAGACCGAGCCCGCGACCGTCGGGCAGGCGAAGCACCGAGAACACGTACCCGGCCAGCATGGGGATGTAGACGATCCCGAACACCGTGAGCGCAACGTTGGTGACCACGTTGTGGCGGTGTTGCGCCGGCGTCGCCATGAACCACAGGAACGTCGCGAACGTCGCGAGCGCGACCATCGCGAGCATCGCCGATTCTCCTCGGTAGTAGCCGGCACCGAGCACGAGCGCCCCGGCCACCAGACCGAGCGCCGTCGCGGGTTGGTAGTTCCGCTTCTGCAGCGCGAGGTAGAGCTCCCCTTGCGCGAACAGCACGACGATGCCGGCCAAGATCGCGAACGGACCGGTGCCGATCGCGATCGCCCCCAGCGCGAGCCCGGCCAGCACGAGGCCGGTGAGGAACGCCAGGGGGACGTCGCGCCCCGCCGCTCGCCCCTCGTGGTCGGCGCCCACTTCGATCGCCGTCGGCTCCTGCCAGCTCGGCCCGCCGAGGCCCTCACCGCCCACGCGCACCGTGCGCTGCCCGAGCGAGGGCTCCTCCAGATCCGGGAGCTCTGACTCGTCTATCCCCTCGGGGCCCGCTAGGAGTCCTGCCAGGCCAGCATCGATGGGCTCGGTCTGGGGGGTCTCGACCAATCCAATCTGGACCTCGTCGCGCACGGACTCGGCGAAGTGCTCGGCGGCCGCGTCGATCGCCTCCCGGGACGGCGCGTCCTCGGACACGATCGCCTGGTCTTCGTCCAGCTCGGCGACATCCTCGGCGTCTGAGGCGGGCAGATCGACGTAGGCCTCGGGTGCTTGCGAGAACGCGTCGACGGAAAGATCCGCGCCGGTCTCGTCATCGTCGGTGGCGTCGTCATCCTCCGAGGCGAAGAGGAACGAACCGACCCCTTCGTCCTCAGCCTCCTCCGACGGCGACTCGACGCCCTCGGCGTCGAGCGTGTCCGCGATCACGATCGGTTCCTCGAAGTCGCCCATCTGGTCATCATCGTCTGCCTCGTCCGCGGACGCATCGGGCGCCGGCGACTCGGGTTCCTCAGAGCCCTCGGGCGCGAACTCGGAGGGCGAGGACGGCGGTGCCGAGCCGGCGGCGGGCGTTGCGGTGGGCTCCGGCCAGTCGACGTCCTGGATCGGCGCGAAGAACTTGTCCAGGTCCTCGAACAGGTCGTCCTTGTCGTCGCCCTCGGCCACTAGATCTCCTTGAGTTCCTGCTCTTTGTGCGCGAGCACCTCGTCGATCGACGCGACGTGCTTGTCGGTCAGCTTCTGGAGCTCCTTCTCGGAGCGCACCAGGTCATCTTCTGAGATGGCGCCCTCGTGCTCAAGCTTCTCGAGCGCTTCCTTCGAGTGGCGGCGCACGTTGCGCACGGCCACGCGGCCCTCCTCCGCCCGGTGGTGGACCACCTTGATGAGCTCCTTCCGTCGCTCCTCGGTGAGGGGTGGGAAGGAGAGCCGGATCACGTTGCCGTCATTGGAGGGCGTGATGCCGATGTCGCTCTGCATGACGGCCTTCTCGATGGCTCCGATCGAGCTCTTGTCGAAGGGCTGGATCACGAGGGTGCGCGGCTCGGGGACCGAGAACGAGGCCATCTGCTGGATCGGCACCTGCGTACCGTAGTAGTCCATCGTGAGTCGCGAGAGCAGGGCCGGTGTCGCTCGCCCGGTCCGCACGCCCGACAGCTCCTCCTTGAGCACGACGATCGCCTTGTCCATCTTCTCGGCGGCGTCCTTCAGGGCGGTCTCGACCGTCACTCCACGCCCCCGTGCACGAGCGTCCCGATCGGCTCGCCCGCCACCACGCGCCGGATGTTGCCCTCCTCGCGGAAGTCGAACACGATGATCGGGAGCTTGTTCTCCATGCAGAGCGAGATCGCGGTGGCGTCCATCACCTGGTAGCCCTCGCGCAGGACGTCGATGTACTCGATCGACTCGAACCGCCGTGCGGACGGGTCGATGTGCGGATCCGCGGTGTAGACGCCGTCGACCTTCGTGCCCTTCAAGATGGCTTGGGCGCCGATCTCGAGCGCGCGCTGCGCCGCCGTCGTGTCGGTCGAGAAGTACGGCACGCCGAGGCCCGCAGCGAACACGACGATCCGTCCCTTCTCCAAGTGGCGGATCGCACGGAGCGGGATGTAGGGCTCGGCGATCTGCGCCATCTGGATCGCCGTCTGGACGCGGGTGGGGACGTGGATCTTCTCGAGGGCATCCTGCAGGGCGAGCGCGTTCATCACCGTGGCGAGCATGCCCATGTAGTCGGCGCGGGCCCGGTCGATGCCGGGGACCTGGCGGCCGCGCAGGATGTTGCCTCCCCCCACCACCACAACGGGCTGGACGCCCATCGCCACCACGTCCGAGAGCTCGCGGGCGAGCAGCGCGGTCGTGTCGGCCGAGATGCCGTAGCCGGTGTCCTGGGGTGCGAAGGCATCTCCGGAGAGCTTCAGCAGCACGCGGTGGTACGCCGGCCGGGTGGTCGGGTCCTGCGGGGTGTGCTCGACCATCCGCGCCCTCGTTCCCCTCGCCTAGCTCTCGTCCTCGCCAAGCTTGTACCGGACGAAGCGCCGCACGGCAACTTTCTCTCCGACCTTGCCCGAAACCGCGTCGAGCAACTGCTGTATCGTCTTCGTGTCGTCCTTCACGTACTTCTGATCGAGCAGCACGTTGTCCTCGAAGAACGCCTTCAGTTTCCCCTCGACGATATTCGGGATGACGTTGTCGGGCTTGCCCATCTCCTTGGCTTGGATCTCGAAGATGTGGCGCTCGGCGTCCACGACATCGCCGGGCACATCCTCGCGGGAGAGCCAGCGGGGAGCCGAGGGACTCGCGATGTGCAGCGCGACGTCCTTCACGAGCTGCTTGAAGTCTGCGGTGTTCGCGACGAAGTCGGTTTCGCAGTTGACCTCGATGAGCACCCCCACCGTGTTGTTGAAGTGGATGTAGCTGTCGATCCGACCTTGGTTCGCCGCGCGGCCGGCCCGCTTGGATGCCGACGCCAGGTTCTTCTCGCGCAGCAGCTCGAAGGCCTTGTCGATGTCACCGTCGGTATCCTGCAAAGCCTTCTTGCAATCCATCATCCCGGCGCCGCTCATCTCGCGGAGCCGTTTCACGAGCTCTGCGGGGATCTCCTTCATACGTGCCCCTGATCGGATCCCTCGACGGCGGCCATCGCGGCAGCCTCGGGCTCGAGCGTCGCAGCATCGGGTTCGGGCGCGGGCGCATCGGGCGCGGGCGCCGGTGCCTCGGCCTCGACCGTCGCTTCGGGAAGCGTGGGTTCGGTGGGCTGAGGCGCGATCTCGGGCTCGGGCTCGATCTCGGGGCCGGTGGCCCGCGTGACCATGGCCTCGCGTCCCTCCTGGCGGCCCTCGACCAGCGCATCGGCGATCACGCGGGTCACCAACGTGACCGAGCGGATCGCGTCGTCGTTGCCCGGGATCACGTAGTCGACCTCGTCGGGGTCGCAGTTCGTGTCCACGATCGCGATCACCGGAAGGCCGAGCTTGCGGGCCTCGTTCACCGCGATGTGCTCCTTCTTCGTGTCGATCACGAAGATGGCGTCGGGCAGCCGCTCGAGGTTGCGCATGCCGCCGAGGTTGCGCTCGAGCTTGTCGCGCTCGTGGCGCAGGCGGATGGCCTCCTTCTTCGGCAGGTAGTCGAACGCGCCGGTGCGCTCCATCTCCTGGAGCTCGCGCAGGCGCAGCAGGCGCCGGGAGACCGTCTGGAAGTTCGTGAGCATGCCGCCGAGCCACCGCGTGGTGACCGAGGGCATGCCGACGCGCTCCGCGTGCTCGGTGATGACCTCTTGCGCTTGCTTCTTCGTGCCGACGAACAAGATCGTCCCCCCGTACGCGACGGTGTCGCGAACGAAGGCGTAGGACTTCTCGATCCCGAAGACCGTCTTCTCCAGGTCGATGATGTAGATCCCGTTGCGCTCGCCGAAGATGAATCGCTTCATCTTGGGGTTCCAGCGCCGGGTCTGGTGGCCGAA
>Ga0070697_100004386_pt1 | contig 10833 bp, 14 predicted proteins | sample KBSK1501metaG_FD_65475 | JGI IMG/M metagenome (GOLD analysis project Ga0070697, IMG submission 65475) | Corn, switchgrass and miscanthus rhizosphere microbial communities from Kellogg Biological Station, Michigan, USA - KBS K1-50-1 metaG | ecosystem: Host-associated > Plants > Roots >... | reverse complement strand
CCCGTTGTCGATCTTGCGGAATGCGGCGTCAGATTCTGAACCAGTTTTCGGTTTGAACCCTCATCCGGGCAAAGTGCCGGGCATTTCCGGTAACGACTATTGCTCTGTGCGCGCGAGCGATTGCACCGATCCACAAGTCCGCGTCAGGAAGCCGCTGACCGCGGATCTCTAAGTCAGCACGCAGAATTCCAAAAAATTCGGAAGCGTTCAAATTTATATCCAAGATCGGCAAGGTATTGAGAAAGCGGTGAACCAATTCGCGATTCGTTATTGGGTCACGTGATTTAGCCGCGCCGTAAAATAATTCGCCGGCCGTAATGCAACTCGTGACGACTTCATCTGTGGTGGCGAGTCGGCGCTCGATCACATTTCTCTGTCCTCGTAAAATCCCGATGCAAGTATCGCTATCGAGGATCTTCAAAGCTTGATTTTCCGACCGCGCTTGCGAGCACGGTAAAGCTGATCGACTTCTTCTTTGACTGTGAGATCAGATTTCCATTTGCCTCCAATCTGCGACCAGATCTCAACTTGATCTTGCGCCGTTCGATATTTTCCACGTGCCGAAGGGGCAACTGAATTCTCAAGCCGGCGCAGGACCTCCTGTGTCACACTGCGACGCGATCGCGCAGCCTCTCGCCGGAGCGCTGTCAGAAGTTTATTCGGGAAATTTTTAATCGTTAATGCGGGCATGTTAATTTACTGCAAAATAGCTGCTTTTTGGTGGTAGGCAATTCAAAATCCTTGAGTATTCGAAAACAGAAGGCTTTGATTTCATCGCCTTTGTTAGGGCGGAATCTACCGTTAGAAGGCCGTTCGATGCTGGAAACTGCCCTGTCGAAGGAAGCGAATGGTTTGCTGAGCGACTTCCGGTGCGTTCATGATAAAGGTATGACTGCGGTGAACTAACAGGAAGTCGCTCATCCCGTCGAGGCGGGTGCTCGCAACCGAAACGCTTCCGTCATGCGCATTGGGAATTAGCAGCCAGCCTAGAGGATTGATCGGCCGGTCGCCGGCGATGATGCCCAGCGGATAGGCTGGTGACGGCAGCTGATTGGGAAGCTTTGCTGGTGAGGTTCCTAGCTGGGTAGCAACGGTACCCATTAGACTTCGGAAGAGACGGGCATTCCCTAACGAATCCGCTATTTGGCTGCCGTGATTCGGCGGGGCGATCATAACCACGCGGCCCAGCTGTGGAAACGACGCGTCTCCTAGATAACCACGAACGACAAGAGCACCGAGAGAATAGGCTACGAAATTAACTTTGAGGCACGAGGTGCGATGAACATCGACTGCACGCGCAAGAACGGAGACCATTTCTGGAAAAGATCCTCTCGTGGAAGGGTAGTCAAGATTGTAGACAACATAACCCGCCGCAGAAAGCTTGGCCGAAAGCCCGGACATCGATCGGGTACCACGCGCCAGGCCATGCAGCACGAACACGCACTCTCTAGATGAGTTCACTGATGCAATCGGCGATTCGGCCAACCCAGTATTAGTCAACATCACTGCCAAAAGACTGAGGACCCATCGTGGCATAGTTAAGCGTAACTTAACGAGAGCTATACAAAAACTCTGTGTCTAACATTCAGTACGTTTCCACCGGTGAGCGTTTGCCGTCTTCGACACTCCGAATCTTCGCACGTTCCTCGCCTAGCGTCGCCACCCGGAGGTCCCAGATCTCGTTGTCGATCTTGCGAAACGCTGCTTCGGAAAATTCGTGAGGCGAGGCAAGGCGCTCTTTGAACCATGCAACGCTCGCGAGCGCGCGATCGATTTGATCTCGCGGAAGAGTCTGTAGAATTTTCTGCACATTTTCGATTTCGGGGATCCGGTGGCAAATCATGGCCAGATCGTTTCCGGCGGCGATGGAGAGGCGAATTGTTTCTTCCAAACCGTGCTCGTTCAGGATTGCGCCCATATCGAGATCGTCTGTCATGACCAAGCCGTCGAAGCCGAGCTCTTCACGCAACAAATCGGTGATGATCCGGCGTGATAAACTGGCGGAGGTTTTCTCCGCGTCAAAAGTTGGATACCAGCCGTGGCAAATCATCATGCTATCGATTTTGCCGACGAATTGGCGAAACACAGCCAGTTCTTGGCGGTCCAGTTGCTCCCGCGCCCGCTCGATCTTTGGCAGCTCATAGTGGGCGTCACTTTTTGCCGCGGAATAGCCGGGAAAATGTTTGCCGCAGCTTGTGATCCCCTGCTCCCGCATCGCGTCGTTGAATGCAGCCGCATTGCGAACGACTTGCTCGACCGTCTTACCATAGCAACGGCCGCGCAAAGAGTTGTCCGCGTTATCATCGAACGAAATGTCGAGTACGGGACACAAATCTAGATTGAAACCAAAAATGCGAAGCAAGCGGCCGGTGATGTCGCCGTGCGAGCGAATAAGGTCGACCTCGTCCCTGTCGCGCAGTTGCTGCGCGTTCGGCGGTTCATTGCCGATCAAACGTAAACGCGAGACCCGACCCCCTTCCTGGTCGATGGTGATGATCGGCTCAACCTCGCTCAAATCGCGCAAGTCATCGATCAATTTGCGCAGTTGCGTTGCGCTCTCGATGTTGCGCCCGAACAGAATGAAGCCGCCGGGTTGCACGCGCTTGAACAGCTTTGCCGTCTTCGCATCGAGTTCCTTTCCCGGAACACCGGTGAGCACCAACTGGCCCAGGGAGTCATTATTCATACATATTCGGGATCAAGGATATCTAAATGGTGACGCTTCGCCGGGATTCGCTAGCATCGCGCCCCGCCGCCTTCGCCGAGGCTCCGGCGCGCCAAGGGAGGTCACGATTCACCTGTCAGTTGACCGAGCGAAGCCTTCTCCATATTTTGGACGCTAAATTGGATGGTGCGCAGGGGAAGTAAAGCTGCAATCGCAGCCGCGTTTTTGGCCGTGACATTGACAAGCAACGCCGCGGTCCAGCTCGGCATCGATGTGCTGGAACAACGGAATTACGCGTTGCTGCGCGGAAAGCGGGTCGGGCTGGTCACGAATCAAACAGGCGTCGATTCACATGGCAATAAAACGCGGGTTTTGTTGCATCAGCATTGTAATCTCGTCGCGCTTTACACACCCGAGCATGGCTTGAGCGGAACCGAGAAGGCCGGCCGTTACGTGAAATCGAGAAAGGATCCACAGACGGGGCTGACCGCCTACTCCCTCTACGGCCCGACCCGGAAGCCGACTCCGGCGATGTTGCGCGGCGTAGAGGTGCTCGTGTTCGATATCCAGGACATCGGTTGTCGGTCTTACACTTATATCAGCACAATGGCGAAATGCATGGAAGCGGCGGCCGAAAACAATATTGATTTTGTTGTGCTCGACCGGCCAAATCCGCTCGGCGGCGTGCGCGTGGAAGGCCCTTCCGTCGAACCAAATTGGATTTCCTTTGTCGGACAATTTCCAGTTCCGTACGTCCATGGCCTGACGGTCGGCGAGTTGGCCAAGATGGCTAACGATCGCGGCTGGATTCAGGGCCGCTGTAACCTGACGGTGGTGCCGATGCGCGGTTGGTCGCGCTCGATGACGTGGAGCGACACTGGACTTCGCTGGATCCCGACATCACCGAACATTCCTTATGCAACAACGCCGTTTTACTATGTGGTTACGGGAATGGCCGGGGAATTGAACGGAGCAGAGACGGGCGTCGGCGGAAGAGCGCCATTTGAAGTGATCGCGACCAACTGGGTGAACGCGCAAGATTTCACTCGCTACCTGCGTTCGCTCGAGCTTTCCGGAGTCAGCTTCACAGAATTTGATCATGGACACGTTCATGGCAGTTCGATCCGCATTTCGCCAGACACTCGGGCGAATTTGACCGGGCTTGGAATTTATATGCTGGCGGAATTAAATCGTGCTTCCGGCTCGAATCTGTTCCGCCGGAGCAATCACAGTAAACTCGACATCTTTTTCAAATGTTACGGCAGCGCTTCGATTCGCTCGCAACTGGAACGCGGCGGCTCATCTCCGGCTCGCATCGTATCCTCATGGCAGAGCAACGTGGCAAGTTTTCGCGCCGCCCGCGCGCCTTATCTTCTCTACTGAATTGAAAAGGATCGGCATCTACGGCGGCACATTCGATCCGATTCATCATGCTCATTTAATTCTTGCGCGCGAAGCGCGTGAATCGCTCGGCTTGGAAAAGGTGATCTTCGTTCCAGCGGCGATTTCGCCTTTCAAGGATCCACCTGTGGCAAGCGCGCAAATGCGATTGTCGATGTTGCAAGCGGCAATTGACGGAGAACCCGCGTTCGTGACCGACGACTGCGAACTGCTTCGTTCGCCGCCCTCCTATGCGATCGATACCGTTAAACAAATCTGTCAACGCGAGAGTGATGTTCAGATTTATTACCTGCTTGGCGAAGACAACATTGCGTCACTGCCGCGGTGGCATCGTTTCGACGAACTCGAGAAACTGGTTTGTTTCGTTGTCCTGGATCGCACCGGGGTGGAAGCAAAACACTCCTACCAGGTGGTGGGCCGCAAGATCGACATCTCCGCCACCGACATCAGAAAGAGAGTTGCGTCCGGACAATCGATTCGCTATCTCGTACCGTTAGTCGTCGAAAAGATGATCCGTCGAGGGAATCTTTACCGGGAGGCAGCGAAATAACTGCCAAAAACTTAGCCAAAATCTGCGCGGAGCTCGCCTCGAATAAAAAGGCGGAAGAAATCATCGTGCTGGATCTTCGGGAAATCTCGACTTTTACCGACTTCTTTGTGATTTGCTCGGCGACTTCCGAGCCGCAACTTAAAGCGATCGCCAATGAGATCGAAACGCGCTTAAAGAGAGACCATCAGATTCGTGCGACGGCGATTGATGGATTTCCAGCGAGCCAATGGATGGTGCTCGATTATCTGCAAGTGGTAGTGCATATCTTTCACCGCGACAAACGCGCCTTTTACAGCCTGGAAGATCTTTGGGGCGACGCACCGCGATTAGACTGGGAAAAAGTAGCATCGGCTTCCAGTCGATGAAATGGGCAGGATGAACATGCCCGTGACCGGTCGTCCACTTCGAAGCTTTGCCGAAGCGCCGGCCCGGTAGATTCGGTGCTTGGCACAAGCACCGCCAGAGCTATTTCGCTGATGCGGACGGTGATGGGCTCGTAGGAGTTGCCGATGGCTTCGCAGAAGTTGGCGACGGGCTTGCGCTCGCGCCACCGCTGGCCGGCTTAACATCGAGCAGTTCGACGTCGAAAATAAGCGTGGAATTCGGTCCGATATCGCGCCCGGCGCCTCGCTCTCCGTAGCCCAGGCCAGCCGGAATGAACAGTTGAAACTTCGATCCAACCTTCATCAACTGGAGCGCCTCCGTCCATCCTTTGATTACACCGGTGACCGGAAAAGTGGCGGGTTGCCCTCGCTTGTAGGAGCTGTCGAACTCCGTTCCGTTGATCAATGTTCCGCGATAATTGACCGTTACCGTGTCATTCGCTTTCGGCTGTGCCCCTTTTCCCTCCTTCTCGACCTTGTATTGCAAACCGCTGGCCGTTGTCTTGACTCCCGGTTTGGTCTTGTTCTCGGCGAGAAACTTTTCGCCATCCGCCGCATTTTTTTGTGCCGCCGCTGCCTGCTTTTGTTGCATATCTTTTTCCAAGCCCATCATCGCTTCCCTTACTTCCTGGTCGTTTAAAAGCGGCTTTTTACCACTCATCGCGTCCTTCATACCAGCTATCATGGCATCAGGGTTTAGATCGACGTTTTGGCGTTTCAAGTTGGAGCCGATGTTCAGCCCAATGCTATAGCTCGCTTTGTCTTTGGAATCCTTGAGTTCAAACGGCTTCTCCTCAGCAAAAACAGCGAGGGTCAGCAAGCAAGCGACGATGATTGTGACGAAGATTTTCATAATAAGGGAATTGTGATTGCGCTTTGAATTCCAACTGCGCAGAAAGTGTGATGCTAATGGATAAACGCGCGTCGTCAACTAAATGGAAGCATCCATGGCTTTTGGCCGCCTGGTTCTTTTGGTCTTGCCCGCTGGTTTCGGCTCAGACCGATCCCGCCGTGAATCTATCCAGGGACCAAGCGCTCCGAATCGGGCGAAAGATCTGGCAGAACGAGTGCGGTGGCTCTGTCGCTGGGCTCACTTCCTGGAATGAGAGCGAAAATTTCGCCTCACTCGGTATCGGCCACTTCATCTGGTACCCGGAGGGACAGCGGGGCCCTTTTGAGGAAAGTTTTTCAAATTTTATGAAGTTCATTCGCAATGCTCGCGTGGATGTGCCCGTTTGGCTCCAGCACCTTGGCATTGGATCGTCGGGCTTTCCGGAATGCCCCTGGAATTCGCGCGCGGAATTTCTCCGCGATCAAAACTCAACGCGGATGAAGGAACTGAGAACATTTCTTGCGCGCACAGTCGATCTTCAGACGCAATTCATGGTCGCGCGATTACAAAATTCGCTTGCCAAAATGCTCGGTGAAGCTTCGCCCGCAGATCGGCCAAATGTCCGGCAACAATTCACGCGGGTTGCCAGCGCGCCCCAAGGGTGCTACGGCCTGGTCGATTACGTGAACTTCAAAGGCGAAGGCACCTTGCACAGCGAACGTTATCGCGACCAGGGCTGGGGCCTGCTCCAGGTCCTCGAAGGAATGCACGGCACCACGGGCGGTCAGAGCGCGGTCGAGGAATTTTCGCGAACCGCCGCTACTGTTTTAAAACGTCGCGTCCAAAATTCTCCGCCCGCACGAAACGAAGCGCGCTGGCTGGCCGGTTGGATCAATCGTGTTAACAGCTACAGACAGAACTCGTGAAAAGGCTCCCCTTCTCAAGGACCGTTACGGCAATGGCGATCACCGTAATCGGCGGTTTGACCTACGATCAATTGTTCCAGCCGCAGATGCGTAAACCGGCGGAGCTCATCCGCAAACAAGAACCACTGAAAGTAAACCAGGCTTTGTTGAGACAAGCCACTCCAGACAACACACACATTGTTGTTTCGATCCCAAAGCAGCGCGCTTATCTGATGATGGGCGAGCAAATTGTAGTTGATGGTCCGATCTCATCCGGCAAACGCGGACACGAATCGCCGCGCGGGCACATGCATGTGCTCGAGAAGGATCCGAACCATCATTCGAGCCTTTATGGCGACTTTGTCGATGGCTCAGGCCGGGTAGTGCGCGCGGGTGTCAGCGCCCGGATCGATTCTGCACCGAGTGGCACGCACTTCTCCGGTGCGGCGATGAAATGGTTTTTACGGCTAACCGAGGACGGCGTAGGGATGCACATCGGCATTTTACCCGGGTACCCGGCCTCGCATGGATGTATTCGTGAATCATCCGACGGCGCGAAGATATTTTACGATCGCACCAAAGTGGGCACGCCTGTGGACGTCGGCGATTATTAGTTGTAGTAGCGGCTGTCCCCAGCCGCAGAGTGAGCTTGGTTGCGCGTCAGGACACCCGGCCCGACAGCCTGATCAGCTTTTGCCGCAACAGCTCAAATGCTGCCTGCGCAACTAGCTGCTTGAACATCTCGCGATCGCTCGGAAAGAATAATTTTTTCACAGTACTTTTATCCGGCGCCGCCAATCCGATGAAAACAGTTCCCACTGGTTTCTCGGCTGAACCGCCGGTTGGACCAGCAATTCCGGTCGTGGCAAGTGCATATGTCGATCCGGCCTGGGCACGCGCACCTTCGGCCATTGCGCGCGCGACCGGTTCGCTGACCGCGCCGTGTTGGTCGATCAGCTTTGGATCGATATTTAACGCGCCGGTCTTCGCTTTGTTTGCGTAAAGCACGTAATCTGCCAGAAACACTTCAGACGCTCCTGGAACATTCGTTAGGCGATGCGCCAGCAGTCCGCCCGTGCACGATTCGGCCGCGGCGATCGTTTCTTTGCGCGTGGCCAGCAATTTGACCAGAACCTCCTCGAGACTCTTGTCGTCCGACGTAAAGATCGACAGACCCAATTCGCCGCGAATCACTTTGTCGGCAAGCGCGACTGCATCAGGCGCGCCAACAGTGCGAACATCCACTTCCCCGGGGCGCGCGCAGTAACCGAGCTCGATTCCAGGGATGGCCAGGACCCTCGCGCCAATCGCTTCTTCGACAATCGATTCTCCGACGCCGGCGATTTTGTAAATTCGTCGTTCGATTGATCGACCAGGAACAATCGTCCGCAAAATCGGGATGAGAGAATCACGAAACATTGGCTGAAGCTCACGCGGTGGGCCGGGCAATAAAAAGACATGGGGCGAAGGAATCGCCGGATTGATGTTCGACCTCAAATATAATCCCGGTGCGCTTCCGTTTTCGTTTGGAAAAATTTGGGCGCCGGCCGGAACATCAGCCTGCCGGGCAATACTCGTTGTCCACTTGATCCCGCGTGTTTTTAATCGCTGCTGAAGCAAGGTCAATAGCTCCGTATCCGGCCGCAATTCCAAACCAAGCAGATCAGCGACGGCGTCTCGCGTAATATCGTCACTGGTTGGACCGAGCCCGCCGGTTACAAACAAAATTTCAACCTGCGGAAATAAGTTTGCAAACGCGGCTCGAATAAGCGCGTTATCCGGGACGGTTCGCTGCTCGTCAATTCGCAATCCAAGCGGAAAAATTTCACGGGCGATGAAAGGCAGATGTGCGTCCTGGACATCGCCGAGCAGAAGCTCTGTGCCGGTGTTGAGAAGCGCAACGCGCATGAGCAGCAAACGCTCAACGCTCGTTAGGCCGCGTCTTTGTCCTGTTTCTTACGAATGAGCGGGAGTTTTTTGCCTTCGACTACCGCACGATTGAGTGTCACCTCGGCAATATCTTCGCGGCTGGGGACGTCATACATGATGTCGAGCATGATCCGCTCTAGCATCGAGCGGAGCGCCCGCGCGCCGGTGCCTTTGGTCACAGCCTGCGCCGCCAGCGCTCGTAATGCATCCTTTGTCACAGTCAAACGCACACCTTCCATCGAAAACAGCTTCGTGTACTGCTTGACCATCGCGTTCTTGGTGTCGGTCAAGATCGCTACCATTTCCTCCTCAGTCAGGGCATCGAGCGAACTGACCACCGGCAGACGGCCGATGAATTCCGGGATCATGCCGAAAGCGAGCAGATCTTCCGGTTCGACATGCCGGATCGCCTCTCGTCGCAACGCCTCTTCGACTTCCAGGGTCGGACTTCCGAAACCCATTACCTTTTGGCCGATGCGTTTTTGGATGATTTTGTCGAGGCCGATGAATGCACCGCCACAAATGAAGAGAATCTTCTCAGTGTTGACTTGAATGTATTCCTGATGCGGATGTTTACGCCCGCCCTGCGGTGGAACATTGCAGGTACTGCCTTCGAGAATTTTCAGCAACGCCTGCTGGACGCCTTCGCCCGAGACATCGCGTGTGATCGAGACGTTATCGGTCTTGCGTCCGATCTTGTCGATCTCGTCGATGTAAACGATGCCGATCTCGGCACGTTTCACGTCGTAGTCGGCATTTTGCAGCAAGCGCAAAATAATGTTTTCAACGTCCTCACCCACGTAGCCCGCTTCAGTCAACGTGGTCGCATCCGCGATGCAAAATGGAACATCCAGAATTTTCGCCAGGGTTTTGGCCAGTAACGTCTTGCCAGAGCCAGTCGGGCCGATTAAAAGAATGTTGCTCTTCTCAATTTCGACGTCCGCCAGCGAATCGGGTTGAAATGCCGCGGCCGAATCCGTCGGGGTCGCGGCTTGCAGCACCCTTTTAAAATGATTGTGCACCGCCACTGATAATGTCTTTTTGGCAACATCCTGACCGATCACGTATTGATCGAGCAGACGGCGGATCTCGGCCGGTTTAGGCACCCGAATGGTCGACGACTGACGGCGCGCGTCTTCGCTCAGCTCCTTGTCCAGGATGCTTTTGCAGACGTTGATGCAGCTGTCGCAAATGTAGACGCCGGGGCCGGCGATTAGTTTACGCACTTCGGCGTGGCTTTTGCCACAGAACGAGCACATGGTGAGGTTGGAAGCGCGGGCCATATACCTGGCGTTTAAATAGCAGCTTCTATTCCTCGACCTTTCGCCCGTGCGCAACTTCCGCCAGGCGCTCACCGGCAGGCGGCGTAGCGCCATCGAGCGATTTCAGTTCCTTCCGGGACTTGATCACTTCATCGACCAACCCGTAGGCCTTCGCCTCCTGCGCCGACATGTAATAGTCGCGGTCGGAATCAAGCCGGACCTGTTCCTCCGGCTTGCCGGTATGTTGGGCAATGATTTTGATGAGCCGCTTCTTCAACTTGAACATGTAATCAACCTGCCGCTCAACGTCGCTGGCCGCACCCTGTGCTCCACCCGAGACCTGATGAATCATGATATCGGAATTTGGCAGCGCGAAACGTTTGCCCTTGGTGCCCGAGCAAAGTAAGACCGCGGCCATGCTCGCCGCCATGCCCAGACAGTAGGTCGTCACGTCACAGGTAAGAAATTGCATTGTGTCGTAAACCGCCAGACCTGCCGTAACCGATCCCCCCGGCGAATTGATGTAGATGTTGATGTCCTTCTTCGAATCCTCCATTTGCAAAAAGAGCAACTGCGCGATAACCAGATTGGCAATGTGATCGTCCAGCGGCGTGCCGATGAAAACAATGCGGTCTTTGAGTAAACGCGAATAGATGTCGTAGCTGCGCTCGCCGCGTCCAGTTTGCTCCACCACCATGGGAATGAGCACGGATTGGGAGAAATTGTCGTTAAATTTAGTCATGAGCTTTCGCCTGACGCGATCGTCTGAGCAGGTACTTCGATGCTAACATTCGCCTTCAGGAAATCAAGAACCTTGCCGAGCAAAATCTGTTCCGCGAAATTGTCGAACCCATCGTGTTCCTCCAATTCTTTGCGCATCTTCTCGACGGAAATGTTGTAACGCAC
>Ga0070697_100004385_pt1 | contig 10833 bp, 12 predicted proteins | sample KBSK1501metaG_FD_65475 | JGI IMG/M metagenome (GOLD analysis project Ga0070697, IMG submission 65475) | Corn, switchgrass and miscanthus rhizosphere microbial communities from Kellogg Biological Station, Michigan, USA - KBS K1-50-1 metaG | ecosystem: Host-associated > Plants > Roots >... | reverse complement strand
CTTGACAGAGTCTTTGAGATCGGGCCGTACTTTCGCGCCGAGAATTCGCATACTGTAAGGCACCTAACAGAATTCACGAGCGTCGACATCGAAGCGGCGTTCCTTGAGTATGAGGACGTCATGGACATCGTGGAAAGGGTGGTGAAAAATGTTGTCAGTTCATTTCAGGAAAAGCACAGGGCTGATCTAGAGCTAGCTGGCGGTAAAAACATTTCAGTTTTCAAGATAGACAGACTGACATACGAGCAGTGCCTTAAGGAGCTTTCAAAGGAAGGGGAAGAGCTGCAGTTTGGCGACGATTTGTCAGATGCTGCACTCCGCAAGCTGGGCGAAATACACCGCGGCTTTTACTTTATCATGGACTGGCCGCTCAAGCTCAAGCCGTTCTACATACACGAAAAAGAGGACAACTCCGAGCTGTCAAAGTCGTTTGATCTTCAGTACGGCTATCTCGAGCTTGTCTCCGGCGGCCAGCGTCTGCACGACCCGGCAAAACTGAGGAAACGACTTTTGGAGCAGGGCCTCAACCCCGCAAGCTTTGAGGGGCACCTCAAGACATTTGATTGGGGTATGCCTCCGCACTCTGGGTGGGGCCTTGGCTATGACAGGCTCATGATGGTGCTGACAGGGTCGCAGAACGTGCGCGACGTCGTCCTGTACCCAAGGGACACAGACAGGCTCACGCCGTAATTTTTACGGCGACTTCGTTTACGTCGCTGTCGTAGACGTACGCCTTGAACTCTTCTTCGGTTGTCGAGTAAATGAGCCATACCACCGGATTTATCTCCATGAATTTCCTGTCGGTGCTCGACGGCGCGGGCCCAGCCGGGTGGGAGTGAAAAATCCCGATCACCCGCAGTTTCTTGCGTTCTGCAAGGTTGTAGGCGCGCAGTACTTCCTTTGGCTCGATGCTGAAAGAGATGGCTGATTCGTCGGCGTTTTGCATCGGCAAGATTTCAACGACGATGTCATTCTTGCCAAGAAGGAATGCACAAGATTCGTTTGGAAGGGAACCTATTGCAAGACTAGTGAGCTGTTCAATTTGTCCTGCCGCCAGAGAAATTTCCATTAATTTATGGTGACCTTGCCGGTCATATACGGGTGCAGCATGCAGTAGTATGGGTACTCGCCGGCTGCGTCAAACACGAACGGAAAGGTGTCTCCCGGTTGCAGGATTCCGGAGTCAAATTTTCCATCGGCCTTGGGGGTGTTCTTTTCCACAACTCCTGAAGTCACAGTATGAGGCGAGTTGTCGTTATTCTTCCAAGTTACCATGCTCCCGATCGTAGTCACTACGCTTTGGGGGCTGAAGGATTCACCATTTGATGGGACTGACGCTCCAAATACTATCGACACGGTGGTTACTGTCGCTCCATTGGCGCCTGATGTTCCATTGACAGTAGCTGACTGATTGCCAGTGCTTGATTGGTTGGATGAGCCCTGTGAGGCTGTTGCATTTGAACCACCCGCCGAAGCGGCAACGCCCTCTGTAACCCTCAGCGTTCCTGTCATCCAGGAATGAAATATGCAATAGTACTCGTATTCCCCTGCGTCAAGTTTTGCTGTATTCAAGAGCCATGTGGAACCAGGATTGACCGCTGAAGAATCAAACAAGTCTTTCTGCCTGCTGGTGACACTGTGCACCACGTTGTCCTTGTTGGTCCACAGTACTCCGTCACCCTTCGTGACCGTAAGCGGATCAGGTTCATAATCTGGATTGTTCTGAGCAGAAGCGCCTGCCAATATTGTGGCGTTGATGACGTTTGCTGGAGTTGCCTGTCCAGCTGGCGCTTTTTCCGGTTCTTCTGGCACCGATGGCTTGGGTGTTACAAGCCCGAATGCATAGAATGTAGAGCCGCCAACGACGGACGCTGCAATAAAAATGACGGCAAGCGCCTTGAGATATGGCACCTGCCTGTATGAGGCAACTGCAAGGACCGCCGCTGGAATCGAGATTATCAGCATCAAGCCGATGTAAGCGTAAATGCTCGGGACCTGCGCGCTAACAGTGACCGCGGCGGCAAAGCCAAAAGTGACGAGGAACCCCAACGTGATGAAAGTAGCAGACTTCGCGCGCCCGGTCGACGGGAACCCGTCCTTGAAAAGGCCGCAGGCAAGGAAGATCATGCCAATAAACATCGTCAAGAGCGAAACAGCATGCATGCCGTCGATAAAGGTCTTGGCAATCCCTGCAAGAGAAATCCCAACACCAACAATGCCTATTGAAGTAAGACCTATCCCGGGGGTCAGAAGGTCCCAGTCAGTCATGTAACAAGTATTTGGGTTGGTTTGGTATACTTAATCGTTTCTAGCTTTCAAATGCGCAGTCGGGGCCTTGTGCTGAACCACCGTTCTCCTGGCGTCTTGAAGGGCTGCCAAACATCTCGACACACAAAGGTATTCAGAAATGGAAGCCAGCCATCAGACAGCGAACATGCCTTGCTCCGGCGCAAGATAATAATATTTTTCAAGCTTCAGGTGGCTAATTTGAAACATCTTGTCTATTGACTCAACGAATAAATTAAATGCAAGCAAAGCGGACTCTTTTCGAGGCTATTCTGTGACTGCACGCGATTATGTGGAGGTTTCAAAGCCACGGATAGTGGTCGTCCTTGTGATAACAGCCGTTGCTTCGCTTCTGGCCGCAAGCAGGTTTGACTCTACGCCCGATGTCGCGTGGGATGTCACAGCATGGCAGCTGGGCTTTTTGACGCTGTCCGGCGCGCTAGCGTCAATGGGTGCAAGCGCGCTCAACCATTACTACGACCGCGACATTGATAAGATAATGGAAAGGACAGCAAAGCGTCCGATACCAGCCGGCAGGCTCGCAGCAAAAAACGTCCTTGCATACGGTATTAGCGTGAGCGTACTGTCGGTAATCATTGCTTGGTTCACGCTCAACCCGGTTGCAACAGGAATGATAGCGCTAGGCATATTCTTTTATGTCATAGTCTACACGGCGTGGCTCAAGCGTAGTAACGCCTCAAACATCGTCATCGGTGGTTTTGCTGGGAGCGCAGCGTCGATGGCCGGCTGGGCAACTGCCACCGGTTCCATCGATCTTTTGGGCTTTATGGTGGGTTGGCTGGTCTTTATGTGGACGCCGCCCCACTTTTGGTGCCTTGCGATAAGAGCAAGAGAAGAGTACGCAAGCGTGCGGGTCCCGATGCTCCCTGTGCTCATTGGTAACCAAAAGACTGCAAGCTACATCCTACTCAACACTGCGATCCTGCTTCCGTACTCGATAGCAATTGCGTTCTTTGGCCCCGGCGTGCTCTACACTGCTATTGCGGCATGTTCTGGCTCGCTCATGCTTGCCTATCATTACAAGCTGACAAAGAACCCAACGCCGGAATTTGCATGGAAAGCATACAAGGTCACAGCTCCATACCTTGTCGTAATATTTGTCGCGCTGGCACTTGACGCGCTGTTCTATTACCCGATTTTCAGCTAGTGGTGCCAGACGCGGAGACTAGCTCGATTCTTCGCTTGTCCTTTGTGACCCACGAGACCCTGACCAGACCATAAATCTCGAGGTCTAGAAGCGTCTTGTTGAATTGCGAGTCGGCAAGCGTAACGCCGTCCTTTGTCAGGTCTTTCATGAGGTCGGTGTCCGTCATAGTGCCTGCTTGCCTTATCTTTTCATACATTAGGTTCCGGATAGGATATTTCATATTGTTTACCTGCAAAATGTCTTCACGCCGTATAATGACCCATAGATTAAAGCAATTGATGATTGCATAGATGGTTCAATGGTGTATCTGAACCCTCTCAAACTCAAGCAGATCCAAGAATACGGCGAGGATGGCATTCGATACATTGAAGCAAGTCAATCCCTTAAAAAGTATATCACGCGGAAGGGTAAGGTATATCGAATTTCGAATTCTTTTTAAGCACAGAACTTAGCTGCATGAAATGCTCGTTGCTGCTCGTGTCTGCCATAAGGAAGGTTCCATAGTCTTTTCGTATCTCTTTTTCGAATTTATCTTTCAGCGCAAATAATACATTTGAATAATGAATTATTCCCTTGAGGGATTCCTCTACAATGGCTTCAGATTGAGGAAAGGGCATAATTTGAAATGCAATACCGTTTGCCCAATTCAGGCTGACTATTCCACCACCTACAGCCCTTGCGGTAGCCGCCATTACTCGCAGGAAGTCCTCGAATCCGTACTCTGTAAGCTCATGAATGACAAGCTTTTTCCAAGGATCTATCACGATTTCCATGAACTGTACCGGTACCTTGCCTACTATTTTTGAATTGCTCATGAGTTACGAGTCGGCAGAGCCTTCACGCAAATAACTCTGAGCTATCTCTTATACGCCCACTCTATAAAATCATCTGCTAGGAAAGTGATGAAGCATTGACCAGGATTCAAATAATTGCACCGCTTGAAAAATCCAGAAAAAGATGGCCTTGATAGACGACACGAGCAATGCAATTCATAAAGTAATTAACAAATCTGGTGCGGCTTAACCATGTTAAGCCAGTGTTAAATCAAGCGGGGGCGGTTCTCAATTACCCATTCTGCTGCCCTGCTCGCGTGGTCTTCGGTCTGCCAAGCTTATGCTTAAGCGGGCAGGGCGATTATATTCCTGGACATCCAACGATAAACCATGGAAATTAAATGTGCTGATTGCGAATGCTCGCCCGCCGACTGCAGGTCAAGCCCGTCACCGAGCGAATGTCCAAATTGCACAATGGAAGAATGTTGCTGTTGGGCCGTTATCCACTAAACTGATATTATGTAAGATCATCAAGCAGTTAGAGTATTGTCAACTTTAGAAGCCTTGGATGTCCCGAGGGCCATGAAGATTACCCCTGCGATCAAAGCGGGTATTGAAGCCAGCTCTATGCCAAGGACCGGCGTATCATTACTCGGAAGAGTTGGTATGGGTGCCTTGCCAAGGGCGGCTGGTTCGGCCTTGCTCTTCAATGAGATCGCATTAGAGACAATCGGCAAGGAATAGACCAGCCCCGCTACTCCGGCAGCTATCAAAATCGCGCCAATCTTGGCATTCCTCGATATCATTGTGTGACTGCTCTAGATCTTGCTATTAATTCATGCCTTAACCTAGTTAACTCTAGAGCTCTTGCAGCTTGTCACTTCGTTGTTGATTTCAGCATGTGGAGTATCGCGAGGACAGCACCAAGTTTTCTGATTCAGGAATGATGCGAAGAATGATATTCTTGAAAAATCATTCGCTAATAGTTAGATGAGTGCATTATTTTCTTGATATTTTAATGCAAATACGACAGTCTGAGATGCAAAGGCTTGAAGTTGTTCCCGGACCTCGACAACACTCGCTCAGAGCTGGGATTCTATACCTCCATTCTTTTCTAATGTTTTGACTGAAAGTGCCATCCGCAGATATCGCGACCTGCCCTTTAGGGAATGCTTATATGGAAAACAACGGCAGGATACTTTTTTCGTTATTTTCAATCCGATTTGAATCATCTAGAGGTAATAATCAGCCGTAAAATGTCTTGTCCATTGGTTTGGGCATCGCATATGTAATGTTTTTCTTTATTGACTCATACCAGTCCTCGACATCCTTTGTTATCGATGGCCGCACAAGCCTTATCGCCTTGGCAAAGTCGGCGTTTGACACGATTTCTGACTTTGCCTGCATTGCATTCACCGCCGCCTCCCTGCACAGCGCTACGAGATCAGCGCCGCTAAAGCTCTTTGTAGACTGGGCAATGCTTGTCGGGTTAACATCTTTTGCAAGAGGCATCGGCTGGGTTATTATCTTCAGTATTTCCTGCCGGGCCTTTTCGTCCGGCGATCCTACATATATGATGAGGTCCAGCCTTCCAGGCCGGAGCAATGATGTGTCAATGAGGTCGGGCCGATTCGTTATGCCGATTACCACAACGCCAGCACTCCCTGAATCGTCCATTTCTGTCAGTATCTGGCTGAGGACACGCTCGTTGCCCGACAAGTCCTCTTCCTGCCCCCTCGGCCTTGCAAGAGAATCCAATTCATCGAAAACGACGATGCAGGGTGACGAGGCCTTGGCTTTTCGGAAGATCTCGCGAATGGCTTTCTCTGACTCGCCTACCCACTTGCTGAGCACTTCGGGACCGCGGACTACGATGATGTTTGCGCTACTCTCGGTGGCAAGTGCCTTTGCCAAGAGTGTCTTGCCAGTGCCCGGCGGGCCATACAGCAGCGCCCCGCGTGGAGGCTTGATACCCATCTTTACAAATTTATCAGGCTCCCTAATGGCCGTTATGAGGTTGTCATGCAATGTACGCTTTGCCTCGTACAGCCCGCCAACGTCGTTCCACTTCACGCGGGCGACCTCCACATAGAATTCCCGCATAGCGGTCGGGATGATCTCTTTCATCCCTTCCTTAAAGTCGCGGTTTGTAATGACCATGCCCTCGAGGACTTCTGGCGATATCTTGTCGCCTTCCAAGTCTATTTCAGGAAGGTATCGCCTGAGCGCCTTCATCGCGGCCTCCCTACACAGAGCCTTAATGTCTGCGCCAGTGTACCCGTGCAATTCTGACGCAAGCTCTTGCAGGTCAATGTCCTCGGACAGCGGCATTCCGCGGGTGTGTATCTGCAATATCTCGAGACGACCCTCTGCGTTTGGGACGCCTATTTCTATTTCCCTGTCAAACCGACCGGGGCGCCGTAGGGCAGGGTCGAGGCTTTCCGGCCTATTGGTGGCACCAAGAACAATTACCTGCCCCCTCTCGGACATGCCGTCCATGAGGGCAAGGAGCTGGGCCACAACACGCTTTTCAACGTCGCCAAACGCTTCTTCCCTCTTTGGTGCGATGGCATCAATCTCGTCAATGAATATAATGCTAGGCGACGACTCGCGGGCTTCCTTAAAGATGTCGCGAAGCCTGGCTTCTGTCTCGCCGTAATACTTGTTCATGATTTCGGGCCCGTTGATAATGAAAAAGTTCGCTTCAGACTCTGAAGCAAGTGCCTTTGCGATCAATGTCTTACCACACCCAGGCGAGCCATACATCAGGATGCCGCTATGTGGTTCTATGCCAAGCCTTGCAAAGACTTCTGGGTGGCGCATTGGGAGCTCTACTATTTCGCGCAAGCGTTTTATCTGCTCCTTCATGCCGCCGATCTCCTCGTATGTCACGCGCGGCTTTCTGTCACTCGTGATCTCAGCCATTATCGTGAGCTTTGTCGGCCGCTCTATCCTGACTATGGCCTTTGGCGCGACCCTTTTGACCCTGAAATCCATCTGGTTTCCCAGGATGACAACCGAAATTTCGTCGCCCTCGCTCACCGGATAGCCCTTGAGCCTGTTCTTCACAAAGTCGCAGAACTCTTTGTCTACCGTAATGCTGCTGTCACCAAGTGGCATAAGGGTTATGCTCTTTGCCTGCCTACAATCAATCTTTCTGACATTCAAAAGATCATTGAGCCCGACGCCGGCGTTCTTCCTCGTCTGACCATCTATCCTAATGATGTCGTTTTCTTTTTCTTCCTCGTCAGCCGGCCATGCCGTGACTGCAGTATTGCGCTTCCCGACAAGCTCGACGACTTCGCCTGCCTGAATTCCAAGATGCTCCATATAACGCGCGTCTATCCTTGCGCGCCGCTTGCCCACGTCGCGGTGCTTGGCTTCTGCTACCCTGAGCTGAACGGGAGATGATTCGCCGCTTCCTGCGCGCACCTTTTTCAAACTTTAAAAGCCCCCGGCATTGTCACTTCATTTTTACGGACTGCCTGCTTACGTTTGTCACTTCGATCTCGCCGACTCCTTCGACGCTCTTGATCGATTCTTCGAGCCTGTCCATTTGGCCCTCGGCGTCATCGAGCAAAAAGTCTCCGACTATGGCATTCAGTCCAAAAGCAATAGGCTCCATCGCGTGGCCCTTCATCTCCATCCCTTCAGGCATGGAACTTTTTATCGACAGAACAACGCTATCAAGGTTGGACTCAGCTTCCGCAGGCAAAATCCTTATTCTTGCCACCAGCCGCGCCATGTCTACGGGCCCTCAAAACCACAACCTACGCACTTGTATGATCTAGCAAACTCGCGGCAGGATTCGCAGCGCCACATGAGCACATAGCCACAGCTTGGGCAGTAATACTTGACACATTCATCGTTAGGCATAATCGGCCTGCTGCATGAGGTGCAAACCGGCAACTGCAATGGCTTGGACATAAGTGCTCTCTTAAGGCTAACCGAATTTATATCTTGCTTAGCTGCTATCTATGAGGCGCCTGATCTCGTTGCCAAGCAGCGCCTTTGCTATGCGAGCAGCGCTCTTTGCTCCAAGGATCTTGGCCAGTGCAGCGGAGTGAAAGTCAAAGTCGCCGCTGGTTGATACTTCTTCCAGTTTCTCCGGTGAAATTGCGGAAAACAGGCCATCTATGGCCTTGTTATCGAGCCGCTCCAATAGTTTCCTTGCAAGCAGCATCTTTTCGAACTCGGCGCCGAACATTGACAGCCAGTTCTTTTCATACTGTAATAGCAATTTATCATCATTTTTCTTAGCTGCCTCAGTCACAGCCCGCCCCGCGAGCAGGCCTCCCATGCCGCAAGTATAGATGCCGCCTGCGGTAGTCGGCTTGCTCTGGCCAGCCGCGTCGCCCACTATTACTGTCCTGTCAGACACGAAATTTTCCATCGGGCCGTTGACCCATATCGGGGCATATACCTTGCGCACTACTGAATGCTTGCCCTTTTCTTCAATGTATGATTGAAGCGCGCTTGCCGCATTAATGCCTCTGCCGGCCACCCCGACCTTGCCACTTCCCTCCGCCGTCGGGATTATCCACGCAAAAAAGCCTGGGAAACGCTGGCTGTCAAATACGACTTCGATGGTGTCTCGCTCTATCCACGGCGCGTAAACCTCATACTGGGCTGACTGCAGGACGCCTTCTCTGTTTCTAGCAATTATCGACGCGGCGCCTCTGGCGTCCAGAAAGTAGTTGCACGTAAAATCGACTTCAGACGTCTTGACAATGTAGCCAGTGCCGTCTTTTGAAAACGATCGCATCGCACATTTTACTTTTATTTCTGCGCCCAGCTTTTGTGCCTGAAAAGCAATCTGCTTGTCAAAAGCGCGCCTGTCAAGCACCATCACTTTCTGCTTTTCCGCGCTAATTTCAAAGCCGTTAGAGGGAGAGAGAATCTTGGCTCGCGCTATCTTGGTGTTTTCGACTGCGCTGGCGTCCGGCACGAGGCCGAGGTTCCGTATGCCGGCGATGCTCACAAGTCCGCCACAGTGTTCAGGCGTTCCTATCTCAGAGTCCTCTTCAAGAACCCCAACAGTGAGGCCAGCAGCTGCGACCTCGCGTGCCGCAAGCAGGCCTGAAACACTGCCACCTGCCACTATCACATCATAATCCGGCATCTCGCAAAAGACCAGCAATGTATTTTTCACTCTGTTAATTAAACTATGACCGAGAGTCAGGTGGATTTCAAGCAGGTAATGGTGGTCAGAAGGGATCTTGGTATGGGGACGGGCAAGATAGCAGCACAGGTGGCGCACGCCGCCGTGATGGGCGCGGAAAAAACAAAGGCGCACAAGCGGGAATGGTTTGATGCGTGGTTCGAGGGGGGTCAGGCCAAGGTCGTGGTAAAGGTAAGGAGCTTGGGGGAACTGATGGAAGTGAGAAAGCGCGCCGAGAGCCTTAGGCTGCCAATCGTGCAGGTGCAGGACAGCGGGCTTACGCAGGTACCACAAGGCACAACCACATGCATTGGTATAGGCCCCGCCCCGGCAGAACTTATAGACAAGGTGACAAACGATCTGAAGTTGCTCTAGTGGCGGCTCACGAGCAGAATGCCTGCGATTATGAGGCCCGTGGCAAGCCCTTGAAATATGCTTATCGATTCGCCTAGCACAAGCGCCGCTATGACTATGCCAAATATCGGAGTCATCGAAAACACCGACATTGTCTTTACCGTTCCTATCCTCTTTATACCTTGGAGGAATAGCAGGAGCGCGCCACCAAATCCAGAGATTGACATGCCGATTATTATGAACCAGAGGTTGGGTTCAATGTTTGTAATAGCACTTGATTTGCCAAGCGCAAAAGCAATTGCAAGCAGGACAAGGCCGCCAGAAAGTGATTTGATCATCGCAATTTTGGCTGGGCTCACACTTGAAGTCAGGCGTCTGCTGATGTTGTTGTCTATTCCCCACATAAACATTGATCCCAGTATCATTAGGTTGCCGGCGCTGAATTCTAGTATCGTTTCTGAACCTTTCAGATCGGTAGTAGCTATGAAAAGCCCGATAACGACCAAGATCACTGCAAGTAGCCCGATCCTACCATGTGGCTTTTCGCCGAAAAATATTGCAGAGAGCATTATGGTGAATACGATCTCGCCATTTGCTAGTATTGCCGCATCGGAAGCGTTTGTTTGCTGAAGGCCGTAGAGCAAAAGCACGGGCGCGGCTACTGCGCCAATAACTGTTATGATTGCAAGATAGTAATAATCGCGTTTTGTGTGGAGCCTGAACGACGCCTTTGCAAACGGAATCAAGCCAAGACCAGAAATGGTATAGACTATAGCTGACAGTGCAAGCGGGTCCACCGTAGTGAGCGGAACTTTTGCCAAAGTGAAAACAGATCCGAACAGCGCGGAGGCAAACAATACCGACAAGTAACCAACGGCTCCATGCTGCCTGGGACCCTCTGCTTTTTCTGCGGCCAAACATCGCAATTATTCATAATATGGTATTTCTGTCTATGCCACAAATGGCACTAGAGATATATGGTGGAAAACGGATTTTCATCTCGTGCCCCGTTCTCCTCGTGCTTCCAGCTCATCATCGAAAAAGATCATTGTTTATGCGATTATTGGCATAATCGCCGTTGCTGCTGTCTC